>Ga0207646_10000906_pt1 | contig 38208 bp, 38 predicted proteins | sample KBSK5502metaG_FD_184343 | JGI IMG/M metagenome (GOLD analysis project Ga0207646, IMG submission 184343) | Corn, switchgrass and miscanthus rhizosphere microbial communities from Kellogg Biological Station, Michigan, USA - KBS K5-50-2 metaG... | ecosystem: Host-associated > Plants > Roots >... | reverse complement strand
TCCGGGTGCTCCCCAAAGTCCGAAGCGATCCGCCACCGCAGAAAGGAAGCCGGTCGCGAGAGCGATACGCAGGAGCCACGATCCCAAGCATATGAGGTTACAGTTCATCTCTCGCTAGGCCTAACGAGACGGAGCTCAGCCACCGTTGGCAGAAGCGAGGTTTGCTGCGGATTTTAATGTGGAAGTCATGTGAAAGCTACTCATCGGAACGGCCAACGGTTGGCTGGAGCGATTGGTTAGACCTCATTCATAGCTGCCGGTCAGGCAATCGAAGTAACATATTCGGCGGGAAAACCAAGTCGGTCAGCTAAGGAGCGTAGCTTTGCAGCATACTCCGCGTTGGCTTCGTGTGGCGCGGGCGCCTCTGGGAGAATGTACGTCAGTGCAGGAATGATCGTAGAGTCTCGCAACTCGACCAGCACCGCGACCGGCCGGTACATAGCGACGCTAGGCTCTGAGTATAGCTGATCCAAGCTTGGCAATGGGAATGACATCACTAGACCATGGACGAAGCTGCCTTGCTGTGGAACCAAGGTCGCTCTGTGGCCGATGCGAAGGGCCCAGTCGCGCACAATCCCGAAGGACGGTTCAGGTGGTATGACGCCCTTGGATGCCAGGAGCGTCCGATCCATGAACAAGCCATAGAAGAACACGTCGCTGCTTACGGGACTCATGCGGTCTAACGAGAACAAGATCAGCCACCGCTGGGGAGGGCGAGCGCGACTTGCAATGGGTGTGTTGTCATAAAGTGAAGTGAGACTGTACGCCAACCAGCGGTTGGCTGCATCGCCTTGTTAGATGTTTGGGATGGCATTAGGAGTGTGCGGAGCGCTTTACGTCAGGCGAGGGTTCGCTCCATTTTCATTGTGGCGCGTCGCTGTCTTACGTAATAAGATCGCTCCATAAACGCACAATGGCACTGGGGCGAAAGCCAGCGCGGCTGCCCCTATCAGTGAAGGTTGTATCTCGATCCCGAGCCTGTTCACGTGCACGAATGCGTTCATAGCGCCATGCAACACAGCGACCGGCCAGATCGACCTGCCAGCGATTCGCAAGCAGGCGAACACGACGCCGAGCAGAAATGACCACACCAATTGCGCGACCACACGAGCCTCGGCATGGCCAGCAAAGACATTTAACGCATGTGGCACGCTAAATAAGAGCGCAGAAATAAGGATTGCGCGCGAGGTATTGGTTGGCCTCTCATCGTCGGAATTACCGCTTAGCAAAAGTGATAGAATGAGACCGCGAAATACCAATTCCTCGAGCGCACCGGCGGCGAAACCATTAAAGGCGACGCCAGCGGCCAAGTTCGGCTGACTTAGGTTTAAGCCTAACGTGCCGGTGAATAAGAGCGGATACACAATCAGCGAGTAAAGCGCGACAGGAAGCACGATCGCCCACGAGCGCGGCGACGGCGATGTCAGCGCGTACGAACCCCGACTCCGTTGCCGAATGGCGAGGATGACAAGCAATGCGAGGATGACGCGCGCAATCCCCGCTGCATACTCCCGCGCTGCGGGATCGGTGAAGCGCGACGCAGGAACGCTGATCAACAGAACCGTGGCGGCGATAAACACGATAGTTATCGCGAGGCTCACCCAAACTTTGCGTTGAAGAGTATCAGCAGTCATTCAGAATATGATCGCTTCAAATATGTGCTCGGTGATCGTGCGCTTAACATCTAACGAGAACAAGCTCAGCTACGGCTATCGGCGCCGAGGCTGACTTGGAATGAAGATAACCTAATCATATTAAAAAGTGACCGCGGTACGGATAGCCGTTCGCTGCAGCGCCTGGTTAGACGTAAGCGTAGGCAAACTCATTTTGGCTTGCTGCTGTAATGACCAAAAATGGTGCACGGACCACGCGGCGGCTTCGGGCCCGACACACCCTTTAGCTTTGCTGCGATACACGCTACTACCGGTTGATTTCGTGTGTAAACGGTTCGCGTAATCGTGCCATCCGACGAGACTTTGAACGCCATGTCGAACTCGTAAGTTTTTGTTGAGCCGGTGCACGAGTTGATAGCGGCAACGGTTTTCGGACTGACCACTGCCAGAAATTTGGCTTCGTACATCAAGCCCTCCGGCGATGAGCAAAGTTGTTGATCCTCACGACGGGCTTGAGCGAGTTCGTCGTCCGCAGCGCCTGCCATGTTACAAGAAAATAGGAATGCAACGGCACCGGCGAACACTATTCGAATCGCACTAAACCACATCGGATTCATGAACCTACATTCGATCATGGTCGTCGATAATCAAAGACGTCTAACGAGATCAAGCTCAGCTACCGCTGGTGGGAGCGAGCTCTGCTTTCATCCATCCTTCATTATTCATCCTTCAGCCTTGCCGCAGAGCGGCCAGCGGTTGGCTGCAGCGCTTGGTTAGATGTAACGCGTTGCATACAGAGCAAGTGCCGAAAGTGCGATCATCAGAATGAGCCCAGTGACTGCGCACACGATGACCTGCGATCTGCTCGCGCGATGCTTCCGCGCTGCAAATGCGGCGGCAATGATCGTGAGCAGCGCTAACAGCAAGCCGGCATCGAGAGCTAAACTGGCCAATCTATACACGAACGGCGTAAGCAGCAGCATCCCGGCTACGACGGCGAAGTAGTAGCCAAACGCGATAACCGCGAGTGCGCCGAATGCGAACATGCTACCTCGTGAGGTCATTACATCTAACGAGAATTAGACGAAAATTTTCGTCTATTTCTGATTCGGGTGCCGCCTCCCTGTCGGCTGTTGGTCGTCCAGTGGGCTGCGCACTGCCAGTCCCGGCTTATTAAGGACGTGGGTGTAAACCATCGTGGTGGAAATGTCTTTATGCCCAAGCAGTTCCTGAACGGTACGGATATCCTGCCCGTTTTTCAGCAAATGTGTCGCGAAGGAGTGCCTAAAAGTATGGCAGCTGGCCGCTTTGGAAACACGTGCCTGTTGAACGGCCAGCTTGACTGCGTTTTGTAGGTTTTTCTCCGAAACGTGGTGCCGCCGCATTTCGCCCGAGCGTGGGTCGACCGAAAGCTTTGCCGCTGGGAAAACATACTGCCAGGGCCACGAGCGATTCGCGCTGCGGTATTTGCGTTCAAGCGCAAATGGCAGGTACACACGGCCACCGCCATTAGCTAAATCGCGCTGGTGAAGTGCTCGTACGTGCGCGAGATGGAGTTGGAGGCGGCGCCGCACTTTCGTCGGCAATGTCGTCACGCGTTGGCGCAACCCTTTGCCGTCGCGCACGGTGATTTGGCCGTAGCCGAAATCGATATCCTTCACACGCAATCGAACGCGTTCCATCAAGCGAAGACCCGCGCCATAAAGTAATTCAGCCATTAGCTGATGCTCGCCGCGCAGCTGCGCTAGCACAGCGCGAGCTTCTGCGGGCGTGAAAACGACGGGAAGTTTTGCCGGGCGAGTGACACGCTGGACGTTGTCGATGAAGTCAAGTTTTCGATCGAGTACCTGCTGGTAGAGAAACAACAGTGCGCTAAAGGCCTGGTTTTGGGTGGACGCAGCAACATTCTTCTCGACCGCCAGATAACTAAGAAAGGCACTGATTTCCGCTTCGCCCATCTCATCTGGATGGCGCTTTCGATGGAATAGAATAAACCGGCGAATCCAATCGACGTAAGCTTCTTCCGTTCGGATCGAATAGCGTTTCGAGCGCAGTTGCCAGCGGACGCGATCAAGCAGCTTCGGTGAAGACGCGACAAGGGCGTTCGAGGGGGCCACGCCTTCAGCATGTCAAAACAATCGCAATTGCAAAGGCGAAAGCGTTTGGGGCCAGAGGGCACAAGTCAAAGGAGATTGCACCATCGAGCAAGGGACTGCTCGATCCACCTGTTGCTGGTCAGGCTGAGACCGGGCGTGGCTCGGCGGATTTGCGCGAGCCGAGTGCGGCTTTCACAAAATTATTGCCGAGTTCCCACATCGGTCCCGGAAATTTGCGACATTCGGTAAGCACGTCGTCGAGCGCGTTCACGAACAGGTCGACTTCTTTTTCGCCGATGATGAGCGGCGGCAGAATTTTCATTACGTCCATCGCGTGACCCGCGACCTGCGTCAGAATGCGATGTTTACTCAGCATCTGGGTCACGACCATTTGCGCAAACAGCACCTTATCGATCTTGTGCAAAAGCTTCCATGCCATCTTGAGTTTGAATTCGCTCGGCTCATGAAATTCGATTCCGATCATGAGCCCTTTGCCGCGCACTTCTTTGATGAACGAGTGCTTCGCCCGCAACGCGTGGACTTTCTCCATCAGCAGAGCGCCCATTTTTGCGGAGTTCTCGATTAACTTCTCGTTGTCGATCACTTCGAGCGCGGCAAGTCCACAAGCCATCGCCAGATTGTTGCGGCCGAAAGTTGTGGAGTGAACGACGCAACGGTCCATTCGACTGAAAGTTTTTTGATAGATGTCGCGCCGGGTTACGATCGCGCCGCATGGCACGTAGCCGCCGCTTAGCGTTTTTGCGAGCGTGATGATATCCGGCTCCAAGTTCCAGTGTTCGAACCCGAACATTTTTCCGGTGCGGCCAAGTCCGGTCTGCACTTCATCGGAAATGAGGAGCGTGCCGTATTTGCGGCAAAGTTCCTGCCCGCGGACAAAGAAATCGGTCCTCGACGTTTGGCAGCCTTTGCCTTGAACCGTTTCAATCACAAACGCAGCCACGTCACCCGCGCGAAGTTGTCGATCCACTTCGTCGATATCGTCGAGCGGCACGCGCGCATCGAAGCCCTCCATCAACGGACCGAACCCTTCAGTGAAGCTTTCGCAGCCCATCAACGAGAGTGAACCCAGGCTGAGTCCATGAAATGCGCTTGCCAGTGAGACCGCGCGTTTTCTTCCGGTCGCGGCGCGCGCAAATTTCAGCGCGCCTTCCATTGCCTCGGTTCCGGAGTTGCAAAAGAAAACGGCGTCGAGATGCGGCGGCGTCCGTTTCGTGATCGCTTCAGCCAAAAGTCCGCTCAGCAGCGAGCAATCCATTTGCACCATGTTCGGAAGATCGAGATCGAGCACATCGCGAATTGCTTTCTTCACCACGGGATGGTTTCGCCCGATGTTGAAAACGCTGTAGCCGCTCAGAAAATCGAGATACGGCTGATTATCCATGTCGTAGAGATAAGCGCCTTCGGCCCGGGCATAGACCTTGTCGAAACCGATGACGCGCTGGGCCGAAACCAGCGTGCGGTTCAAATGGCGCTCGTGCAGTTCGTAATTCTCGCCCAGGCGCGACGCGATGATCTCTTTCAAATGAAAAGCCACGCGCCAACGTTCTGCGATTTGCGCTCGAAACGCAAACGCGCGCCTATAGCTTCCAGTCTCGAAAAACTTCGTAGCCGCCTTAAATTCAGCCCGTCTCTCCCTTTGCCAAAGGGGGAGGATCGAGGTGAGGGATTAGCTCTTCGACTCCTCGCCTTTATCCTCTCCTCGATCGAGGAGGAGAGGAGGTCTCTAATGCCGCCGATGTTATGGAACTGAACTCTCACCTCGAAGAAGCGTTCACTTGGCTGCTGTCCCTTCGCTTAGAATTCAGGGTTTCCAATCGCGATAAACTTCGTGTGCGCCTTTCTCGAGACTCGTTTTCCCCTGATCGTAATTATCGAGCTGTTCGGCCAGCCATTGGAACCATTCAAACGTCTTTTGCGAGCCACTGGTCTCCCGCTCGTGCTCGACATATGCCCGCAGCTTGCGCCAAATCACGCGAATATTTCCGCCCACCAGGTTGTCCACAATCCGCAGCGGCACGATGCGCTCGAAAACGGCATAACCGAGCCCTTCTATGACAATCCCGACAGATCGCACTGCCTGAAGCGTTCTTGGGTCCGATTGAATCTCGGTTGGTTTCGCTCCATCGCGAAGGTTTTGCACAACAAGGAACGTATCCGCGAAAGCCGGAGTTAACATCGCGTGCACGGCCTCGAGCGCGGCACGTTCTTCACGATCGCGTCGCAGCCGGCGAGCCTCGGTTAATCCAAACAGCACACCGACGATCACTGTGAGCGCGGTCGCGATATTAGCGATTGTCGAAAGATCCACGTCCAAAGTTTATCAGGGCGAGGCACGCCCTTGGACAACAAAAAAGCCGCAGATCCAAAAGGAATCTGCGGCTTTCGATTTGCGAACTAGGTTCGCTTAATCTTCAACAACGACGCGCTCGACTACACGAGTCTCACCCGTGCCGGTGTAATAAACCTTCACCTTCTGGCCGGCTCGGAGCGGCGCGGTTACGATTTTACCCGCACCATCCACGATTCGCGCGGCGGTGCCCAGAGCAAAGCTGACCGGGCCCTGCTCGCTTTTGACCACGATCGTCTTTCCAGGGGTGTAGGTTGTCACCGTGCCCGCGGAATAGGTCGTGGTTGTTTCGGTCGTAGTTGCTGGCTGCGTGGTCGTTGTCGTGGTTGTCTGCTTATCGGTGATGCCCGTCTGGGCAAACGCCAGTGGGGCAACCAAAGCGCAGACCATTCCGATCATAATTCTTTTCATGGTTTTCCCTTTCATTTTGGTATCGTTTTTTCGACTGCCGTCGCGCGGAAAATATTCAAGGTAATTGTAAACATGTACGTTTGGTCGCCGCCGAGACGAACTACAAGAAGAGCCATCCAGTCCTGGAAAGGCCGGCGGCTCTAATTGGCAAATCAGTTTTGCTTAATGTTCAGCTCGTGTGTCGCACAACGACTCTTCTGGCCGGCTGGACCACGTGCCGGTTGAACCCGTACGCGACTCTGTGGGCGACGTGCGCGGTTTTGTCTAGAACACGCTCTCCCGGAAACGCGCCAGCTTCTTGCGCCAGGAGAAACGGCGCCAACACGGCACAGGCTAAAACTGCGATCGATCGTTTCATCTTCTCTCCCTTCTCTTTATAAATTAGACAGGCATCGCGCCGCCCGTATTCGACTTGTTTTGAGAAAACTGCGCGTTGAGTCGCGTCCCAGATCAGGTACCGTGCGCTGTCGATGATCAGCGCCAAACCGACCACCGATCCGATTGTTACTCCGGAACTGGTGGCGAAACATGGTCTCATCCCGGAAGAATTCGAGCGGATCAAGAAAATTCTCGGGCGCGAACCGAACTTCACCGAGCTGGGAATCTTTTCGGTGATGTGGAGCGAGCATTGCTCCTACAAAAATTCGCGACGCGAACTGAAGAAATTTCCAACGACAGGTCCCAACATTGTGGTTAAAGCCGGCGAGGAAAACGCAGGCGTGGTCGATATCGGCGACGGCTGGGCCATCGCGTTCAAAATGGAAAGTCACAATCACCCCAGCGCGATCGAACCTTTCCAAGGCGCAGCGACCGGCGTCGGTGGAATCATTCGTGACATTTTCACGATGGGCGCTCGCCCAGAATTCTGCCTGAACTCGCTTCGATTCGGTCCGATCACCGACAACGTCGATCCTGCACGCGCGAAACAAATCGCGGCGAACCGCCGCCTGTTCACCGGCGTCGTCAGTGGCATCGCGCACTATGGCAATTGCATCGGCATCCCGACGATTGGCGGCGAAATCTATTTCGACGAAAGTTTCGAAGGCAATCCGCTGGTGAATGTTTTTTGTCTCGGCGTGTTGCGACACGAACAGCTTACGCGCGGCGCCGCCCGCGGCGTTGGTAATCCTGTCTTTTATGTCGGGGCTGAGACTGGTCGCGACGGTTTGGCCGGCGCCGCGTTCGCTTCGCGCGAATTGACCGAGCAATCGAAAGAAGACCGCCCGGCAGTGCAAGTCGGCGATCCGTTCAAAGAAAAACTTTTGCTCGAAGCCTGTCTCGAACTGCTCGCGCACGATGCGGTTGCCGGAATTCAAGACATGGGCGCGGCTGGCTTGACCTGCTCAACGTGCGAAACCGCGAGCCGCGGCGGCAGCGGGATTGAAATCGATCTTGCGAAAGTTCCAAAACGCGAACCGGGCATGACGCCGTACGAAATTCTACTCAGCGAATCGCAGGAACGGATGTTGATCATCGCCAAACGCGGCAAAGAGAATTTAGTCCGGGAGATTTTCGATAAATGGGACGTGCCGTGGGCTGAGATCGGTCGTGTGACGGACGACGGCATGATGCGCGTGCGCAACAACGGCAGCATCGCCGCGGAGATTCCGGCAAAACCTCTGGCAGAAGAAGCGCCACTTTACTCGCGCGAAGCGAAACCGCCTGTAGCCACGCGCCTGTGGCGCGTCGATGAACGGCCCGCAGGTCCGTGGGTACACAAGATCGACAATCACCAAGCGCTCCGCCAACTTCTTCGCGATCCGACGATCGCGTCCAAGAACTGGGTTTATCGCCAGTACGATCACACCGTGCGCACCGGCACGATCGTGCAGCCTGGATCGGACGCCGCCGTATTTTTTGTGCGCTACGCGAACAAAATTTTAGCGGCGACAAGTGATTGCAACTCGCTCTACTGCGCGCTCGATCCGCGCGAAGGCGCAAAAATCGCCGTCGCCGAAGCAGCTCGAAATCTCACCTGCTCTGGCGCGCAACCACTCGCCGTCACTGACAACCTGAACTTTGGCAATCCATACAAGCCAGAAAACTTCTGGCAACTGCGCGAAGCGGTCGAAGGTGCGGCCGAGGCTTGCCGCGCGCTCGGCACACCGGTAACCGGCGGAAACGTCTCTTTATATAATGAAAGCCCGGCCGGCGTCGTCGATCCGACGCCGACCATTGGAATGGTCGGTTTGATCGAAAAGGAAAAATATATCACCACCCAGTGGTTCAAAAACGCGGGCGATGAAATCATTCTCATTGGCAAAATCGGCGATGAGCTCGGCGGCTCGCGATTTCTCAAAGTTTGCCACGGGAAAAAATCGGGCCCACCACCGCATGTCGATCTTGCCCACGAAATCGACGTTCAAAACGCGGTCCGCGACTTAATTCGCGCCGGTGTGGTACAAAGCGCGCACGATTGCAGTGAAGGCGGGCTCGCGGTGGCACTCGCGGAATGCTGTTTCAATCCGAAACAACGCTTCGGCGCAAATGTCGATCTTGAGAACTGTAGTGGCGGCCCCGATGCAGGCGGCACGCCTGCCTCTACAGAAGAAATTCTCTTTAACGAATCGCAGTCGCGCGTCGTCATTTCGGTTGCGCCAGAAAACGTGAACAAGACTATCTCGATCTTGTCCGCCCTTCGGACGGGCTCGTCCGGTGGCGAGCGCGGGCTTCCATTTCGCCAACTTGGCAAAGTCGGTGGCGATAAATTCCGCATCCAGATTGGCAATCAGAAATTCGCCTGGCCGATTGCCGATCTCTATGACGATTGGTGGAATTCCATCCGTCGCCTGGTGGAAAGCGATTCCTCGGCTGAACGCATTCCAAGTTTGTGAAGCGCGATCCGAACGTCGTTTTCGAGGGCTCAATTCCCGAAAATTACGACCGCTATCTGGGCCCCACTCTGTTCGAGCCATTCGCACACGACATCGTTGAACGCTTAAAGAGGGTCCAGCCCAAAAAGGTTCTCGAGGTCGCTTGCGGAACAGGCATTCTCACACGGCGGCTACGGGAATGTCTTCCGCGTGCGCGACTTGTCGCCACCGACCTCAATCCCGGAATGATCGCATTTGCGCGGCCAAAATTCCGCAACGACAACAACGTCGACTGGCAGGAAGCAGACGCCGGCGAACTTCCGTTTTCGGACGGTTCGTTCGACGCGGTCGTGTGTCAGTTTGGTTTGATGTTTGTTCCGGACAAGGAATCGGGGATGCGCGAAGCATTTCGGGTCCTCAATCCCGGCGGCGTGTTTCTATTTAACGTCTGGGATTCGATGGACCGCAATCAGTTCGGCGCAATCGCCCATAAAACGATCACCTCGTTCTTTGAGCACGATCCCCCCACGTTTTACGAGATTCCTTTTAGCTTCTACGATGTCGATCTGATTCGCGGACTTTTGGAAAAAGCGGGGTTTAAGGCGATAGAGAAATCGCTCGTCACGTTGCCACTACGCAGCACATCGGCAGCCGACTTGGCGATCGGCCTGGTTCGCGGAAACCCGACAGCAACGGCAATTCAAGAACGCGGCGTGGATATGGAGGCGGTGATAGGCGCCGTTCGCCAGGAGATTGCCAAGCACTTTGGCGCGGCTCCCGTCGAAGGCACAATGCAGGCGTTTGTGTGGCGCGCCGTGCACGAATGATCTAGAACGATTCGTTGAACCTCGCGCGATTTGGTGGATTATTTCTTGTGATCTCTCCAGAGGCCAACGATAACGTCGGAGCACGAGACGTTTACCCGCAGCATGAATGCGGACTTTTCGGCGTGTTTGGGCATCCAAACGCGGCGGTCCTAACCTACTACGGTCTTTTCGCGCTTCAGCACCGTGGCCAGGAGAGCGCCGGAATTGTGACCAGCAATGGCCCGGGCACTTCCTTTTTGATTCACAAAGACATGGGACTTGTCTCCCAGGTCTTCGGTCAGACGGAATTGGAACAACTCAAAGGAAGCCGCGCGATTGGCCACACCCGATATTCCACCACTGGCACTAGCACGATCAAAAACGCGCAACCGTTCGTGGTCGATTGCGTCCGCGGCCAAATGGCCATCGCCCACAATGGCAATCTGATTAACGCCGATGTTTTGCGCGACGAGCTCGAGCGCAAAGGCTCCATTTTCCAAACTACCGCTGACAGCGAGATCATTTTACACCTGCTCGCCCAACCGACCGACAACGGCGGAAATACCCTCGCAGCGCTGCGTCGAATCGAAGGCGCGTTTTCACTCTTGATCATGAGCGAGCGCGAATTGATCGCGGTGCGCGATCCATTTGGCTGGCGGCCGCTCTCGCTCGGCAAACTCGACAATGCTTACATACTCGCTTCGGAAACGTGCGCGTTTGATTTAATTCACGCGGAATTTGTCCGCGAAATTGCGCCCGGCGAAGTTTTAATTATCGACGAGAACGGGATGCGCTCGGAGTTTCCGTTCCAGCCGCAACAGCCTGCTTTCTGCATGTTCGAGTACGTCTACTTCGCGCGACCGGACAGCATGATAGGCGGCGTCAATGTGGGCAAAGTGCGCACGGAAATGGGACGTGAACTCGCCCGCCAATTTCCGGTTGAAGCGGACATCGTTGTGCCGGTGCCGGACTCGGGCAATTACGCCGCGCTCGGTTTCGCCGAAGAAATGAAAATTCCTTTCGAGCACGCGTTCGTTCGAAACCACTATATCGGCCGCACGTTCTTGCAGCCGAGTCAGCTCATCCGGGATTTCGATGTCCGCGTGAAATTGAATTTGATCAAGGAAATGGTGGCCGGGAAACGCGTTGTCGTTATCGATGACTCAATTGTTCGCGGCACAACTGCGCGCGCGCGAGTGGTAAACTTGCGCGAAGCCGGCGCCAAAGAAGTCCATATGCGGGTCAGCTGTCCGCCGCATCGGTTCGCCTGTCATTACGGCATCGATTTTCCCGATCCGCAAAAGTTGATCGCAAATCAGATGTCGATGGAAGAAATCCGGAAATATCTCGGGGTCGACAGTCTCGGTTATCTGGACGTCGAAGGAATGGTGCGCGCGACCGGGAGACCAGTGAATGAATTTTGTCTCGCCTGTTTCACCGGCAATTATCCCCTGCCCGTCGATCCGGCGCTCGACAAATTCATCATGGAAAAGCGCGAAGCCCGCGCCAAAGCACTGGTCGAACAAGAACGGCATCCGACGCTGTTCGCGGATTTGAAATGATTGGAACGACGAAGCACGAATGACAAATGACGAAGGAATGACGAAGCCCAAACCGCAGCTCGTGCGTTAATGTTCTCGTCATCCGTGCTTCCGGTTTGTTTCGGCATTCGACATTCGGATTTCGGCATTTCGCCCGCAGACTCAGGTCGGGATAATCTGCGAAGCATCCCGTGAACTCGGCTGAAACAAAAAGAAGGGCCTATGCTTCTGCGGGCGTAGATGTCGATCTTGGCAACAAGCTCAAGCGGCGCATTCAGTCGCTCGTTAGGCAAACGCAGGGTCCGCGAGTGCTGGGCAAGATCGGTGACTTTGGCGGTTTGTTCCGCGCGGACTTTGGCGCAATGCGCGACCCAGTGCTGGTCGCGAGCATCGACGGCGTCGGCACAAAATTGAAAATCGCGTTCGCGGTGAACAAACACGACACGGTTGGCGCCGACCTGGTCAATCATTGCGTGAACGACATCGCCGTTCTCGGCGCCCGACCGCTTTTCTTTCTCGATTACATCGGCTGTGAAAAACTCCGGCCGCGTGTTTTCGACCAATTGATCCGCGGATTCTCCCACGCATGTCGCGCCGCAGGTTGCGCGTTAATCGGCGGCGAGACCGCGCAATTGCCAGGAATGTATCGCAAAGGCGAATACGATCTCGCCGGATGCATTATCGGGGTGGCCGATCGTTCGAAGATTATCAACGGCAACAAAATCAGACTGGGCGATGTGATTCTCGGATTACCCTCAAACGGTTTGCACACCAATGGTTATTCCCTCGCCCGGAAAATCTTGTTCGAGAAAATGAAACTGAAGCCGGGATCACGATTGCCCGGATCGACAACCACGATTGGTAAAGAACTGCTTCGCGTGCACAAGAATTATCAGCCGCAGCTGGCGAAAGTCCCGGATGGAATGATTAAAGGGCTCGCCCACATCACGGGCGGCGGCTTGATCGACAATTTGCCGCGCGTTCTCCCAAAGAAGTGCGACGCCGTGATTGAAACCAAATCGTGGCTGGTGCCACGCATTTTCAAAATCCTGCAGCAAAACGGGCGCGCGAGTTCGGCCGAGATGTATCAGGTTTTCAACATGGGAATCGGAATGGTCGCGATCGTCGCCGAGCGAGATGCCAAACGGGCAATGTCGATCTTGCACGCCAAAAGAATTGGCCGGATCGAGCGCGGAACAGGCAAAACGCGATTGATCTCTTAACCGCGGATTGCACGGATATCGCCGATTGCGCGGATTCCTTTTGCATTTATCCGTTTACATCCGCGTTATCCGCGGTTCTGGAACGAAATGGAAAAACGTCGCCTTGGAAAGACCGATATGGACGTCTCGGTCCTCGGATTTGGAGGATCTGAGATCGGCTATGAGCACCCGTCGCCCGAGACTATCGCCGAATTGTTAAATAGCGCGCTCGATGCCGGTCTCAACGTCATCGACACGGCGGAGTGTTATTACAACAGCGAGGAACTGATCGGGCAGACGGTCAGCGATCGACGCAAGGAATTTTATCTTTTTACCAAATGCGGTCATCCGCACGGAATGGAAAGCGGCGCCGATTGGTCGAAAGATTCGATCCTGAAAAGCATTGAACGTAGTTTGGAGCGATTAAAAACAGATCGCCTTGATCTCGTGCAATTACACAGCTGCTCGGAATCGACATTGCGAAAGGGTGAAGGGATCGAGGCTCTCCAAACGGCGCGCGAGCACGGATATACCCGCTACACCGGTTACAGCGGGGACAGCCGCGCGGCGCATTTTGCGGTGGAGTGCGGTGCGTTCGACACGCTGCAAACTTCAATCAGCATTGCCGACCAGGAAGCGATCGATTTGACCGTGCCGTTGGCACGCGAAAGGAAAATGGGTGTGATCGCAAAGCGGCCAATTGCAAATGCGGCTTGGAAAACGGGACATCGCCCGATTGACTCTTACCATCACGAGTACTGGGAACGATTACGGAAATTGAATTACGATTTTCTGCATGGCGATTTGAAGAAAAGCATTTCCATCGCGCTACGCTTTACCCTCAGCATTCCGGGAGTGCACACCGCCATTGTTGGGACGAAGAATCCGGAACGCTGGGAACAGAATGCGAAACTGTTGGAAGCTGGCCCGCTGGACGAGCCGACGTTTCGCAACACTCGCGAGCGCTGGGAAGAATGCGCGCCCCGGACCTGGATCGGACAGATCTAATGTTGGCCCGCTAATCACGCGAATGGACACGAATGAAAGCGAAAGGAAAATGTTAGTTCCCCACAGCTGGGTTTGTTAATGTTCTCGCCAAATTGGGTTCGCGTTGATTCGCGTGATTCGCGGGCTGAAGGACTCTTATGAAGCAGAGAAAACTTGGACGCGGCGGCCCGATAGTCTCGGCGATTGGTCTCGGCTGCATGGGGATGTCCGATTTTTATGGCGGACGCGATGATGAAGAATCGCTCGCTACAATTCATCGGGCGCTCGAACTCGGCATTACCTTTTTCGATACGGCCGATATGTACGGCCCGCACACGAACGAACAATTACTGGGCCGCGCCCTTAAAGCTCACCGTGAGCGCGCGATCATCGCGACAAAGTTCGGAATTTTGCGCGATCCCATAAAACCGGAGTTTCGCGGCATCAGTGGAAAACCGGACTACGTAAAGCAAGCGTGCGAAGGAAGCCTGCGCCGCCTACAAATAGATTGCATCGATCTTTATTATCAACACCGCGTCGACCCAGACACGCCAATCGAAGAAACGGTCGGCGCGATGGCAGAGTTAGTGCACGAAGGCAAAGTGCGCTTCCTCGGATTGTCCGAAGCCGGCGCCGACACAATTCGCCGCGCGCATGCCGTGCACCCGATCACAGCGCTGCAATCAGAGTATTCGCTTTGGACACGCGATCCGGAAGGGGAGATTCTCGGCGTTTGTCGGGAACTTGGAATCGGTTTTGTCCCGTACAGTCCCCTCGGTCGCGGGTTCTTGACTGGCAAGATCCAAAAACCCGAAGATCTGCCGCAAGATGATTATCGCAGCACGACCCCGCGATTTCAGGGAGAATATTTTCAGCGGAACGTCGATCTGGTGAAACGCGTCGAAGAAATCGCGCGCGACAAGCGATGCACGCCGGCGCAGCTGGCTCTCGCCTGGGTCCTGGTGCAGGGAGAGAACATCATCCCAATTCCAGGGACCAAGCGACGAAAGTATCTGCAGGAAAACGTCGGCGCACTGGATGTCGATCTTACAAGGGAGGACCTGGCACGAATCGACGAAGTAGCACCCAAGGATGCCTTCGCCGGTTCGCGATATCCTGAAGCAATGATGAAACTACTTAGTCGCTCCTAGCGGCTAAGTTAGTTAATCTGCTTCGCGACAAGTTACGGCTAGTCCAGCTAGCCTCACTTACCTTTCGCTTTTCTTCTCGCCGCCCATCGAGCTTTCATTAGCTGCGAAAGCCTCCGCCGACCGGCTGCAGTAATTCCGCCCTTTCGCTTCTTACCCGCTTTTTTTGCGCCGCCGCGGCCTTTGATTCGTGCCCAACGAGCTCTTGCCGCTGCGGCAATCTTCGCCCGCGAAGCCGCAGACATCCGGCGTCTGCCCCCGCGTCGCGCAGCGGCCTTCGCACCGCCGCCGCCAGCACCTGCTCTGCCAACCAATCCCCTGAGTCGTCTCTCCAGTGCGTCAATTTGACGACGAAGCGACAATGCCTGTTCCAAGTTTCGCGTTGATAAGTCCATAGGCGCTTCCGATAGATTAAACTTCCAGCTAATGCAAGAGTATAGTTAACTTTTTAATTACACTACCTCGGTAGTCGCGCAGACTACTTGTTAGTACTTCGTCTTGAGACTAGCGCCGACGCCATCATTGTCTGCACAATCTCACCGCGCTGGTTCGTGGTCACGTTGCGTAGACGAACAACTCCATGACTCGGTTTTGATCGCGATTCACGAAGATCGACAATCTCGGTTTCAACCTGCAACACATCGCTCGGTCGCACGGCATTTGGCCAACGTAACTCGTCCACGCCCAGACCAATCGCACCCTCCGCAAAATTCAATGTCTGCACAAAGAGCCGCATCGTTATCGCCGCCGTATGCCAGCCGCTCGCAATGAGACTTTCGAACATTGTTTTGCGCGCCGCCGCTGTGTCCAAATGAAACGGCTGCGGATCAAACTCGCGCGCGAATGAGATAATTTGCTCTTCGCTGACGCTGTAAGTGCCGGACTTAAATCGCTCGCCGGCCTTGAGATCCTCGAAATACCGCTGGCTCATTGGAAATCATCTTTTGCCGCATTGCTCCAGTTTCAGCAACGTGTAAAATGTCGCGCCATCGCTCGGATGTGATTGGTTCCTTGTTTCAGGCCAGCCACGCCGTAGCCTTTAGGCCAGTCCGGCTCGGACCGAAGGCGGGCGGTTAGCTCAGTGGTAGAGCATCTCGTTTACACCGAGAGGGTCGGGGGTTCGAAACCCTCACCGCCCATTTCAGAGAGCGGAAGTTCGCCACGGCGAATCCGTCCATTGGCGGATCGGAGGTCAGACGTCACGGCCTTGTCAGCAACTCCAGTGCAGCCGGAAAAATAATCTTCTCCCATTCGGCGTATTCTTTGGCCGACGGATGCAAACCGTCTTTTGCTACGAGTGATTTGTCTTGGCCCATTTTTTTGCTGAGCGGGAAAATATCGACAACGGTCAGGCCGCGTTTTCGTGCTTCCTCGGTTACGATTTGGTTAAAGTGAATGATTCCTTCGTGAATGTTGCGACCGCGCGAATACTTTGGCCCGGTCGGAGTGACTCCGAAGTCTGGAATGGTGACAACGAGTAAGTGTTTCTTGTTTGGCAACACAGCCAGCATTTGGTCGGCGAGATAAGTGAACCGGTTCCGAAACGTTGTCTCATCCACGCCTTGGACCCAGTCGTTCACGCCGATGAGTAACGTGGCGAAGTTTGGATTCGAATTTAGGAATCTGGGCAGCCCGCGATCGATCGCGTCCTTGGTTGTCCAACCCGTGACCGACGGATTCGCGACAAGATCGACATGCAACCCTTGAGCATTTAAGTGCTGCGTCATTATCGCCGGCCACGATTCCTTCGGCGTCGCGCCTTCTCCGCACGAATACGAATCGCCGATCACCGCGTAACGAAGCTTTTCCTTATCAATCTTAGTTTGAGCCATAGCGATAGTCGGAAGAAGTAAGAGCTGCGCGATGAATCTTATCATTTACCGGTGACGCGTTTCATGTTTACGAGAACATCTGGTCGATAGCCGCCTGGCAATGAATTTTTCCGGTGTCCAACAAGAAGACTCCGTTGTGACTGTCATCGCGCAGAATGAGCGGTAATTCAGTACCGGCCAGAATAACGCCGTCGATGCCTGCCTCGCCGTAGGTCCGAGCCGGACTGGCGTTTTGCGAAGGCGGGTCGATCTTTTCTTTTATTCGATCGACGATGGCCAGTAATCCGGCGCGCGTTTCAGGCAGAAAATTTCCAGGCACAAGTTCGTCAAAGTATTTGTTGTGAATGAAATCCTGATCTTTTGATTCGGGCACAACGAGCTCGATTCCTTCCCGCGAGAGAACTTTCGGATAAAAGTCGGCCTGCATAGTGTAGCGCGTCCCGAACAGAGCCAGCCGTTTCAGTTTCCGCGATTTCGCGTACGCGCAAGTTGCCTCGACAATGCTAATCAGAGGAATCGGAGACTTCGGCGCGACGTCGTCAAAGACAATGTGAGGAGTGTTGGCCGCGATTATTCCGAAATCCGCCCCGGCGCGCGCGAGCTTCGTGATTTCTTCGAGAAGAAATCCGGCCATGCCGGCGAGATTATTCGCCTCCATGAAATCGATCCCCTTCTTTAGATCGACGCTATTAATGACGAACTGCGGATAACTGCCGTCGCGTTTCCTTTCGCGATAGAAAGCGATGATGTTCTTGTAGTAATCGATCGTGCTCTCCGGCCCGACGCCGCCAATGATGCCGAGAGTCTTCACGAGCTAGTTCGGGCTCTATTTACAACAAAGAAGACAGGCAAGGAAATAAGTTGCAATCCTACGGAAATGACGACCACTGCCGTGATCGATCTATCGTAAAGAATTCCCATTAGCCAACTGCCGATAAACCAGGCAATTCCAAATCCGGCGTCGAAGAATCCGAACGCGGTGCTTCGCTTCGTTGGCGAGACCAACTCGGCAACGATCGCGTTGAGCAGCGAGCCCTGTGCGCCCATCCCGATTCCCCAAAACACCATTCCGCCGAGCGCGATCCATGCGCTTCCGAAAAACAGCAGCGGCGCCGACAAGGCAGAAAGAAAAAATCCGATTAGCAACATGCGAATGCCAAACGCGTCGAACAATTTTCCGAGAACCAGACCCCCGAGTGCGCCCATCGCCATGGCGACGGCGTAGTAAATCGGAACTACATCCGCAGCAATGACTGCGCTTTTTTGAAAATGATACGAGATCAAGGCGAAATCGGCGAAGCCGGCCGCGAAACACGCGGCCGCAATCATGTAAAGCCAGTAGGCGCGCGGCAAATGCTCGGCCTGAATTTTTTCGCCCACTTCCAAATCGTGCGGTCGTGGAAAAAAATGCCGCGCGACAAAAATAATCGCGATCGTCAAGACAGCTGGAAGAAGAAGGTAGGAAAACGCCGTTCGATAACCGCGATGCTCAAACAAAGACAGCGAAATGATGAGAGGACCGGCGGTGGCGCCGGCTTGATCCAGTGCTTCATTCAATCCAAAGACCCAGCCACGGCCAATTTGTTTTCCAGCGAACGAAAGCATCGCTTCGGTCGCCGGTTTTCGGATCGCGCGGCCGGTCCGCTCGGTCACCATTAATCCAGCAGCGAGCGGCCAATTGCCCGAGAGCGCAAGCGCCGGCACCGCCAGCATGTTAACGACGTAACCAACAATCGTGACGATCCAATACTTGCCAGTGCGATCGCTGATCGCGCCCGTGACTGAGCGCAACGCGTAGCCGAGCAGTTCGCCAAAGCCCGCAGTAAATCCAACGACCGCAGCGCTCGCGCCCAGCGTTCCCAGAAACGGTCCGGTCACGCTGCGTGCGCCTTCGTAAGTCATGTCGGCGAAAAAATTCGCGATTCCAAGAACAAGAACAAAACGGAACGCGGTTGAGCCAGGCGAAGCTGCACGCTGGCCGACGGCTTTCATTACGCAACGTGATTCTAAACAGCACCGCCGGCGCTGCCGGAAGATTTCACGTGCGCATCAATCGACCATTTCTTTCCGGCGCCGACGATCAGGAGAAAAAGAGCGCCGAGCAACATGCAGAAATCCGTTCGCGCTTCATGCGCCATGCTCCAGAAGCCATAACTCTGCAGCTTAGGCAGACCAAAGTTCCAGAATCCATGGCCGAGCAGGATTGGAATTTTTGTGAAAATAATCGCGACGGAGATGTCGATCAAGAGCGGGATCGCGGCGAAGCGCGTGAGCAGGCCGAGAATGAGCAGCGCGCCGCAGATAGTTTCCACGCCGCCAACGAACGGCCCCATGATCTCCGGCGCGGGAATGCCGATCTTGGCCAATCGACCCGCGCCCAAATCGGCTGGATAAAGAAATTTCTGAATGCCTTCGGTGAAAAATACCGCGCCGACGAGAAGTCGAACCAGAATGGTGGCGGGGGGCGCTTGAGTAGTGGTGAGGCGGCGCATAATTAAACTTTCGGTGTGAACTGCGAGAGCTCGTAGATGCCAAGTTTCTTTTCGATGACCGCGACCCGATCGACGACTTTGAAAAAACCGTCGTCCCCGAACAGTTCGTCTTCTTTTTTCTCGAAATCTTCGCCTAACGAATCGAACTCGTGCGCGCTGACGACCCCGCGAAAGCCTGGGAATAAGACCGTGTCCTCACGCGCTTCGTGAGGACTATACATTCGGATGAACTGGCGCATCGAATCGGTCAGTTTGCGCCGATCGTCGACGTTTTTCAGCGACTGGTTTGCGGCGAGATGAATTGTGATGTCAGTCAGTCGCCGCCCGGCTTGATGTTGCTGCAAAAGCACGTCCACAAGATCGACAAGCTTGCCCGCCTTTTTGAAGCGCGGAAACAGAAAATTCTCCTCCAGTTTCTCGTGATAATCTTCAACAAACTCGCGAATGATCTTGGCCGAATCAGCCAGCGGCTCCGGCGGCAAATCTTCATTCGCGTCCATGCGGCGGAGGGCTTCGCCGTAAACGAGCAGGATGCGTTTCAAGACGCCGTGCTCGCGCAAGAGATCTTCCGACGGCGAGACCTGCTCATTTTTCTTTTCCTCTTCTTTTCCGAAAAAGCTCGCAGCGCCGCCAAGCGCTGAAGCGGCAAAGACAAGGCCGCCTGCTCCAAGAAATTTTCTACGGCTGGAGTAACGGATCGTTTTCATAGGTTGACGTTCAGGAGCGGAACATGAAATAGACTGCGCCGACAAGACACAGAGCCACCCAGAGGTAATCGAACTTAAGTGACTGATGCATGTAAAGGACGGCGAATGGAGCGAAAACCAAAAGTGTGACTACTTCTTGCAAAACCTTCAGCTGAGCGAGACTCATCGTGGTGTAGCCGGTCCGATTGGCGGGAACCTGAAGCAGATATTCGAAGAGTGCGATCCCCCAGCTCAGGAGCGCCGCGATGTACCACTTCTTATCGCTCCAATTCCGCAGGTGAGAATACCAGACGAACGTCATGAACGTGTTTGAACAAACGAGAAGGAATGCGGTGCGGATTAAGATGAAAACTTTCATGATGTGCTTGCCCCTGAGATTGGTTTTGAAAACAACCGCGCGATTTCGTTCATTTCAGCCGCGAGTTCCTCGCCGATCGGATCGAGATAATGCCCAAGTTCATCGGGAACTTTTCCGTAGCCTTGCAACCCTCGACTGCAGAGTTCCGTCAGCATTTCCCAAAGCAATGATGCCTGGCCGATAATCGAGTGAGAGGTCGCGATGTTCTTCGGTTCGAGGCCGAGATCATCGCGTAAACGCACGACCAACTGACGGACCTTGGTTATTTTCTTTTGAAGTTGATGCTTTTGAAAGGGGGAGAGCGTGTCCAATTGGCGATACATGATGCCCGACTGGACTCTTCCATTGGTCCAGTCGTCCCATTCGCAGAGGGCCTGATCGACTAACTGCAAGGTGATCGAAATGCTACGGCGATGATTTTCGCTTAGTTCAATCGATGCCATGTTCAATTTCTTCATCGGTATCTTCCACTGAAAGCACACCGAGCCGCTGGCGATAACGATGACCCCACGCGTGCATCGCATCCTTTGTCGGTTGGAAAAGCTTCTGCGCGAATAGCGTTGGCACGAATGCGCTCAGAATGACGACCGTGACCAAAATCGTGTACTGGCGCTGATCGATAATGTGGTTTTGGAACCCGAATAGCGCTGAGATCGTTCCGAACGTCAACCCGGTAGCCATGAGTAGAGTCGTGTAGGAAGCTTCACGCCGGCTCATAAAGTGCATTCGCGCCAGCGGCCAGACACCCACAACTTTGGTCATCATCTTCAAAAAAAGGAGACCAACGATCACGGCGAGCGCAGGCCAAAGCGCCGGCAACGAAACGAAAAGTCCGGCTTTTATAAAATAAAACGGCGTGAAGACCGCGAAAGCAATGCTGCGCATGCGATGGACTAGAGTTTTGTCGCGAAGAAACACACCGGCCACTACCAGTCCGACGAGGTACGCCGGCAACACGGCTTCGCTCTTGGCGGTTGTGGCGAGACCGCCAAGAAAAAACAAAACGAAAAAGATGAACTTCACCTCCGGTTCGCTCACGCGCGTTGCGCCGAGTTTATCAATGATCCCTCTCGTCCACGCCGGGATGAACCAAAGGACGACGCACATGGTGACGACAAACACGAGCAGCCAGACGTTGTAATTTGCGAACAGTCCGCCCAGCGCGAGCACAGTCCCAAAGTCGGTAATGAAACATGCCGCCAGAATCATTTTGCCCATCGCGGTGTCGCTAAACCCGCCTTCGATCATCACCGCGTAAACTACCGCCACGGAAGTGGTCGAAAGGGCGATGCCGGCGATTTGCGCCTGATGCAGCGGCCAGCAGAGAACGAATTGGGCGAACAACCAAACGATCCCGAACGGAACAGCAAAAGACAGAACGCCTATGAGCAGGCTCGCCCGCAGGTTGGTCTTTAACGAGCGCGGATCAATCTCCGCCCCCGCTAGAAACGTAAGCACGCCGCTTCCGAGCAAGGCGAGGAAATTGATCCACTCATTGCTGGCGGTGAGATGAAGAAAGTTGCCGGCAATTACTCCAATGAAGATTTCAATGAGCGCGACTGAGATCCCGGTCCTGATCGAAACCAAGCTCGCGACGAGCGCGAGCGCCATCCAAATTGCAGCGACGAACCAAACGTTTTGAAAAATGACGTTCGTCACGCTGAAACTGAGCCAAATGTGATTAAGCATAATAAAACTCCTGTCTGCGCATTACTGCGAGAACAGGAGTCATTAGCTCTGAAACCGGTCAGCGCGGTTTTCTCCCGCGGTCGCGGGAGAAGGCAAACTCCATTGCCTGAAACGCACTAAAGCCGAATTCGCGTTCGCGACAAGGCGCAGTTTTCGGTTTCCGCCGTAATTTCGAACCGCTAAGATCGACATCGTGAAATCGAAAATCTTTTTTGCAGCTGCAATCGGCGTTACATCATTGGCTGTGCACGCACAACCGACGCCGAGGCTACGGTCCGGCATCGATAAAACATTGATCACCAGCGCAAACCAGGACCACGTGATGGGAGCTGCCGCACTGCACAAGCTAGCGAACGATTATTACAACTGGCGAAACGAGAACTCCCCGATCGCCAGTAGCAGCCGAGGCTTGCACACTTGGGACGATAAGCTTCCCGATTTTTCGCCGGCCAAGATCGCGGAAGAAGCGCGGCACGTGCACGCGCTCTTGGAAAAAGTGCGGGCAATGAAGATCGACACCTGGCCAAAGGACGACCAGATCGATGCGATTCTATTTCGCTCGCAACTCGAAGGCGTCGATTTCCAAAATCGCGTTCTGAAGTTTGAGCGGAACAACCCGCTTCTTTACGCGGACGAATGTGCCGAGGCGATCTTCTCGCTCCTGAAAAAGGAATATGACACGCCACGAAAGCGAGCGCTCTCTGCGACCGCGCGACTGAAGGCAATGCCGGCCATGCTGAAACAAGGCATGGCGAACCTGCAAAACCCGGTCAAGCTTTACGCGCAGCTCGCGATTCAATCCGCGCGCGCGATTGATCCGTTGCTGAATCAAAGCTTGATGGCGTTGGATGTCGGCCTTGCGCCGAACGAGCATGAAGAATTCATCAAAGCGCGCGATACCGCGCTCGCGGCCGTGCACAGTTATGCTGATGAGCTCGAGAAGCGCATGCCGAAGATGATGGACTTCGCTCCGATGGACGAAGCGAATTACAATTACTACCTCAAACACGTTTTGCTTTTGCCGCTCGATGCGCGGGAGGTCGAAACGATTGGTCGGGCGGAGCTGGCGCGTTATCGCGCGCTCGAAGCATTGCTACCCGATCCAAAACTGGCCGACCCCGATCCGGCACGGAGCGGAAATATTCCGCCAGACCAAGCGTCGTTTTTGAAAGCGTACGAAAGCCGCGAAACGGAAATTATTAATTTCCTGAAAGAACATAAGCTCGTTACGATCCCCGATTACCTCGGCGCATTTCAGATTCGGCAGTTGCCGGAAGCGTTCAAACCGACCAACCCTGGCGGCTTTATGAATCCGCCCGGAGTTTACGACAAGGATCCGACCGGTTTCTATTTCATTCCCACTTACAATCCGCAGTCGAAAAACTTTTACATCCGCGCTGCGATCGAAGAGCCACGACCAATCCTCGGTCACGAAGGTATCCCCGGGCATTTTCTGCAGCTTTCGATCGCCAATCATTTGACCGATGAGATTCGCCGGCAGCATGAAGACGGCGTGTTCGTAGAAGGCTGGGCGCTTTACGGTGAAGAAATGCTGTCACGCACCGGCCTTTACCCGAATAATTCGCCCGGCCAGGGACAAGTCCTTCACCTCGCTCGTTATCGTTCGGCGCGGATCGGGGTCGACGTAAATCTGCACACCGGCAAATGGACGTTTGATCAAGCGGTGAAATATTTCATGGACGCGGGCGGTCTCGACAAGGAAGCGGCCACGGGCGAAGCCGCAGGAGCTGCGTCAAATCCACACCAGAAGATCAGCTACATCATCGGCAAATGGCAGATCATGAATCTGCTTGGGCGCTACAAAGATCGACAGGGTGACAATTTCCGGCTCGGCCAATTTCATGACGACCTGATTAAGAACGGCAGCCTGCCTGTTTCAATCATCGAATGGGTTTTGCTCGACGATGACTCGTCGATAAAAAAAGTGATGAGTAACAAGTAAGCAGTGACGAGACTCAAGCGTAAAATCGGGGTCGGATCGCTTCGGTGTTTTCTACTTCCTACTTTCGATTCTACTTTCTTCGTGCGCCGGTACCAGTCATCCGCGACTGATAACGCCAAATGAAGGGCCGCCCTCGCTGCGCTATCTCGAAATTTATTCGGAGCTGCACGCGGCCACGCTCCATTTTCCGGCCGGTGTATATACTTTAAACGCTGTTGATAAAATCGGTTACTACTACCGCGCGCCGCGCAAGATCGCCGAGCGGGTTGGCGGTGGGTCGCTTTGGCAGGACGGAGGAATTTTTGTAAGTAAACGGAATCCCCAAAACCTACGCGGTTACGTATCTCGCGCCGGGACGATCACACACGTCGGCAATTTCTCGCGGGCGAAATATCGATTCCGCGAGCAAGACAGTCCTCCCGATTTCTGATTCGGCCTGCTTCCTGCTCAAAAGTAGCCAATGAGCATGGAAGAGGGGAAACAGGCCCTGTTTCAGAGGGAGTTGGCCAAGGTGGAAGTCGTTGCCGGACTGCGGCACGCTTTGGATTTGAGATATCGCCGGCTCTGCCGGGCTGCGCGAGCCGATTGGGAACGTTTGTTTGGCAGGAAAGATCCAGCCGATGCGTGCGTCAATGTTCGCGTCGCGGTCGAGCCGATTGCAATTCAATCGACCACCATCCGCGGCTCTGGTTTTCTTAAATCGCGCAGACAACCAGTTTCGAAATCCACCGCCAAACGACTTCCCGGTTTCGCGCACTAGCGCGCTGCTATTTGTCGATCTTTTCCTGACCGAGCAAATTCGCAACCGTGAGCCGTTGCGCTGGCCGATCAAGCCCGGCGATGAATTCCTGGAAGCGTTCGGAGAAAAGATTGTGTCGGATGCTCCAGTAAAATTCCAGACCGGGCGTGGCCAGATAATGTTCGTAGAGATTGCGCCAGCCGCGCCAGACCGGTTCCTCCATCAATCCATAAGCGTAGTGAAAATGAATTGTCTCCATCGCTTTGAGGAATTGAAACGCGACGTGGAAAAATCTCGCTTTCTCGTCGGCCGATAGCGCATCGAGATTTTCCAATCCGATTCGCCAGATTCGTCCGACCTCTGGGTTTTCGGCAAACGGACGGGTCACATCGCGCAACGCTGTGGTCGCAGCGTCCTGGGCGGAGAGCTTTGCGATTCGCGTACTGCGATGCACTTGGACCGCGAGATACCAAAGCGACGCGACCACGCCAATTGAGCTAATCAGTTGTGCAACGGCGTTGATCGCTTCCCAATTCATACGGTTGCCATGTCACGCCGTAGTCCCGCGGCTGCGGGACGAAGGCGGATCGATCTCCCGTTGGTCGGTAGAAATCACTTCGGTTCGTCCGCAATCTTCAGCACAATTTTTCCGCGGGTGTGACGCGTTTCCGCTTGTTCCTGCGCTTTTGCGGCATCGGTCAACGGGAGCGTTAGCGATATGATCACTTTGATTTTTTTGTCCTCGATTAATTTCGCGATCCCAGCCAGCTCTTCCGAATTCGGCGCCACGCTGAGCGGCGAACCGCGAATTCCGTGCTTTTCAAGCTCCGCTGGATCAGGGCGCGCGACGATCGTAACGAGGAACCCGCCTTTCTTCACCACTCCATAAGACCGCTGCAACGTATCCTTGCCTACGCAATCGAGCACAACATCGACATCTTTGGCGATGTCTTCGAATTTTTGTTTGGTGTAGTCGATTGCCACGTCCGCCCCTAGTTGCTTGAGCAAATCCTGATTCGGGGTAGAGGCCGTTGCGTAAACTTTCGCGCCCTTCGCTTTTGCAATTTGAATCGCGAAGGTCCCGACGCCGCCGGAGCCGCCGTGAATCAAGACGGTTTGCCCCGCGCTCAACTTCGCGGTGTCGACCAATGCCTGCCACGCAGTCAGCGCGACAATCGGCACACCGGAAGCTTCCGCGAAACTCAGCGATTTCGGTTTCGCTGAAATTTCGCCATCCTTCGCGATCGTGTATTCGGCGTATCCGCCGCATCTGTCCAAATCTAGGTAGCCGTAGACCGCGTCGCCGCGTTTGTATTTGGCGATCTTTGATTCCTCAATCACGCCAGCCACGTCTGCTCCCGGGATGAACGGCGGTTTCGGTCCAAAAAACTTTGAGTAGTGTCCAGAACGAATTCCCGCGTCCACCGGGTTCACGCCGGCAGCGATCACGCGAATAAGAATTTCATTCTCTTTCAGTTCCGGTCGCGGCGCGTCTTCGTATTTCAAGACCTCCGGTCCGCCGTATTCACGAACGACGATTGCTTTCATCATTGGCTTACCTGTTTGCGCGAACGCAGCGGTGATCGCGCAATTCAACAACGCTGAGAGAACAGCCAGACACAATTTCTTATTCATAATTTGGAAAACCTAAACTGCTGAAACTCAATTAAATCCTGTTCATCCTGTCGAGAATTCTTCAAGCTCCGCCGCCATGAGAACACGAATCCTTGCTATTGTCGCATTAACTGGCGGTCTGTCCGGCTTTTGTCTGGCGCAAAGCTCGCCGACGGCCTCGACTGCAGCCAGTAAAGCCGCCGGCGGAAGCAGCGCTCCTTACAACGAGGGACCGGTTTGGACTTTGACCATGATCAAAACCAAGACCGGACTGGCCGATGAGTACATCAAGCAGATCACCGGCACGGTGAAACCGGTTTATGATGAAGAGAAAAAACAGAAAACGATCCTCGACTACAAAATCCTGAACGGCGAGGCGTCCAATCCACATGACTTCAACATCCTGGTCCTGGTGGAATATCCAAACTGGGCCGCCTTCGACACTTTGCGCGAGAAAATGGATCCAATCGTTGCAAAAGTGATGGGGTCGGAAGAACAGCGCACGCAAATGGCGGTCAAACGTCTCGACGTGCGCGAAATTCTCGGCACCAAAACGATGCGCGAGATCACGTTAAAGTAGAACGTCTTTTGTAGAGGCACGCATGTCGCGTGCGAAATCTCACGGCCGCAGGCGGCACGGCTGCCGCTACAGTTTTTTGCTCGCGTGCCGGACGCGCTCGGCGCAAGTTGCGCGCGATGAAAACGAAGATTTTCTTTATCGCAGCGCTGGCGCTGGCGCGTGTGTCTCCTGCGCAGACGCCCAGTCCGACAGCGGCCCAAAGCAGCTGGCAACTCGCCCCGCCTTTTGAAGTCAGGTCTTCTCGATCTTCACCGAGTCCAACTGTTTCAAGTTCCCCAGCGCGGGTCTCAACGGCCACGGCGCCGATTGTTCAGACGAGGCCGGTTCAATCAACTCCGCCCCCGCCGGCAGCGCCGGAGTCGACGCCAGTGCCAACCACAAGCGGGCACAAGAGCAACAGCAAGACGTCGTATGTCGAAGGTCCCGTCTGGGTCATGACGTTTGTGAAAACGAAATCGGGGTTGGGCGACGAGTATCTCAAAGCGATGACGCGATCGATCAAACCCATTTACGACGAAGAGAAAAACCGGAAGATCATTCTCGATTACAAAATTCTCAGCAGCGACGCCGCCGGCGACCGCGACTTCAATATCATCATCATGGTCGAGTATCCGAACACGGCCGCGCTCGACGAATTGCGCGAAAGGAGCGAACCGATCATCGACCAGATCATCGGGCCAACCGACAAGCGCCGCGACCTGGCCGCGAAACGTCTCGACATTCGCGAAATCCTCGCCACCAAAACGATGCGCGAGATCTGGTTGAAGTGATCCGATTGCTGATCTCTGATCGGTGACTTCTGATTTACTTCCACGGCAACGCGTCGAGATCAACGTTGCCGCCGGTGAGAATAATGCCGAGGCGTTTGCCGGAGATGTCGATCTTCGATTCGACAATCGCCGCGTAAGGAACGGCTGCTGATGGCTCGATGATGATCTTCATCGTTTCCCAAATCGTGCGCATGGCTGAGATGATCGCGTCTTCGCTGACCGTCACGATGTCGTCAACGTAACGCTGAATGATCGGAAAATTTCGTTCGCCAACATTTGTGCGTAATCCGTCCGCGATCGTGAATTTCTTTTCCGCCACAATTCGTTTTCCCGCACGAAATGATTGCGCTGCGTCGTCGGCATTAGCCGGTTCCGCCGCGACCACTTTGATTTTCGGTCGCATTGATTTTGCTGCGACAGCCGTGCCGCAAAGCAAACCGCCGCCGCCGATGGGACAGATCACAACATCGACATCTACGTCCTCGAGCAATTCGACCGCTGCCGTCCCCTGCCCCGCCATCACATCTTCGTTTTCGAAAGAATGAATCAGGCTCGCGCCCGTCTTCGCGATCACGTCCGCGCACGCGACTTCGCGCGCCGCTTGATTTGGCTCGCAGAAGACGACGCTCGCGTCATAACTTTCGACCGCCCGCACTTTCACTTTGGCTGAGTTCGATGGCATCACGATATGCGCCGGGATGCCGCGCAATTTTGCTGCGCGCGCCAGCGCAGTTCCATGATTACCCGACGAATGCGTCGCCACGCCGCGCTTCGCGGTTGCGTCATCGAGCGCAAAAACCGCATTCGTCGCACCGCGGGCTTTGAACGCACCGATCTTCTGAAAGTTTTCGCACTTAAAAAACAACGAAGCCCCGCTCGCCTCATCCAATCGCTCGCTCGTCAGCACCGGCGTCCGATGAATATGCGGCCGAATCCGTTCATGCGCCGCGCGGATGCGATCAAGATCGAGTGACATGATTTCTCCTATCTCCGCAATGCCGTTCGAAATTGGACGTCGGACGTTAAGCGTTTGACGTTTCTTTGCCTTGAAACCTACTTCTTGGGTGGTTCGCCTTTGTTCATGAAGGGCGTGAACAGATCGATCGGCACGGGTAGAAACGTGGTTGTGTTATGCTCGCTGGAAATCTCGCGCATGGTTTGAAGGAAACGCAGTTGCAGCGCAATCGGTTCCTTGCTCATCATCGCGGCAGCCTGCACCATTTTTTCCGCGGCTTGAAATTCGCCTTCGGCGTTGACGATCTTAGCGCGGCGCTCGCGCTCGGCTTCGGCCTGCTTGGCCATCGCGCGCTTCATCGTGTCGGGCAGCGCCACATCCTTGACCTCGACCGCCGTGACTTTGACGCCCCACGGTTCGGTTTGCCGGTCGATGATCTCCTGCAACTTCAGGTTGATCGACTCGCGTTGTGAAAGCAGATCATCGAGCGGGGCCTGCCCGAGGACGCTGCGCAGCGTCGTCTGCGACATCAGCGAAGTGGCTTTGAGAAAGTTCTCCACTTTCACGACCGCGGCTTGCGGATCGACCACGCGGAAATAAACAACCGCATCCACCGTCACCGGCACGTTGTCGCGCGTCATTACCTCCTGCTTCTCAACGCTGATGGTGACGACGCGCAAATCCATGCGCACCATCCGATCGACGATCGGGATAAGAAGAATCAGTCCCGGCCCTTTCGCGCCGAGTAATTTTCCGAGACGGAAAATCACGCCCCGCTCGTATTCGCGCAGGATGCGGATCGCCTGCGGCAGGATGATCACGGCGAGGATGACGAACGGGATGATCCAACGAACTAGCTTCAGTCCTTCGAGTAATGGCATGGCTTTAGTCTCCTTTGGTTTTCACTTTCAAAGTTAATCCTTGCACGGCGGCAATCTCTATTACTTCGCCTTTTTCGATAGGCCCTTCGCTGATCGCGTTCCAATATTCGCCTTCGACGAAAATCCTGCCGCCGCGCGAGTCGATTGGCGTCAATGCGGTCACGGTTTTTCCAACCATCGTTTCCGCTCCCGCTTTGACCGGCATGAGCTGCGCGCGCAAACCTTTTCCGATGACGAAAACAAAGAACGCCGCGGTCACCAGCGTCGCCGGAATGATATAGCTGAGCGACAAACGAAAGAGCGGATCGGCGCGGTTGAAGAGCATGAGCGAGCCGATCATAAACGAAATGATTCCACCCACCGTCAGCACGCCGTGCGTGGGCGCATAGACATCAACTATGAAAAGCATGAGCGCGAACGCAATCAAGGCAAGTCCGGTGACATTGACCGGCAGGACGGCCGCCAGATAGAGCGCAAGAATGAGTGCAATCGCGCCAACGACTCCGGGGAGGATCGCGCCGGGCGTGGTCAGTTCGCCGATGATTCCGTACATGGCGATGAGCATGAGAATGAACATTACCTCAGGTCGCCAGAGCTTTTGGAAGACGCGTTCAGCTGCTGACATTTTAATCTCCGCCACCTCGGCGCCTGCGGTCTTGAGCGTCTTGCCATCGATCACACGTCCATTTAGTTGCTTTAACAACTCCGTTAGATCGACAGCGATCAGATCGACAACTTTTAACTCGAGCGCTTTCTCGGCGCTGATCGACGCGCTTTCGCGCACGGCGGATTTGGCCCAATCGACGTTGCGATGGCGCCTGGCCGCGATCGCTTCCATGTAACTCACTGAAAAATTTTCGAGCTTCTGCTTCATGGTGTCATCCGGCTTCTGTTCGCTGCCGGTCGGATTACCGCCTAGCGTCACCGGGTGGGCCGCACCAATGGTCGTAGCCGGCGCCATCGCCGCGACGCTGGCGGCAATGGTAATGAAACAACCGGCGCTAGTGGCGGTCGCGCCGGTCGGAGCAACATAAACCACTACCGGTATCGGAGATCCCAAAAAGCTTTGCACGATCGTTTGCGTCGAATCGAGCAAGCCGCCCGGCGTGTTGAGTTGAATAATCAGACATTGTGCGTTCAGCGCGCGGGCTTCATCGATACTTCGTGAGATGTAACTCGCCGTCGCCGGACCAATCGCCCCATCGATTTTGATAAGCGAAACCTTCTCGGCCGCGACCGCAGCCGCGCACACCAGCCAGAGAGCCAAGCCTGTCAGCGCAGTCTTCACGGCGACGCGCAATCTCACTCTCCTTTCATGGGCTGAATCTTGATGGCGAAGTCTTCGACCCGCGGTTTCGCGATTTTCTCGTAATCACGATAGCTCAGTTTAATAGCGTCGGTATGCGTGCCCGCTTCGAAAACGATGTACTCTTCTTCGGACAAACTCTTGTCCACATACGTCGGCACACCGTAAAGATTGCCAAATGGCGGCATCGCTCCGACCGCGCAGTCCGGGAATAGCGGCTTGAATTCCTGTTCGCTGTCCAGCGAAACGGCTTTGCCGACGGCCTTCTTGAGCTTTTTAAGATCGATTTGATGATCCGCCGGAAGCACGGTCATTAAGTGCTGTTCTCCGGATTTTACCATGACAATTTTCGCATGGCGCCGGCCTTTCACGTGTTCGGCTTGGGCGATCCTTTGCGCGGTAACGGCTTCTGGATGATGCAGAATCTCGTAGTCGACTTTGTTTTCCTTCAAGCAATCAATGAGTTGCTTTGGTATTTTCAGAAGCGACCTCCAATGCAAACTATCACCTTCCCAAGCGATCTCTACTTTTCAGACGGAAGATTCTTCAATGGATCCGTACGCGAAACCTAACGAGCGAAAAGTTGGCGCACAACGGCCGAAGGTTTCGCATTTGCCAAGTGAGATCGACAAGCGCACACGCAGCGAACGACGAGCCGAGAAACAAACAGTCGCGGCTGAACGCCGCGCAATTAAGAAAGCGGCGCGGCAGCGTTTGAAAAAGCAGATGCGCGACCAGCTGAAAGAAGAATCAAACTATCAGGAAAGCAGGAAGCAAGGAAAAACTCGTGGAGAGGATATAATGGATTAAAGGATTCTGAATCCAAGAAATCTTGTTAATCCTGGAAAGCGCCGGGATTGGTCATTTCGGTGTCCCGACCTTCGCGCTGCCGAGAAACGTCGCGTTTTCATCCACGACGAATCGCGGCGCTTCGATGTCGCCGCGCAAGGTACAACCGGCCAGAAGCTCGCACCGTTCGGTCGCGAAAATATTGCCCTCAACTTTCCCTCGCAACTTCACCGATTTCGCCCTGACTTCGCCGCGGATGAATGCATGCTCCTCGACGGTAAGCGTTCCGGTCGAATTGATGGTACCTTCCACGTCGCAGTCGATCATCAGTTCGTTACGAAGCTTGACCGTGCCTTTGATCGAAACTCCTCTCGAGAGAAGACCAGGAGATTGCGACGAGATGGATGAACGGTTCGGTTGCTCCGGGATTGCTGGCGCCTCGGATTCAGACTTTCGACTTGAAAACATTGCCATCTGTATTTTTCGATTCCTCCAATTTTGACTCCGTGTAAAGCTAATCTTGTTCCTCGCCGGCTGCGGAAAAGGAGAATAAGACAGGATTAACGGAATGATGAACTGGAATTTTTCGCTCCGAGATATCTGCGTCACCTGTCGCGCCGTAGCGCTGGCGCGTGGGCGAGTCGGCGGTTGAACCAAAGAAACGCCGAACGTCCAACACCCAACACTAAATATCAAATGAAGAGTGGTAGGCTTTTATTTCTCGACGAAGAACAAGTGCTGAAGCATTTGAGCATGGCCGATCTGATCCCGGCGATGGAGAAGGCGTTGATCGATTTCTCGGCTGGAAAAGTCGTGCAGCCGGTCCGGCAAGTGATCCCGGTCGATCCCCCGGGCGGGTTTTATGGAATGATGCCGGCGCTGACTCCGGAAGGACTCGGTCAGAAAATTGTCACGTTCTATCCGCCGAACGCCGAGAAAGGAATTCCGACGCACATGGCGACAATTCTTCTGAACGATCCAGAAACCGGCGCGCCGCTCGCGGTAATGGATGGAAGATTAATTACCGAGATGCGAACGGCGGCGGTTTCAGCGGCGGCGACGAAACTTCTCGCGCCGCCGAACGCGAAGATTCTCGCGATTCTCGGAAGCGGCGTGCAAGCGCGCAGCCACGTCGAAGCATTGCGGCTCGTCAGGCAATTCGAAGAGATCCGCGTCTGGAGTCCGAACAAAGCACACGCCGAAGAATTCGCGAAAGAGATCCGCGCAAGATCGACATCAACTGAAGACGCGGTGCGCAACGCAGATGTGGTTGTCACCGTCACGAGCTCGAAGACACCGGTGTTGCATGGAGCGTGGCTCAAACGCGGTTGTCACGTCAACGCCGTCGGCGCCTGCCGACCCGATTGGCGCGAGCTCGATGATGATGCGATGCGGAATGTCATCTTTGTCGACTCGCGCGAAGCGGCGATGAAAGAATCCGGCGACGTGATTCTTTCTGGCGCGAAAATGTACGCTGAGCTCGGCGAAGCGTTTGCTGGCAAGATCGACAATCGCGCGAGCGAAACGACCATCTTCAAGTCGCTAGGCATGGCGGTGGAAGACATTGGCGCGGCCCTCTTGGCTTATCGATCCGCGAAGAAAACAAAAAGGTAATCAGGAAGCCAGAAAATTAGGAAACGACAGAATTAACGAAGATCCTTCGGCGCGAAAACTTTTGCGACAAGCGCTTCGAAACGTGGATCGCCGCGCAAGGGGTCGAGCAATGGCTCAACTCTAATGAATTCAAGGTCATTACCGGCGCGATCCTGATAACTTTTTTCAAGCCAGCGGAGCGCCTCCTCTTTATCGCCGAGTCCAATATAGACAAAGGCAAAGCTGTAGGCGGAGACATATCGCTGTGTGGATAGCGCAGCTAGTTGGTCCCGTAGTTTCATTGCCTCGGTCTTATTACCCGAGAAGGCATAAGCGCGGGCGAGCAGTCCGAGCACTAAAGGATCATCGTTTAAGGCTCGCGCCTTCTGGTACTCCCCAATCGCTTCGCCAGTCGCTCCTTTCGCAGCGAGCGCCGAGCCGAGATTCCAGCGCGTGTAATAAAAACCAGGATCCATTTCCAAGGTTTTACGCAGTTGCTCGATCGCCTCACCGTAGCGGCGCGCGCGGTAATAAGTCGTGCCTAAATCCGTGTTGATAACGAGCGAAAGGGGATCAAGGTCGATCGCCCGCTTCACCTCAGCGACTGCTTCATCGAACCGACCCAACGCGACCAGCGCTGAGTTGCCGTACCATTGGTGCGCAGTCGCATAGTTCGGATTCAGCTCAATCGCGCGCTGAAACTCCCTAGTCGCTTGAGAGAAATCGAAGTCATAGTAGCAATGCACCTGAGCTAAGGAGGTATGTGCCTCGGCCAACATGTCTTCAAGCTCGAGAGCTTTCTTCGCCGCCGCCTTCGCTTTCGGATTAGCAATCTCGCGGAGCGCCGGCGGCATAGAACGGCATCAAAACATAAGTGTCGGCGAGTCCTACGTAGGCGAACGCGTAGTTCGGGTCTGCCGCGATAGCTTGGTTAAAGTAATCGGCCGCTTTCTTCAAATTTTCACCGGTCCGTTTGTTCCAGAAAAATCGTCCCTTCAGATAAAGCTGATACGCCTGGGTGTTCTCTGTAGGCCGAGCCGCAATGGCGTTCCGCTCGGCTCCCGTGAGCTTCGCCTGCAGGGTCTCGGCAATTTTTGTGGCGACCTCGCTTTCGACTGCAAAAACATCGGTGAGTTTTCGGTCAAACGTGTCGGCCCAAAGATGAGCATCAGTGGCAGCGCTGATCAGCTCCACGTTCACTCGCACCTTGTCCGCGGACTTTTGGACGCTGCCTTCGAGGATATTCGCTACCCCAAGCCGCTTTGCAATCTGCGGAAGGTTGTCTGGCGAACTTTTGTAGGGCTGTGTTGAGGTACGCGAAATAACCTTCAGATCTGCGATTTTCGCCAGTCGCGCCAAAATCTCTTCTTGGATTCCATCAGCGAAATATGCGTTATCTGGGTCGTGGCTAAGATTTTCGAAGGGCAAAACGGCAATACTCTTTTCCGCAACGGACGTTTCTTTTACGGGCGCAGGTGACGTGAGTGTCTGCGCGCTCGGCAAATAATTTCCGCGATGACGCGACAGTATAATCACTGTAGTAGCCGCCAACAGGCAGATCAGTAATAGCGTTGCGATCTTAATCAGACGTAGCCATCCAAATCGTACAGGCCTCTCGGCTGGTTGTCGGGATGCGCCCTTCAGTTTTTCCGGCACGTTTGGGTTTCCTATTTCGCCGCTATAGAGGTTAACGATTCCTAGCTTCCGACCATGTTTCAGCTCGATTTCGCCGAGCTCATGCAAATGCGGTTGCCAGAGTTTGTCTTGCGCCAAGTCTTCGGCGACCCGCTTCGATAAGAGAACGTGTCCCGCATCACCGCAGGCCATCACACGCTGTGCCATGTTCATTCCCGTCCCAGCGACATTTAATCTGTCATTGACGTCTTTGACCTGATCAACCGGGCCGCTGTGGACACCCATCCGCAGCCGAATCTGCGGATGGTTTTTTAACGCCCTAGCAATTTCCATTGCACACTGCACTGGCTCCTCCGGAGTTTGGAAGAAAACGAGCGCCATCCCGTCGCCCACCGGAATCCGAATTAGCTTGCCGGCCCCTTCACTTTTCCGGAATTGAGGGGTCCTTCGTACGGCTCGATTGAGTTGCTCAACCACTTCTCGCTGCTCGTTGACGAGCAACTTCTAGTAGCCCACGACGTCGATAAACAAGACGTGCGCAATCTCAAGGTGCGAATCGGATTTGAGCTTAGCCGCCATCAAGTCAAGGTGCTCAAAATCGCACTGCCCTGACGGCGGTCAATTGAATCGCTATGATTCCTGCCAGGGCACAACACCGTAGGCGATCGCAACCTCGTAAACGTTGCGCCGCTTGAGTTCGCCGAAGAATTTCTTCGGGTTCACGACTCGTTTTGTGCCACACGCTCGGCCCGACAGCAAGGAAGCTTACGAATCCAGACGCAGTATTTCTTCTGCCTCAGCCAAAGTTTGACAGGTGAGAATCTGAACGCCGCCGCCGTAATGAAAGATCGACATGATCTGCAAACCGATGTCACGGTGCGGATCGGGAATGACGCGCACGACCATGGATGCTCCCTTTTCGTTACACATGTCCATCGCTTTCTCGATGAAGGGGGCGCAGCCGACATCCATCGATTGCAGTTCGCTAAGATCGGCCAGAAGACGAAATCCGGATTGCAATTTTGCGAGGCCGTTACGGATTTGCTCCAAGCCTTTTTCGGTTTCTTCTGACCGGACTACTCCGCGGTAGCGGATTGCGAGCAAACTTTTTGGTTCGTCGACTTCGAAGGTAATCACTCTTTCAAACGATTATATTTTTTCAAAAGCTCGCGCAATCGATCGTGCGGAAGCGCGTCGACGTGATGATTGTCGGCGCCAGTCATAGTTTGATTATCAACTAACGCGTTTACCACCGCTTCCTCGGTGGCCTGCACCACGCCGTTGAAAATCGGATCCATCAGATCGTTCGGGATCGTTTGCACCGAATGGGTGACCTGGTCGGCAGCCCAAACATTGTTGTTCGCGGTCGAGAAGGCAATGAACAAATCCCCCGAGCCGTTACCGGAAATCGTTCCAGTACGGGCGAGCCCGAGCGAAACGCGGCGCGCGAGTCGTTTCAATTGATTCGGCAACAGCGGCGCATCGGTCGCGACCACGGCGATGCATGAACCGGTATCTTCTCCGTAAACTGTCCCGGGAATTTCTTTTCCGATCGGGACACCGGCGATGGTTAAAAGCGAACGGCGTCCAAAATTCGCCTGAATGAAAACGCCGACGGTGTAACTCTGCGCCGGCTTATCTTTTCCGGCTTTGATGTCGATCTTGCGCGACGCGGTTCCGTTTCCGCCTTTGAATTCATAACAAATCATGCCGGTGCCGCCGCCCACGCTTCCCTCCTCGATTGGGCCACCGTGCGCGGAATCGAGCGCGTGAAAAACGCTTTCAGGTTTCACATGAAAGCCGTTTGTGTCGTTCAGCCAGCCATCCCAAGTCTCGGCAACGAGTGGCAAACTCCACCAATATCCACTCGCGTCGGACGCGCCGTGCTTGATTCGCCACGCGATCACGGCATCGCGCGCGACTCCAACGCTATGCGTATTCGTGACCAAGATCGGTCCTTCGAGAAATCCGCTCTCTTCAATCCAATGCGTGCCGGTCATTTCGCCGTTGCCGTTCAAACTGAACACGGCCGCGTAAACCGGATCGTTCAGTGAATCGTGTCCGCGTGGAATGATCGCGGTCACGCCGGTGCGGACAGGTCCTTTGCCAACCACGAGTTTTCCTTCGCCGCGAATAATGGTCGTGTAACCAACTTCGACACCCGCGACATCGGTAATGGCGTTCAATTGACCCGGCGTTCCGTCAAACGGAATGCCGACATCACGCGCACGAACGACTTTGGTTGTTGTCGATCTTGCCGGCGATGATTGCCGCGGTTCGCGAGCATCGAGATCGAGCAAGAGTAAGAGGAGGAGCAGGAATGAAGATGTCGATCTTTTCATCAATGGTAGTTTTTCATGCGGCTCCAAAACTGCCGCAAGTCGCCGGTTAATCCGCGGCAAAGAAAAATATCGAAATGCTCGTCGCGGCGCGAGTACGGATGTTCGGTGCGACCAGCCGCTTCGACACTGCGGAAATGTTCGCGGTCACCGGTCCCGTCACTGCCGAGAACAATCACGATGCTGCCGTCGTAATCGCGCGGTCCCCAGAGCCAGTAGCTTTGATGATTGCAAATCGCCTTTGAGAGACCGAGTCGCGGCCCAAAGAAATCGATCGCGCCGGCTTGACCGTAACTGTTCGCGAAGATTGCGACTCGCGTCTGTTCTTCCGGCGAAAGTGATTTATAAACTCGCGCAGTTTCACGCGCCATTTCTTCCCAGCCGAATTCATCGGCAAAATATTGCGGCAGCTGGCCGGTAGGCTGGTTCTCCGCTTTCGGCGGCGCAAAGCCCAGCTCCTTTTGATAGGCGATCGCGCCTTCGGGCGAAAGAATCGGAGAGACGGTCGGCGCGAGAATGACTGCCGATGTCAAAACCAAAATTGCATAAACAACGCGAACCCATCTCCAACGCGTGGTCGTAATTTTCTCGAAACCAACTGCGCCCGCCGCGAAGAGCAATGGATAGATCGAGGCGAGATAATAATTTTTGCCGTGCAACGCGATAAACGTGGCGAGCAAGACGATGTAGATAATACCAAGAACTCGAAAGCGTTGCCCGTCGCGACCGAGAAAAAGCCAGATCAGCCCGCCGAGCCAAAGCGGAAACAGAATCGGATTCATGACCTGGACTTGATCGAGAAGAAACGCGATTGGACCGCGAACCACATCGCGATGCGTTTGCCGGATGTTGTGCATCAACTCAAGAAACGGGAAATCGTGGCGAATCAGCCAAATCAGATTCGGCAGAAAAATCAGGAACGCGATGGCCGCGCCGATCCAAAACTCTTTCGTGGCCAAAAACCGACGTTCGCGTGTCAGA
>Ga0207646_10000905_pt1 | contig 38211 bp, 42 predicted proteins | sample KBSK5502metaG_FD_184343 | JGI IMG/M metagenome (GOLD analysis project Ga0207646, IMG submission 184343) | Corn, switchgrass and miscanthus rhizosphere microbial communities from Kellogg Biological Station, Michigan, USA - KBS K5-50-2 metaG... | ecosystem: Host-associated > Plants > Roots >... | reverse complement strand
ACGTCGCTCCGCACCCCGCCTTCGGACTTCATCAGGACCGTCCGGGTCGCACCGGGCTTCGACGTGGCCGACTACCGGATCGTGCAGCAGGTGCAGCCCGGTGACCTGGTGATCACCGCCGACATACCCCTGGCCGCCGAGGTGATCGCGCGGGGAGCCCACGCGCTCGACCCGCGCGGCGAGCTGTACTCGGAGGACAACGTCCGCGAGCGTCTCGCCATCCGCAACCTCATGCAGGAGCTACGCTCCACCGGGGCTCTCATCGCCGGCCCCGCCCCCCTCGGCCAGCGCGAGCGGCAGCTCTTCGCGAATCACCTCGACCGGTTCCTGACGCGGCATCGGTCCGCGTGAGAGCGAAGGCCGGCTCGCGTCCTCACGCGAGCGCGAGGCGAGTGCGGTGCGTCGCGCCATCACTCGTGAGGGGGGCGCGGCCGCCCACCAACTCCACGGGAGTCCCGTCGACCTCGATCATCGAGATGCCTCGCGTCACCCCGTTCGGGTTCTCGACCGCGATCTCGTAGCGCGACGCGTGGTACCGGAACGTGTTGTCGAAGCGGCGCCATGCGTGCGGGATGCAGGCATCGAGGTGGAGCAGCGCGTCCGATCCGGCGCTTGACGAGAAGTCAGTCATGATATAAGTTACATAAGAAGTATATCGTATATCTTCAAGAGTCGCCCGCGGAGGTGACAGTGACGGTGTTCGAGGACAAGGCCAGGGTCCTTCTCATTCTTCCGCAGGACGTCATGGACCGTGCTCGCGTGTTTGTCGGAGAGGCCATGACGAAGCTCAAGGGGCCGGTGAGCCTCCAGATGGTGCTGCGGGCGCTCATCGACGAGGGACTGAAGCGAGACCGCGACCGAACAATCGTCGCGAACATCGAAAGCCAGGTACGAGCGGTTCGTGAGCTCCGGAGTCAAGCTCGCCGGGTCTCGAAGTCGACCACGCGCGCGAAGGCTCGGATTCCGAGGCTGGAGCGGCCGTTGCCCGTGGCGAAGGTGAAGGGTACGCGGTGAAGCTCCGCGATCTCGACCGGCGATCCGGCGGAGCGGCGGTCTGGGCGCCCCGGTGGATCGAATCGCCGCGGCCCGGCGATGCATCCGAAGTGGCCGAAGAGGGAGTGCTGGAGGGCGTCACCCGGCTGGGCAACCGGTTGTTGCTGCGAGTCAACGTCAGGGGCTGTCGGCGCACGGCCAGCTTGGAGTGGGAGACGCCTCCCGCGGTCTCGGATGTCGAGGCCGTCCTGCTGGCGAGCATCGGGGCCGAGATCCAAGACCTCGGCGGTCTCGAGTTGCCCACTCGGCCCGGGCTCGGGTCGGCGACGCCGTCAATTCGCGGCCGGGATAGAGCGTAGATCCGCGGTGTGCGGGCCCCCGCCCGCCCTCAGAGAACACCATACTGCCGCCCGCACTGGCGGGGAGACTGGGATGCAACCGCAAGCCTCGACCTATACGGCGGTAGACTTCGTCCGGCGCGCGGATGGTCTCCTCCGCGGTGATGCGCCGGCGTCCACGTGCGCCCTGTGCGCCGGGACGAACAGGCCGTGCCTCGGGGGCCCGCTTCCGTGAGGGCCGAGATGCGGTCGTCGTGATGGGCGAAGAGCTGGCCCGGTGTCACCTGGGCGCGCTGCTACGCGCGCGACGCGGATGCTACTACTGTGCCCGGTGTCTCGGTCGCCTGCTGGGTACCATTCCGTGGACGAAGCGAGACGCCCGGAGGGCCATAGCCGTCCTCTTCGAGTGGCCGGTCGGGCTCAGGACTCTCCGCCGCCCTTGTTGGGACTGTGGACATGTCGGAGGAGCGCGACTGGGCGTTGGGTAACAGTCTCACCGCGTCGGCCCGAATCCCATCTCGCGCCACTGCCTGAGCCCGACTCGCGCCGCCACCTCGAACGCGGCGCCGTCGGGCCGCACCACCGCGGCCTCGCCCTCCTCGAGGAACTGCCCGCCGACCAGGCTGTAGAACGGATAGGCGTGGCCGACGATCACCGTATTCGTGCCGGTCGCGGGTACCGTGGACAGGAGCCCGCGCAGCGCCCCGAAACGCTCCGGGCTGCCGGGCGGCGCCGGTCCCGCCTCGCGCGCCGCGTGGGAGCGCTCGGCGCGGCCGAAGGCCAGAGTCGCGGTCTCGACGGTGCGACACAGCGGGCTCGCAAGCACGGAGCCGATCGGGATCTCGAGGGCGCGGATCGCCTCGCCGATGGCGCGCGCATGGTCGCGGCCGCGGTCGGTGAGTAGTCGTTGATTCGAGCAGTCGTCGAAGCTCCGCATGCCGGTGTCGTTCTGCCGATGGTCGGTGTCCGCGTGGCGGAAATACAGGATGAAGCCGCCGCCGCGCAAGGCCGCGAGCAGCTCCGGGCCATTCAACGTGGGGGCGCCGGCGGGCTGGCCGGCGACGGGCGAGGCGGCGAGCAGGCTCGCGGCCGCCAGCGCCGCCAGCGCTAGCGCCAGCCGCGCGTTCGAGAGCATGGTCAGGATCATTCTAGATCCGGGCCAGGCCCCCGTCCAAGCGGAGGGCGACGGCTAGCCGGCCTCCCGGGCCACCACGCGGGCGCCTTCCGCCAGCCCGTCGGGGGGACTGACCACGAGCCGCTCCCGCCCGGTGAGCCCGGAGGCGATCTCGACCGACGAGACCATAGACGCGCTTCGCAGCCCGGCGGCCGAAGGCGACGAGCGATGAAGGCCGCGGTCGAGATGCAACCGCCGGACTACCGCCAGACCCGGCGGCCACCCTCCGGCATCCGCTTGACGGCGGCGAACTGCACCGGGATGCTCTTGAGGAACATCACCGCCATGCCGTCCGGGTCGACGCGCCACACGAGACCGGACACGCGGACGGGATGCCCCGCCGGTGGCTGAAGCATCACTTCGACCAGCGTCCCGGGCTGCATCTCGCCCCGCGGCTTCAGCTTCGTCCCGTTCGGACCGAGGTCCACCGTGTGACAGCGGAGCCGGCGGCTCCCTGCATTGACCCAGGCGGTCCACGAAACATCTGCACGCGAGTGTAGCCGGCGGCTGCGCTGTTGGGTGTCCATGGGATCCCGCTGACAGCAAGCCCCAGGCCAGCCCAGAAAGTTCCTGGATAACGCGGGCTTGCACACCTGAGCCGGATCCCGCCGGTTCCCAAGATGGTCGCCTCAGCGGTCAATATGGGTAAGGAAAGAATCAGCGCCGACGCCACTGACGGATCTGCTCGGCGTGCTCGCGATAGTGGCCAGCGGTGATGCCGTCCACGAGCCCCGCCGCCGGCTTGCCCTGGGCGAAGTGCTCGTCGGGCAGCCGGGAGGCCGCGCTCAGCAGCTCGCGATGAGAGGCGTCGAGCGCGCGGAGGGTGTCGGCTGGGCCCAGTCCCTTCCGAGCTTCCACGAACCGGGCGTTCCAGCTGTCGAAGTCATCGTAGGCGCCGTCGGGGTAAGGCGCCTCCCCGCGGTGGAGGCGCTCCAGCGCCGGGATCATCTCGCGGTGCCATCCGCTGATGTGGGCGAGGATCTCCCGCACGCCCCAGCTTCCCAGCCATAGCGTGCGCATCTGCGCGTCGTCGAGGCCCTCGATGGCCGCCTTCAGCCCGTCGTACTCCTGCTCGGCCTGCTGCAGCAGCTCCTGCTTGGCTCCCTGCTGTGCCCCCTGCTGTACTCCCATAGTCGGCTCCTCTCGTCGAGCGTGTGGGGTCGACCAACGCCCGATGAGACACCGGAGCCGATGGTTCGTGAAAGCATCAGCGGGTGACGGGAGCGGTGCTGGCCGGTTCTCGAGCCGGCCATGCTCGATTGATGGTAGCGGCGCTGCCCAAAGACGTCACGGAGGCGGCCCGCCGGCTCTGCTACAATTCCCGCGCCGGCGGTGGTTTCCCGGACGCCCCACTCCACGACGGGGGAAGCGCATGGCAGAGGTAGCCTTCGGCATCGGTAGCTCGCATAGCCCGATGTTGAGCACGCCCTACGAGGCGTTCTCCGGACTCGCCGACCTCGACCGCGCCCGCTTGCCGGAGTTCGAGGAGAAGGCACGGCGGAACGTCTCGTGGACCGCCCGTGAGCTCCGCCCGGAGGTGACCCGCGCGCGGCACGAGGCCACGCAGGCCGCGATCGGCCGCCTGGCGAGTGTGCTCGCGGCCGAGGCGCCCGACGTGCTCGTGGTGATCGGTGACGATCAGGGGGAGTGGTTCAGCGCCGATAACCAGCCGGCCCTCTGCATCTACTGGGGAGAGTCGGTCGAGAACCTGCCGCCGCCCCGCGAGGGCCTGCTGCCGCTGCGCCGCCTCTCGTACTGGGGGTACTACGGCGACGGAACGAACCGCGCCTTCCCGGTCGATGCAACGCTCGGCAGATACCTCGTCGAGACCCTGACCCACGAGCACGAGTTCGACGTCGCGCACGTGCGGGTCCAGCCGCGACACGGGCCCTTCGGGCATGCGTGGGGCTTCGTCCATCAGCGCCTCATGGGCGACCGCATCGTCCCGATCGTGCCGGTGCTGCTCAACACCTACTTCCCCCCGAATCAGCCGACCCCCGGCCGCTGCTATCGGCTGGGGCGGGCCATCCGGCAGGCGGTGGAGGCGTGGCCCACGTCCAAGCGGGTCGGAATCGTCGCCTCGGGCGGGCTCAGTCATTTCTTCGTCGACGAAGCGCTGGATCGGCGCGTCCTCGAGCTGCTCGCCAAGAAGGACGTCGACGGCATCGCCCTACTGCCGGCGGACAAGCTCGACTCCGGCAGCTCCGAGATTCGCAACTGGCTGGCCGCGGGCGGCGCCCTCGAGCACCTGGACATGCAGCTCGTGGACTACGCGCCTTGCTATCGATCCGAGGCGGGAACCGGCGTCGGGATGGCCTTCGCAGTCTGGCAGTAGTCGACGCGAGGAAGGGGAGGATCGGGCGATGCTCTCGAGAGAGGACAACGAGCTCCTGTGCCGGGTCGGACGCGGAACGCCGATGGGCGATCTGCTGCGCCACTACTGGATGCCGTGCCTGCCCTCGACGGAGCTGCCGGCGGCCGACGGGCCGCCCAAGAAGGTGCGCCTGCTCGCGGAGGACCTGGTCGCCTTCCGCGACACCCGGGGCGACGTGGGACTCCTCGCCGCCAACTGCCCGCATCGCGGCGCCTCGCTCTTCTTCGGACGCAACGAGGAGTGCGGGCTGCGCTGCCCGTACCACGGCTGGAAGTACGACGTCGCCGGGCGCTGCGTGGACATGCCGAACGAGCCGGAGGAGTCCACCTTCAAGGACAAGATCCGCGCTCGCGCGTATCCGTGCCGGGACGTCAACGGGGTGATCTGGACCTACATGGGGCCGCGCGAGACGCCCCCGCCACTGCCCGCGTTCGAGATCAACACGATGGCCGCGACCCACGTCTACCCGCCCCTCATGATGCTGGAGGAGTGCAACTGGGTGCAGGCGCTGGAAGGCGACATCGATTCGTCCCACATCGACTTCGTGCACGCCAAGCGCAGTCCCGACAGCCGGCGGCGCGGGACCTATCACCGCGACACGCGGCCGCGCCTCGAGCTCTTGCCGACCGACTACGGCGCCTGCTACTCGGCCCGACGCCGAGCGGATACCGAGGGCCTCTACTGGCACCGCATCACCCAGTTCATCCTGCCGTTCTTCTCGATGATCGCGGCCAGCGACCCCGACATCGTGTCGGCTCGCGCGTGGGTGCCGCTCGACGACCACCACACCTTGCAGTTCGTCGTGCGCGCGCGTCTCGACCGGCCGGTGACCGAGGAAGAGCGGAGGCAGGTGCGCGACCCCTTCGCCACGTGGGGCGGCTACGTGGAGCCGGACGGCGACCCCTACCGGCGCTTCTACACCAAGGCGAACATCCACAACGACTACCTGGTCGACTACGAGCTGCAGAAGGAGCTGACGATCGGCATCCCGTTCCTCGGCAACCTTCAAGATCGGGCGATGACCGAGACCATGGGGCCGATCTACGACCGGACGCAGGAGCACCTCGGCACCACCGACGCCATGGTGATTCACGTCCGGCGCCGGCTGATCGATGCGGCCCGGACGCTGCGCGACCAGGGGACGGTGCCTCCCAACGTCGACGACGCCACGCTCTGTCGGGTGCGGCCGGCATCCGCGCTGCTGCCGGAGGGCGCGAGTTGGATCGCCGCGACCGAGAAGGCGCGCCAGTCCGACGCGGGCGTGCCGATCGCCTGGATCCCCTTCGTGTGATGGACGAGCCGCGACGAGAGGGCGACGGCCGGCCCGGCCTCGACTACTACGAGGCGGTGCCCTATCTGCTCGTGATGGAGTCGGTGGAGCGCGAAGGACGGTGGGTCAGGCGCGCCGAGTACCCGGAGCTCCCGGGCTGCGTCGCGGAGGCCCCCTCCGCTCTGGAAGCGCTCCGCCAGCTCGAGACGGAGCGCCGCCGCGTGCTGCGCCGGCTCTGGGAGCGCGGCGAGCCGATCCCGGTCCCGCGCCAGCCCCTGCGCGGTCCCGGGCCGTCAGTCGTCCCGCCGGCTTGTCCCGCTCGAGTCTGAGCTTCAGTTCGCGCCGGGAGCCCGCTCGTCGACGGGAGAGGCCACGACCGCCGGGGGCTCTCCGTGGTCCCAGACCCGCAGGCCCTCCACGCTCGCCCGCAGCACGCGAGCCGTCCGCGGATCCTCGCCCTTCACGCTCTGGTTGATGCGGGTGACGAGCCGCTCACCCGGGCGGATCGTGCCGGCGATCTCCTGCCGGTACACCGGGAAGCCGGCATAGCGTGCCGAGATCCGCACCGTGAACGGGCCGGCGCCGGCGCCGGTCAGGATCAGTGTGTACGAGCCCTCGTGACCACCCGGCACCTCGACCAGCCAGCGCGGTCCGCGGCCGGCCTCGGTCAGCGCGCCGAACACCTGATTCACCTCGACATCTTCGGCGAGGAACCCGGCCGCCTGGCGCCCGTCCGGCATGCGGACGAGCGGCAGCACCGGACCCGACGATCTGATCTCCAGCACGCTCGTGCTCGCGACGAAGGGCTGGGGTGTCACCGGCAGGTTGAACCGGGCCCACGCCCACTGACCGGCGATGAGCACGGCCTCGGTCTGGCCGCTGCGATTGGTCACGTGCACTTCGCCACGACGGGTCCAGCAGACGAAGCCATCCGCGCTGCGCTCGGCTCCGATGAGGCCGTCGTGAGCCGTCGCCGCGTAGTCGTTGGATTCGAGCGCCAGGTTCGAGCGGGCTCCCGCCGCCTGCACGACGCGGGCCCAGACTCGTCCCGCGTGGATCAGCAGACGCATCCCGTTCTTGCCGTCCCCGCTGGTGGCCTGCTTCACGGTGACCTCGGAGCCGGAGAGGACGGTGACGGTGCTGCCGTTCAGGAACGTGATGAGCGCGATGCCGTCCGCCCCCGTCTTGATCCGGTCGCCCTCGGCGAGGTTCATGCCGTTGACGGCCGGCGCGGGGCCGTTGCCCCCGGCGGCGATGCGCTCGACGGGCGCCGCCACCACGCTGAGGGTGGCCGAGACCGCGCCCTGCGCCACCGCCGACGATGTCACGATCAGCGAACTCATCAGCACCAACGCCGCCACGCTCCCCATGCGCCACGCCATGCCTGCCTCCTGTTCGATGACCTGTTCTCCCGCCGGAGTGCCCGCGGGCCCACTCGACCGGCCGTGGATCATCGAGCAAGGGGCGCGCCAGGAGGAGATGTCGCGTAAGTCCGGATGGAGCGTGCACCTCACGAGCGCCGTCGGGCAGGACGCCCGTCCGGCCCGGCATTCCGCCCGCGCCGTCTCCCTACGGTTGGCCGACCTCGCGGACAGTCCCGGGGACGCCGGTGCTGCCGGTGTTGAGCCCCGCCTTCTTCAGCATCGGGCTGGCCGCCGCATCGCGACCGAACAGGTCGGGTCCCAGCGCGGTCAGGCCTCCGTCGATGACGAGGACCTGGCCGGTGATGAAGCGAGAGTCGTCGCAGGCCAGGAACAACGCGGCGTCGGCGATGTGCTGGGGCCCGCCCGGCTCGGGCCACGGCTGCTTCTGCTGCACCAGGCGATCAAACGCCTCCTCCCGCCGGCCGATGGCGAGCGGCGTCTTGATCAGGCCGGGCGCGATCGCGTTGACGCGGATACGGTGGGGGGCCAGCTCCGCCGACACGGCCCGGCTCAGGTTGATGACCGCGGCCTTCGCCGCGGAATAGGCGTGCGGGCCGGCGCCACCCGCGAGGCCGGCGACCGAGGCGGTGTTGATGATGCTGCCGCCGCGCCCCTGGGCTCGCATGCGGTTCGACGCGTGCTTCACGCCGAGGAAGACGCCGCGCACGAGTACTGCGAAGGTGAAGTCCCATTCCTCGACGGTGGTCTCGCCGATGGGCCCGAACGCGCCGCCCACCCCCGCGTTGTTGAAGATGCAGTCGAGCCCGCCGAAGCGCTCGGCGGCCACCTCGACGAGCCTCGCGACGTCCCGGTCCGCCGAGACGTCGGCCCGGAGCGGGGCCAGACGGTCGGCGTGACCCTGGGCGCGGGCCAGCGCGGCCGTCTCGGCGAGACTCGCTTCGTTCAGGTCGCCGACCACGACCCGGGCGCCTTCGCGCAGGAAGGTCAGCGCGCTCGCGCGTCCGATGCCGCTCGCCCCTCCCGTGACGATGGCGACCTTGCCCTCGAGCCGTCCCATTCGTCTCGCTCCCGCTAGCGGCGCGGTTTCACCCAGGTTTCCGACCACGCGAGGGTGGCGCTGCTGCCCTGCCGGTCCCCGCGCATCTCCGGCCACACGCTTCCGCCCGCGAACTTGCCGTTGACCTCGAGCTGCGCGCTGCGGGCAGGGAAGAAGGTGCTGAACACGCCGATCGGCCGGTTGTTGAAGCCGGGGGGCGCGTTGAGCACGAAGGGCTCGATGCAGTCGTACCAGGAGAGTACGACCCGCGCGTCGACCGCCATCACCGACTCGGTGGCGGTGGACCATGGCCCGCCCTGCCGCTCGAAGCGCGCGGCGACCACGGGCAGGGTGGGGTCGGCAAAGGACGGGAAGAGCAGGGTCTCGATCGTCTTCTGGAGCCACCGCGCCACCGCGATGTTGTCGCTGTAGATCCGCACCCGACCGTCCGTCAGCGTGCTCTGGAGGAAGAGCGCGTGGCCCGCGCCGGCCGGGCACCAGAGCACCCGCCAGTGGCTCGCGCGGTCCGACAGCGTGGTGCCGCCGTCCGGGCTCAGCCGGATGAAGGAGTTCTCGCCGGTCATCAGGACTTCGTTCGGGTCAACTGGCGGCATCGATCGTCTCCCTTTCGAGTGGGTGTGCGCGGCGAGGGCCGGTGCGGTACAGTCAGCCGGCAGCCGGTCCCGGATGAAGATACGGGCGAAGCCCGCCCGGGGCAAGGGGCGGTTCAACGAGAGAGGAGATCCCGATGAGCGCGCGCTACCTGTACCTGGTCCGGATGGACGTGGCCCACGACCACGAGAAGACGTTCAACGATGTGTACGACCACGAGCACGTCCCCGCCCTCGCGGCCGTCCCCGGCGTGCTCCGGGCCACACGGTATCGGAACCCGTCGCCCACCGATCCCCGCTATATCGCGGCCTACGAGATGGAGAGCGCGGCGGTGATCCAGAGCCCCGAGTGGAAGGCGGCCGGCGAGTCCGGCCGGTGGCCCAGGGACATCCGACCTCACACGATGAACCGCCACCTGGCGGTCTACGAGTGGGTGGGCAGCAACGCGGGGTTGACCCACCGGACACCCTACGTCTTCTGGGTGCTGATGGACGTGGAGCCCCACCGCGAGGCCCTGTTCAACGAACTCTACGACGTCGAGCACGTCCCGCTGCTGCTCAAGCTCCCGGGATGCGTCAGCGTCGCCCGGTACCGGACCGAGGCCCCCGGCGAGCCGCGCTATCTGGCCGCCTACGAGGTTGAGCGCACCGACCTACCCATGTCGAAGCTCTGGAACGACACCTCGGACATCGGCCGCTGGAAGCCCGAGGTGAGGCCCTATACCCACAACAAGCGGTACATCGTCAGCGAGCGCATCTGATGCCCACCGACATCGCGCTGACCGCGCTGGCCGTGCCGCTGTCCGAGTTCCCCGCGATCGCGCGGGAAGCGGAGGCGCGCGGCTACCGCACCGCGTGGGTGGGCGAGGCCTCCGGCACCGAAGCGATCGTGCTCTCGACGCTGATCGCCACCCACACGACCAGGCTCCAGATCGCCAACGGGGTGATCCCGGTGCAAACCCGTACGCCCGTCGTCTACGGGCAGGTCGCGGCGACGCTCGGGCATCTGGCGCCCGGCCGTTTTGCGCTCGGGCTCGGGCTCTCGAGCGAGATCATCGTCGGCCAGTGGCATGGGCTGCCCTTCACCCCCTCGGTCCAGCAGATGCGGGAGGCGGTCCAGATCATCCGGATGGCGGCGGCGGGAGAGCGGGTGAACTTCGAGGGGAAGTTCTACCGGCTCAAAAACTTCCGGCTGGCCATCTCTGCGCCGCAGCCCGCTCCGCGCATCTGCCTGGCCGCGCTGGGTCCCAAGATGTGCGAGCTGGCGGGCGAGGTGGCGGATGGTGTTCTCCTCAACTGGATTCCGCCGTCGGCGGTGCCCGCGTCGCTGCGCCGCGTCGAGGCCGGGGCCAAGCGCGCGGGGCGAAGTCTAGCCGACGTGGACGTCTCCGTGTACGTGCGCACCTGCGTGACCGACGAGCGCGAGCGGGTACGGGAGGCGCTGGCCCGGGATATCACCGGCTATACCATCGTCGATGCCTACGCCCGCTTCTTCGAGGAATGCGGCTTCGCGGAGGAGGTCCGAGCGGTCAACGCGGCCTGGAAGGCCGGCGATCGCGCGGGTGCGGTCAAGGGCATCTCCGAGCGCGTGCTCGACGGCCTCGGCGCGGTCGGCTCGGCCGAGGCGTGCCGGGAACAGATCGCCGCCTTCGCGCGTCCGGGTGTCACGCCGGTGGTGCTGCCGTTCGCGCCGCCGGGATCGGGGGCGCGCGCGTCGGTGCTGCGGACGTTTCGCGCGTTTCCCTGACGGCCCGGGCCGAGAAGCCTCTTTACCTCACTCGGACGCTGAGGCAGGATAGGCCGGCATGAAGCCCGCCCCGTTCGAGTATCACCGCCCGACCTCCCTCGCCGAGACCTTCGACCTCCTCGATCGATACGGAGACGACGGCCGCATCCTCGCCGGCGGCCAGAGTCTCGTGCCCGCGCTGAATTTTCGGCTGGCCACGCCTCGCGCGGTCATCGACATCAACCGCGTCCCCGATCTCGACGCCATCGGCGTGACGCCCGAGGGCCTCGTCATCGGCGCGCTCGTCCGGCATGAGACGCTCGAGCGCTCGGCCCTCGTGCGCGAGCACGCGCCTCTCATCGCGGCCGCACTGCCGCACGTCGGGCACTCGGCCATCCGGGCCCGCGGCACGATCGGCGGGAGTCTCGCGCTCGCCGACCCCGCCGCCGAGCTGCCCGCCTGCGCCGTCGCGTTGGCCGCCACGATCCGCGCCGGGAGCCGCGGCGGCCGTCGAGACATCGCGGCCGCTGATTTCTTCCGGGGCATCTACACGACCGCGCTCGAGCCGGGGGAGATCGTCACCGAAGTCGTGGTGCCGCGCGCGGCGGCGGGATGGCGCTGGGGCTTCGAGGAGCTGGCGCGGCGCCGGGGCGACTTCGCACTGGCGGGCCTGGCCGCCGGCGCGCGGGTCGAGCGTGTGGCAGGGCGAGGTGAGCCGGAGGCGAGCCGAGCGGATAGAGGGATCGAGCCGAGCGAATACCAAAGAGGGGTTATATCCGAAGCGCGGCTCGTGTTCTTCGGCGTCGGTACGAGGCCGGTGCGGGCGCGGGGCGCCGAATCCGCGCTGGCCGGGCGGCGCGCCGACGCGGACACGCTGACCGCGGCGGGCCGGACGCTGGACGGCGACCTCGATCCGCCGGGCGACATCCACGGCTCGCCGGCCCTGCGCCTCCAGCTGGCCCGGGTGCTGCTCTCCCGCGTGGTGAGCCGGCTCGCGGGTGAGCGGTCGTGAGGATCGCGCTCCACGTCAACGGCGCGCCGGTGACCCGGGAGGTCGAGGCGCGGCAGAACCTGGTCGACTTCCTCCGCTACGAGCTGGGGCTGACCGGTTCTCACATCGGCTGCGAGCACGGCGTCTGCGGCGCGTGCAGCGTGCGGGTGGACGGCAAGGTGATTCGCGGCTGCCTGATGCTCGCGGCCCAGGCGGACGGCGGCCGGGTGGAGACGATCGAGGGCCTGGCCGAGAGCGGCGCGATCGCCTCGCTCCAGCAGGCCTTCCGCGCGGAGAACGCGCTGCAGTGCGGCTTCTGCACCCCGGGCATGCTGCTGACCGCGCACGAGCTGCTCGCGCGGGACCCGCATCCCGATCCGGTCTCCGTCCGCGAGGCCATCGGCGGCAACTACTGCCGATGCACCGGATATCACGCCATCGTCCGGGCGATCCTGAACGCGGCCGAGGGCCGGCGGCCGGCGCCGGCCGCGCCGGCGGCCCCCGGCGAGGGCGGCTATATCGGCCGCTCGGTGGTGCGGCCCCAGACCGCGCGGCTCGTCGCCGGCCGCGGTACCTTCACCGACGACGTGGTGGTGCCGCACCTGCTGCACGCGGCCTTCGTGCGCTCGCCCCACGCCCATGCCCGCATCACCGCCATCGACACCGCGGAGGCGGCCGCGCTTCCCGGGGTGGTCGCGGTGGTCACCGGCCGGGAGATGGCCGGCCGCTGCGAGCCGTGGGTAGGCGTGCTCAAGAACTACGTGGGCATGAAGTCCGCGCCGCAATACCCGCTGGCGGTGGACAAGGCGGTGTGGCAAGGCGAGCCGGTGGCCGCGGTGGTCGCGCAGTCGCGCGCGCTCGCGGAAGACGGCTGCGCGCGTGTGCGCGTCACGTGGGAGCCGCTGCCTCCGGTGGTGGACGCGGAAGCCGCGCTCGCCCCCGGGGCGCCGGTCATCCATCCCGAGCTGGGCGACAACCTCGTGCTCGAGTCGCGGGTGAAGTCGGGCGACGTGGACGCGACCTTCCGCGCCGCGGACGCGGTCTACCGCGACACCTTCGACACCGGACGGCATACCGTCGTCAGCCTGGAGCCACGGGTCGTGCTGGCCGACTACGATCCGGCCGACGAGACGCTCACCGTGTATCACTCCGGCCAGGCTCCCTACATGCTGCACGACATCCTGTCGCGGCATCTAAGGATTCCCGAGCACCGCGTGCGGGTGATCAACAAGGACGTCGGGGGCTCCTTCGGCCTCAAGATCCACACCTATCCCGACGAGATCGCGACCTGCGCGCTCGCGGTGATGCTCGGCCGGCCGGTGAAGTTCCTCGCGGACCGGATCGAATCGTTCCAGACCGACATCCATTCCAGAGACCATCGCGTCACCGCGGAGGTGGCGGTGAAGCGCGACGGGACCATCCTCGGGATGCGCCTCGACGACCTCGCGCCGGTCGGCCCCTTCTCGATGTACCCGCGCTCGAGCGTGGTGGAGAGCGGCCAGATCCTGCGCACCACCCCCGGCCCGTATCGCTTCCGCGACTACGAGGCGCGCGGCCGGGTGGTGTTCCAGAACAAGACTCCGATGTCCCAGTACCGCGCGGTCGGCCACCCGGTGGCCGCCCTCGTCATGGAGGCCATGGTCGACCGCGTCGCCCGCGAGCTCGGGCTCGATCCGGTGGAAGTGCGCCGCCACAATCTGCTGACCGCCGAGATGTATCCGTACACCGCGCCCACCGGGCTCTTCTTCGAGAAGCTCTCGCACGAGGAGTCGCTCGACGCGGTGCTCGAGCTGGCGGGCTACCGCGTCCTCTGCGAGGAGCGTGACCGGCTCCGCGCGGGCCGGATCTACCGGGGGCTCGGCCTCTGCGTCTTCATCGACCTCACGGTGCCGGGCGCCCAGACCTACGCCACCGGCGGGGCGCGCATCTCCTCGCAGGACGGCACCACGATCCGGCTGGAGCCGAGCGGCAAGCTCACCGTGATCTCGAGCGTCACCGAGCAGGGCCAGGGGACCGACACCATCCTGGCCCAGGTGGCGGCGGCCACGGTCGGGGTCGCGATCGAGGACGTGCGCGTGGTGACCGGAGACACCATGGTGACGCCCTACGGGGGCGGTACCTGGGGCAGCCGGGGCGCCGGGATCGGAGGCGAGGCGACGATCCACACCGGCAAGGCCTTGAAGGAGAACATCCTGAAGGTGGCCGCGGTCGTCCTCGAGGTGGACGCGCTCGATCTCGACATCCGCGGCGGGCAGATCGTGGACGCGCGGACCGGCGAGTCGCGCATGCCGCTCTCCGAGCTGGGGCGCGTGGCCTACTTCCGCCCCGATCAGCTCCCGAAGGACTTCCAGTCCGAGCTGACGGTGACGCGCCACTACGTGCCCCGCCACCAGCCGCTGGCCTACACGAACGGGGTCCAGCTCTCCTACGTCGAGGTGGATGTGGACACCGGATTCGTGAAGCTCCTCGGCCACTGGGTCGCGGAGGACTGCGGGCGCATCATCAACCCGATGCTGGTGGACGAGCAGGTGCGCGGCGGCGTCGCCCACGGCGTCGGCGACGCGCTCTTCGAGCACTGCATCTACGACGACCACGGCCAGCTGCTGACGACCTCGATGCTGGACTACCTCGTGCCCATGGCCGCGGAGCTCCCCGACATCGGCGTCGCCCACGTCGAGACGCCGACCGCCTACTCCGAGGGAGGGTTCAAGGGGGCGGGCGAGGGCGGCGTCGCCGGCGCGCCCGGCGCCATCCTCAACGCGGTGAACGACGCGCTGAGCCCGTTCCGCGCGCGCATCACGCGCGTGCCGATGACCCCCGAAGTCATCCTCCGCGCCCTCGGCCGGCTCTAACCCTCTCCCCTCTGGGGAGAGGGCAGGGGGTGAGGGGCGACAGGGCGAGGGGTGTCCACTCCGGGCGACATTGACGCTCCCTGCCGCGCGCGCTAGCCTTCGCGGCATGGGGACGTATCCCACTCGTCTCCGCCAGTGGACGCGCGCCGAGTACGAGCGGCTCATCGAGGCGGGAATTTTCCCGCCGGGTGAGCCGGTGGAGCTGCTCGGCGGGGAGCTGCTGGTGAGCGAGCCCCAAGGGAGCGGGCACTACACGGCCGTCGGCCTCGTGGAAGACGCGCTCCGCGCTGCGCTCGGACCGGGGTGGCTGGTCCGGTCCCGGGGACCCATCGCGCTCACCGAGGACTCCGAGCCGGAGCCCGACGTCGCGGTGATCCGTGGCACCCGGCGGGACTTCCGTCACGAGCACCCCGCCCGGCCCGCGCTTGTCGTCGAGGTAGCCGAGTCGAGTCTCGCGCTCGACCGGGAGCACAAGGGGAGCCTCTACGCTCGGGCGGGGGTGGCCGACTACTGGATCCTGAACCTCGTCGACTACGTCCTGGAGGTCTACCGCGGGCCGATCGAGGATCCCGCCGCCCGGTTCGGCTGGCGCTACGCGTGGACCGAGGTGCTGTCCTCCGGCTCGACCGCCACGCCGCTGGTCACGCCGGGCGCGCGGATCTCGGTGGCCGACCTCCTGCCCTAGCCTTCAGACGCCGAGGTAGCGGCGGCGCGCCTCCGCGTCACCCGCGAGGTCGCTCGATCGGGCCTCGTGCTTGATCACACCCTTCTCGATCACGTAGACGCGCTGGGTGGCTCCCAGGGCGAGACGGGTGTTCTGCTCCACGAGGAGGACGGCGACGCCCTGGCGCTGGACCTCGATGATGGTCCGGCTGATCGTCTCCACGAATGCGGGCATGAGGCCTTCGGTCGGCTCGTCGATGAGCAAGAGCTTCGGGTTGGTACCCAGGCTCCGCGCCATCGTGAGCATCTGCTGCTCGCCGCCGCTCAGGGTCTTGCCCTTGTTGGACAGGCGCTCGGCCAACGGCGGGAACAGCTCGAGGACCCGGGCGAGGTAGTCGTTCATCCGGCGGCCGCCGTCGGCGGTGAGCCGCGCCATCTTGAGGTTCTCGTAGACGCTCAGGTTGGGGAAGATCCGCCGCTCTTCGGGGACGTAGCCGATGCCTGCCTGCACGATGCGGTAGGGGGGCAGGCCCGTGATGTCGGCGCCGTTCCACGTGATGCGGCCTCGTCGGGCGCGCACCACCGCCATGATCGTCTTGAGCGTGGTGGTCTTGCCGGCGCCGTTGCGCCCGAGGAGGGCGACCGCCTCGCCGGCCTCGACGGTGAGGGAGACGCCCTGCAGCACGTGGCTCAGGCCGTAGTAGGCGTCGACTCCCTCGACCCGGAGCATGGCCGGCTTCAGTCCCGGAGGTAGACGCGGCGCACGTCGGGATTCTCGCGGATCTCCGCGGGGGTGCCCTCGGCGAGGATCTCGCCGTAGTTGAGCACGGTGATGCGGTCGGAGATGCCCATCACCACCTCCATGTCGTGCTCCACCACCACGATCGTGACGTGGCCGGCCAGCCGGCGCACGAAGGCCGCGGTGCGCTGCGTCTCGTCGGGACTCATGCCCGCGGTGGGCTCGTCGAGCAGGAGGAAGTCGGGGTCGGTGGCGAGCGCGATTCCGATCTCGAGATAGCGCTGCTCGCCGTGCGACAGCTCGCGGGCCAGGGCGTGGCGCTTGGGCGCGAGGCCGAGCTGCCCCAGGATCTCCTCGGCGCGCGCGTTCACCGCCGCGAGCGAGTCCGGCCGGCCCCAGAAGCGGTAGTGGGTGAAGCGCGACTGGGCCGCGATGCGGACGTTCTCGAAGACGGTGAGATCGCCGAAGATGTTCGTCACCTGGTAGGAGCGCGCGATCCCGAGGCGCGAGACGGCGTGCGCGGGCAGACCGGTGATGTCCGCGCCCTTGAAGAAGATGCTCCCGCCCGACGGGGGCAGGACCCCGGTCAACAGGTTGAAGAAGGTCGTCTTGCCCGCCCCGTTGGGACCGATGACCGAGCGCAGCTCGCCTGTCCGGACCTGGAAGTCCACCCGGTTGACCGCGATGAGGCCCCCGAAGGTCTTGGTGAGGCCGCGGCTCTCGAGCAGCCGCCCGTCGCCGGCCGCCGCGCGCGCGCCCCCGCCCGCCAGCCGCTCGGGCTCCGGTAGCTGGTCCTCCGCCGCGCCGACCGCCGCGAGCCCGCGCCGGCCGACCAGCCGCGCGAGGCTGCCCACGATGCCGTCGGGCAGGAAGAGGACGATCAGCACGAAGGCCCCGCCCACGAAGACTTCCCAGTACTCGAGGTATTTGCTGAGGAAGTCGCGCATCCAGATGAAGACGCCGGCCCCGACGAACGGGCCGAGCAGGGTGCCCGTCCCGCCGAACAGCGTCATGATCAGGACGGCGCCCGACATCTGCCAGTGGATGTTCTCGATCGGTACGAACTCCAGCACCACCGTGAGGAGGGCGCCGGCCAGCCCCGAGAAGAGCCCCGAGACCGCGAAGGCGGCGAGCCTGATCCGGCGGGTGTCGTAGCCGCACGCGGCCGCGCGCGTTTCGTTGGCCTTCACCGCCCGCATCACGCGCCCGAGGGGCGAGTGGAGGAGATGGCGGATCGCGAGCATGGCGAGGAAGATCAGGGCCGCGATCACGTAGTAGCGGGTGACGGGTCGCTTCGACAGCCGCCAGCCCAAGGGCTCGCTGAGGTAGAGGATGGGCAGGTTGCCGAGCCCGTCGGTGCCGCCGGTCACCGGGGTCCACATGAGGACGATGTAGTAGAAGACTTGCGACAGGGCGAGGGTGAGCATCGCCAGATACACCCCGCGCTTTCGCAAGACGAGGACCCCGAGGATCAGCGACGTGAGCAAACCCCCGAGGGCGCCCGCGAGGAGGCTCAGCTCGAGCGGCGCCCGGTAGCGGGCGAGCAGGATGCCGGTGGTGTAGGCGGCCACCCCGAGAAAGGCGGAGTGTCCGAGCGAGAGCACCCCCGCGTGGCCGAGGAGGACGTCGTAGGCCAGCGCGAAGAGCCCGAAGACGAGGATCTCGGTGAGCAGGCCGAGGTAGAAGGGCGTGTAGTCGGCGTACAGCGGCGCCGTCGCCAGCACCAGCGCGGCCAGGAGCAGGCCTCTCACTCCTCGGACATTCCCTCCTGACCGAATAGTCCGCGCGGGCGCACCAGCAGCACGAGCGCCATCGCGAGATAGATGACCACGTCGGCGAGGACGTCGTAGAGCATGCCGGTGAGGGCCAGCGCCTCCCCGATGAGGAGCCCGCCCGCGACGACCCCGAGGAAGGTGCCCATCCCGCCGACCACCGTGACGATGAAGCACTCGATGAGCACAAGGCCGCCCATCTCGGGCGCGACCGCCACCAGGGGCGCGGTGATCACGCCCCCGAAGGCGGCGAGGGCGGCTCCGAGCGCGTAGGTGATCGTCCACGTGCGCGCCACGTTGATGCCGAGGAGCTGGACCATGAGGTTGTCACTGGTGCCGGCCCGGATCACGAGGCCGAGGTTGGTCCGGTTTAGCAGGAGCCACAGAAGCGGCAGCAGCACCGCGGTCACCAGCAGGATGAACACCCGGTAGCCGTGGACGTCGATGGCGCCGAGCCGGAAGAGCGAGCCGGTGAGGACCTCCGGCACCGCGAAGGGCTTGCCGGGCCGGCCGAAGGTCATGCGCACCAGGTCGGGGATCATGATGGCCAGCCCGTAGGTCACCAGCACGCCCGCGAAGTTCGCGTTCTTGGTCCCGTAGATCCGCTTGAGCACCCCGCGCTCCACGAGGACGCCGACGAGGCCGACCGCCGCCGGCGCCGCCACCAGCGCGAGCCAGAAGCTGCCGGTGAGCTGGACGGTGAGCCACCCCGCGTAGGCCCCGAGCATGTAGAAGATCCCGTGGGCGAAGTTGATGATGCCCATGAGCCCGAACACGATCGAGAGCCCGAGCGCGACGAGAATGAGGATGCAGCCGTTCACCAGACCGATGAACAGCTGGGTGTACCAGATGTCGAGCGGGTAGCCGAGGAGCGTCAGATCTGCCGGGCTCTCAGATTTGCTGGCTCAGGGGCTTCTTCGGGTCGAAGCCCTCGCCCTCGCACGACTCGGAGGTGGACTCTCCGCTCACCGCCTGCACGATGTCGAAGAAGTCCCAGCTGTCCTTCATCGCGCCGGCCGCCTTGCCCTTGCACAGGTAGACGTCCTGGATATTCACGTGGTCGCAGGCGCGGATCTGCTCGGGCCCCTTGAGGTGCTGGAACTTCCGCCCCTCGAGGGCGCGGGTGACCCTGTCGGTCTCGAGCGACTTCACCTCGTTCGCGGTCTCCAGCAGGAGCCGCACCGTGGAGTAGGTCGAGGCGGTGTAGCCGGAAGGGGCGCGCTTGCGGAGCGCCACGTGGCGGTCGTAGTAGCGCTTGGCCGCCGGGAACTTGTCCTTCAGGTGCCAGTACCACGGCATGCCGGAGTAGAAGTTCTCGTAGACGCCCGCTCCGGCGGCCTCCGCGAAGGTCAGCTCGGTGATGGAGTGGATCACCCGCGCCTGCTTGGCGAGGCCGAACTCCTGGACCTGCTTGGCGCACGCCACCTGGTCGGCGGCCCACGTGGTGATGAAGACCACGTCCGCCTTCGCGGCCGCCACCTTGGGCAGGAAGGGCAGGAAGTCGCGCGTGCCGAGCGGGGCCCACGTCACCCCCGTCCAGTCCGCGCCGACCTGCTTGGCCACGAGCGAGTACGCACGCTCGAACATCTGCGGCCAGGAGTAGTTGTTGGCCAGCATGTGCCACCTCTTGCCCATCTTCTGCTCGTTGACGAAGTGGGCGGCGGCGGCCGCGGTCTGGTAGGGCGTGAGGTTGTTACCGAACTGGTACTTGCACATCTTGCCCTTGATGGTGAGAAAGTTCTGGCCGAAGAAGCTCACGATCACGTCGTTCTTGCAGCCGACCTCGGCCATCGCGATGCCTTCGAAGCCGACGATGGCCCCGACGAGAAACGGAGCCTTTTCCACTTCGATCAGCTCGGTGGCCTTGCGCTTGGCCACCTCGGGCTTGAACTCCGAGTCGCGGATCACCGTCTCGACCTTCCGTCCCATGACGCCGCCCGACGCATTGACGTCTTCGACCGCGATCTGGGTTGCCGCGAGCATCTCCTGCGCTTCCAGCGCCATCGGCCCCGTCATGGGGACGACCACGCCGAGCTTGATCGCCGCCTGGCCGAGGGCGAGACGGTTCACGAAGGGGAAGCCGGAGACGGCCGTCGCGGCGCCGGCCCCCGCGAGGGTCTTGAGAATCGTTCGCCGCGACGTGAGGCCCATCGTTGTTCCTCCGCCCTGAGGGCCCGAGATGTACCGCCGACGCGCCCCGCTTATATCACGCTCGAGGCGGCGGCGTCCACTCCCGGAGGGCCGCGTCGGTGTGGTAGGCTCCTGCCGGAGAGATGCCCAGGGATCTTCACTTCGGCCTCATCCTCGCCCTCACCATCCGCGGCCTCGCGGTGACGTCGTACGAGGAGATGCGCCGCGTCGCCTCGCTCGCCGAGGAGCTCGGCTTCGACTCCATCTGGCTCTGCGACCACTTCCTGACCCTCGCGCCCGACGCCTACGTGGAGGACGCGGGGATCGCGGGGAGCGGCGGATCCCGCGCTCGCGCGGAAGAGGCGAGCTCGATGGCGCTACTCGAGTGCTGGACGACGCTCTCCGCGCTGGCCCGCGACACGCGCCGTCTGCGCCTCGGCACGAGCGTGCTCTGCCACTCGTACCGCTCCCCGTCGGTCCTGGCCAAGATGGCGGCCACCCTGGACGTCATCAGCGGCGGCCGGCTCGATCTCGGTCTCGGGGCGGGCTGGTTCGAGCACGAGTACCGCGCCTACGGCATCCCGTTCCCGCGCATCGGGGAGCGGATCGACCAGCTCGCGGAAGGGGTCGAGATCATCCGGCGCATGTGGACGGAGGCGCGCCCGCGCTTCCAGGGCCGGCACTATGCCATCGACGGCGCCATCTGCGACCCGCCGCCGCTCCAGCGGCCACACCCGCCCATCTGGATCGGCGGCGAGGGCGACCGCGTCCATCGCCTGGCCGCGCGTGCGGCGGACGGCGTCAACGTGCGCTGGTGGGGACCTTCGCAGGTCGCCGGGCGCGGCGCCTACCTCGACGCGGCGTGCCGCGAGTTCGGCCGCGATCCCCGCGCGCTCGCGCGCTCGGTCACCGCGCTGTTCATCGCGGAGCGCGACGAGGGGCGGGCCGCCACCACCCGGGAGCGCTTCGCGGGAATCCCGGGCGAGGGGCACGTGGCGGGCACTCCCGAGCAGTGCGTGGCGAGGATCCGCCGATACGTCGAGGCGGGGGTGCGGCATCTCCTGTTCAGCATCCCCGACGTCGCCTCGAGCGCCGGGCTGGAGCTGGCCGGTCGCCACGTGCTCCCGGCGCTCCGCCAGGAGTTCGCGGCCACCTAGGAAGGGAGACGTCATGGAGAGCAACGAGCTTCGCCAGTACCTGGAGCCGACCCGGTTCATCGACTCCGATCATGCCGACGTCATCGCGGCGGCGACGCGGCTCACCGAGGGCTGCGGGAGCGAGCGCGAGAAGCTCGAGCGGATCTACTACTTCGTGCGTGACCTGCGCTACGACATTCTCGCTTCGTTCCGCTACCTCGCGGAGGGCAAGCGCCGCGCGAGCGACGTGCTCCAGGCCGGCCACGCCTTCTGCATGGGCAAGGCCAGCTCGTTCGTCGCGCTGTGCCGGGCCTCCGGCATTCCCGCGCGGGTCGGGTTCCAGCAGCTATACTGTCCCGACAAGCCGTTCATGCCGGAAGAAGTCCGACGGCTGTGGGGCGACCGCACGCTGCCCTGGCACTCGCTCGGCGAAGCGTATCTCGGCGGCAAGTGGCTGAAGCTCGACGCGACCATCGACGCGGCGACCGCGGCCGCGAAGGGCCGGCCCTACACCCGGCAGTTCGACGGCGAGCACGACATCCCCACCGTGGAGGGACCGATCCTCGAGGACCTCGAGAGCCACGCCGACTACCCGCCCGAGGTGGCCGACTGGTACGAGACGATGGCGCGCGAGGTGTTGCGCGCCCTGACCCGGGCCGAGGCGCAGGAGCGGGTGGCGTCGGACGACGCCCTCTGGAGTGGGCCCCGGCCTTCGCAGGTGAGCCAGTGACCAGCCTCATTCGACGCGATGCGCCGGCGACTCCGCCGGGCATCCAGGGAGGGCGACATGGACATCCGTGACCTGTTCCTCGAGCAGCACGCCGCCATGCATTCGGCCGCGGTGGGCGGCAACAAGATGTCGGCGGCGGAGCGGACCTTCACCGGAGTCACCGACGAGCAGATGCGCCTCCGCCCGCGTGAGGACCTCAACTCGCTCGCGTGGCTCATGTGGCACATCGCCCGGGCCGAGGACATCCTCGTCAACGCGGTGGTGTCCGGGCGTCCCCAGGTCTTCGACGATACCTGGATGAAGCGCCTCGCGGTGGCCCGGCCCGATTTCGGCATCGGCATGACCAGCCCGGAGGTCACGGAATTGACAAAGCGGATCGACGTCGGCGCTCTCCGGGAGTATCGCGACGCTGTCGGCGTTCGCACACGCGAGCTGGTGGGTGGCTTCAAATCCGGGGACTGGGAAGGCTCGGTGACCGCCGAGGCGGTCGAGCGCGCGGCCGCCGCGGGAGCCTTCGGAGCCCGGACCGAGGTGCTCGCCAAGGCCTTCCCGGGCCGCCCGCGGACGGCGGTGCTGAGCACCATCGCGCTATTTCATTCCGCCGGTCACATGGGCGAGGCCGCGACGGTCCGCACCACCGGAGGCTTCGGCACCGGCATCTGAAATCGGCGGGAACCTAGAGGCGGGCGATGTCCTCGAGCAGGCGCACGTCCTCGCCGGAGAGCTCGAAGTCGTAGCTCTCCAGATCTTCGCGCATGTGAGCGGGATCGGTGGTGCCGGTCAGCGGCTGCATGCCGACCTGCAGCGCGAAGCGGAAGACCACCTGGGCCGGCGTCTGGCCGACCCGCGCCACCAGCCGCGCGAAGGCGGGGTGGCGCAGCTCGGCCAGATTCGCGGTCAGGAGCGAGAAGCCCTGGTAGACGATGGAGCGCTCGCGGCAGAACGCGCGCACCTCGCGGTCCCAACCTGTCTGCGCGAAGCATCTGTTCTGCACGAAGGCGGGGCGCGTGGTGGCCCGCGCGCACAGCGCCTCGAGCTGGTCGAGGCCGACATTGCTGACGCCGAGGAAGCGCGTCTTGCCCGCCGCGTGCAGCGATTCCATGGTCTGCCAGATCTCGAGGTCGGAGGCCGTCAGGCCGAAGCGTCGCGCGGGCCCGTGCAGGACGTAGGAGTCGATCGCCTCGACCCGCAGGTGCTCGAGCGAGCTCGTGAAGGACTGGCGCACCTGCGTGGCGAGGTCCGCGGCGGGATCGTAGGGGAGGCGATGGTCCTGGCCGCCCGCCGAGGTGAATTTCGTCTGGAGGAACAGCTCGTCGCGCCGCACGAGGCCGGAGGCGAACGCCGCCGCGATCGCGGCCCCGACGCCGGCCTCGTGGTAGTGCCGGCGCTGGTTGGCGGTGTCGATGCCGCGGAAGCCGGCCTCGAGGGCCAGTCGCGTCAGGCGCTCGGTGTGCGCCTCCTTCCACGCCGTCCCGTAGACGAAGGTGGGCACGCCCACCCCCGCGACGGACCGCTGGCGAGAGACCTGGTCACGATGGTCCACGGCACACCTCCCTGACCATAATACCCGCCAATCCGTGCTACTCTACGCGGCGCCCAAGAAGCCACCCAGGAGGAACACATGCGTCTCATCGCACTGCTGCTGGGCGTCCTCCTCGCCGCGCCGCTCGCCGCCGAGGGGCAGCCGGTGCAGAAGATCCCGAAGGTCGGCTTCCTCACTCAAACCACTCCCGCCGGGTTGGCAGTGCTTGTCGAGGCATTCAGGCAGGGGATGCGGGAGCTTGGCTACGTTGAAGGGAAGACGTTCGTCTTGGAAGCTCGCTACGGCCAGGGCACATTCGAGAGACTTCCAGAGTTAGCGCGGGAGCTGGTGGGCCTCAAGGCCGACGTGATCGTCGCGACCACTGATGGGCCCATTGCAGCGGTCAAACGAGAGACCCGGACGATCCCGATCGTGATGGCGAACAGCGCCGATCCGGTCGGGACCGGGTTCGTGGCGAGCCTCGCGCGTCCCGGCGGAAACGTCACCGGGCTCAGCGGTGTTTCGGCGGATCTGAGTGGGAAGCGGCTGGAGCTTCTGAGGGAGGTCGTCCCCGGGCTGTCCCGCGTGGCGTTTCTCTGGAACCCCGACGCCCGGGGCACCGTACTCGACTACAAAGAGTCGGAGGCGGCGGCCACTCTCGAATCGGGCCGCGCTCGCCAGCTTCGCGCGGAGGAGTCGGCTGCCGTCCATGTCTGGACTCAAAGGAGTATGTGGATGCGGGCGGCCTCATGTCCTATGGGCCGAGTCTTTCCGGCATGTACCGACGCACCGCCACCTACGTGGACAAGATCTTGAAAGGCGCGAAGCCTGCTGATCTTCCCGTGGAACGCCCGACGAAGTTCGAGCTCATCATCAACCTCAAGGCGGCCAAGGCCCTCGGCCTGACGATCCCGCAGTCGCTCCTGCCGCGGGCGGATCAGGTGATTCTACGCGGCCACCGGCCGCGACTGGCTCCTCTACACGTGCAACACCTGGATCGCCGAGGCGCTGCGGGCGGCCGGCTGTCCGATCACTCCCGCCTGGGCGCTCACCGCGCGCAATCTTCTCTTTCAGGCCGAGCGATGCGGGTGAGCCGGCCGGAGCGCATCAGCGAAGCAGGACGTGCCAGCGGCCCGCGTTCTGGATGTCGTGCTGGATCAACAGCCGCTCGAAGATGATCCAGCCCGTCAGATGGCGGATCCGCCGCATGCCCTGCTTCTCCATGCCCTTCACGGAGCCGGTGTTCGTGGGGCGCGCCTCGGCGAGCATCCGCCGGTACCCCCGCCGCTGGAGCACCAAGACGCACTCGTTCCCCGCCTTCTGGAGCAGCCCGCGGCGGCGCGCCCGGGGAACCGTGAAGAAGTTGCCGAGGTACGGAGTCGGCTCGGGCTCGTCCAGGGTTCGCAGGTACTCGGCCCCGTTGACGACCACGTGTCCGTAGGCGGCGTAGCCCTCGTCATCGCGGACCACGATGAGCCGATTGCCCTGCCGGACGCCCTCCAGCGACTTGCGGACGGTCTCTCCCCCCAGGAACTCGAGCAGCTCCGGCGTCATCACCGCGTCGATGTTCTCCGGGCCGATCTCGATGACCCGCTCCTCGGGGGCCCAGGATACCGGCTCCCGAGGAAGGGTCAGGTCGAGCTCGTAGACGACGTGGTTGCGGCGGCGGATGATGTGACCCGCCAGCTCCACCAGCCCACGCAGGAGCGGATTCTGCCGCACGGCTCTCGCGCTAGTAGCGGTAGTGGTCGGGCTTGTAGGGGCCGGCCTTGTCCACGCCGATATAGCGGGCCTGGGTGTCGGTCAGCTCGGTGAGCTTGGCGTTCAGCTTCTTGAGCTGTAGCCGCGCGACCTTCTCGTCCAGGTGCTTGGGGAGCACGTAGACTCCGACCGGATATTTGTCGGGATTGGTGAAGAGCTCGATCTGGGCGATGACCTGGTTGGCGAACGAGGAGCTCATCACGTAGCTCGGGTGGCCGGTGGCGCAGCCCAGGTTGACCAGCCGGCCCTCGGCGAGGAGGATGATGCGCTTGCCGTCCGGGAAGATGACGTGGTCGACCTGCGGCTTGATGTTCTCCCACTTGTACTGCTTGAGCGAGGCGATGTCGATCTCGCTGTCGAAGTGGCCGATGTTGCACACGATCGCGTTGTTCTTCATCCGCTTCATGTGCTCGTGGGTGATGACGTGGAAGTTCCCGGTCGCGGTCACGAAGATGTCGGCCCGGTCGGCCGCCTCGTCCATCGTCACCACCCGGTAGCCCTCCATCGCGGCCTGCAGCGCGCAGATCGGGTCGATCTCGGTGATCCAGACCTGGGCGGAGAGCGCGCGCAGCGCTTGCGCGGAGCCCTTGCCCACGTCGCCGTACCCGCAGACCAGCGCGACCTTGCCCGCCACCATCACGTCGGTGGCCCGCTTGATGCCGTCGACGAGCGACTCCCGGCACCCGTAGAGGTTGTCGAACTTGCTCTTGGTCACCGAGTCGTTGACGTTGATGGCGGGGAATTTGAGCCGGCCCTCCTTGGCCATCTGGTAGAGGCGCTTGACCCCGGTCGTGGTCTCCTCGCTGACCCCGCGGATCTTGGCGAGCCGCGCGGAGTACCAGGTCGGGTCCTTGGCTAGCTTCGCCTTGATCGCGGTGAACAGCGCGGTCTCTTCCTCGTTCGTCGGATGAGAGATGCTCGCCCGGTCCCGCTCCGCGACGGCCCCCAGGTGGAGCAGCAGGGTGGCGTCGCCCCCGTCGTCCAGGATCATGTTGGAGTACCCGCCCTGCGGCCACTCGAAGATGCGATGGGTGTAGTCCCAGTACTCGTCGAGCGACTCGCCCTTCCGCGCGAAGACCGCGGTGCCGGCGGCCGCGATCGCAGCGGCGGCGTGGTCCTGGGTCGAGAAGATATTGCAGGAGGCCCAACGGACCTCCGCCCCGAGCGCCTGCAGCGTCTCGATCAGCACCGCGGTCTGGATCGTCATGTGGAGCGAGCCCGTGATGCGGGCCCCCCGCAGGGGCTGGAGGCTCGCGTACTCGTCGCGGATGGCCATGAGCCCGGGCATCTCGGTCTCGGCGATCTGGATCTCTTTGCGCCCCCAGTCGGCGAGGCTCAGATCGGTGACGACGTGGTCTTGGTGCATGGTGGATTTTACGGTGGCGCTCATCTCGCGCCCTCCTTATGGTAAGGGAGTTTGCGAGCGCCGTTGGCCACAGCCGACCGGGTCGGTCGGCCGCTCCGAGCCTGGCGGGAGGGGTTCCCGTCGCAACGCTCCTCGGAGCTTGTGCAACAGACTCAAGTATACACGATACACCGGCAGCCGAGGAGACCCCCAATGCTCAGCGCGGCGGAGTTCATCAGGGCGCAGCTCAAGCGGCTTCACACCGGCCTCGGGAAGTCGCTGGCCGATCTCACCCCGCAGCAGCTCCACGCGGTGCCGGGTGGACATCCAAAGGCGAACACGATCGCTTGGGGCCTCTGGCACTACGCGCGGACCGAGGACAACATCGTGCGCTGGGTGATCCAGGAGCGCCGGCCGCCCATCTGGACCGAGGCCGGCTACGGCGAGCGGCTAGGACTGCCGCCGGTGGCCCAGGGCACCGGCATGTCCACCGAGGATGCCCACGCCCTCCGCATCAAGGACCTCCCGCTCTTCGAGGAGTACATGCAAAAGGTCTGGGCCGGAACCGAGGAGCTCCTCGCGGGGGCCACGCCCGCGCTCTTCGAGAAGATGGTCACGGTGAAGCCGCTCGGAGAGATGTCGGTCATCCAGTGCCTCGGGCAGGTGGGGCTCGTCCACGGCATGACCCACCTGGGCGAGATCGAGCTGGCGCGGACGCTGGTCGGGGCGGGGACGGTGAGCGGCCTCTGATCCGATGCGCTTCGGCTGGCTGACCCTTTCGCACTCGCCCTCGGCGGAGGCCGTCTACTGCGACCCGTGAGCGTGGCCGATGCTCGCTCTACTTTCCCTTTCCCGAGCGCTCAACGCGCGATCGGCGGGAGATACTTCGCGAACCACTCCAGCATGATCCGGAAGCGCTCGAGGCGGTGGCGGGGCTTGCCCGAGCGCGACAGCTCGTGGTTCTCGTCCGGGAAGCGCACGAGGGTCACGTCTCGCCGGAGGGTCTTGAGCGCCATGAAGAGCTGCTCGGCTTCCGAGATCGGGCAGCGCAGGTCGTCCTCGGAATGCACGATGAGCAGCGGCGTGGTGATGTCCTTGGCGTAGGTGAGGGGTGAGCGCTCGAGGTACCTGGCCGTCTCCTCCCAGGGGAGGACGCCGCCCAGCTCCACCGCGTTGAAGAGGTGGCCGATGTCGCTGGTTCCGAACATGGTCACGTGGCTGTTCACCGCGCGCTCCGAGCAGGCGGCGCGGAAGCGGTGCGAGTGCCCCACGATCCAGCTCGTCATGAACCCGCCGTAGCTGCCGCCGAGCAGACCGAGGCGCTCGGGGTCGATCCAGTCGAAGCGGCGGAGCGCCTCGTCGAGGCCCGCGAGCACGTCGGCCGCGTCGCCGCCGCCCCAGTCACCCACCACCGCGCGGGTGAAGGCCTCCCCATAGCCCTGGCTGCCGCGGGGATTGGTGTAGAGGACGGCGTAACCGGCGCCGGCCTGCACCTGGAACTCGTCGAAGAACGGGTAGCCGTACTGGGCGTGGGGCCCGCCGTGGACGTTCAGGAGCAGGGGGTAGCGCCGCCCCGCCTGGAAGCCGAAGGGCTTCATGATCCAGCCGTCGATGCTGAATCCCGCCCGCTCGAAGCGGAAGCGCTCCGGACGGCTCATGGTCACCTCGCGCTTCCACTCGCGGTTGAAGTCGGTGAGCTGCCGCTCCCCGGTGCCGTCGGGGTCGCACGCGAACACTTCGGCGGGCGAGAGGGGATCGGTCGCGGTGAACGCGACCAGCGCGCCGTCGCGCGAGGTCGAGTAGCCGGTCACGATCCGCTCGCCCGCGACGAGCCGGGTGGGCGGACCTCCCGTGGAGCGGACGCGGTAGAGGCCGAGCGTGCCCTGGTCCTCCGCGGCCAGCACGAGCGTGTCGCCCTGCGGGCTCCACCACGGGCGAACCCCGAGGGGCGAGCAGGACCGGTCGAAGTCGGCGGTGAGACAGGCGGGCGCCCCGCCGGCGACGCTCACCGTGAAGAGCTGGACGTTCCGGCCGAACGCGTTGATCGCCGATCGCCCGAGATAGGCGATCCGGTCCCCGGCGGGCGAGAAGGCCGGGTGGCTGGCCGGTCCCGTTGTGTGGGTGAGACGCCGGGGGGTGCCGCCTTCCGCGGGCACGAGCCAGACGTCGCCCGCGTCGTCGTGGTCGCGATCATCGTGGCGCGCGGAGGTGAAGGCGATCGAGCGTCCGTCCGGCGACCACACCGGATCGCAGTGGTCGTAGTCGCCCTCGGTGAGCTGGCGCGGCTCACCGCCGGCCACCGCCACCGTGAAAATCTGGGGTCGCCGGTCGTAGGTGAAACCCTCGCCGTTGAATCGGTACTTGAGCGTGGTGATGACCCGCGGCGGGCGCGACTTGCCCTTCTCCTCCTCGGCCTCGGGCTCCTGCCAACCGCCTACGCGCGCCACGAAGGCCAGGTGCGTGCCGTCGGGCGACCACTCGGGCGCGCTCACTCCGCTCCGGAGATCCGTGTGGCGGGTGGGCTCGCCGCCCCGGATCGGCATCACGTAGAGCTGGCCCTTCTTCTTGGCTTCGCGCTCGGAGACGAACGCCAGACGCGAGCCATCCGGCGACCAGCGGGGCGCGGTGTCCCGCCGGGGCCCGGTGGTGAAGCGGCGGGGCTCGCCGCCGGCCCCGTCCACGAGCCAGATATTGGAGAGATACTCGTCCTTCTCCTCGGAGAGGGTCGTGACCACGAAGGCGACCGCACCGCCGTCGGGGGCGACCTGGGGATCGCTCAGGAAGTGGATACGCGTCAGGTCGCGCGCGGCCATCGGACGGAAGGGGAGCATGGGGCGCATGATCCGTCACGGGCCACGTCTTGACAAGCGGCGCGGCCGGGACGTATCGTCCGGGCGGCTTCCGACGCGGCTCGCGGCTCTCCGCGATCCTCACCGAACTCAAAGGGGAGGTTCACCATGCGGCCCATCCTGCCGATCGCGCTCGCCGTCACGCTCGCTCTCGCGCTCGTCGCTCCCGCCACCGCCCAGGCCCCGCCAACGTGGAAGCAGGGGCAGCCGGCCGAGATGGCCGACTCGACGCTGGCGCCCATCGCGCAGCCGCCGGCACCCAAGGCGCCCGGCGAGATCCCCGTCGACAAGATCAAGGTGCCGCGGGGCTTCAAGGTGTCCCTCTGGGCGCACGGGATCAACAATGCGCGGGTGATGACCTGGGGCGACAAGGGCACGCTGTTCGTCAGCAGCCGCGTGGCCGGCAACGTCTACGCGGTGGTCGACAAGGGCGGCCAGCGCGAGGTCAAGACCATCGCCAAGGGACTCAACCTCCCCAACGGGGTGGCCTTCAAGGACGGCACCCTCTACGTCGCCGAGGTCTCGCGGATCACCAAGATGGTGGGGATCGAGGACAAGCTCGACGATCCGCCCGCGATGGAGGTGGTCTACGACATCCTGCCACGCGATCTCCCGCACGGCTGGAAGTACCTGGCCTTCGGGCCGGACGGCAAGCTCTACTTCAACATCGGCGCGCCCTGTAACATCTGCGTTCCGCCCGATACGCACGCCAACATCTCCCGGGTCAATCCCGACGGCACCGGCTTCGAGTACGTGGCGCACGGCGTCCGCAACAGCGTGGGCTTCGACTGGCACCCGGCGAGCAAAGCGCTCTACTTCACCACGCACGGCCGCGACTGGCTGGGTGACGACCTGCCGAGCGACCGCTTCGACGTGGTGTCGAAGAAGGGCCAGCATTTCGGATTTCCCTTCTGCCACCAGGGCGACGTCCTCGATCCCGAGTTCGGCAAGGGCCGGTCGTGCCGCGAGTTCGTGCGGCCGCTCATCAAGACCGGCCCTCACGTGGCCGGCAACGGGGTCGAGTTCTACACCGGCTCGATGTTCCCGGCCGAGTACAAGAACCGCGCCTTCCTCGCCCAGCGCGGCTCTTGGAATCGCACGAAGAAGAGTGGCTTCCGGGTGATGATGGTCACGCTGCAGCGCGGGGGCGCCCCCAAATACGAGGTCTTCGCCGAGGGATGGCTCCAGGGCGAGGAGATCTGGGGCCGGCCGGTCTACACGCGGCAGATGAAGGACGGCTCGCTCCTGATCTCGGACGACTACGCCGGAGCGATCTACCGGGTCAGCTACCAGCCCTGAGCCGACTGGGATCGCTCATCGGGGCGTCGATCGTCGTCGCCGTCGTGGCGACGGCGATCGGGGCGCCGGCCGCCGACCTCGAAGCGGGGCGTCGAAAGTCCGAGCCGTGCGCGGCGTGTCACGGCCGGGAGGGCAACGCGACCATCCCCGGCACGCCGTCCCTCGCCGGCCAGCCGGCGTTCTTCACCCACTGGCAGCTCATCAAGTACCGCGACGGGCGCCGGAAGGACGCGCAGATGTCGCCCTTCGCCCAGAGCCTGACCGACGCGGACATGGCCGATCTGGCCGCGTACTACGAGGCCCAGCGACCCCGGCCGCGGCCGAACGCGGCGACCGCCGACCCGGCCAAGGTGGCGGCGGGCCGTCAGCTCGCCGATCTCCATCACTGCACGTCGTGCCACCGGCCCGGCCTCACCGGCCAGCAGCAGGCGGCGCGCCTCGCCGGCCAGGATCACGACTACCTCCTCCGGCTCCTGCGCGGCTTCAAGGCCAGGACCGCCTCCGACCTCGACGGGACCATGACGATGGCGGCCCAGCCGCTCCGCGAGGAGGACATCGAGAGCCTCGTCCACTTCATGGCCACCCTCGGCGCCGAGCCGTAGTCGCCTACCGATACCAGCGGCGGAAGATCTCGAAGACGTTGAGGGCCCCCCCGCGCCAGTAGCGATTGCGCGGCAGGTGGAACGTGCGCGTCCGGTCATCGTAGGCCAGCCGGGCGGGGGCCTCCGGGGCGTTCGGGTCGTAGGCGAGGAACAGGGTGCCGGTGGGCGTGTGCGCGGCGTCGAAGATCATCATGCCGTGGTTGATCGTCAGCGACGGAAACTGCAGCAGATGAACGAGGGGAGCGTCGTCTCGCTCGGTCGCCTCGATCAGCTCCCGGGCCGTGCGCCGCTGGTGGTTGCGCGAGACCGGGAAGATCACCCGCCAGTGGCTGCGCTGGAAATAGGACCGCCACGCCCCGCCGCACTGCTCCTTGACCAGTGACTCCCGCGCTGCGCTCAGCTCCCGGAGCCCCGCGTAGCCGGGGATGACGATCCGCTCACCCGCCTCCGACGGCCGACGTGGGCTCCGCGCGAGGACCTCCCGGATCAGCCGCCGATAGCCCGCGTCGTCCGCGCGGCCGGCGGCGGGGTCGAAGCGCGCGTGGTAGAGGAACTGTCGCGCCGCCCTCACCAGCACGAAGCAGCGGTGCGCGTAGCGGGGGGCCGGCACGCGTCGGCGAATGCTCGGTACGGCCGTCGCCGAGTCGAAGTCGTATTCCCAGACGAGCTCGTTCGGGAACGCGAAGGAGTCCCGGTCGAACTCGAAGCGTCGGCGCACCGCAACGCCCACCCGCCCAGGGTACACCCCGGCGCCGCGCGGTGGCCGGGCATCGTCCGGATTACCTCGTGGGTAATTGTCGCCATGACTCGACATGCCGAGTATGAGGTCGAAAGGAGAACATCGTCATGGCCAACGCAACGGTGAAGGAGATCAGGAAGAAGAACGAGACGGCGTGGCTCCATCTCGGGGGGCAGCTCGAGGGCATGGACACCCACCTGGAGCGGGCGGACGCGCCGGGGCAGTGGACGGCGCGGGAGGTGGACTGCCACCTGCTCTTCGAGCCCGGGTGGAAAGCGGCGGCGCGGCGCCAGGTGTTCGCGTACCTCGAGACGCTCGGCGAAGCGGATCTGGGCGTCATGTTCGATCGGCACTGGAGCGGGCACGCCGAACAGCTCGCGAAGATTCGCCAGGCCGCCGGCCTGCCCGAGACGAAGTGAACGCTCCGACCCCGAGGGAGGACACGATGAACACGCAATCGGATCGCACGATGTTCCTGCGCCGCAGCCTGCAGCTCGACGGCGTCGCCTCCGGTCTCTGCGGCGTGCTCCTGCTGGCGGGGGCGGGGCCGGTCTCCGCACTCATCGGCCTGGCCGAGCCCAGCATCGCGCGGCTGGTGGGCGCGCTGCTCGTGCTCTACGCGGTCGCGCTCCTGTGGAACGGCGCCCGCGCCACGATCAGCCGCGCGGAGGCGACGGCCGCGGTGGTGCTCAATGCCGGGTGGGTCGTCGGCAGCGCGGCGCTGATCCTGGCGGGCCCGCTGACCGCGATTGGTAACCTCGCGGTGGCCGCGGTGGCCGCCGCCGTCCTGCTCTTCGCGGTGCTGGAGGTGGTCGGACTCGCCCGGGTGGGGGCCGGATCTCATGGAGCGCCGGTGGTATGATCCGGGCTCGACGATGGAACAGCCGCACGACATCGCGGGGCGGATCGTGCTCGTCGTGGACGCCGGCGTCTCCGACTCGGCCCTACAGGCGTGTGACGAGGCCGCCGCCACGCTCGCCCAGCGCACCGGCGTGCCGGTCACGGTGGCCGTCGTGCCGATCCAGACCCTGGACGCGGTCCAGCCCCTCATTCGGCGCAGTCCCGCCCGCATTCGCGAGCTCGCGGCCCCGTCGATCGCGCCCGGCGCCATGGCGTCGGCCCCATTCGTCTGGCGGGCCGGCCGCCCGGACTGGGGTGCGATGTGGACGACCTTCTGCGATCTGGCCCTCCACGGCGGCCCGCCGCAGCGCGGCCCCGAGCAGGCGCTGCGCGCTCCCGAGGCGGCCGATCGGCCCGCGACGTCGTCGGCGGAGATGCTCGCCGAGATGCAGCGCGGCATCCGGGAGACGACCGGGCTCGACGCGGCGCCCGGCGATCCGGGCTGGATCGTGGTCACCTGCGAGAGCCCGCGCATGGCGGCCTGGCTCTGCGCGGCCATCATCCTGGAGAACGTCGACGCGCGCGTGGACGGAGCGCGCCTGCGGCTGCCCGCGGGCCCGGATTTCCTCCTGGAGGACCAGGTGCGGAGCCTCGTCACCGTGGTGGCGAAGACCCACCACTACTGGCGCGAGCATCTCCGCACCCTGACCCCGCCGTGAACGCCGACTCCATCGTGATCGCGGGGCTGCCGGTGTGGACCGATCCGGGTGAGCTGACCGGCTACGAGGCCGACGTCGCCGAGCTGACCGCCGAGGAGCGTCGGCGCCCGCGGCGCCGCGTGGTCACCCGCGCGGGGCGGATCTTCACGCTCATGCTTCCGGCGGGCGAGATCCTCACTCCGGGCGTGCTCCTCCATGTCGGGCCGGGCTGGTACGTCACGGTCGCGGCCGCGTCCGAAGCGCTGCTCGCGGTCAGCCCTCGCAGCCCGCGCGAGGGGATCCGGGTCGCGGTCGAGGTCGGCCGCCTCCACGCCACGCTGGCGGTGGCGGGCGGCCGCCTGCTCGTGCCCGACGAGCCCGCGATGGAGCGTCTGCTGCGCCGGCTCCAGGTGGTCTGGGCGCGCACCCACGAGCCGTTCGTCACCGTCTCGGCGGGCACCCCGCACTGAGACCGCGTCTAAATCGCGCGTGACAAGCCGGCCGGCGTGGAGTATGGTGACCGTGCCGAATACGGAACGGTATTCCACACTAGGAATGGCGGAGACGGCGCCGAAACAGTGACCGGCGAAGCGCGGAGCATCCGGGGGCGGGTCGCGGTCGTCGGGGTCGGCGAGACGACCTACTACAAGCACGGGCGGGCGCCCGAGTCCGAGTTCACGCTGGCCCTGCGGGCCATCCTGCGCGCCTGCGAGGACGCGGGGATCGACCCCCGCGCGGTGGACGGCTTCGCCTCCTACAGCAACGATCGCAACGACCCCTCGCGGCTGGCCGCCGCGCTCGGCCTGCCCGAGCTGCGTTTTTCGAACATGCAGTGGGGCGGGGGTGGGGGCGGCGGCTCGGCGGCGGTGGGCAACGCGGCGGCGGCGGTGGCCGCCGGCTACGCCGACTGCGTGGTGGTTTTTCGCGCGCTCGCCCAGGGCCAGTTCCAGCGCTTCGGCGCCGCGCCGCCGGGCGGCGCCGTGTCGGGCGAGGCCGCGCTGACCTTCCCCTATGGGCTCATCTCGCCCGCCCAGCGCTTCGCCATGCGCGTGATGCGCTTCATGCACGACCACGGGGTCCGGCAAGAGGCGCAGCGGGCCATCGCCCTGGCCTCGTACCACCACGCCCAGTCCAACCCGCGTGCGGTCATGCACGGGCGGCCGCTCACCCCCGAGGCCTACGACGCCTCCCGCTGGATCGTGGAGCCCTTCCGGCTCTTCGACTGCTGCATGGAGAACGACGGCGCGGCCGCCCTGGTGCTGGTCGCGGCCGACCGCGCGCGCGATCTGCGCCGGCCTCCCGCCTACCTGCTGGGGGTGGCGCAGGGCTCGGAGCACCGCAACGCCGCGCGTGGTCACAACGCGCCCACCTATGCCACCTCGAGCTTCACCACCGTGGCCCCGCACCTCTGGGACATGGCCGGGCTCGGCCCGAAGGACGTCAACGTCGTCCAGAGCTACGAGAACTTCACGGGCGGCGTGCTCATGAGCCTGGTGGAGCACGGCTTCTTCGCTCCCGAGGAGGCCAACGACTTTCTCCAGGTCGAGAACCTGATCGCCCCCGCCGGGCGGCTCCCTCTCAACACGAGCGGAGGCAACCTCGCGGAGTGCTACATGCACGGGCTCGAGCTGCAGATCGAGGCGGTGCGCCAGCTGCGCGGTGAGTCGACCAATCAGGTGCCGGGCGCCCGGGTGGGCCTCGTCATCTCGGGCCCGATGGTGACGCCGGTTTCCAGCATGCTGCTCGGCACCGGAGACACCCGGTGAGCGCGCCTACCTATCTGCCCGCGGGCATGCCGCGGCCTCAGCCCGAGCCGGACGGGCTCGACGCCCCCTACTGGGAGGGGACGCGCGCGGGTCTCCTGCGCGTGCAGCGCTGCCGTGGCTGCCGCGGATTCCAGTGGGGACCGGAGTGGATCTGCCATCGCTGCCTCGCCTTCGATCTCGAATGGATCGAGGTCCCGCCGCGTGGGCGCATCTACTCGTGGGAGCGCGCCTGGCATCCGGTGCATCCCGCCCTGCGGGAGCACGGGCCCTACATCGTCGTCCTGGTGGAGCTACCCGACGCGGGCGGCGTGCGCATGCTCGGCAATCTGCTCGGCGATCCCACGCAGGATGTTCCGATCGGCGCGCCGGTCGAGGCCGCGTTCGAGCCTCACGACGAGGCCACGCCCCCGTTCACGCTGGTTCAATGGAGGAGGACCGCCCTGTGACTACCACCGACATCGTCGTCAACGAGCCGAACCGCTGGCGGCTCACCACCCCGGGTCACGCGGGCTGGCCCCGGACCGCTCGCCCGGACGATCCGCGGAAATACTTCATGGTCTCCGCGGACTGCCACGCCAACGAGCCCGCCGACCTGTGGGCCACCCGCATCGACCTGAGGTACCGCGCGCGCGTGCCCAAGGTGATCACCGACGAGAACGGGGTGAAGTGGCGGGTGTCGGAGGGCCACCGCCCGGACCGGCTGCGCACCGAGGCGCTCGACGGCGAGGATGGCCTGCGCCAGCGGGTGGGCGCCGATCCGGTGGAGCGGCTGCGGGACATGGACTGGGACGGCATCGACATCGAGGTGATCTTCCCGAACAAGGGCCTGTCGATGTGGGCCACCCCCGATCCGGTCTTCGCCATGGCACAGTGCCGGGTGTACAACGACTGGGCGCACGAGACCTTCGGCCGCTTCCGCGACCGCATGGCCGCGGCGGCGGCGCTGGCCACCGGCGATCTCGGAGGCTCCATCGCCGAGGTGAAGCGGGTCGCGGCGCTCGGCTTCCGCCTGCTGACGCTGCCCTGCAAGCCCATCTGGGGCGGTCACGACGTGGATCACCCGAACTACAACCTGCCGATGTTCGATCCGCTGTGGACGGTGATTCAGGACGTGAACCTGCCGGTCACCTTCCACGTCTCGACCGGGCGCGATCCGCGGGCCGCGCGTGGCAACGGGGGCGCGGTGATCAACTACGTCTCGCACTCGCTCTCGCCCACCATCGAGCCGGTGGCGAACCTCTGCGCGTCGGGCGTGTTCGAGCGGTTCCCGCGTTTGCGGGTGGCCACCATCGAGGCCGGCATCGGCTGGGTGCCGTGGTTCCTCGGCGCCATGGACGAGGCGTACCGCAAGCACCACTTCTGGGTGCGGCCCAAGCTCAAGCGCCTGCCGAGCGAGTACTACCGCGAGCACTGCTGGGCCTCGTTCCAGGAGGATCCGGCCGGGCTCGCGCTGGCCGAGCCCATGGGCCTGGCCGACCGCTTCATGTGGGGCAACGACTATCCCCACCACGAGGGCACCTGGCCGCACTCGGCCGAAGCCATCGAGCGCACCATGGGCCACCTCTCGGAGGCGGCGCGGGCCGACGTGCTCGGGCTGAACGCCGCGCGCTTCTTCGGCTTCGAGGTGCCGACGGGTCGCGGGTGAGTCCCGCCGTCGTCAAGGACCGCGACCGGCGCGGATCGGCGGGGGCGCATCGGGCGGCCGGCCGCGTCGTCGACATTCTCGAGCTCATCGTCTCCACGCGGGACGCGCTGCCCCTGCGCGAGCTGAGCGCGCGCCTGGAGGCGCCCAAGAGCAGCCTGCTGCCGCTGCTCCGCACGCTGACCGCGCGCGGCTACCTCGAGCAGGGGGCACTGGGTGAATACCGGCTCGGGCGGAAGGCGCGCGAGCTGGGGATGGGCTCGGCCGCCCACGCCGAGCTGCCGGAGATCGCCCGGCCCGCGCTGCGGGAGCTGATGCAGCGCACCGGCGAGACCGTCTTCCTGGGGGTTCTCGGGGGCGACGGCACCGCCGTGGTCTTCATCGAGAAGATCGAGAGCGAGCAGGTCATCCGCTACGCGGCCGGGGTGGGCGCCCGCCGGCCGCTCCACGCGACCTCGAGCGGGAAGGTGATCCTGGCGTTCCTGCCGTCGGCGCAGCGGGAGAAGATCTTGAGGTCGCTGCCCCTCCGGCGCTACACCGAGCAAACCGTGACGAGCCTGCCGGCCCTGCGGGCCTCGCTCGACGAGGTCCGCCATACCGGCGTCTGCCTCAACCTCGACGAGCTGGCGATCGGCGCCGCCGGCATCGCGGCGCCGATCTTCGACCGCGACGGGCGCGTGGCCGGAGCCTGCGCCATCGGCGGGCCGACCGACCGCGTGAGACCTCGGCTCAAGGCCCTGGCCGCGGAGGTGAAGGCCACCGCGCGCGCCATCTCGGCTCTCCTGGGCCACCGGCTCGGATCGGCCGCCTTCGGAAAGGACCCGCCATGATCACCAGGTTTGCCACCGTCTATCCGGGTCACGTCGATCTGCCCGACATGGGCCAGCTGGCCACCCCGGCCAACGAGCGCCGCTATTCGAACGAGGTTCTTTCGACGGTTTTCCAGAAGACCGAAGAGGTGGCCCGGCTGATGGACGAGTGCGGCTACCACTCGATCTGGCTGGCCGAGCATCACTTCCACCACGAGGGCTACGAGTGCCTGCCCAATATCCTGATGCTGGCGGTGCATCTGGCCCACGTCACCCCGCGGATCAAGATCGGCTGCGGCTTCAACATCGCGCCCATGTGGCACCCACTGCGCCTGGCCGAGGACTTCGCCACCGCGGACATCCTCACGCGCGGTCGCACCATCTTCGGCGTAGGGCGTGGGTATCACAGTAGGGAAGTC
>Ga0207646_10000904_pt1 | contig 38211 bp, 44 predicted proteins | sample KBSK5502metaG_FD_184343 | JGI IMG/M metagenome (GOLD analysis project Ga0207646, IMG submission 184343) | Corn, switchgrass and miscanthus rhizosphere microbial communities from Kellogg Biological Station, Michigan, USA - KBS K5-50-2 metaG... | ecosystem: Host-associated > Plants > Roots >... | reverse complement strand
GGAGCGCATCTTCGCAGAGTTCGGGACGGACCCACGTGTCGCCGGCGGTCGCCGAGTAGCCCTCATTGAAGATCAGGTAGATGACTTCCAGCACCGACGAGAGGCGCGCGGCCAGCTCGGCTCCCCGCGGGACCTCGAAGGGAACCCGCGCCTCGGCCAGCGTCCGCTTCGCCCGGACGATCCGCTGCGCGACCGTCGCCTCCGGGACCAGGTAGGCGTGCGCAATTTCCTCCGTCGTAAGGCCACCAAGGAGACGGAGCGTGAGGGCCACGCGCGCCTCAGTGGAGAGAACGGAATGACAGGCGGTAAAGATCAGGCGCAACAGGTCGTCGCCCATGTCGTGCTCGATGGCGGCGTCGAAGTCCCGCTCCGCCAGCTCCCGCTCCGTGCCCAGCAACTCGTGACCGAGCTCCTCGTGCTTGCGCTCGAGCCGCTTGCGGCGACGAAGCAGGTCGATCGCGCGGTGTTTCGCGGTGCCCATCAGCCAGGCGCCCGGTTTGTCCGGGACGCCTGAAACCGGCCATTGTTCCAGCGCCGCCACGAGCGCGTCCTGCGCGAGCTCCTCCGCCAGACCGACGTCGCCCACGATCCGCGCCAGACCGGCGATCAGCCGCGCGGACTCGATCCTCCAGACCGCCTCGATCGTGCGATGGGTTTCGCTCGCCGTCGCGACTACTGCTTCGCGGTCACCTGCGACCGCAGGCGCTCCTCCTGCTCCCTCAGCGCTGGGGTGAACTCGGCACCGAAATCGTCTGCCTCGAACACCTGGCGAATTTCGACCTCACTCTCGTCGCCGGTGGGATTGGGGATGCGCTTGACCCATTCGATCGCCTCTTCCTTCGACTTCACCTGCCAGATCCAGAAGCCGGCGATGAGCTCCTTCGTCTCGGCGAACGGCCCGTCGATGACGGTCCGCCTCCCGCCCGAGAATTTCACGCGCGCGCCCTTTGAGCTTGGCTGGAGGCCCTCGGCGGCGAGCATCACGCCCGCCTTCACCAGTTCCTCGTTGAACTGGCCCATCTCGGTCAGGAGCTTCTCGTTAGGGAGAACGCCGGCCTCTGAGTCCTTGCTGGCTTTGACCAGAATCAGGAATCGCATCTTCGTGCCTCCTTCTGCTTTTGAGTGGCTCTACTAGTGCGTCGAACGGGCAGCGGTGAAATCGACAAAGCCCCCACCCTGCCCTCCCCCAGAGGGGGAGGGAAATTCAGCCGCCGGCGATGGCTCCGATGACGAGAAACGGCTCGGCACCTGTCGCCACCGCCTCGGGCAGCGGCGTATCCGGAGCTTCATTCGAGAGGTCCTCCTCGCAGGCGTAGAACCGGATGAAGGCGCGGCGCTTGTGGGTGACCTGGTCGCGGATCGTGCCGCGCAGCATCGGATAGTCGGCCTCGAGCGCGTCGAGCACCGACTGCTGGGTGGTTGGGCCCGCGACGTCAACTTTCAACTCGCCGTCCACGCGCGCCAAGTTGCGAAGGTGCGCGGGAAGGATAACCCGGATCATGGGAGCGTCTGGACTTCCACCGAGTAGACCGCGGGAAGATCGCGAACGATGGGCGCCCAGCTGTCGCCGGCGTCGGCTGATGCATACACCTGCCCGCCGGTAGTGCCGAAGTAGAGGCCCGGTGACTCCAGCGAGTCGATGGCGGAGGCGTCGCGTAGCACGTTCACGAAGCAGTTGCTTTGCGGCAATCCGTTGGTCAGCGCTTCCCACTCGTTGCCACCAGTTCGACTGCGGTAGACGCGCAGCTTGCCGTCCGGCGGGACGTGCTCCGAGTCGCTCTTGATGGGGACGACGTAGATCGTGTCCGGCTCGTGCGGGTGCACCTCGATCGGGAAGCCGAAATCGCTCGGCAGGTTGCCGCTGACCTCGGTCCAGGACTCACCCGCGTTATCGCTGCGCATCACGTCCCAGTGCTTCTGCATGAAGAGCGTGTCGGGCCGAGATGGATTCATCGCGATGCGGTGCACGCAGTGACCGACCTCGGCGTTCGGGTCGGGGATGCCTTCGGAGTGCAGGCCCTTGTTCGCCGGTCGCCAACTCTTGCCGGCGTCCTCGCTCTTGAACACACCCGCTGACGAGATGGCGATGAAGATCCGGTCCGGATGGTTCTTATCCAGGAGAATCGTGTGCAGGCACATCCCACCGGCGCCGGGCGCCCACGTCGGCGCGGTCTCGTGTTGGCGCAGCGCGGGCAGCTCCTCCCAGTTCTGGCCGCCGTCAGTCGAGCGAAAGAGCGCCGCGTCCTCCACGCCGGCGTAGACCAGGTCGGGATCCGTCAGCGACGGTTCGAGATGCCAGACGCGCTTGAATTCCCATGGGCGCGGGGTGCCGTCGTACCAGAGGTGCTGCCCCGTCGCGCCCTCGTAGGCGAACTTGTTCCCAACCGGATTCCAGGTCTTACCCCCATCGTCGGAGCGCTGAATGATCTGCCCGAACCAACCCGTGTTCTGTGCGGCATAGATCCGGTTCGGGTCAACCGGTGAGCCCTTGACGTGGTAGACCTCCCAGCCGGTGAAGTGCGGGCCGCTGATGTCCCATTGCTTGCGCTTCGCGTCCGAGCTCATCACGAACGCCCCTTTATGCGTACCAACCAGTACCCGAACTCCGCTCATGCTTCGCTCCTTCCTGAATTCAGCCTTCGAACTCTACGAGAATACGGCACGGCGCAGTTTAAGCCGGGATCTCTTCTGCCTCGATCGGGACGTCAACGTGGTCGGCGGCGGCTTCAGGCCGGAGAACCGTCGCCGCGACGACGAGCGAGACGAATCCGAGTCCTGTCGCAACCGCCCAGGCGAGATGGAAGCCGCCACTGAGTGCGGGCGTCATGGCCTGGCCCTGCCCGAGCAAGTCGCTGGTGCGACTCGTCGACAGGGTGGCCAGCACCGCAAGCCCGAGCGCGCCACCGACCTGGGCCGTGGTCTGGATCAACCCCGAGGCGAGCCCCGAATCGCTCGGCGTCGTCCGCGCCATCGCCAGGACGGCTAGCGATGGGAAGGCGAGTCCGCCGCCGATTCCGAGCAACGCCATCGGGATGAATAGATCTGGGAAATAGTTGCTGATCATCGGTCCTCGCGCGGCTAAGCCGAGCGCGATCGTGATTGCGGCCAAACCCGCGAGCACCACTGCGTAAGCGCCAAATCGCATGATCAGCCGTGCGGTGACGCCAATCGACAGCGTGCCCATCGCGAGAGCGACCGGCAGGAATGCGAGCCCGATCGCCATCGGCCCGTAGTGGAGCACCCGTTGCAGGTCGAGGGAGCCGAGGAAGAAGAAGCTGAACATCGCCGGGGCAGACAGGGCCTGGATCATGTTGGCGCCCGAGAAGTTTCGCCCGCGGAACAGGCGGAGCGGCAGCAACGGCGTGGCCGCCTTCGCCTGGCGGATCATGAACGCCACCACCAATGCAGTCGCGACCGCACCGAAACCGATCGTGCGCAGCGATCCGAGCCCATACGTCGACGACTCGACGATGGTGTAGACGGCCAGCATCAATCCCGAGGTGATCAGCACCGCGCCCAGGGCGTCGGCGCCGCTGCGCAGGCCGATCCCGCGGTCCGATTCGAGCAACCGTGACGCGAGGACGGCGATCACGATCCCAATCGGGAGGTTCACGAAGAAGATCCAGTGCCAGCTGACCGCCTGGGTGATCAGGCCTCCGGCCAGCAGGCCGATCGAGGCGCCGGCGGAGGCAACGAAGGTGAAGACACCGATCGCTTTGGCGCGCTCTGACGGTTCCGGGAACATGGTGACGACCATGCCCAGGATCACGGCGCTACTCACGGCGCCGCCGATTCCCTGGAGAAAGCGCGCGGCGACGAGCATCGGCTGGCTGATCGACAGCCCGCATAGCAGCGAGGCGGCGGTGAACATGCCGAGCCCGACGAGGAAAATCGTCTTGCGGCCGAGCAGGTCGCCGAGCCGACCGGCAAGCAACAGGAAGCCGCCAAAGGCGATCAGATAGGCATTGACAACCCAGGCCAGACCGGCTTGCGAGAAACCGAGGTCGTTTTTTATCGAGGGGAGGGCGACATTGACGATCGTCTGATCGAGCACGATCATCAAAAAGCCCGTGCACAGGATGTATAGGCCAACCACCGTGAATCCCCCGACCTGGATGTCGTCCTGCCGCTGATGGTCAACTGCCCCATACCTTTCTCGTTCTTCAACCTCATCGCGCTTCTCCTCTATTCCCTGTCATAAGCCCTTAGACGGAGCGCGGCGGGAAACTCATCGCTCACCCAGGGCGGCTATACTCGCCTACTCATATGTCGAATGAGGGCGCGCCAAATCGACAGAAAGGAGGGCTCGAGAAAGCGCCGTTAGGCTGGTTTCTGGAAGCGACTGTAGGGGGAGCGGCGCTGCACTTCGGAATTGAGCCGCGCGAGGGTGACGTCGTCGCCGACGTATTTGCTCAGGCGGCTGATGTGCTCGACCGGTACGAAGATGCGGTCACCCTGCGCATACTCGAGCTGCAGGAACTGGGTAGTTGTCCCATCCGCGCCTTCCATCTGACGGGTCCCCTTGTATCGGCTCAGTCCGTGAGTGGTATGAACGACCAACTCGCCTGGCGAGAAGGGGGAAGTGAACTCTTGCACGTGACCACTATATATACCTCACTCAAACGGGTCTCAAACATGCCGGGAAGCCAGGGTCGCGCCGGCGCTGGCGACCGTCACCAGCCCGATCGCGGCGAGATCGCGAAGGGACAGCCGCTGACCCAGCAAAAGGAAGCCGGCCGCCGCGCCCATCGCCGGCTCCAGGCTCATCAGGATGCCGAACAGCTGGCTCGATAGGCGGCGCAGCGCAGCGTACTCGAGCGAGAACGGGATGGCCGAGGAGAGGATCGCAACCACGAGGCCAAGCCCAAGGTTGCGTAGGTCCAGTAGGTGCGCACCGGCGCCGGCGATCCCGAAGGGCGCCAGCGCGAGCCCACCCACGCTCAAGGCGAGCGCCAGCCCATTGGGTCCGGCGACCAGGCGACCGACGCGCTGGCCGAGCAGGATATACGAGGCCCAGCCCACCGCTGCCCCCAGGGCAAAGAGGACGCCGAGCAGCGTCACGTTCCCCCCGGTCACAGACAGCATCGCCACCCCGGCCGCGGCCAGCGCCGCCCAGACGAAGTCGAGCGCTTTTCGCGAGCCGGCGACCGCGACGCCCAGCGGGCCGAGGAATTCGATCGTGACCGCGATCCCGAGCGGGATGCGGGCGATCGACTGGTAGAAGCACAGGTTCATGCCGGCGATGATCAGCCCGAAGGGTACGACCCCGCGCCACTGCGCGGCCGTCAGGCTGGATAGGTGTGGCCGTGCGATCGCCAGCAGAATGAGCGCGCCGAATCCGACCCGGACGAACACCGTCCCGGTCGGACCGAGAAAGGGGAACAGGTGCCGGGCGACGGCCGCACCGACCTGAACGGACGCGATCGCGCCCAGCGCGTAAAGGGGAGCCGGCACCACCGGCCGGCTGGCCGCCATCATCCGCACAGCATCTCAGCCGGCGCGGCGCCGCGAGAGCCAGAACGGCAGGTCGAGGATGGTTAGAACAATCAGCGCGAGCAGCGCGGCAAGCACCACATACCAGGGCCATGGGCCCATGAGGCTGAGCAGGCTCCCTTGCGTCGGGACATGCCGCAGGTACATGTAATTGCCGCCAGTCACGAGGTCGATCAGCCCGATGACGGCGGCGAAGGCGAGCGTAAGCAAAAAGATTCGGCGCACGGCGCCGGTGCGCGGCTGCAGGCCGAGCCCGATAACGAGGAAGAGGGCCGCGAGAACCACGAGGTCATGCGTCGCATAGAACTGGAGGTAAGGAAAGCTCGGGAAGTGATCATGCAGGTCGGGCGTCAGCAGGGCCTGCGCGGTGCCACCGAGGCCCCAGAAATACGCGATCTCGACCAGCAGGGCCTGCCGCCAGAGCAGTGCCGCGGCAGCCACGAAGCCGCCGACGTCACACAGCTGCACCGGCAGGCTGAACGCAACCGACCAGGAATGGTTGGCGAGCACGTAGGGTTGCCAGCTGAGCTCGGTGACGACGATGGCCAGGGCCATCATCGCCGCGGCTACGTTCGTCCAGCGGCCAGGGTGGCGCCTGGCGATGGCGCAGAGCGCGGCGGCGACGACGGCCAGCAGGACCAGCGGGAAGAGGTGCTCCGGCGAGAGGATGCCCACCGGGCGTGGATTTTAGGCGAGCGCGCTCAGGCTGCTTTCTTACGCTTGCGGACAGACGCGGCCGTGCTCGGTATGGCCGCTTTGCGCGCAGCCGCCGGGCGGGCGCGCCGCTTCTTCGGCGCCGGCGTGGTCTGGTGCCCCACCCGATCGAGTTGGGTGCTGAGCTTCTTCAGTCCTGCCTGCAGGTCGCTGACCTCGTGCCGGAGCGCTTTCGCAGTCTGCCGCTTCGCCTGGCGAAGGAACGCTTCAAATCTCGTGGACGCCTTCCGCGTTTCCTTCTGGGTACGCCGGAACCACTCTTCGAGCTGGGCATCGGCGCGCTTGAGCACGACCTCGACCTTATCGTCGCGCTGGGAGGGGCTCACACCCATGAAACGGAGCGGTTGCCAGGAGCTTGCGCACGGATGGTGAGCGAAACTAATGGCTTGGCTGACGAGCTCGTGCGTGCCGACCCCCTGGAGTTCACGCTTCGCTGGCCGGTGCGCGGCTACGAGCTGGACAGCAACGGTCACGTCAACAATGCGGTCTATCTCAGCTGGGCGGAGGAGCTCGCCACCGCGCATGCGGAAGCCGCCGGCTACGGTCGCGAATGGTCAGTGAGCCGCGGCGGCGGCTGGGTCGTCCGGCGAACCGAGATCACCTATCATCGGCCGGCCGTCTATGGCGACGAGGTCGAACTGACCGTTCGCGTCGAGCTGGTCCGCGGCGCCCGCGGGGTACGACGCACCACAATTACCCGGGTTGCCGACCGCGAATTGTTGGCCGAGGTCCTGACCGAGTGGGTCTGGGTCCGACTGAGCGACGGCCGGGCGGCTCCGGCGCCCGGCGAACTGGTCGAACTCGCGGCCGCGGTTACCGCGAGGACGCTGGCGCAGCGACGGCGCGGACCTGCGCCGCGAGCTGGTCCGCCGGGGCGAAGCCGTGGTTGAAACTCCCGACCCGACCGTCGCCGCCGAGGACGGCCGTGCTCGGCGCGGTCAGGACCTTGAACGCGTGGCCGACCGCGGGTCGCCGGGAGAGGTCGACCTTCAGGACGCGGAGCGTTTCGCCAAAGCGCGCCTCGACGGCTTCGACCGCCGGGTGCTGCGCCGTGCGGCACGCGCTGCAGCTCGGCGTCGAAAAGACGACCAACGACGGCCGTCCGTCCGGCGATTCGCCGAGCGCATTCCACAAACCATGGGCCTGGCCCGCCTGAAGACTCGCGATGGAGCGGCCTGACCAGGCACGCACCGCAATGACGGCAACAACCACGAGCAGGGCGAGGGTCAGGACGATCAGGGAGCGTTCGATCATTGGCTCAGGCCCGTCGAAGGATGCCGCGCTGGTCGAGCTGGGCGCGGAGAAAGCAGAGGGCGCAGAAGTTGAGGCTGGCGTCAAGCGCCACCATCACAGCGATCGGGACCGTGATCACCCACGCAATCACCGGGTTGACGGATAGGAGCAGCGCGGCCAGCAGCCATATAGCGCCCCCGATGATCCGCGCAATGCGACGCGTCTCGTGATCCTCGTGGACGTCGTCGCGCTTCAGGATGCCGGCGGGCTCGAGGACCCGCCAGGTCAGCTGCCGAACCAAGTCGGCGGGCCACCAGAACCGCCCGGCCAGCATGATGCCGCCGGCGATCGCCAGCAGCACGGTCCCCGGGATTCCCCCGAGAATGAGACCAGCTCCGACCAGGACGACCATGGTCCACTGGTGCGCCTTGCGCGCCGTGCGGTCGAAGAGGGGCAGGTCGCCGGTGTTAGTTGGCATAGTTGACTGGCTCGATCTACAAACTCAACAATCTGAGACCGTCAGTGTACTGGCCAGCCTGGCGCCTGGTCAAGCGAGAGTCCGAAACGGTTAGGGAACGGTGCTCCCCGTTACGCTGCCCGTGTCGCCAGGATGGTCCCCGGCTCAACGATGATCGACCCGGCCGAACGACCCAGGGGAACACGCCGGCGGCGTTCCTGAGCTCGCAGAAACTTGACCACACGCCCGGCGACCTCTGAGGGATCGCACGCGTAGGGACGCCAGCGGTCCTTCGATGCCGGGTCCATGCTCGCCACGAAGTTGAAGTGGATCAGACCGCCGCGGAGCTCATGGACCGCCTCTTTGTGAACGATGTGCGAGGGCACCAGGAAGACCGGGGCGCGATAGGCCATCGTCTCGAGGTCCATAAAGCCGAAGAAATAGAAGAAGAAGAAAGGGTCCTCGATAAGGCGCTCGGGCCGCACAACGAAGCTCTTTTGCAGGCGCGGAGCACGGCCCAGACGGTACAAGACGTAACTGGCCTTCACCTGGAGCGCGGCGCTAAGGCGGAAGTGCTCCTTGATGTGGGCCTCGAGGTCTCGCCGCTCATCGTCCGTCATCGGCACCATCACCTCGAGGACCCCGCGTGGCCGGCCGAAAGTAAGGAGTTTGGCGGCCTCCATCTCGGCAAAGCGGCTGAATTGGACGTCGCTGAGCCGGCTCACGTTTGAATAACGGGGCCGGCGCCGAGGGTTTGCTGTCACAGAGAACGGGAAATGACATGACTGTGAACAGCCCGCGAGCCCTTCCTCGGAGGCGGAGCGAGCCACAACGCTGGATCATCCCGGTCGGTGGCGGCATCCTCGCGGGGGTTCTGGCTGTGGTGGGAACTCCGCACGTTGCCTGGTACCTCCGGGCCGCCCTCGCCGTGATCGCCTTCGTGTACATCGCCGGCCAGTCCGCCGCCTATTTGTGGTCGAGCGACGCCGACCAGGGCTAAGAGGGCGACTCAACCTCCGGCTGACGGAGACCAGAGCGTTCGGGAACGGCGTACTACTATTACGCTATCGCAAAGAGTGACATCCTGAGCGTCAAACGGCAGGAGGCTGCCGACGATCGGACTTTCACGAAGGTCCTCCGCGAAGCCGTCGAGTCGGTGTCGCGGGCCGGATATCCATTCCTGGTGGTCGGCGGGCTGGCCTCCGCGCTCGTCGGTCGGCCCCGCTGGACCCACGACGTCGACTTCCTGGTCAGGCCGGACGACGCCCGCGACATCCTCGAGGTGTTCGCGCGGGCCGGCTTCACCACGGAAGAGACAGACCCGGTCTGGATCTACAAGGCCTTCAAGAACGACGTCATGGTCGACGTCATCTTCATGGTGATGGGCGGGATCTACCTCGATGACGATATGCAGACGCGTTCGATCGAGCGCGAGTACGAAGGGCTGCACCTGCGGATTCCGAGCCCCGAGGACCAGATCGTGATCAAGGGCATCGTCCACCGCGAGGAAACATCGCGGCACTGGTTCGATGCGCTCGCCATCCTCGGGCGCGCCGAACTCGATTGGGAGTATTTATTGCGTCGCGGTCGCGTCGGGGCCCGACGGATTCTCGCCTTGCTGATCTACGCCCAGTCGAGCGATATCCTGGTTCCAGATTGGGTGATCCGCCGCCTGTACGATGAGATCTACGCGCAGTGAGCGAGCCAGCCGACTACCTTCCCGATCGTATCCGCGAGCAGCTGTTCCACGATCCCCGCGTCGCCGAGCAAGACCTGAAGGTCGACGTGAAGGAGCATCGGGTGCTTCTCGGCGGCAACGTCTCCAGTATTCAGCTGCGGCATACCATCACGGAGGTTGCGCAGGAACTCCTTCCGGGCTACGAGATCGTCAATGAAACGACCGTGGTGCCGGCAACCGAACCGGAGGACGAGGAACCGGTTTCTTGATCCGGATCGCGGCGGTTGGTGACCTGCACTACGGCGAGGGATCGCAGGGAATCCTCAAGCCAGGACTTGAGCATCTGCCGGATCGCGCCGATCTCCTCCTGCTGGCCGGCGACCTCACCCGCCGGGGCAAACCCGAGGAAGTCCAGGTCCTCGCCGACGAGCTGCGCGGCGTGTCGATTCCGATGATCGCTGTCCTCGGCAACCACGACTATCACTCCGGTCATGAGGCGGAGGTGCGCCGCCTCCTCGAAGGAGCCGGGGTCCGAGTGCTCGAAGGCGAGGGGACAACGGTCGACCTTGAGGGCGTTCGCGTGGGCATCGCGGGGACCAAGGGATTCGGCGGTGGCTTTCGCGGCGCCCATGGTAGTGACTTTGGTGAGCCGGAGATGAAGGCCTTCGTCGGGCACACCAAGATGCTCTCCAACCGTCTGGCGCGGGCGCTCGCTGGGTTGGACGCCGACCTCCGCATCGCCCTGCTGCACTACTCGCCGATCGAGGGCACCCTTGAAGGCGAGCGGCTGGAGATCTATCCGTTCCTCGGAAGCTACCTGATGGCGGAGGCGGTCGACAATGCCGGAGCCGACCTGGTGGTGCATGGCCACGCCCACCACGGCACCGAGAAGGGCCGCACCCCCGCCGGTATCCCGGTGCGCAACGTCGCGCAGCCGCTGATCCGGCACGCCTACAACATCTATACGCTCAACGCCCACCGCGAGGTGCTGGCGGCAGCCGCCGGAGGAATAAGCTAGGCGCAAGATCGGTTGTCCGAAGAGCAATGAAAGCAGTCTGGAATGGGGCCACCCTGGCCGAGAGTGACAAGACGATCGTCGTCGAAGGCAATCATTACTTTCCGCCGGATGCCGTCAAACGAGAGCTCTTTCAGCCGAGCAACACCCACACGACCTGCCACTGGAAAGGCGAGGCGAGCTACTACACCGTCGCCGTCGGCGGCAAAACCAATCGGGATGCGGCGTGGTTCTACGCAGACCCCAAGCCGGAGGCCGCCGAGATCAAGGATTACGTCGCCTTCTGGCACGGCGTAAAAGTCGAAGGGTAAGGAAGCCACCACCCTACCCTCCCCCAGATGGGAAGGGGGACGTTTGACGCCGCTCGGCCCCGGCTACCTCGAAGAGCCATTTTGGTGGCGAGAGGCCCCCACCCTGAGACTAGATGCCCCCACCCCGACCCTCCCCCATGGGGGGAGGGAGTTATCAAGCGAGGTGGACGTCGTGATCGTCGGCGGCGGCTACACCGGGATGATGGCCGCCGCGACGCTGGCCTCGCGCGGCCGCACGGTTGCCTTGCTCGAGAAGAACGAGCTTGGATGGGGTGCCAGCAGCCGCAACGGCGGCATGGTCCACGCGGGATTCAAGCTCGGCCTGGCCACACTGCTCAAACGAGAGCCCGAGCGCGGCCGTGAGCGCTACCAGGCGTCCCTGGATGCTTTCAACCTCGTCGAGGAGACGATCCGCGTCAACCAGATCGATTGCGATTACGCTCGCACCGGCCATCTCGAACTCGCGCACAAGGCCGCGCACGTCCAACATCTCGAAGAGGAGGTGCACGTTCTCACGCGGCAGTTCGGGGTCGCCGCCCGCGTGATCCCTCGCGTGGAGCTGGAGTCCGAGGTCGGCACCTCGCTCTACCACGGCGCGCTGCTAGTCGAGCAGAGCGGCGGCCTGCATCCGGCCAAGTATTTTGCCGGCCTCACCCGAATGGCTCGGGATCGCGGCGCACGCCTCTATGGCCACACGCCGGCGACTGGGATCGAGACTCAAAGTCGCTCCGGCTTCAAGGTCAGCACGCAGCGCGGCGTCATCCAGACGCGCGATGTCCTGGTGGCGACGAATGGCTACAGCGATCGGCTCGTTCCATGGCTGCGGCGCCGCGTGATCCCGATCGGGAGCTACATCATCGCCACCGCGCCCCTGTCTGGCGAGCAAGCGCGCAGCGCGATTCCGAAAGGTCGGATGCTGTTCGACTCGAAGAACTTCCTCCATTACTGGCGGCTCAGCGCCGACAACCGCATGCTCTTCGGCGGCCGCGCGAGCTTCGCTCCGACGACCATCGCCAAGGCTCGCGATTGGCTCTACGCCGCGATGGTCCAGATCCACCCGCAGCTGGCTGGGGTTGAAATCGACCATGCCTGGGGCGGCCAGGTGGGCTTCACGGTCGACCGCATGCCGCACATCGGTCGCGTACACGGAATCACCTATGCGCTCGGCTATTGCGGCACCGGAGTCGCGATGTCGACCTTTTTCGGCCAGCTCGCAGCAGACTGGATCGCGGGCGGCGACCTGCCGGCCTGCTGGCAGCGCACATTCCCAGCCGTGCCCCTGTACCGGGAGCAGCCGTGGTTCCTGCCCGCGGTCGGCTGGTACTACTCGGCGCTAGACCGCCTCTGACGCAGCCGACGCGCGTAGCTTGAAGCGCTGCGTCTTCCCGGTCGCGGTCTTCGGGAGCGCCTCGACGAACTCGATCCAGCGCGGCCGCTTGTATTCGGCGATCTTGGAGCGGACGAAGTCCTGCAGCTCGTGCGCGAGCTCGGCCGAAGGGGTATGACCGGCCGCCAGGACGACATATGCCATCGGCTTCTCCAGGTCATCGGCATCACGCCGTCCGATGACGCCGGCCTCCTGCACGGCAGCGTGCTCGACCAGGGTGTTCTCGATCTCGACCGGGCTGACCCAGATGCCGCCGACCTTCAGCATGTCATCGGCCCGGCCGGCGTACCAGTAGTAGCCGTCGGCGTCGCGCGAAAATTTATCGCCGGTGCGGATCCAATGCCCTTCGATCGTGTCCTTGGTTCGTTCGTGTTTGTTCCAGTAATAGGCGCACGTGCTGTCGCCCTTTACCAGCAGGTTGCCGACCGTCCCGTCGGCGACGTCAATGCCCGCGTCGTCGACGATGCGAGCCTCGTAGCCCGGCACCAGCTCGCCGGCCGAGCCCGGACGTACCCGACCCGGGCGGTTGGAGATGAAGATGTGCAGGATCTCGGTGCTGCCAATGCCGTCGAGGATCTCCACGCCGAAACGCTCCTTGAAGCGTTCGTAGAGCGCTTTGGGCAGCGCCTCCCCCGCCGACACGGCCTGGTGGACGCTGGATAGGTCGACGTCCGCCCCGTCCCGTTTATGCGCGAGCAGCTGCCCGTAGTTGGTTGGAACCGAAAAGAAGAGCGTGGGCTTGAAGCGTTCGATCTGCGCGTAGACATTGGGCGGCGTCGGCGGCCCCGGCCAGAGAATCGTGGTCGCGCCGACGGCGAACGGAAATGTCAGCGCGTTGCCGAGGCCGTAGGCGAAGAAGAGCTTGGCCACGGAAAACGTTCGGTCCGCCGCGGTCATGCCAAGGATCCCCTGCGCATAGCAGGCGACGGTGAAGACGATGTCGTGATGAAGGTGCACGGCACCTTTCGGGAACCCGGTGGTGCCTGAGGAGTAGAGCCAGAAGGCCGCATCATCCTTACTGGTCTTCTCCACCTCGAGCGCCGGCGATGCGGCCAGCAGCTGATCCAGCGCGCGCATTTCCCCGCTCGCGGCGCCGTCGACGATCACGTGTTCGAGGTACGGGAGCTCGTTCCGCGGAATCGCCGCCAGCTGTGGCAGCAGGGCCTCGCTCGCGATCACGACCCTGGCCCGCGAGTCGTTGAGCATGTATTTGTAGTCCTGGCTCTTCAACAGTGTGTTGGTCGGGATCGGCACCGCACCGATCTTCTGGGCGCCGAAAAAGCTGTAGACAAAACCCGGCGTGTCGAGCAGGAGCAGCATGACCCGCTCCTCGCGATGAACCCCTAGAGTCCGCAGTCCATTCGCGAGCCGGTTCGATCGCTCGGCCACCTGGGCATAGGTGATCGACTCGTCGCCGCAGAGGATGGCCGTCCGCTCACCCCGTCCCTCGCGGACATGACGGTCGACCAGATAGTCGGCAACGTTGAAGCGTTCCGGAAGACTGACAATCGGCCCCGACGCCGCCTGGCGCTCGGTCGCTACGGCCATTCGCCAAGTTTATGTCGAATCCCACTCCCTCCCGCGCTTGCGGGGGAGGGCAGGGGGGCTCTTAGCGCTCCCCGCCCTTGCGGCCGATCTTCGCCATATGGCTACGGTCACGACTGACCGCCTCGCCACCCTTCTGGCCTGCCCGCCTGGCTTCGGCCGGCGAAAACTCGTGCGCCGTGCCCCGCTTGTGGGCGGCACGGCCACCCTGGGCGGCAATCTCACGCTGGCGTTGATCACTCATCCCGGCAAAGCCGCGGCCACGACTCGACGAGCGCCGTGGTCTGGCGGAGCGCCTGCCGCGGGCGCCCGTAGCCGCCTTCCGCACCCGGGTTGCGGAAGCCTTCGACCGCGAGCTCGTCGACCGGGACTTGCTCGAGCCGGACCGCTTGGACTTGGTCTCGCCTTTCTCGGCCCGGATCTTGTTCACCGTCCGCGCCGCGACCTCCTCGGCCCGGCCGCCATAGCGCCCGGACTTCTTGGCACTCTGTTTGATGTGTTCGTACTGACGCTCTCGCTTTGGACTGGCACCGCGTGGCATCTGACTCCTCCCTACCGGAACGCTATACGCCTCGGATCTTGTTAGTGTCGAGTATGCGTAAATTGATAGTTAGAATGTAGCATATATATGCTCGCGAAGGGCGGCTAGCGAAGTTCGCCGCTGATCGCAATCGCCTTCCAGTTGACGCCGTACTGCAGGACGATGCCTTCCTCGTCAACCGCCAGGTCTGCGGTGAAGCGACCCGACCGGTAGCGGTAACGCCGCTCGTCGAGGCGCTCGTAGGACTGATCGAGACGCTGCACCTCGAGCGATGGGAACCGCACCCAGGCCGCAGCGACCGCATTGGTTTGGCCGATCGCAGGGCCGAGGCGCCGGATAGGCAGGGTATTGGTCGATGGGGACCACTCCAGGTCGACGTCGAGGCAGTTCTCGACTGCGGGAAGCGGCTCGCCATCGCGCGACCAGTGACCCGCACCGTCGGCAGCGAGAGTGATCCGATGCTGGCCGTCATTCTCGACCTCGACCTCCACCGCGCGCGTGCGCCAGTCGTCGTCCACATCGATCGAGTAGCGGACAACATAAGGTTCATCCTGATGGGCCTGGAGGATCAATCCCGACAGCTGGCAGCCGTTTTCGGTGCGAGCCGCGACGAAGCGCTCCATGCTAGGGGCGATCATGCCCTGCCACAAAATCCATCGCCGCTTGCCCATCGGGCGATTATCGGTAAAATCACCCGGTCGGGCAGATACCGAAGCGGTCAAACGGGACTGACTGTAGATCAGTTGGCCTAGCGCCTTCGGGGGTTCGAATCCTCCTCTGCCCAATACCAGAGCCCACATAGCTCAGGTGGTAGAGCGTCGCCTTGGTAAGGCGAAGGTCTCCGGTTCAAATCCGGATGTGGGCTCCAAATTTCGTGCGCGAGTTCGGCTGATACACGACAAAACGTGTTCGGCTGATGCTTTACACAGTTTCGGCTGATGCCTTAGAGCTGTTTCGGCTGATGCTTGACACTCCTGCGCATGAAGGAGTTGCGTGGCAGAGCAGCGGCGCAGGGCGGTTATTGCGGTCCTCGGCGGCGGGCGCACCAGGCGAGCTTTGGGTTCGGTTGCGATTGTGGCTAGGCAGGCGGCGGGGTGCCGCCGGTGACGCTGAATACGATGATTTCGCTGAAGTTATCGCCGTCGACCTGCAGGCCGTAGCAGCCGGGCGCGCCAGAGACAACAGCATCCGATTGCCGCCACTGTCCAGGCGAGCTGGGGGCAATGGTGATGTTGCCGTCTCCCTGCTGGCCCCGGAACGGCATGCCGTTGGTCCCATCCAACTGATGCCCGCGCACGACAACCTTTCCGGAGTAAGCCGGCGACACCATGATGAGGGCGTACACGCCGGAGAACCACTCGGTCTGACCAGAAAGAAACACCGGACCGGGCCCGAAGCCATATCCGGGCAGCTTGCTTCCGGGAGGGTTGGCGAAGTCTTGCTCGGCCGACACGGGACACGTACTGCCTGGCTGGAGATTCGGCAACTTCAACGCTTGGGAGTTTGTGGTAGCAGTAGTGCTTGGCTGAACCTGCGCTTGAGGTGACGCGACACACCCGACGAGCGCAACGGCCAAGGCAGAGATCACCGCGGTCCGAACGACTTGCGCCCCCACGTGAGCAGGTTAGCAAGCCCCCACCCTGCCCTCCCCCGCAAGCGGGGGAGGGAAATGATTGGAATAGGATGTGGGTGCGGCTTCCGGCCCACACGCCCCCCGTGGAGAGCCGGGGGCCGCGCTTACATATGGCCGCGGCAAAGAAAGCACCCAGGAAGGCCTCCACCAAAGCCACGCGGTCGCGCCGGCCCGCCGCGGCGCGCGGGCCCGAGCCACGCGAAAGTGTCATCGATCCGACCCGTGGTGAAGTCTCCGACCTGGTCGCACAGGTTCAGCGTCATGGCGGTGCCGTGGTCGGCGCCTATCGCGACCCGTTCGCCGGCCAGATGCTCGTCCTTGCATCGCTTCCGCTGAAGAAGGTCGCGGCGACGCCCTTTCAACGCGACCTATCGAAGACGCATGCCACCCGCCTGGCCGATGCGATCGGGGCGGCCGGGCTATTCCTCGATCCAGTCATCGCGGTTCCGTCCCGCGACGGGTTCTGGTCACCGAACGGGCGCCATCGGTTGGAGGCTGCGCGACGGCTTGGGATGCGCTCCGTCACCGCCCTGCTCGTGCCCGACGAGAAGCTCGCCTTCCGGATCCTGGCCCTGAACACGGAGAAGGCGCATAACCTGCGCGACCGGAGTTTGGAAGTGATTCGCATGGCACGACAGCTCGCCAAAGAACAGCCGCGCTCGAAGGAGACCGAACACGCCGTGACCTTCGACTCGCCGGTCTTCCTGACGCTTGGTAATGCCTACGAACAGCGCTCGCGCTTCGCCGGTTCGTCCTACCAATCGGTTCTCAACAAGGTGGATCGCTTCCTCGACAGCACCCTGCCCGCGGCCTTACGTCAGCGCGAGCAGTGGGCGGTGCGAATCATGGACATCGACGACCGGGTGGCCGCCCATGTCAAAACCATGCAGGCGATGGGGATGAAGAGCCCCTACCTGCGGGCGGTGGTCGTCGCGCGGATCAACCCCGTCCGCTTCGTGCCGCCGTCCCGCAAGAAGGATGCCGCGCCACCGATGTCGATGGCCGAGGCCCTGACGAAGATGGCCGCTAACGTTCGAAAGTTCGATCCGAAATCGGTCCGCCCGGGCGACCTGGCCCTGGTTGCCGCGATCGCACCGTCCGAGTCTTAACGATTCGTTATCCGTTCGCTCGCCACACCGGCCTACTGTCCAGTACGTTGGTGCCAAGGAAGATGCGGCGTGGTGCCCTGCTCCTCATCCCGGCGTTGCTACTTGCCGGTATGAGCGCCACATTGCAGCCGGTCGCCAGGGTCGTGACCCGGCCGGTACAGGCGGCCGTGATCGAGCATCCGCCCTTCGCGGCGCTGGAGCAGGAGGTCAGACTGCCCGTCGTCGGCGCGCCTGCCGCGCCGCCGCGCGTCGTCCTCGGGGCGCAGACCACCCGCCTCCTGGTGGCGCTGACCTTCGACCTCGACATGACCCCGGACATGGCAGCAGCGGCCCGCGCCGGCTTTAAGTGGATCAATACGGATGGGACCAGCTACCTGGAGTCGATGAACGTCCACGCCACGCTGTTCATGGCCGGGATGTGGGCGGAGGTCTATCCAGTCGAGGCGCGCCGGCTGGCGGCCAACCCAAACTTTGAGATTGGTAACCACAGCTACTCGCATCCAGCCTTTCACAGCCCCTGCTACCGGCTCGCGTCGGTCAGCCGCGCGGCCGAGGCCGGCCAGGTGGAGCGCGCCCAGGTCGCGATCGAGCGCGTCACCGGCCTGACGCCGAAGTACTTCCGGTTTCCCGGGGGATGCTATGACCGCTGGGCGCTCGACACCGTGCATGCGGCCGGGCTCATCCCAGTGCAATGGAACGTGAACTCGATCGACGCCTTCAATGCGTACCCGCAGCAGATCGCGGCGACGGTCCTGACGGAGGTCAAGCCCGGATCGATCGTGGTGATGCACCTGATCCGAGGCAACGCCCCCGCCAGCGCGGCGGCACTCCGAATGATCATCCCGGCCCTGCTGCATCGCGGCTATGAGTTCGTCACCGTCAGCGAGCTGCTGGTGGCCGGCCCCGCCATTCAGCCGACCGATCCCCGCGAGGTCGTCGAGGCGGCACCGACTCGGCCCCTGCCGGCGTCAGCACCCCACTGGTGCGGGTGGGTCACCGCAACCAAGGGTCGCGTCTATATCTGCCGCTAGCGCCCCCACCCTGCCCTCCCCCGCGAGCGGGGGAAGGATAAAAGTAGCCTGAAGGGCGTATGTTCCGGATCCTTGCCGCGCTCGATGCGTGGGATCGACGGCTGTTCAATCGGCTGACCAGGCGCGAACGGGGAGTCGTCGACACGGGCCTCAAGCGATTGAGCAACAGCGCCAACCGATCGCTCCTGTGGTTTGCGATCGCCGCCGCGATCGCGATTCTGGGAGGACATCGCGGCCGGCGTGCCGCGCTCCGCGGCGTGATCTCGATCGCGATCACGTCGACGCTCGTGAACCTCCCCCTGAAGTACCTCGCCCGCCGCGACCGGCCACCGAGGCGGCGCGGTGACCGACCGCTGCCGGTGAGCCTGCCTGGCAGCTTCTCCTTTCCATCGGGCCATTCGGCATCCGCCTTCGCGTTTGCGACCGGGGTTGCCGTCGAGGAACCCCGGCTGCTCGTGCCGATCCTGCCGCTCGCTGCCGGCGTCGCCTACTCCCGCGTCCACCTGCGGGTCCACTATCCGCTCGATGTGCTCGCTGGCGTCACGATCGGAGCGGCGATGGGACTCGCGAGTGAACCGGTGGTTCGGGTCGTCCGCGAGTGGTCGGACTCGATGGTGCCGGTCCCTGAGGCCGAGCGCGCAAAAACCAACGAGGTAATCCTGGTAGCCAGTCCCCACGCCGGTCAAGGAGGAGAGCTCGAACGGGCCAGGAGAGCAATGAACGGCACGGCCCTTCGGATCGTGGCAGAACTCGGCATCGAGGAGATCGCGCGACTGTCCCGTCTGCTGGCACGAAATGGCTCGAGCCCGCCGATCGTGGTGGCGGCCGGCGGTGACGGTACGGTTGGGTCAGTCGCGAATGCTGTGATCGGCACAGCGGCAATGATGGCGATCGTTCCGCTCGGGACATCCAACGACTTCGCTCGCTCCCTCAATATCCCGCTCCGAGTGGAAAACGCGGTGCGCCTCATCTCCAACGGTCGCGTGTCGCGAGTCGACGCCGGACGCCTCAATCGAGACGGTCAGGCGCCGCGCCATTTCGTTCACGCGGCGGCGGCCGGCCTCAACGTGCAGTTCGCGAAGTTCGCGACCCGTGCCGATCTGCGGCAGCGACTCGGGAAACTAACGTATGCCATGGCGGCCGCGCTGGCCCTGAAGGAGCGACCAGTCTTTGGAGTCCGGGTCGAGTACGAAGGTCAGGCCGAGCTTTTGGAGCTCGTACACCTCGCCGTCATCAACGCCCCGGTGTTCGGTGGCTTCCTCGACCTCAAGGTTCCAGGCATGGCCCCTAACGACGGTGCGCTGCACGTGATTATGGTTGAGCACCTGCCGATGCGCCGCTTGCTTCGCTCAGCCTTCTATCCGGCCTTGGGTGTGCATCGACGGATCCGCGGCTTTCGTACCCTGCAGGTCTCGCGGCTCACCGTCTCGCCCACGGATCCAATGGACGTGACGCTTGACGGCGAGATCGCCGGCGGCGTCTCGGGGACCTTCGACGTCGTGCGTGGTGGGTTGCAGGTGATCACGCCCGCCTCCTTCAAGGATGACCGTCGATAACCGAACCCGATACGTCGCGTTTGCGCTGTGGGTGCTCGCGATCCTTGCGGGCCTCGCGGTGCTCACCGCGCTACTCGGGATCGGCATCAGGGCCTGGGCTCCGGGTTTCGACCTCCGGACGATGCAGGCGATCGCCAGCCATCGCGACGCAACCCTCACCACGATCGCCGGAATCGTGACCGATGCGGGATCGTTCGTGTTGCTGGCGCCACTCTCGATTGCCTTTCTGCTGTTACGCCGCTGGAAGCGGCCCTTCGACGACATCGCGCTGCTGGTGATTGCCGCGGGGAGCGCAGTGCTGCCAATCGTCACCAAGGTGATCGTGGCGCGGCCGCGGCCGACCGTGGAGAACCTCAGCCACCTCAGCTCGCTCAGCTTTCCATCGGAGCACACGACGCAGGCGGCCGCCGTCTATCTGACGATCGCGATCATGCTGTCGAAAGACTTGAACCGCGGCTGGCGGGAGCTGGCGATCGTGATCGCCGTCGTGATCGCGCTCGCAGTCGCGTGGTCCCGGGTCTATCTCGGCGTCCATTACCCCACCGACGTGATCGCCGGCCTCCTCCTTGGGTGGGGGTGGGCATTGCTGGTCTTCCATTGGGCACGGCCGAAACTCGCGAGCGACAAGTCGGTGACAATCGCAAACAGCGCTGCCACCAACTGACAACGATTGCCTGCAGGGCAATGCCATCGGGCTGGACCCAGCGTTGTATCGGCAGCGGTCGGGGAGCAAATTCCGCGCAGTGCGCGCGAGGGTGAGGTGGCATCGACCCTATGGCTGGCGACAAATTCAGTTGGCGCAAGGCGTTCGCGTCGGTATTGGGAGCGACCGTGCTCCTGGTCGGCGTCCCGGCTCTCACGGTCAGCGCCGCGGGGGTCGATGACTTTCCTTATCGGGGGACAGTCAACAAGCTCGACCCCTGGGGCTTCTACACCGGCTACTGCACGTCGTTCGTCGCGTTTCGATTGAGCCAGGAAGGCGTACGCTTGCACGGCGCCTCGCTGCAAGGACCGAATGGCAAGACGGCGTTCTTCGGCAACGGCGGATCGTGGGACGCCGCGGCGGCGTCGATCGGCTACGTCGTCGACACGCATCCGAGCGTTGGTTCGGTGGCCGTCTGGCACGGTGGGGAGAACGGTGCCTGGTGGGGCGGCCACGTCGCCTATGTGATGGCGGTTGACGGCGCCGGAAATGCGACCGTTGAGGAATACAACTGGTCGCACTACCTGCGCTACGGGCAACGGACGACGCGGGCGCCGCGATACATCCACTTCGTTGGTGCAGCGGCGGTCCGGCCGATCTCGATTCCCGCGCCAGCCGCACCGGCGCAACCCGCCGGCCATCCTTATCGGACGACCGATTTCGTTCGGCAGCGCTCCGGCCCCGGCACCGGGTTTAGCAGTCTGGGCATTCTGCCCGCCGGGCAGCCCATCATGGTGGTCTGCCAGGTGCGGTCCGCGAGCATGATCAAGGGCACCGGGATCTGGGACCGACTGAGCAACGGCTCCTACGTGACCGACTATTACACGTCGACGCCGGCGTTCAACAACTACAGCCCAGGGCTGCCGCGCTGCTAGATTCCTGCAGATAAGAGGGCCGCATCGCGTGGCCCTCTTTTTATTTCTCCAATTCGCCGCGCCGCAGCCGCTCGAGACGCTCGCGCGTTTCGGCGTCCAGCCGATCCTCGAGCCGGCGGGCGATATCGGAGCGCGCACGGCTATCTCCCATCTGCTGGTTCCGGCTGGACAGCACGGCGTCGACCTGGCTCTTGAGCGTCAGCGCCGACACGGTCTTGATCTGCCGTCCCAGTGCAAAGTCGCGCTGGAGGCCGTCGGACGTGGCGACCGTGAGCTCGTCGTTCGATTTGGCGTCGAACAGCAGCCGCTCGATCACGTGGTCGGCGCTGGTCTTTCGCCCGGAGTAGACGACCTGGACACCGTTCACGTCCTGGGTCGATGCCTCGGCGTCAGGACGGCGATGCGAGTCGAAGACGACCGTGACCTTCTGCCGGGTCATCGCCGCGTAATCGGCCATGGTGGCGATCAGCAGCTCACGCGCATCCTGCAGATTCACGTCCTTGAGCGCCGAGAGCTCCGGCCACGCAAAGATGATGTTGTAACCGTCGACGATCAGCCGCTCCATGCGTCCACCCTACCCTCTCCCGCACGCGCGGGAGAGATGCCCCTCACAGACCGAGCCGGGACGCCGACCGAACCAGCTCGACCTTGGCCTTCAGCCCTAACTTGCTACAGAGATTGGCGACGTGGGTCTCGACCGTTCGCTCCCCAATATGGAGTTGAACGCCGATCTCGCGCGCGGTGTACCCCTGCGCCGCCAGCACGGCGACCTCACGTTCCCGTTTGGTGAGCATCTCAATGCCGGTTCGGCTCGTGACCTCCGCGCGCCGCGCGGGCGTCTGCCGGGAAAGCAACTCCGCGAGGCTGCCGGCATAGAGGCGGACCACCAGGCCAAGCACCACGTAGGCGGTCGCCTCGGAAACCGCCGTCGGGATGCTTACGGCGCCCAGCGCCGCCGTCAACACCAGCTGGCCCAGCGCCACCACGGCCACGGCCAACGCCAGCCGGTTCGAGAGCAGCCAGGCCGCGGCCAGCAATGGAATCAGGCCGAGCGCCGTCAGCGCCACCTGGACCGGCGTCACGAGATCACCGACCAAGACCATCAGCAGCAGCAGAATGCACGCGGCCCCGACCGCGATCTCGTTTGACCGCCCGGCCAGGGCAAACGGACCCGGCAGGATTCGAGCCAGGTTGCCACCGCGACTGACGGGAATCGTCGGCATCAAACTCTCCCACGAAATCCTACGATGTTCGACCCGTACCCGGTCCGGAGTGCGCCAGAGTACGGAATCTCGCGGGCTCCGTACAAGAATCCGTACCGAGTACGGGTGGGGGTTTGGCAGTGAGGACCTAGCGTGGGCTGAAGAGAATGCAGCCGCCACCGGACGGCCACCACCCACCCGAAGCGATCTCAGGGAGCGAGCTTCGGCGGGACGTTTCAGTTTGGGGCTCCTACATGTGGGGCTACGCCGCCGTCGGCGCCGACATCTACACCGCCCTGGGCATCATCACGCTCGCCGCCCTCGGGCTCGCCCCGCTCGCCTTCCTGGCAGCCGGCATCGTGTTCGCGCTGGTCGGCCTCTGCTACGCGGAGCTCGCCTCGGCCTATCCTCTTGCCGGCGGCGGCCAGTACTTCACGCTTCGCGGGCTCGGTGACCTCTCGGGATTGGTCGCCGGCGCTGCCCTGGTCCTCGACTACACGATCGACATCTCCCTCTTCACCGTGGTCGCCTTCGGCTACTTCAACTATTTCCTGCCCTGGATCACATTCGGCCACCACATCACCGACTTCACCACGACCATCGGGCCGATCCACCTGGCCTGGCTGTGGCTGGTCGAGTCGCTAGTCGGCATTCTGGTCTTGATCTGGCTCAACGTTCGAGGCATCAAGGTCTCGACCAACTTCAACGAGATCATCGGAACCATTGCCATCGTGGCGCAGACGGTCATCGTCCTGGCGGGGTTCGTTCTCGTATGGAAGCCCGAGCTGGTTTCCCACGAGTTCCTGTTCGACCGCCCATCGTTGAGCCAGTTCGCGTTTGGCTCCTCACTGGCGATCATCGCATTCGTGGGCCTCGAGACCATCTCGCAGGTTGCCCAGGAGACCCGCCGGCCGGCGACCATCATCCCGCGAACTTCGATCGGTCTGGTGATCTCCGTGCTGCTGTTTGCTATGGCCTTCTCTGTCCTCGCGGTCGGGCTGGTTCACCCGACCGAGTTCCGCGGCCATGAGGGGGATCCCGTCGCCCTGATCGCCAGCAAGATCCCGGTCATCGGCATCGTCGCGGCCCCACTGACGGCGGCAATCGGCGCCCTGATCGTGTTCATCTCGGCCAACTCGGGCGTAGTCAGTTCGTCGCGCTTGAGCTATTCGATGAGTCAGTTCGATTTGCTCCCGGCCTGGTTTTCACGCGTGAGCAAGCGGTTCGCAACCCCGGCGCGCGCCGTGGTCGTCTTCGGAGGCGTGGCGCTGTTGCAGACCATCTTCGCCTTCTTCACGCCGGGTCAGCCGGGCAAGAGCGCGGCGATCGATGTCCTGGCCGATCTCTATGCCTTCGGAGCCACCACCGGCTACTTGCTCGTCTTCATCTCGCTCTTCGTGTTGCGACTGAAGGATCCGTTCACGCCCCGTCCTTACAAGATGCCTCTCAATATCCGGATGACCTACAAGGGCAACCAGGTCTGGTTCCCCGTGCTGGGCCTGCTCGGGTTCCTCGGCGTGCTTTTCTTCCTCGTCATGGTGATCCTGACCCACCAGTACGCGCGAATCATCGGACCCCTCTGGATCGCCGCCGCTGTCGTGCTGTTCATTGTTTACCGGCGTAAACGCGGTCTACCGATGTTCAAGACGCTAACTCGCGACTGGGAGACCGCGACCAAAAAGGTGCTCCTGGAAGCGGAAGAATTCAAGTCGCTCGAGGAGTATGAGGCCGCCCTCAACGAACATCGCGTGCGAACCGCCAAGCTGGAATGAAGCAAGGGGTGCTCGCGCTCGAAGGTGGCGTCCTCCTCATCCTCGGTGTTGCGAGCATTGTCAGCGGTCGATTCCTCGCCGCGGCGATCCTCATGGGGCTCGCCATGCTGGCCGCGGCCAGCGCCTGGGCGCTCTGGACGGCCGATCACTAGTCGGCCGGATCATCGGCCGCGCTGGCGGAGGACTTCGTACAGCAGGACAGAGCCGGCGACGGCGGCGTTGAGCGAGCTGACCTTGCCCAGCATCGGCAGGCGGACGAGCGCATCGGACTTCCTGCGAAGCAGATCGTGCATCCCCTCGCCCTCGGCGCCGATCACGAGCACCAGCGGGCGCCGGTAATCGAACGCCGTGTAAAGCGTGGGGGCGTCGCCGCTCAGGCCGACGATCCAGAAGCCGAGATCCTTTAGCGTGTCGGTCGCCTGCGCGAGGTTCGCGACGCGCGCGTAGCGGAGGTGCTCGGCGGCGCCCGCTGACGCCTTCACGACCGACGGCGTGACCTCGGGCGAACGGTTGTGGGAGGTGATGATTCCCCCTACGCCGGTTGCCTCAGCGGTCCGGCTGATCGTGCCGAGGTTCTGCGGATCCTGCAGGCTGTCGAGCATCAGAAGCACGGCGTCCGGCCGATCCTCGAGCGCGGCGCGCGCCATCGGCTCCAGCTCCCAGTACTTTCGCGGTCCGACGTAGGCGACCACGCCCTGGTGGGCCTCCGAGTGGGCGATATCGTCGAGCTTGCGTCGATCCGTCGGCTCGATCGTGATCTTGCGCCGAGCGGCCAGCTGGCGCAGCTCCTTCAGTCGCGGTTCCTCGCGGAGTCCCTCGGCGAGCAGCAACCGCTTCACGGGTCGGCCGGCGCGGAATGCCTCGAGGACGGGATTGCGGCCATAGATGATGTCGGGAGGGTTCGGCACAGCCAGGAACTAATTCCCTCCCCCTCCGGGGGAGGGTGGGGGCACTCGCTTCCAGCGGGTGCCGTCCTTGGTGTCGTCCAGCTGGATGCCCATCCGGAGCAGTTGCTGCCGGATCTCGTCGGCGCGTGCGAACTCACGCCGTTCCCGGGCTGCCTGTCGCTCGGCGATCAGCCGCTCGACGTCGGCGTCGACCAGGCCCGGGAACTCGATCACGTCGAGGATGCGGTTCGCATGCTGCAGCATCGCCATCGCATTGGCGCGCTCCTCCGGGGTCGCTTTTCCCGACTCGAGCCGCGTGTTGAAGGTTTTGATGAATTCGAAGAGGTGGCCGACCGCCGCCGGTAGGTTGAGGTCGTCGCTCAGGGCCTCGTCCCAGCGCTTGCGCACGTCGGGGGTGGGCTGACCCTCCGCGGGAATTGGGCCGAGGCGGACGGCGAACTCGTCGAGGCGCTTGATGGCGCTGTCCGCCGCCTTGAGCAGCTCGGCAGAAAACGCCAGTGGGCTGCGGTAGTGCGCACCGGTGAGCAGCGCGTAGCGAATCGCGCGCGGCTGATAGCCCTCCGCGACCAGGTCGCGAAGCGTGGTGAAGTTCTTGAGGCGCTTCGACATCTTCTCGCCCACTGCGTCCTGCAGGTGCTGGGCGTGCAGCCAGTAACGGACGAAGGGCTTTCCGGTTGCCGCCTCACTCTGGGCAATCTCGTTCTCGTGGTGCGGAAAGATATTGTCGACGCCGCCGGTGTGAATGTCGAAGCTCTCGCCCAGGTACTTCATGCTCATGGCTGAGCATTCGATGTGCCAGCCAGGGCGTCCGATGCCGAGCGGCGTCTCCCACGATTGCTCACCCGGCTTGCGCGCTTTCCAGAGCACGAAGTCGCGCGGGTCGTCCTTGCCGTATTCGTCGACATCGACCCGGGCCCCGGCCTTCAGGCCGGCATGGTCAAGGTGGGCAAGCTCGCCGTACCTTGGAAAGGTGGCGATCCGGAAGTAGGTCGAGCCGTCGGTGACGTACGTGTGGCCTTTCTCGTTCAGCAGGTCGATCAGCGAGACCATTTCGAAAATGTGCTCCGTGGCCCGCGGGTAGTGCTCGGCCCGCTCGATGCGCAGCGTATCGAGGTCCTCGAAAAACGCCTCGATGTACTTCTCGGTGAACTCATCGATCGTCTGGCCGTGCTCGGCGGCCTTCTTGATGATGCGATCTTCGACATCGGTCAAGTTCATCACCTGGGTGACCTTGTACCCCTGCTGCAGCAAGACCCGTCGCAGGAGATCCTCGAAGAGGAAGGTCCGGAAGTTGCCGATATGCGCATAGTCGTGAACAGTGGGGCCGCACGTGTACATTCGGACGTGGCCCAACTGGATCGGCTTGAACTCCTCCACTTGCCCGCTGATTGTGTTGTGGAGGCGCATCGCCATCAATTGACCTCGCGAAGCAGCACCACGGCCTGGGCGGCGAGCGCCTCGCCGTTGCCGATCGCGCCGACGTGGTCAGTGGTGGTCGCTTTCAGCCCCACAGCAGCTGGGTCGATGCTGAGCACGCCGGCGAGGTTGTTGCGGATGGCTTCACGGTAGGGCGATAGGCGTGGCACCTGCGCGAGCAGGGTGACGTCGACGTTCTCCACTGCCCATTTGGCGCGCCGGCAGTGGTCGACCACCTCGCGCAACAGGTCGAGGCTGCGGGCGTCCTTGTACTTTGGATCGTCATCGGGAAAGAGCGTGCCGATGTCACCGATGCCTGCCGCGCCGCAGAGGGCGTCGATCAACGCATGGCAGATGACGTCCGCATCACTGTGGCCCTGGAGCCCCATATCCCAGGGAAGCTCCACCCCGCCGAGCACCAGCCGTCGACCGACGACCAGCCTGTGGAGGTCGAATCCGGATCCTACACGCACAAGGGGTCGGCCGCAACCAAGGCGGCGACCATCAGCGCATCCTCATGGGTCGCCACCTTGATGTTGATATTGGAACCGGCAAAGACCTTGACGGGCTTCCCAAGTTTTTCGATCAGCTCCGCATCGTCCTCAACGACGATCCCGTTGCGCACCGCCTTCGCGTGCGCCTCGAGGAGCCAGTCATAGCGAAAGACCTGCGGGGTCTGCACCTGCATCAGGTCGGAGCGCTCCACCGTGCCGTGGACGAAGCCACTGCTGTCGACGTGCTTGTACGTGTGGTGAACCGGAATGGCGGCGGTAGCCGCACCATGCTGGCGGGCCGCCTCGAGCCCGGAGTGGATCAGCCCATCGCTGACCAGCGGTCGGGCGCCATCATGCACGATGACGAAGTCGGGCGGATCGCTGCGCAGGCTCTCCAGGCCGATGCGGACTGAATCCTGCCGGCGCTCGCCGCCAAGTCGGATATCGATCGCCTTCCGCCAGCCGTCGCTTTCGAGCTCCCGCGTCACCTCGAGCAGGTTCCGCTGGGAAATCAACAGGGTGATGCCGGTGATTTCGGGACAACGATCGAAGGCCTCGAGCGTTCGGCGGATCAGTGACCGGCCCCCAACCGGCCACAAGACCTTCGCACTGGATTCACCCTGATGAAGCCCGGCACCGGCAGCCGGGATGATGGCCTGTACCTGCACAGTTCACCCCTTTTGTATTCGCGGATTGGTGGGTTGAAGTATAGGTCGGCGGCCTGGCGGAGCCTAGCGCCGGGTCTTGAGTGCGATGACGGACAGGTATTCGGAATCAAGCACCAGACGGCCGTCGGTCGCCACGTTCATGCTCCGCATCAGGCTGGCACCCTCAGCCCGCAGCTCCTCGTATCGCTCCGGCGGCAACATCGTCTTGAGCGCCATCAGCGGCGGGTTGGTGCGCTCCCAGAATGCGAATCCAACGTCCACCGAGGGGAACGCAAATCTGACGGTCCGCGTCTCAAGCCGTAACGACGACGCCCTGCCAGCGAACCGGCGCCGAACCTCGGCTGGGTCGCCCCACTCGAACGGCGAGGGGAGCTGTGCGCCACCAGGCGGCGCCAGCGAGTATTTGAGCAACAGGTCGGTGAAGCTGCCAAGAAATCCCGCGTGCGAGTAGTTCGCCATCGCCACGATCCCGGACGGCTTGATCACCCGGAACAGCTCGGCAGCGACACGCTCGGGCCGGGGTGCGAACATTGCACCAAAGACCGACGCCACGACGTCGTAGAAGTCATCGGGAAAGGGAAGCTGCTCGGCGTCGGCCTCCTGCCAATCGATGTCGAAGCCTTCGGCCGCGGTGCGGGCACGACCGAGCTCGATCATCTTCGGTGTCAAGTCCGTGGCGATCACGTGCGCCCCACGCTGAGCGGCGGCAATCGCGAAGTTGCCGTTGCCGGCCGCGACGTCGAGGACATCCATTCCCGGCCGGATATCGGCGGCAACAGCGAGCGCCTCAGCATGGGGTTGCAAGTAGCGCGCGACGTCGCGATAGTCGCCGAGGCTCCACATCCACTTGCTCGCGTCTTTCAGCCGTTCAAATGGATCCATGCGTGACCTCCCCTTATGAGCGGCCCCGGTGTGAATAGGCCGCGTTCGTTGCGACTCCCTCTACCCAGAATGTCAAGCCTCGAATCCCGCCCGACCCTCTAGCATTTCGCGAGTGATCGAGCCGAATATCTGGCGTCCCTCGGGGTCGGGGGCCTGGGCGAGTGCCACCACCCCGCTCATCCTGTTCATCGCGCTCGGGCTGCCGGCCGGTGCGATCGGGGTCGCGTGGCCGCACATGCGGGCGTCGCTTGGTGCGCCGCTGGCGGGTCTCGGACTCCTGCTCGCGGCGTGGACCCTCGCCTACTTCCTGGCCAGCACCAGCAGCGGGCCGGGCACCGCCAGCTTCGGAACATCCGTCCTGTTGCTGACCGGCTGCATCCTGGCAGGCGGCGGTGCGCTCGGTCTGTCCCTCTCGACCCGCTGGTGGATGATCCCGCTGGCCGCCGTGACGCTCGGCGGCGGTTCCGGATTCATCGACGCCGCGGTCAATGCCCACGTCTCGTTGAATCGGGGGGTTCGTTATATGGGTTGGCTGCATGCCGCGTGGGCAGTGGGTGCGGCGGTGGGTCCCCAGGCCATCGTGGTCTCGCTGGCCGCAACCGGCTCGTGGCGGGCGGCGTTCGCCGCCATGGCCGCAACCTTCCTTGCGATCGGCCTCGTGGTCGGCGCCCGGCGCAGTGATTGGGCTCATGCCGCGAGCTCTGACCCACGACCGCCACCAACGAGTCCGAGCCCCGGGTCGCAGTATCGACGGGCGCTTCTCTTGCTGGCTGGGCTGTTCCTGGTTGGCGCCGGTCTGGAAGCCACGGCGGGCGACTGGTCGTACACCCAGCTGACCGCGGGGCGTTCCATGCCGGCCGACCTCGCGAGCTGGAGCTCCTCGCTGTTCTGGGCTGGTCTCGCTGGTGGACGCGCTGGGCTCGGACTGTTCGGCAATCGAGCGAGGCCGACCCGGCTGCTTGATGCCTCGGTCGCCCTGGCGATGCTGGCGTCGCTTGCCTTCTGGCTCGGGCCACCGCTGGTCGCCGCCTTCTTGGCCTTACCCGCGCTGGGCATCGCCGTCTCTCTGATCTTTCCGCTCCTGCTATCGCTCACGCCGGAACGCGTCGGTAGCGCCATGACCCCTCACACGGTCGGCTATGGGCTGGCGGCGGGCAACCTCGGTGCCGGCGCGATCCCGGCACTCACCGGCCTCGTGCTCCAGTCAGCCGGCGTTCTCGGCCTGGGCCCTATACTCGCGCTTCTCACCGTCGCGATGGCAGCTCTCCACGCCGTCAGTCGGTTCAGTGGCTCAGCGCGGCGGCAATCTCTCTAGCGCGCGCGAGGTCGTCGGGCGTCGTGATCTTGATGTTGTTCGGCTCGCCTTCGATCACGACGACGTCACCGCCGGCCCATTCGACGACCGAGGACGTGTCGGTGCCGACGAAGCCCTGACGGGCGGCCCGGTTGTGCGCTTCGAGCAGCCAGGTCGCCTGGAAGACCTGGGGCGTCTGCACCGCCCATAGGTTTGTCGGGTATGCGGCAATCCAGCCATCCGCGGTGAGGACCGTCGCCGGCCCCACCCGGAGACCGGGGATGCAGCCGACCGAATCTCCCAATCCAGCCAGAAGGCGATCGAGGAGTTGCTGGCTAGCGAACGGGCGTACGGCATCGTGGACCAGCACGGTGTCGATGCTCCCGGCGTCGATGTCGCCGGCCAGTGCCTGGATCCCGGCAAATTCGGAGCGATGACGGACGTCTCCGCCCGGCACAACCCGCTTCAGCTTTCGAAACCTCTTTTTCAATGCTTCGCACGTCGTGATCTCGAGCGCGCGAGCCACCAGCACAACCTCGCTCACCTGCAGCGTCGACTCGAAGAGCGCGAGCGATCGCTCGAGAATCGAGCGGCCCTCGATCTCGAGGAAGACCTTGTTCTTTCCCGCTTGCATACGAGCGCCTTCACCACCCGCGACGACGACAGCCGCCGCGCTCATTGCGGGATGAGCACACGGACCCGGAGGCGAGCCGCTCGGCATAGGTCGATCAGGTTGCTGATATCCGAGCCGGTCCCGACACGGTCGAGCGCCTGCATCAAGGCCTCGCGTTGGAAGGCCCATGGTCCGCGGGCGTCCACCAGCGTGTCCCTTGGAATCGTCCGGCGCACCAGCCCGTCGACGACCTCCTTGCAAGTATTGGTGACCGGCACGGCGACGACGGTCGCGTCAGCCCCCGCCCTGCCCTCCCCCAGAGGGGGAGCGTATTTTTCCGACTGTCGTGTCTCGGTGTAGATCACGAACTGAAGGGCGTTGGGAGCATCGCGAACCGCATCCCGGACGCGCGCAACCAGACCGGGACCTTCGTCAACGGTCCGCGCCGCGACGTCAGCGTCCGGTGCCGCCGCCGCCCTGGATCCTCCGCAACGGTTTGGGCCGTCCGATGCTCGACTCGCTGGCGGGCGTGGCGAAGATCATGCGGCCGGCCGCGGTCTGCAGCACCGAGGTGACGATGACGCCGATGGTCTGGTTCATGTAGCGCCGGCCATTCTCGACCACGATCATGGTGCCGTCGTCGAGGTAGGCGACGCCCTGGTTTTGCTCCTTGCCTTCCTTGATCACCTGCACGTTCATCTCTTCACCCGGGATGACGACCGGTTTCAGGGCATTGGCCAGGTTGTTGAGATTGAGGATGCGCACGCCCTCGAGCTGCGCCACCCGGTTCAGGTTGTAGTCGTTGGTCATGATCGCCGCCTTTCGCCTGTTGGCGAGCTTGATCAGCTTCAGGTCGACCTCGGTGACGTCGGGGATATCTTCATCGATGAATTCGATGTCGACCAGCGGCTCCTTTTGCAGCAGGTTGAGCACCTCCAGCCCGCGGCGGCCGCGATTGCGCCTCAGCGCGTCACTGGAGTCGGCGATGTACTGGAGCTCGGCGAGCACGAAGTGCGGGACCAGGATCTTCTCGTGCAGGAAGCCGGTTTGGGCGATGTCCATGATACGGCCGTCGATGATAACGCTGGTGTCGAGCAGGACGCCCGTGTCCAACGCGTGGGTTTCGATCAAGCCGCTGGCTCGGCCGGGACCGAGGACGAGGGCCATCATCTCGTGCCGCCGGTTCAGCCCGAGCGTCACGCCCCAATAGGCGAAGACCAGGGCCACGATCAAGGAGATCACGAAGCCCAGGTACCACGGCAGCTTGGCAAGGAAGAGGCCGACAAGCGCTGCCAGCAGCAGCCCGACCAGGAGTCCAACTGTCGCCGCTACCAGATCTGGCAGCGGCGTCACATTTAGCTTATTTTCGAGCCAGAAGAACGGCTTGGTCGTAACGTATGGGAGCCCAAAGAACCCGAAGAGTGCACCCGCCAACGCCGTCAGCAGCAAGACGACCGCTCTCAGCGTGTAACCCGAAATGGGGGCTTCGCGGATTATGAATGAGGCGTACTCGATGCCCGCTATAAGTCCAAGCAATAGGCCCAGGAGCCGGAAGACGCGTTCCACGCGCATTGCGATCACCTCCTTTTTCCAGGATGGGACGTACAAGCTCGCGGAGTCGCGCAAACAGGGGCGCCATCGTGCCCTAATTAAAGCATGAAAATCGCGGCCCAACGGAGGGTTGGGCCACTCCGTCCAACTCCGCTGGAATTGAGCTGCTGGTTTGCCGCCTGGCTCATGGCGGTGGCACTTGCGACCTCCCCCGCCCCACCCGCCGCATCACTCGCCCAGCCGGTACGGACGATCGGGGTCCCGCATTCGCCCGATCTGCTGGCCTACCGGCAGCACTGCATCGATCGGGTCCTGGCCAGCGACCTCGGGATGACCGAGGAGTCTGTTGTGCGCAAGATCAACCAGCAGTGCTCAACTCGGCGGCGGATCGTGACCCCTCCGGCGCTGCTTACCTGCGGCCGTCTATTCGTGGGTGAGTTGACGCCGATCGCCAGGCGAATCACCGGCTGCATCGGCAGTTAGCCGAAGCAGATATCGATCGCCGCCGAGATCGTTTCGACCCGGTGAATCGTCATCGCTTTGAGCTCAGGATCGCGCAGCTCGACGGCGGCGGGGATGATCGCCCGCTTGAACCCGAGACGATGCGCCTCGAGAATTCGGCGCTCGAGCTGACTCACGCGGCGCACCTCGCCACTGAGGCCGAGCTCGCCGATCGCGACCAGGTCAGCGCCGGCGGGCCGGTTCCGTTTGTTGGACGCGATCGCCAGCGCCACCGCGAGATCGGAGGCCGGCTCGCCCAATCGCACGCCGCCTGCCGCGTTGACGAAGACATCGTCCTGTCCCAGGTCGAGTTTGGCGCGCCGCTCAAGGACCGCAACCAGCATGTGCAGCCGGTTGAGGTCAATGCCGTTGACCGACCGGCGGGGCGCCCCGAAGCGGCTCGGGGTGGTCAGACTCTGAAGCTCCACCAAGAGCGGACGGCTCCCCTCCAACGCGACGTGCACGACGTTGCCGACCTCGCTGAGCGAGCGGTCCTGCAGGAATGCGCGGCTGGGGTCGCTGACTTCATGCATCCCGCTGTCACGCATTTCGAAGACGCCGATCTCATCGGTGGAACCGAACCGATTCTTCTGGCTCCGCAAGATGCGGAAGCTGTGGTGGCGCTCGCCTTCGAGGTAGAGGACGGTGTCGACGATGTGCTCGAGCACGCGCGGCCCGGCGATGGCGCCCTCTTTGTTGACGTGCCCGACCAGGAAGATCGGAATGTGGCTGCTCTTGGCGAGCAGCATGAGGCGTCCGGCACACTCGCGCACCTGGCTCACGCTCCCGGGCGCCGAGGTGATGCCGCCCAGGAAGACGGTCTGGATCGAATCGATGACAGCCATCATCGGCCGGGCCTTTTCGAGATGCTCGATGATGCCCTCGAGGTCGTTCTCGGCCAGCACCATCAAGCCGTCGCCCTCGACCCCGAGCCGCTGCGCGCGCAGCTTCAGCTGCTGAACCGATTCCTCGCCAGAGACATATAAGACTGGTCCGTAGGTGCTGGCCACCTCGCTGGCCAACTGCAGCAGCAGCGTCGACTTGCCGATCCCCGGGTCTCCTCCCACGAGCACCAGGGAGCCGGGCACAATGCCGCCACCGAGGACCTGGTTGAGCTCGCGCATCGCCAGGCGGAGCCGGTTGGCCTGGGCAAAGCGGACCTCGGACAATGGCATCGGCTGCGCCGTCGAGACGCTGACGCGGCGTGCTCCACTCGCATGCCTGGCGGGCTCCGCGCGGACCTGCTCTTCGACGTAGGTGTTCCAGTTGCCACACTCGGGGCAGCGCCCTACCCACTTGGAGGATTGGTTGCCGCACTCCTGGCAGGCGAAGATCGTGCGCGGGCTCGATCTCACGCTCGCCATTCCACTATCACGCGGCCTTTCCACACCGGGGCCGCTTATGTCCGGGGCTCGCCGATAGCGTCTTCACGTCCGGCAGTAACTATAGGGGCGCAATCCGACAGCTGCGTGTCGAGATTGGAGGACGCGTCAGCGGAGAATGCGGGCCAGGATCGGGGTCTGGCACACCGACCTAATCGACGCACCAACGGCATCAGCCACTGCAACGAGGATGACGATCGGAAGGCCGTGATCTACGACCGCCTGGAAAAGCGTTGGTGAAAGCGCGGTCGTCACGGCGCCGGCCAGTGCCCCGCCCAGTATCGTGGCCGGGATCCAGAGCAACGCAAAATTGCCAGCAGTCGTCCGCAAGACCAACGCCTGGGCTGTTCCTACGACAAGCCCTCCGGTTGCGAGCGCGACGGCGCCAAAGATAACTGCGCTATTCGCATTGACCGGGCCAACGCCACGACCGAGGGCCAGATTGATGACGCCGGGTACGACGATCGCGGCGGCGACAAGGTTCCCAGCGATCGTGGCAGGCACCCACCAGAAGGCATCGAACTGGTAGTGCCGTAACACCAACCACTGGCCACCCGCGAGGATGAGCGCGCTCAGCAGCGTCGCCGCCGACCCAACCAGGCCCTGCTCAAGCGAAGGACTCTGCACAACCAGCGACCGCGTTTCCCAAGCGACACTGGCTCCGATCCCAGCGCCGAGGATGGAAACGACGATCCACAAGGCCCCGGCCATACGCTGGTTGGGCCCACGAATCTCGACTACGGATCGGTGCACCGCCGGCTCTGGCGTGCCCATCGCGGCCATCGTACCGCCCGTTTAGCGCGCAGCGGTTACGAGACCGTAACGAGCAAAGAAGGAAACGGGCCGGTGCCCACCCGGCCCGCTTTTTCTCGCTGGCTTCTAGCTACCGGATGCCAGCTGTTGTGCTCGGTTGATGATGCTTTGCGCCCTCTGCACCAGCGAGGCGACTGTGCCATCGCTGATCTGGGCGTGGTTGAAGACTGCCGCCTCGAGTTGCTGGGAGATCTGAAGCGCGACCGCGTCGCGGTCGTTGGTGAGGCTGTTGAGCTGGTTTTCGAATGCCAAATATAGGCCATCGTTGGCGCCATTGCCGGTCTCCGCGGCCCGAGTGTCAGCGTTGACGACGTCGGTACCGAAGGCCCCAACCGTCGCGTCGAGCTGCTTGTAGACGTGACCAAGCTGGAGCAGCGCGTCGCGATTCGCATTGACAGCCACCGCTCCCCCATCGAGCACATTGAGCAGGACGCGGCCGTCGTGCCGGTAGTCATCGTGCAGGCCGACGAGCGCCATGATGGTTGGCCTGGTATCGGTGTGATCCGACCAGATCTGGTTGTTGACGCCGAGGTTGCGGACCCCAGGACCGACGAGCCCCAGCCAGGTGGTCGTGATCTGCGGCTGGATGTCGCCGTGGTGCCAGGTTTCGACACCCTGGCATTGGATCACGGTGTCCGTGGGGGTTCCGCAATCGAGTCCGCCGGCCACGCCCTCGTAGTCGGGATTGTTGAATTGCGTGAAGGTGGGCGTCCTTGAGGGATCGGACGTCACCATGTGCAAGGCCCGGAGCGTGGGGCGATCGGCCAGACCGTCGACCAATCGTTGGCGCTGGCCGGTCAGCGGGTTGGTGACGATGAGATTGCCGGCAGCGCGCTCGAGCTGGCGAGTCGCGGCATCGTTGGGTCCGGGGTTTCCGTTGACGTAGTAATCCGGTGCGGAATCGCCCTTGAGCGCGAAGTTGCTCCCGAACAGGGTGTCAAGCGCGACCTCGACGCTGCCCAGTTTGGTGGGGTCGTAGGTGCAGGTGACCACCACGCCGTTGCAGCCAGGATTGCTGGGGCCGACGCCGACGAAGTGATCGTTCTCGTCCGCCGTGACGATGAACAGAGTGTTCGACTTGTTGATCCCGTCCGCGGCGAGGCGCGCGAAGAATTTGCCGAAGGCCTCGTCGTAGTTGCGCAGGTTCTGCTCGTAGATCGGATCACCCGGTCCAAGCCCGGTATCGGCTTTCTCGTGAACGGCCGAGAGATACGCCGTCGTGATCGGCACGCCGTGCTCCTGCATCGCCGCGACATAAGCGAGGGAGACCGCCGCCGACATTCCGTTGAAGCCGGGGAAGCCCGGGTAGAGCGTCCCGTCCGGAGCGGCGTTCGCGATGACGTTGCCGTCCAGGTCCAACATCGGCAGGGTGGCGCTGATCTGCGGCGCTACGTACTTGTGGCCGAAGAGGCCGTTGAAGCCGGCATAGCCGCCCGGCTCAGCCGGCAGGACATCGGTAACGCCCCGATTGGATGAGGCGCAGAGCGCGGCCCCCTGTGGGCAGTGGATGGCGACGCCGATGAAGTCGGCAGTCGTCTTTGCGACTCCGTTGTCGCTGGTGTCCGCCGCCTCGGCGGCCTCGGGCGACGTCGCGCCGTAGACCGTCGCCACGTTGGCGACCCGCTCCAATTCGATATTCGCGGTGCCGACGGCGCCAAAGTTGCAACCCGCTCTCGTGTAGGGCACCCAGGGCGCCGGTGGATTCTTGCCCTGGGCATCCAGCATGTTGAACTTGTTCTCCGCCGTGCCGTCGAAGGCCTGGGCGAGGTCGGTCCAGTAGGCAAACGAGAGGGCTTGATGAGCGGTGCCGTCAGGTCCATAGAAGAAATACGTGTTGCTGACCGGCTGACCATGACGATCCGGATAAACGCCCGTCAGGGTGGTCAGGATGTCAGTGCCAGTGTGCGAGATCAGCGGCGTGTGGTGATTGTTGAGCACGGTGCCATTGCCGACGAGGAAGTTGTAGAGGCTCGGCATCTGCTCGATGTCGGACGGGACATTCGGATTGTCGCGCCGGAAGTGGACGTTGTCGAATTGGAGCTGGATGACATGCCTGATCGCTCCGCCTTCCGAATTCAGCTGACAACCCGAAGACGGCTGCGCGGCCCGGGCGGGGAGCGTTGTCGCGGCGATGCCGAGCGAGGCGGCGGGCAGTGCGGCGACCGCCAGAATGTTTGCAAGCGTGCGACGAAGTCGACCGTGCTCAGAACTCATACGTTCCCTCCTTGTCGCCAGGGGAGGCCGGCGAGGTGCCGGCCTCTCATCACTCAAACATTAGGACGCCGCGAGCGCGTTTGCCTGGTCGAGCAGCGACTGCGCCTGGGCGATCCAGTCCTTCGCCGACTGTTCGTTAATCGCCTGGTCGTCGAACGCCGCCGCGTTCAGCGCCGCCTTGATCTGCGCCGCGAGAGCGTCGCGCTGCCCTGCCAGGCTGGCGATCTTTGTCTCGATTGACTCGTACAGCGTCTCATCGGTGCTCTTCAACGCCCCGGTCGACGCGCTCAAGAGATCGAGCCCAAACTGGCCAAACGATGCATTGACCTGCTCGTAAGCGTCGCCCAACCGAAGCAGTGTGGCTCGATGGGCGATCAGGGGTTTGTGGCAGTGCCTGGTATCGATCGCCTCGATCAGGACTCGACCGTCGTTGACATAGCTGTCGCGAAGGCCGGCCAGCGCCAGCATCGTCGACCGGACGTTGGTGTGGTCGGTCCACGTCTCGGAGTCGATGCCCTGGTTCTTCACGCCCGGGCCAACCAGCCCCAGCCAGTTGGTGGCGATTTCGGGCTGGATGTCGCCGTGGCTCCAGGCGAAGTGGTAGTCGACGCACGGGTTGCTACCACAGCTGATATTGCCGTCCGTGACGAAGTAGTCAGGATTGGCGAATGCCGTGAAGCTGGGCGTTCGTGCTGGATCGGTGTTGACCATGTGCAGCGCCTTCTCTCCCACGCTGTCCAGCATCTGGAGGAAGACTGGTGTCGGGCTGCTGCTGAGGTAGGGATCGATCGCGTTCAGCCCAGCCACATCCCGCTCGAGCTTGCGGAGCGTCGGGTCGGCCCGACCAGGCTGGCCATTTACCCAGAACGCCGGCGACGAGTCGCGGTGAATCGAAAAGATCGGACTCCCTGCGGGGAGGACCGGTTGGATCTTGAGATTGACCTCGCCGATCTGGTTCGAGGGGCAAGCGGGCGTCGTCGTCCACGAGCAATTCGAGTGGGCGTAGGCGAGCGAACCATCCGCTTGCAGGATGCCGGCGCCACCTGCATAGTGGTCACCCTCGTCGGCCGTGACGACGAAGAGCGTGTTGGCTTTGGTGATGCCGTCATTGGCGAGCCGATCGAAGAAGGTGGCGAAGGCGTCGTCATAGGCCTTGAGCTGCGCCTTGTAGTCGGCCTCCCCAGGACCCGAGGCCCGCGGGAAGTTCGGATTGAAGGGAG
>Ga0207646_10000899_pt1 | contig 38326 bp, 34 predicted proteins | sample KBSK5502metaG_FD_184343 | JGI IMG/M metagenome (GOLD analysis project Ga0207646, IMG submission 184343) | Corn, switchgrass and miscanthus rhizosphere microbial communities from Kellogg Biological Station, Michigan, USA - KBS K5-50-2 metaG... | ecosystem: Host-associated > Plants > Roots >... | reverse complement strand
TGCCAGCGGCCGTGCCCAGCCGGATAGCGGCGATCGCCCACCAGTCCGTCGGCGCCGCCTACGCGGCCGCCGGCAAGATCGCCGCCGTCGGCCACCCGGCCCTCGGGCAGGCGCTCCACCACGCCTCCACCAACGCATTCCTGCGCGGCCTGACTATCGGCGCCCTCGTCGCCGGCGGCGTCGCCGCCCTGGGCGCCGTCCTGGCCGTCCTGTTCCTGCCCGCCCAGCCCACACAGCCAGCGAGCCCGGCCGCCGATGAAACCCGAACAGCCGAAGACACGCACGAACTCGAAACCCAAACGCAGCCCCCCACAGCTGTCCACCAGCCCGCCGCAGCAACCGAGCATTGGCCCGCGACGGACGCAGCAACGGGAGGCCAGACCCTGACTTCAACCCAGCAGGTAGACGCCGATCCTCGCGCTGTCGCTGCGGCCGCGCGGCGCCCGCGAGGCTGAGCACTTGCGGGTGCAGGTAATCCTCGATCAAGGAGTCGATGATGAGAGTGTTTGTGGCAGGTGCGACCGGAGCGATAGGAACGCAGCTGGTGCCCCGTCTGGTTGCCGCGGGTCATGAAGTTCATGGCATGACGCGTAGCGAGTCAAAGCAGGCGATGCTCGATGAGCTGGGCGCTGTGCCGGTGGTCGCGGACGCGCTTGATCCCGATCAGGTCGCGGAGGCCGTGGCGCGGGCGAGGCCGGAGGTGATCGTCCATCAGCTGACCGCGATCGGAGCTCTGGACACGCGTCACTTCGATCGCGATTTCGCGCTGACCAACCGCCTGCGGACCGAGGGCACCGACTATCTGCTGTCGGCCGGGCAGAACGTGGGGGTGCGGCGGTTCGTGGCACAGGCGGCAGCGGGCTATGGCGCGTATGTGCGCACCGGCGGGCCGGTGAAGAGCGAGGAGGACCCGCTCGCCCGGACACCCGCGCGCGAGATGCGCGAGACCCTGGCCGCGATCCGCCATCTGGAGGAAGCGGTCCTGGGTGCGCGGTGGACGGAGGGGATCGTGCTGCGCTACGGCGCGTTCTACGGGCCGGGCACATCGTTCACGCCGGGCGGGGAGCAGTTCGAGCTGGTCCGCAGGCGCAAGGTTCCGCTGGTCGGCGACGGCGGCGGAGTATGGTCGTTCATCCACGTCGCCGACGCGGCGGAGGCGACGGTGGCAGCGGTCGAGCGCGGCAGCCGCGGTGTTTACAACGTGGTCGACGATGACCCCGCCCCGGTCGCCGAGTGGCTGCCGGCGCTGGCGCAGACGCTGGGCGGCAAGAAGCCGATGCGCGTGCCGCGGTTCGTCGGGCGGCTGTTCGCCGGCGAGGCCGGCGTCATGATGATGACCGAGATTCGCGGTGCCTCCAACGCCAAGGCAAAACGCGACCTGGGGTGGCGGCCCAGGCATCCGAGCTGGCGGCAGGGGTTCGCAGCGGCATGACCGATCGCGAGCGCTTGCTTGACGAGCTGCGGCCGGTCGCGTTCGCGATCGCCTGCCGGATGCTCAGCAGCGTCTCCGAAGCCGAGAACGTCGCGCAGGAAGCGCTGCTGCGGGTGCATCAGGCGCTTGATGCCGGCGAGCAGATCGCGTCGCCGCGCGCGTTCGCCGCCACCGTGACCACGGGCTGGGCGATCAACGAGTTGCGCTCCGCAGGCGCCCTCCGCGAGCGCAATGTCGGCGAGTGGCTGCCAGAGCCGATCATCACCGAGAAGCCGAGGGCCGCGGTGGCCAGATGGGCGACCTCATCGAGCGGCCCGGTACTCAGCAGGCCGAAGGGGACCCTGCGGTTCAGCGCGTCAAAGGTCAGCGCCACCCCGGCGAGCAGCACCGTGCCGGCCCAAACCCAGACCGCACCCCGCCGACCTGGCCACATTCCGACGAGGCTACCCACCCCACCCGGCCGCGGGGCCGGGCACGGTCCCTCGCCGAGGCAGGATCAGATCTTGGTGAAGTGCTCGAAGCACTCCCAGGCCGTGTCCATCTCCGCGAACGCGGCCACCTCGGACCGCTTCACCGCCAGGTAGGCGCGGCTGCGCAGGTCGCCGAGGGACTCCATCAGCAACTCGTCGGCCTCCAGGGCGTCCAGCGCCGCACCCAGGGTCTCGGGCAGGCGGTGGGCACCCCGGGCCGATCGTTCTGCTCCGGAAAGAAGGGCGGGGTCGACGTTGACGGCCTCGCCCGGGTCCAGCCGGCGCCGGATCCCGTCCAGGCCCGCGTGGATGACCGCGCCCAGGGAGAGGTAGGGGTTGGCGCTGGAATCGGACGGCTTCAGTTCCAGGTTGACCGACTTGGCCGGGTTGTCGCTCATCGGCGAGCAGATCCGGACCGCCGCCTCCCGGTTGTCCATGCCGTAGACGGTGTAGGCGCTGGCCCACATCTGCGGCGCGAGCCGCCGGTAGCTGTTCACCGACCCGCAGGTCAGGGCCAGCAGCGCGGGCAGGTGGGCGAGCAGGCCGCCGATGAAGTGGTACCCAGTCTTGGACAGCCGGTAGGCGTCCCCCGCGTCGTAGAACACCGGCGTGTCGCCCACGTCGCCGGACGGGCCGAAGTCGCGCAGCGAGATGTGCAGGTGCGCGCCGTTGCCTGCCTGGCCGGGGATCGGCTTGGGCGCAAGGCTCGCCCACAGCCCGCGGCGGAACGCGGTGCCGCGCACCGCCTCCCGGTACAGCACGTGGTTGTCGGCGGCCCGCAGCGCGGGCGCGTACCGGACCGTCATCTCCTCCTGGCCGTGGCCAAGCTCGGGGTAGTAGTGCTCGGGCCGCAGCCCCTGCGCGGTGAGCGCCCCCAGCAGGTCCATCGCGAAGTCGTGCGCCAGGTGGAAGCCGGTGGCCGAGTAACACAGGCTGTCGTCGTTGGGCACCAGGCGGTCCGGGCCGCCGGCGGGGTCGCTCTCGCGGCGGCCGAGCGTGAACTCCGGCTCGAACGCCGCGGTGACCGCGTAGCCCTCCCTCGCCGCCGCGGCGATGGCCCGCTTGAGGTAGGTGCGCGCGCACCCGTCCCAGGGCTCGCCGGAGGGCAGCACCTGGTCGGCGAGCATCGCGCCCGCGCCCGGGGCGTACGGCAGCGGCACGAACGTGGCGGGGTCGGGCATGATGCGGACCTCGCCGACCGGCCCCATGCCCTCCACCGGCTGCAGGTGGTCGAGCATAGACATGGCCATCATGGCGACCGTGTGGCCGATCCCGGTGACCATCCGGGTCGGCAGCATCGCCGCGGCCGCCGCCTTGCCCCGGATGATCCCCCCGTGGTCGGCGTAGAGGAACCACACCAGCGACACGTTGCTCTCGTGCGCTCGTGCGGTGACCCTCGCGATGTCCTCTTGGCCCGCCGCCGGGAGCAGCGGCGCATGGTCTGCGTGTCCACTCATGTCACAGAGGTAGCATGATCGCCCGGATCCGCGAAAGGGCCTGGTTCCGGGCCCGCCAGCAGGCCGCCTGGCGGCGGCCCGGTGCGCCGGCGCCCGGCCCGGGAGCGCGCGTTGACACCGGTGCGGCGATCACCTAGATTCGCCCATGTTCGTGCTCAGAACCTCTGTTCGCAACCCGCACAACCGGGGGCCGGGGGGAGGACACGTCACGGCAGGCAAGCACACCCAGGTTGGCATCGTCGGCGCCGGCCCGGCCGGGCTGCTGCTGTCCCATCTGCTCTCGCTCCGCGGCATCGACTCGGTCGTGGTGGAGATCCGCAGCCGCGCGTACTGCGAGGCCCGCCAGCGGGCCGGGGTCCTGGAGGACGGCAGCGTCCGGCTGCTCCGTGAGGCGGGCCTGGCCGGCCGCCTGGACCGTGAGGGCCTCGAACACGGCGGCATCTACCTGCAGTTCGCCGGGGAGCGGCACCATCTGGACTTCCGCGACCTGGCCGGCGGGCGCACGGTCACCGTGTACGCCCAGACCGAGGTGGTCAAGGACCTGATCGCACGGCGGCTGGCCGACGGCGGCGCGCTGGAGTTCGAGGTGTCCGGCACCGCCGTGGCCGGCCTGGACACCGGCGCGCCGGTGCTGGCCTACACCGCGGCGGACGGCCGGCGGCACGAGATCACCTGCGACGTGATCGCGGGCTGCGACGGGTTCCACGGCATCTGCCGGACGGCCATCCCGCAGCGGCAGCGCACCGTCTGGGAACGCGACTACCCCTACGCCTGGCTGGGCATCCTGGCCGAGGCCCCGCCGGCCACCGACGAGCTGATCTACGCCCATCACGCCGGCGGCTTCGCCCTGCACAGCATGCGCAACCTGCAGGTCAGCAAGCTGTACCTGCAGGTGGGCCACGACGCGCGCCCCGAGGACTGGCCCGAGGAGCGGATCTGGCAGGCGCTGCAGGAGCGGTTCGCGCTGCCCGGCTGGGCGGTGAAGGAGGGCCCGGCGCTGGACATCGCGATCACCCCGATGCGCAGCTTCGTCGGCTCGCCGATGCGCTACGGCCGGCTGTTTTTGGCCGGGGACGCCGCGCACATCGTGCCGCCGACCGGCGCCAAGGGCCTGAACCTGGCCGTCGCCGACGTGGCGGTGCTCGCCGACGCGCTGTCGGACCTGCTGCTGCGCGGTGACCACCGGCTCGCCGACGCCTACTCCGCCACCTGCCTGAACCGGGTCTGGCGGTCCACCCACTTCTCCTGGTGGATGACCACGATGCTGCACCGCACCCCGGGCGCCGACCCGATGGAGGCGGCGCTGCAGCTGTCCCAGCTGCGGTACGTGACCACCTCCCGCGCCGCGTCGGTCACCCTCGCCGAGAACTACGTCGGCTACCCGCCGCTGCGCTGATTTCGCTGCGATACGCTCCGCCCGCCAGGCCCGGCCTGCCCGGGTGCAGCGCCGCGCGGGGCGGGACGGCCCGCACGGGAACAGAACTGCGGGCGGCTTGTCTTTGGCCGCCGCGGAACTCCGTGTGCAGGTCGCAGGCGGCGCCGTGCAGGCTCATCCGCTCGGCAGGCGTCATGACGTGGCGGGCCATACGGGCACTCTTCTATCTACGCAGCGAGCGAACCTCCTGGTCCCAGGCCTGGGCGCCCATCTGGACCGCCTCCCAGGGGCTGCCGAGGGGCGGGGTGTAGGACAGGTCGAGGTCGCTGAGGTCGCGGACGGTCATGCGGTGGAAGATCGCGGTGGCGGCGATGTCGATCCGCTTGGCGATCTCGGCGCTCTTGTGGCCGAACAACTGCATCCCGAGCAGCCGCCCAGTGCGGCGGTCGCCGGTGACGCGCATCGTGATGCGGTGGCTTCCGGGGTAGTAGGCCTTGTGGTCATCGGCCTCGGACTGCACCGTGGCCGGGTCGAACCCGGCCGCCGCGGCCTCGTCGTGGCGGAGCCCGGTCCGCGCGGCGGCCTGGTCGAAGATCTTCACGACCTGGGTGCCGAGGCTGCCCGCGAACTGCCGGCTGGCGCCGAGCGCGTTCTCGCCGGCGACGCGGCCCTGCTTGTGCGCCGTGGTGCCGAGCGGCAGGTACGTCTCGCCCAGGAGCCGGTGGTGGGTGACGACGCAGTCGCCCGCGGCCAGGACGTCGGGCAGGCTGGTCCGCATGGCGCGGTCGACCTGGATCGCGCCGCGGGCCCCCAGGCGGGCCCCGGCCGCCGCGGCCAGCCCGGCGTCCGGCCGGACGCCGGTGACGACCAGGACCAGGTCAGCGGTCCGGTGCACGGCATCGCCCGATGCCGTCTGCGCGTCGACGCCCAGCCTGGCCGGGCCGCCCGGTGCAGCCCTGCTGATCTGCCCGGCCGTGGTGCCGGTCAGCACCTCGACGCCGCGGGCGGCCAGTTCGGCGTGGACCAGCGCGCCGAGTTCGGGGTCGACGGTGGCGAGCACCTCGGGCAACTGCTCGATCTGGGTGACCCGCAGGCCACGGGTGATCAGCGCGTCGGCCATCTCCAGGCCGACGTAGCCCGCGCCGATGATGACCGCGCTGCCGGCGCCCGTGTCCTGCACGGTGCGCATGACGGCGAAGGTGTCTCCCATCGTGTGCAGGACGTGCACGCCGTCCTCGGGCCCCAGCATGCCGGGGCCGGCCAGGCCGGCGATCGGGGGCCGGACGGGGACGGCGCCCGTGCCGATGACCAGCTTGTCGTACGGGATCAGTTCGTCCTGGCCGTCTGGGCGCGTGAGGTGAAGCTTGCGGCCCGGAACGTCGATGCGGCCGGCGGTGCTGTCCAGCCGGAGCGCCATCCCGGTCGCTTCGAGGTCGGCGACGGTGCGGTGGGCGAGGTTCCGCCAGTGGGTCACCTCGCCGGAGACGTAGTACGGGATGCCGCAGATGGAGAAGTTCGGGTAGGCGTCGGCCACGACGACGGTGACGTCGGCGGACGGGTCGAGTTCGCGGGCGCGCAGGGCGGCGCTGATGCCCGCGTCGCTCCCGCCGATCATGACCAGGTGCATGGGCCCACTCCTGTCAGTCGCCGGGACGGTCGGCGGAACCGGCAGCCGAGGCCACCGCGCCCTCTCGCGCCGCGCCCACGGCGTGAGGGACGGCGACGTCCGCGGCATCCCCGGGCGTGATGCCGGGGTACAGCGTCTTGACAACGACGACGGCGAGCGCGCCGCCGGCGATCTGCGCGCCGATGAAAGAGGGGGCCGAGGCGGGCGCGATGCCAGCGAACGTATTGGAGAACATCCGCCCGATGGTGATCGCCGGGTTGGCGAAACTGGCCGACGAGGTGAAGAAGTACGCCGCGCCGATATAGGCCCCGGCCGCCGCCGGGGTGGCCCGGGTGCGCCCGGACCTGGCGAGGGCGAAGATCACCAGGATGAGGCCCAGCGTGGCGATGACCTCGGACAGGAAGTGGGCGGTGGTGGCCCGGCTCTTGGCGGAGACGGTCACCGCCGGCAGCGCGAACATCAGGTTGGCGGCGACCGCGCCGGCGCTGCAGCCGGCCACCTGGGCTGGCAGGTAGGCCGCGGCAGCACGCCAGGACACGCCCCGGAACGCGGCGGCGGCGAACGAGACGACCGGGTTGAAATGACCGCCTGAGACCGGGCCGAACATCAGGATGATCGCGAACAGCCCGGCCGCCGTGGCCGCGGCGTTCTCCAGCAGTTCCAGGCCCTCCTCACCGGGAGACAGCCGCTGCGCGGCGATCCCGGAACCGATCACCACCGCGGCCAGGAACGCGCTGCCCAGGAACTCGGCGGCCAGCCGCCGCCACAGCGCCACCTCGCCCACGCGGACGCTCCCGTGTGTTCATAGAAAGGCGTCGATACAGGCGCCAGCTTGCCAGCCTGCATCGATCCTCGTCAACATAGAGGCATGTCTGTCCAGGATGGCGCCGGCGATCTGGCGATCGTGGCCGTGACCGGCCCCGCTGCCTGTGCCCGGCCGGCCCTGGTCAGCGAGCCGATCGACGAGGCTTCGGCGGCCGGGCTGGCGCAGGTGTTCAAGGCGCTCGGCGACCCGGTCCGGCTCCGGCTGGTGTCGCTGATCGGCGCCCGCGAGGGCGGGGAGGTCTGCGTCTGCGATCTCACCAGCGCGTTCGACCTGAGCCAGCCCACCATCAGCCACCACCTGAAGGTGCTGCGCGAGGCCGGCCTGATCGACAGCGAGCGGCGCGGCACCTGGGTCTACTACCGGCTGGTCCCGGCGGCCCTGGAGCGGATGGCCGGGCTGCTGTCCGTCCCGGTGGGCTAGCTGTCCGCGGGGCTGTTACCGCACGTCAAGCCCGCTGACTCAGCACCATATGTTGACGGATCACTGCGCCGTGGAGCGCTTGCTTGCTTCTGGTCTCCACGATCGCCGGCATGTCAGCGGCCTTCCTCGAGGAGAGCAGCGAAGCGGTCGAGGTATAGAGGCCAGCCCTGCGGCCCGTCGACACCGTCGAAGATGGCTTCGGACCCGGGACCGTGCCGGTCGATGTGCCGGTGCTCCAGTTCCACCCGCGTGCGGGTCGGCGACTCGGCGTAGAACCGCACCTCGACCTCACTGGTCTGAGCCGGGTCGGTCTCGATACTCCACCGCGGGCTGATATCCCAGCTGAACACCACCCGGTCGGGCGGATCGAAAGCCAGGATCCGCGCCCACCGGCATTCAGCGCCGTCGGCTGCCCTGTCAAAGATGTTGCCGCCGACCCGAGGCTCGAACACCGTCTCGGCTATCGGCGCCCCGAGCATGTTGTGCTCTGGCGGCTTGAAGTCGCCGAACCGATCGGTGAACACCGTGAAAGCACGCTCGATCGGCGCGTCGACGACGATCTGCTTGCGGACCGTCACTGCTTCGGTCTGGCCCATCAGTTCTCCTTGGTCGGTGCGTTCACGACATCGGCGTACCCGGTCAAGGCCCGCCGCCAGTAGGCGTCAAGCTGATCCCGCAACGCAGCGAGTGCGACGGGGTTGAGCCGGTAGATCCGGCGCGTCCCCGCAGCCATGTCCTCCACCAGACCGGCGTCCTTGAGGATCTTCAGGTGCTGAGACACCGCCGACCGGCTCACTGGCAGCCCGGCCGCCAGCAGCCCGACAGCCTGAGGTCCCTCGGCCAGGCGCGCCACGATCGCCCGGCGCGTACCATCGGCAAGTGCGCCCCAGCCGTCAGCACCTTGGTTAGCATCCACGAACCGTTAGTATTCTCTAACCGATAGGCCACGTCAACTCGCTGGGTGCAGCCGTCCGGCCACCGGTCGTCTCGTGATGGCAGCAGCAAGCGTCAGCTATCTGCAGCCTCCACAACGCCGATAAGGCTGCCGTCTGGCGTCGTGACCAGGAGGCGGGCGACGTGGCGCTGGATCATCCGCTGGCGGGTGGCGTCGAGGTCCTCGTGGGCTCGCACGGTGGTCGGGCCCGGTTGCATCACCTCGGCGGCCGGGGCTTGCTCGGTGGCGCCGATCCGGCCGGCTCGCAGGATTCCGACCACGGTACCCTGGCCGGCGACGACCACGCAGCGGTCCCATCCTCGTGCGCGTGCTTGCTGCAGCGCCTCCCCGGCGGGGGTGCCGGGGGCGCAGGTGGGCACGTCACGCCGGACGGCATCAAGGACTCTGCGGCTGGTCTGCCCGGCCCGGACGGTGGGCAGGCCGGCGGCGATCCAGTCGACCTTGCCGAGGGTGTAGTCGTAGACGGGCGCGAACCCCAGCTGGGTGAGCCGGCACGCGGCTCGCGGGCTCATGTCTCAAAGGCCGTCCCAGCAGTAGACGATCACCGGCCGGGACTTGTCGAGTTCGGCTGATGTCTCGGCCGTCAGTGCCTTGAGCGGCAGGCTGATGGCTCCCGGCAGATGCTCGTCCTCGAACTCATCTCGCGGCAGCACCTCGACGAGCTGCGCGCCGGCCGCAGCCAGACGGCGAACCTCATCGCGAGTGACCGATGCCGGCGCCTGCGCGGCAGGCCCGCGATCAGGCAGCACCGGCAATCCCGGCCTGGATTTGCTCGACGGTGCGGGAATGACAGCCGCCGCGCGCGCTGACGCCAGGGCAGGAGGCAAGCCCAGCACGGTCGCACGGACCGGCAAAGCGGAGACGGCCGGTGACCAGGATCACCGGTGACGCGCGAGACCCGAGCCGTGCGTTGTCCGGGTCGCCCGCGGTCCGATAGGCCACCGGTGCGATGGCATCCCGACGGCGCGGAGTGCCTGCGACGCGGCTGGCGGCGGCCACCTGCCAGGTCGGGCAGTCCTCGAAGTACACCAGCTCGACCTCCATAGCCTCCATCCTCCACCTTCCAGTAGTCAGGAAGACGATAGGCGGACAGTCCGGTTCCAGCGACGATGACCTGTGTGCTGCCGGCTAGGGCGCAGCTAGGACCTGCGGGCCTTCTACGAGGTCCACGCGGTCGCCGAGTCGCGGGCGCTCAGACGGCTTGGGTTGACGGCGCGGAACCGACGGAGTTAAATGACTGGGTGGTCAGTCAGTATTTGCGGTGGGCCGGGAGGCGGATCGAGTGAACGAGGAGTATCAGGCCGCAGCCGTGGTCAAAGACAGGGCGGCTAGCGCGGGTTCCGTGCTGGCCTCTGATGCCGACCGGGATGCTGCCGCCGGGCAGCTGAGCTCGGCGCTGGCCGAGGGCAGGCTGACCGCCGGCGAGCACTCACAGCGGGTCGAGGCTGCCTACGCCGCCCGGACCCTGGGCGAGCTGGGCGCGCTGATCGCAGACCTGCCCGCGCCCGCGGCAAGCGCTGCCGTACGCCAGCCGGAGGTGATTCCCGACGAGATGGACCGGTGCCTGCTCTGCGCGCTGCTGATCTTGTGCCCGCCCGCGGGTATCGCCTGGCTGCTGGCGGCCAGGCGGCGCGCCCGCGCAGCCGCCGGCCCGCCGGTCACCAGGGCCACGGCTGGCGCGGTGACCCTGCGGCAGTGAGCCAGTTCGGTGCTGGCGGCGCGGATCCGGCACCGCCGGAGCCCGGGACGCTGAAACTGGGGGGCGCAGATGCCGAAGATCGCTGAGGCGGCCCGAGCGGCGCGGCGCGACCAGATCATCACCGCCGGGCTGGCGTGCTTTGCCCGGTCGGGCTATCACGCCACCACGATGGCTGACGTGGCCGCGCAGGCCGGGGTGTCCAAGGGCACCCCCTACCTGTACTTCAACAGCAAGCAGGCGCTGTTCCTGGCGCTGCACGAGCATTGGGACTGCGGGGCCGGGCAGCGCGTCGACGCTGCGGTCGCCGCGCTCGCCGACTCACAGCGCCAGTCCCCGCGCGCGGTACTGGCTGCGGTGGCTGGCGCGATCGCCGCCCACGTGCTGGCCGAGAGCCAGACCTGCCGGGTGCTGATGGAAGCCCGGGCGCTGGCCGCGCACGAGCCGGTCATCGCCGCGGCCATCGGGACCGCGGACGCCCGGATGCACCAGCAGCTGCAGGAGCTGTTCAGCGCCGGCGTTTCGGCCGGAGAGTGGCCGGCTGGCACCGACCCGGCGCTGGCGGCCCGCCTGTTCACCGCCGGGATGTACGGGCTGATGGCCCAGTGGCACCTGGCACCCGGCTCGTTCTCCTGGCCGGACGCCGCGGCCGCGCTGGCCGCCAGCTCGGCGCCCGGCGGCACCGGTGACGGCCGGCCGCTGGAACCCGGCAGCGCCCCGGCGGCCCGATGAACGAGGCCAGCGACCCCGTACCCGCTCTTGCGTTCGCTGCAGCGCAGCTAAGCGTCCCCGCCCGTTACGTCCACCAGGCCGTGCTCGTCGCGTTCACCGCCGCCGGGCAGCCACCGCCGGCAACCGAGCTGGACCGCCTTGCCCGCGGGCATGGCGGCGACCCCGACCGGGTTTGCGCTCAGCCAGGTCGGCCACGACCCGCGGCAGGGCGCCCAGCCAATCGCGCACGGCGGGCTCGCCGGCCGCGGTCCCGGCCAGGTACTCCGGCACCGGGAACGCGGCCATTCCCTGACCCTGCCCCGGCGCGGCCCTGGGTCAAGCCGCCAGCGCCGGCCGCGCGGCCGACGGCGGTGCCGTCAGCGCGCGCTGGGCCGCAGGTCAGGACGGCCGACTGCCGTCATGGTCTCCAGGTAGACCTGGTCGAGGGCGGTTCGTGCCTGGTCCCAGGCGCTGGCCGTTATCAGCGCACGTCAAGCCCGGTGACGGCCCTTCCGATGATCATGCGCTGGATCTCCGAGGTTCCCTCAAAGATCGTGAAGATCTTCGCGTCCCGGTGCCAGCGTTCCACCGGGAACTCCCGGGTGTAGCCGTTGCCGCCCAGGATCTGCATGGCCTGGTCGGTGACCCGGACCGCGGTCTCCCCCGCGACCAGCTTGCACATGGAGCCCTCCGCGCGGTCGAACGGCACCCCGTTGCGCGCCATCCACGCGGCGCGCCAGGTGAGCAGCCGGGCCGCGTCCACCGAAGCCTGCATGTCCGCCAGCATGAACGCGATCGCCTGGTTCTGACCGATCGGCCGGCCGAACTGCACGCGGTCGCGCGCGTACTGCGTGGCGTACTCCACCGCGGCCCGGGCGATGCCCACGGCCATGGCGGCCACGCTGGGCCGGGACCGCTCGAAGGTCTTCATCGCCGCCTGCTCGCCCGCGCCGCCGCCCTCCCGGACCCGGGCCAGCCGCTCGTCCAGCCGGCTCTTGCCACCGACCAGGCAGCGGCCGGGGACCCGCACGCCGTCGAGCACGACCTCGGCGGTGTGCGAGGCCCGGATGCCGTGCTTGCGGAACTTCTGCCCCTGCGACAGGCCCATGGTGCCCGGCGGCACGATGAAGCTGGCCTGCCCCCGGCTGCCCAGCGCCGGGTCCACCGACGCCACCACCACGTGGACGTCCGCGATGCCGCCGTTGGTGGCCCAGGTCTTGGTGCCGTTCAGCACCCACTCGCCGGCGGCCTCGTCGTAGGCCGCCCTGGTGCGGATGGCGGCGACGTCGCTGCCCGCGTTGGGCTCGGAGGAGCAGAACGCGGCGAGCTTGAGGTCACCGGGGGCGCCGAACATCTGCGGCAGCCACTCGCCGATCTGCTCGCTGGTCCCGTTGGACGACACCGCGACCGCGGCGAGCGAACTGCCCACGATGGACAGCGCGATGCCCGCGTCCCCCCAGAACAGCTCCTCGAAGGCGATCGGGATGCCCAGGCCGCTGGGCCCGAGCCACTGCTCGCCGAAGAACTCCAGCGAGTACAGGCCGATCTTGGCCGCCTCCTCCAGGATCGGCCACGGCGTCTCTTCCCGCTCGTCCCATTCGGCGGCCGCGGGCCTGACAACGTTCGCCGCGAAGCCGTGCACCCAGTCCTGCATCTCGCGCAGGCCGGGCCCGGGGTCCAGGCTGAAGGGCGCGGGGTTCTCGGGGGCGCTGCTCATGGTGCTCCTCAGGGGGTTCCGCTCACCCCTATGTTACCGATGAGTAGCTTCGTGTCCAGCCGCCGCGCCGCGCGCACCCGTCCCCGCCGCGTCAGCCCTGGTCGTGGCGGTCGAGGAACTCGTACACCTCGGTGTCGTCCACGCCGGGGAAGCTGCCGGTCGGCAGCGCGGACAGGATGTGCGAGTGGGCGCGGGCCGACGGCCACGCCATCCCGTCCCACCGCCCGGCCAGCCCGCCGGGCGGCCGCTGGCAGCAGCCGGCGTCCGGGCACCGGGAGGCCCGGCGGGCGCCGGTGTCCCGGCCGCGGAACCACCGGGAGTGCTCGTAGGTGACCCCCAGGGTGATCGCGAAACCGCGCTCGCGGGCCGGGTCGACGTGCGACACGCACCAGTAGGTGCCCGACGGCGTGTCGGTGTACTGGTAGCACGGCGAGAACCGGTCCGCGGCGGAGAAGACCTGCCTACCGCACCACTGCCGGCACATCCGCTGCCCCTCGATGGCGCCCGAGGCGTCCGCGGGCAGCACGAGCCCGTCGTTCTCGTAGGCCTTGTAGATGACCCCGGCCTCGTCGTTCTTGACGAAGTGGCAGGCCAGCCCCAGGTGATGGGTGGCCAGGTTGGTGAACCGGTGCGCGGCCATCTCATACGACACCGAGAACACATCCCGCAGATCCTCCACCGACAGCTCGCGCGCCTGCATCGCCTCGGACAGGAAGAGCGCCGCGGGCCGCTCGGGGACCAGCACGGCCGCGGCGAAGTAGTTGGCCTCGACCCGCTGCCGGAGGAAGTCGGCGAAGTCCCTGGGGATGTCGTGGTCGAGCACGAAGTGGCCGAGCGCCTGCAGCAGGATGGTCCGCGGTGAGTGCACGCCGACCGGCTCCTGCTTGAGGTAGATCCGCCGGTGCCGCAGGTCGGTCACCGACCGCACCGACCCGGGCAGGTCGCCGGCGTAGGAGACGCCGAACCCGTGGTGGCCGACGATCGCCATCAGCGTGCTCTGGGACAGCGCGCCGCCGCGGTAGCCGACCGCGTCCAGCGCCTCGGCCGCCTGCCGCTCGATCTCGGGGAAGTAGTTCCCCCGGGCCCGCATGGCGTGCCGCAGCTCGGCGTTGGCGATCCGCGCCTCCTCGGGCGTGCCCGTCGGGCGCGTCCGCTGGCGGCGCAGTTCCCCGTACAGCGCGACCAGGTGCTCGAGCACGTCGCCGGGAACCCGGGCACCGGCCTTCACGTACGGCAGGCCGAGGTCGCGGAACAGCGGGTCGCGCTGCGCCTCCTCCAGCGCGATCTCCAGCTGCGCTCGGCGGCTCGGCGGCTGTGGCCGCAGCAGCTCGTCCGGGGCCACCGAGAGCGCCTTGGCCAGCGAGTCGATCAGCGACAGCTTCGGCTCGCGCCGGCCGTTCTCCAGCAGGGACAGCGCCGAGGGGGCCCGCCCGACCCGCTCGCCGAGCTCGGCGAGGGTCAGGTTCCTGGCCCGGCGCAGGTGCCGCAGGCGCTGGCCGAACGTCGCGAGGTCTAGACCACCTGAACGAAATGACTCAGATTCTTCTCTTAGAAACTGCGGCATATCTTCATCTTAAATGAAAATCTACAAATCTTCATGACGCAACCCCGTGCGCCCGTGGTCCCGCGTGGCAGAAGCTGGGTCATACCAACCCAGGGGACGGCACAGATCGGGAGGAACGACAATGCGCGATCGTCGCCTCGAGGGCACGGCACACGCGGCAGGCAGCAACGGCAAGGCCCACAACGGCAGCCAGGCCGGGCAGGCCGCCCGCCTGGCCGGGGAGTGGGCGACGAGCCCCCGCTGGCGCGGCGTCAAGCGCAGCTTCTGCGCCGAGGACGTGATCCGGCTGCGGGGCTCGGTGCGGGAAGAGCACACGCTGGCCCGGCTCGGCGCCGAGCGGCTGTGGACGCTGCTGCACACCAGGGACTACGTGCACTCGCTGGGCGCGGTCACCGGCAACCAGGCGGTCCAGCAGGTCCGGGCCGGCCTCCCGGCGATCTACCTGTCCGGCTGGCAGGTCGCCGCGGACGCCAACCTGGCCGGGCAGACCTACCCCGACCAGAGCCTCTACCCGGTCAACTCGGTCCCGCAGGTGGTGCGCCGGATCAACAACGCCCTGCTGCGCGCCGACCAGATCGCCTGGGCCGAGGGCAACGGCACGCCGACCCACTGGCTGGCGCCGATCATGGCCGACGCCGAGGCGGGCTTCGGCGGCGTGCTCAACGCGTTCGAGCTGATGAAGGCCATGATCGCGGCCGGTGCGGCGGCCGTGCACTGGGAAGACCAGCTGGCGTCCGAGAAGAAGTGCGGCCACCTCGGCGGGAAGGTGCTCATCCCGACCGGGCAGCACATCAAGACGCTGAACGCCGCCCGGCTGGCCGCCGACGTCTGCGGCGTGCCGACCCTGGTGGTGGCGCGGACCGACGCGCACGCGGCGACGCTGATCACCAGCGACGTGGACGAGCGCGACCGGCCGTTCGTCACCGGCGAGCGGACCGCCGAGGGCTTCTTCCGGGTCCGCAACGGCATGGCCGCCTCGGTCGCCCGCGGCCTCGCCTACGCGCCCTACTCCGACCTGCTGTGGATGGAGACCTCCACCCCGGACCTGGCCGAGGCGCGCGAGTTCGCCGAGGCGATCAAGGCGGAGTTCCCCGACCAGATGCTGGCCTACAACTGCTCACCGTCGTTCAACTGGCGCAAGCACCTGGACGAGGGCACCATCGAGAAGTTCCAGCGCGAGCTCGGCGAGATGGGCTACAAGTTCCAGTTCATCACGCTGGCCGGCTTCCACGCGCTGAACTACTCGATGTTCGACCTGGCCCGCGGCTACGCCGAGGAGGGCATGCCGGCCTACGTGCGCCTGCAGGACGCCGAGTTCGGTGCCGAGCGCGACGGCTATACCGCCACGCGGCATCAGCGTGAGGTGGGGACCGGTTACTTCGACTTGGTCACCTCGGCCATCGCGCCGAACTCGTCCACGGTGGCGCTCGCGGGCTCCACGGAAGCCGCACAGTTCGCCGGAACCCGGTGACCCAGCAACGCATCGTGGTTGGCCCGCGCCGCCCTGGCTAACCACACCCGTGGTCTCGGGGCTGGCCTGGGACCCAGAGCAACCCTGGCTACGACAAGAGGCCCGTGGGGGCGGGCAGCTCCAGGATGTCGGAGTCATCGCCCCTGGGGGTCCCGTGCCAGCGGCCCGGCAGGAACAGCGGGATGATCATCGCGGCGCCGATGAGCGCCAGCGCGCCGGTCAGCAGCAGCACGCGGAATCCCGCGCCGAACGCGTGCCCCTGGAGCGGGATCCAGGACAGCGCCCGGTGCGAGCTCACCGCCAGCAGCGCGGTCCAGCCGAGCAGCACGAGCCCGGGCAGGCCGGTGGCCAGCGGCGACACGGCGGGCACCACGAGCAGGATGCCCATCAGCAGGCCCGCCCCCGCCATGGCCGCCAGGCCGATCAGGCCGGTCCGGCTGGGCAGCCCGACGCTGTGGCCCACCAGCGCGGGGACATGCTCCGCGCCCCAGCCGCCGCCGAAGAACACGGCCGCGGCCAGTGCTATCGCCAGAATGAGCCCGATGAGATGTCGCATTGTCCCACGAGTCCTTCATCCCCGCCCTGTTCCGTTATCGCAGCAAAGACTACGTGACCTGCACGTGATTTGCGGTGAGATGGTGATGCCCGCCACCGGCCGTATCGCCGGGCGCGCGGCCGGACCGTGCCCGCGCCGCCGGGCCGCCGTGGTCAGCCCGCGCCGGCCAGCGCCCGGCGGGCCATCACCCTGGCGTTGTTGACCGGCGCAAGCAGTGCGTAGGCGCGGTACGCGTCGTGGCAGATCAGGGACGTTTTCAGGCCGCGAAGGCCGGGCGGGCGGCGATATCCCGGTGGCTGGTACCGGCGGAAGTCGGCCGCCATCATGGCGAAGAACCGCCGCCGCGCGGACCGCGGCACCAGGCCGTTCGCCAGGATGGAGCTGTAATGCTCGAGCATCCGGGCGAACACCGCCGCGCGGACCGCGGGGCACGCGGCCGTGCCGCCGTCCAGCGCGGCGAAAACCTGCCCGTAAGACGTGAAGATGTCGAAATGACCCATGCTGGCCGTGCCCAGAAACGAGCCGGCCCGGCGGCGGTAGAAATAGCAGACCCGGTCGAGCAGCGCGATCCGTTCCGCCGTGAGCAGCGCGGTGACGGACAGCGGCACGTCCTCGTGAATTCCCGGCCGCAGCGGCACGCCGAGCCCGGTGAGGAAGGGCCGCCGGAACACCTTGCTCCACAGCGTCATCGTCCGGTCCAGCAGGGCCGGCCGGTCGGCGAGCGTGACCACTCCCCCGGTCCCGGTCAGCAGCCCGGCACCGGGGCTCGGCTCGCTGCCCCCGCCGGGCCGCAGGGTCCGGTAGTCGACGAGCAGGACGTCCGGCCGGTCGCGCTCCAGCCGGTCGGCCACCGCGGCCAGGCTCCCGCCGGCGAGCAGGTCGTCGGGGTCGGCGAACCACACGTGTGCGCCGGTGGCATCGGCCAGGCCGCACATCCGGGCCGGGCCCGGGCCTGCCTGCCCGGGCAGGTGGACCACCCGCAGACGCGGGTCCGCGGCGGCGCGGGCGTCCAGGATGGCCCCGCAGCCATCGGGGGAAGCGTCGTCCACCGCGATCACCTCGATCCCGGCGGGCAGGTCCGGCTGCCCGAGGATCGAGTCCAGGCACCCGGGCAGGTACTCCTCGACTCCGTGCACGGCGAGGACGACGCTGATCAATGGCCCCCCGGCCGGCCGGGAAACGGTCACAGGCAGCGCCTCTTCGTAAGCAGCCGGTTCCGCTGGGTAGTCATGGCTCCCCGATCCTATGGCAGGCCCACTTAACAGCGTCCTGTCAGGTTCGCCCCCGTAGGCTCGGGCTGTGCACATCGATACCATCTTCAAGACGATTGGCTCGCTGGCTGTCCGGCTCCGCTGGCTGGTGCTGATCGTGTGGGTGGCGGGGGCGTTCGCTGCCATGCATCTGCTTCCCGCGCTGAACAGCGTGACCCAGAACAACAACACAAAGTTCCTTCCGGCCAGCGCGCCGAGCTCCCACGCGCAGCAGCTCGCCGCGCCGTTCGGCACCGCAACCCTGGTCCCGATCCCGGTCATCGCGGCGCAGCCCAGCGCCCGGCTGTCGCAGGCCGACCTCGGCGCGATCGCGGCGCTGCCCGCCCGGCTGAAGACGGTCAGCGGCGTCGCCAAGGTGCAGGACGCCGGCGTTTCCGCCGATGGGCACGCGGTGCAACTGGTCGTGCTCGCCCAGCAGGGCGGCGGCAACCAGAACTACACCACCGACCTGATCGACGGCCTGCGCGCCAAGATCGTCCAGGCGCACCTGCCCGCCGGGGTGCAGGCGCACGTGACGGGCGACATCGCCGCGCAGGTGGACCAGCAGAAGGCTTCGGGCAACACCGGGAACAAGATCCAGCTGCTGTCGCTGGGCTTTATCATCGTCCTGCTGGTCCTGATCTTCCGGTCGTTCACCCTCGCCCTGGTGACGGTCATACCCGCGCTGCTGTCGTTCACCGTCGCCGGGCCGCTGGTCGCGGAGGCCGCCCAGCACGGGCTCCAGGTCTCCCCCATCGCGGAGTTCCTGATGATCGTGCTGGTGCTGGGCGCGGGCACCGACTACGGGCTGTTCCTGGTCTTCCGGGTCCGCGAGGCGCTGCGGGCCGGGCAGCACGCCACCGCGGGCGAGCACTACCCCGGCGCGCGCGGCCTGGGCGGCAGCCTGTGGCGCGACTTCCTCCATCCCAGGGCCCCGGCCCGGGAGGCGATCGTCGGCTCGGTGACCAGGGTCGGCGAGTCCATCACGTTCTCCGCGGCCACGGTGATCGCGGCGATGCTGACGCTGCTGGTCGCCTCCTTCTCGTTCTACGCCGACCTCGGCGGCCCGTTCGCGATCGCCATCGGCGTCACCTTGATCGCGGCGCTGACCCTGCTGCCCGCGCTGCTGTCCATCCGGCTGTCCATGCTGGCCGCCAAGCGCTCGCTGTTCCTTGCCATCTTCGGCCGGCCGAAGCTGCTGCCGTGGAACATCCAGGGCAGCGGCGGGGCAGGCGCCTGGGGCCGGATCGCGGGCCGCATCGTGAAGCACCCCGTCCCGACCCTGGTGTCCGGGATCGTGCTGTTCGGCGGGCTGGCGTTCGCGGTGTTCGGCTACACGGCGGCCGGTTTCGGCGGGAACACCGCCCCGCCCGCCGGCACCGACTCCGCCGCCGGGCAGGCGCAGCTCGCCAAGTACTTCCCGCAGTCCTCGGCCAACCCGACCACGGTGATCCTCCGCTTCGGCACCCCGGTGTGGCAGAACCCGGCCCCACTCGCCGCGGCCGCCAGCAAGCTCCGGGCCAGCGGGTTGTTCACCCAGGTCAGCGGGCCGCTGAACCCGACCGGCGCCCGGCTCACCCCGGCGCAGTTCACCGCGCTGCACGCCAAGCTCGGCCCGGCCAAGGCGCTTTCACCCGCACCGCCCCCCGGCTCGGGCGTGCCCGCCGGCGCGTACCAGGCCTACCGGGCCACCGCCAACTTCGTCAGCCCCAACGGCCGGACCGTGCTGTACGAGACGGGCCTGAAGGCCGGCGATCCGGGCACCACGAGCGCGATGAACGCGACGCCGTCCCTGCGCGCGGAGACCACCGCGGTCGCCAAGGCGGTTGGGGCATCGGACTCGGCGCTCGGCGGCGAGGCGCCGGCCCTCTACGACATCAGCACCATTTCCAACAGCGACCTCGGGCGCATCATCCCCATCGCGATCGTCGCGATCGGGATCCTGCTCGCGCTGGTGCTGCGCAGCCTGGTGGCCCCGCTGTACCTGATCGTCTCGGTGGGGATCTCCTACCTGGCGGCGCTGGGCCTCTCCGTGCTGATCTTCATCAAGCTCGGCCACAGCGGCGGCCTGGTGTTCTTCATGCCGTTCCTGATGTTCATCTTCCTGCTCGCCCTGGGCGAGGACTACAACATCCTGATGATGACCAGGATCCGGGAGGAGGCACGCCACCTGTCGTTGCGGGCAGCGGTCACCCGTGCACTGGGCGCAACCGGCTCAACGATCACCTCGGCCGGGCTGGTGCTCGCCGGCACGTTCATCGTGCTCACCGTCGTCGCCGGCGGTGGCTCGGGCGGCGGACAGATCCGTGACATCGGCCTGGGCCTTGGCCTGGGTGTCCTGATGGACACCTTCCTTGTGCGGACCCTGCTGGTGCCCTCGACCGTGGTCCTGCTGGGCCGCTGGAACTGGTGGCCATCACGGATGAGCAGCGCGGACGCGCTGCCGCCTGAGCCAGAGACGGACGGCGGCGGCGAGCCCGGCCTGGAGGAGGTCAGGCGGGCGGAGGCCCGGTAGGCCCCTCGGGCGGGGCGTCGCCCAGCGCGTCGATCAGCCCCGCCAGGTCCCGCAGCGCGGGGAGCGCGGACTCCACCAGGTCGCGGCTGGCGGGCGGCAGCTCGGTGATCGCGGACCGCAGCAGCCGCTCGTTGACCTGCTGCCAGCGGGTCACCGCGGCCCGGCCGGCCGCGGTCAGCGACAGCGACGCGGTGCGCCGGTCGTGCTGCCCGCCGGACCGGATGATCAGCCCCGCCCGGCGCAGGCTGCTTGCCAGGGTCGCCTCGGAGCTCGGTGCGATCCGGAGCAGCCTGGCCAGCTGACCAGGGCGGGCACCTGGGTTCTCGGCCAGGCAGGACAGCAGTTCCAGCTGGGCGACCGACAGGCGAGCGCCGGGGTCGGCCGCGCGGGCCGCCCGGCGCATGGCACGGCGGAGCCGGGAGATGACGTCGGCGAGTTCTGCTCCCCTGGAATCACCCGCGCCGCGGCGCGGCGAGTCCCCGTAAGCCAACTGCACCAGGCGCGGTCCCCTCTGCCTTATCCCCGACTATTGCTCCCTGTCACCGTTCCTCATCATGGCGCAGCCGACCTGGCCTGACACGGCAATCTGCGCATATCCGGCTGCACCGGCACGCCGGGCCGGCCCGGAACGGGGATTCTTGGCGTAGATCTCGCGGACTCACCGCGGGCGGTGCTGGCCTCCAGGGCACTGACCCGTCACACTCACCTGAGGGAGGTCCGAGCTACGCCGCCGCGCGGCACCGTGTGCGTCGGCTCGCCCGGCGGCGCAGGAGGGACGCCATGCAGGAACTGCGCCTCGTCGCGGTCAGTGAGGACGGTACCTACGCCGTTCTCACGGCGCCGGGCAGCGGTGGCCGCTTCTCGCTCCGGATCGACGACCGGCTGCGGATCGTGGCCCGCGGGCAGTTCTCGCGGCTTGCGCAGTATGAGATCGAGGTGGAGAGTCCCTTGCGACCCAAGGAGATCCAGGACCGGATTCGCGCCGGGGAGACGGCCGAAGAGATCGCCGACGCGGCGGGCGTGCCGATCGAGCGCGTGCGCCGGTTCGAGGGCCCGGTGTTGGCCGAGCGTGCCTACCGTGCCGAGGAGGCCCAGCGCGCCACCGTGCGCCAGCCCGGGGATTCCGGCCCGGGGCGCACCCTCGGGGACCTGGTCACAGACGGCCTGCGCGCCTTCGGGGTCGACCCGGCGGACGCCGAGTGGGACTCACGGAAGCGGGCGGACGGCGGCTGGCAGGTCAGCCTCAGCTTCAGCGCCGGCAGCCGCCCACACCTGGCGGAATGGATCTTCGACCCGCACCGCAGGCACGTCGCGCCCGCCGACGACACCGCCTCTCGGCTGTGCCTTCCCGACGCCGAACTGCCCCCGCCCGCGGCGGGCCCACGTCCCGCGGCACGGGCGACGGTCACGCCGATCGGCACCAGGATGGGCGCGTCGGCCGACAGCGACCAGGGCCGCCAGGCCGAGCGGTCGCGGGTTCCCGCCCCGAGCCACGTGCCGGATCAGCAGGAGAGCCCGCCCGCCGCGGCGGCCCAGCGCGAGCGCCCGGCCCGCAAGGCCGCTGGTGGCAGGTCGCGGCGCTCCTCGGTCCCGTCCTGGGACGAGATCATGTTCGGCACTTCGCGCCCGACGGAATAGGAGCGGCCGAGGCGGCCCAGCCTGCTCGCTGCCTTCGCCAGCTTCGCCGCAGCCCGCAGTATCCACCGGGGGGACGACCCCCCGAACCCCCCGCCCCAGGGCCCCGGCATAGTGGCGTGGTGTCCGGTTGATGCCTGATGACCGTCCGGGCGTTTTAGGCGCGGCGCAGGCACGGCTTCCAAGATCATGTGGGTGTTGACTCCCATGATCGCCGCGGAAGGCCGTGCCTGCCTTGTCATCATCGCTGATTAGCTCTGCCCTGGAGCAACTTCAGGATCTGCCTGCCGGGGACCGCCTGGTCCTGGCCGGGCAGTGCCCGAGCCTGGCCGAACATCTTGCCCAGGTGCCCGACCCGCGGGATCCGCGCGGGGTGCGGCACACGCTGACGTCGCTGTTACTGGCGGCAGTGGCGGCGGTGCTGGCCGGGGCGCGGTCATTCACCGCGATCGGTGAGTGGGCCGCCGACGCCCCGCCGCGGGTGCTGGCTGTGCTCGGGGTCCGCTACGAGCCGCTGGCACGCCGGTTCCAGCCGCCGGACGAGGCGACCATCCGCCGGGTCCTGGAGCAGGTGGATGCCGCCGCGCTGGAGACCGCGGTGGGATCCTGGCTGGCCGCCCGGCTGCAGGCCGCCCGGCCGGCGCCGTCCCGGGCTGGCCCGCGGGAACGGCGGGCGGTGGCCGTGGACGGCAAGGCGGTCCGCGGCACCCGGCATGCCAGCGGCAACGGGCAGGCCGTTCACCTGCTGGCGGCAGCCGAGCAGCGCTCGGCCGCGGTGCTCGCCCAGGCCAAGGTGGACGGCAAGACCAATGAGATCACCTGCTTCGCCCCGCTGCTGGAATGGCTGGACCTAGCCGGGGCCGTGGTCACCGCCGATGCCCTGCACGCCCAGCGCGAGCACGCCCAGTTCCTGGTCACCGACAAGGACGCGCACTACATCCTGGCCGTGAAGAACAACCAGCCCACCTTGTACGCCCAGCTCACCAGCCTTCCCTGGCGCCAGGTCCCAGCCGGCTTCGACGCCAGGGAAAAAGGCCACGGCCGCGCCGAATGGCGCACCCTCAAGGTGACCGCCGTGGCAGCCGGGATCACCTTCCCGCACGCCGCCCAGGCCATCCAGATCAGGCGCCGCCGAAGGCCACTGACCGGCAAGCGACGATGGTCCACCGAAACCAGCTACGCCGTCACCAGCCTGGCCGCCAGCCAGGCCACCCCCGCCCAGCTCGCCGGATGGGTACGCGGCCACTGGGGCATCGAGGCCCTGCACCACATCCGCGACGTCACCTACGGCGAAGATGCCTCACAGATCCGGACGGGCAACGGCCCCCAGGTCATGGCCACCCTCCGCAACCTGGGCATCGCAATCCTCAAGCCCACCGGTCACGCCAGCATCGCCGCCGCCTGCCGCCACCACACCCGCGACGCCACCAGGACCCTAGCCACCCTCGGGCTCAGCCCGGCATGACCGAAACCGGCATCACGCCACGATGCCCGGGCCCCGGCTATAGCCCTCACTGCGGCTAGACCGCCAAGTCCGCCGCCCGCCGCCGCTGCTGTCCCGCCGTGGATTCCAGAAGCCGCCTCCTGCCCCGAACTACAGGCGGTGCCGGCCTTCATCCAGCGTTCCGGCCAGACCAGGCGCCGGCGGCCGCCGCCGTCAGCCTCGGCATGCGGGCGTGGCAGACTGGGCCTGTGACGTCCCCCCCGGCGCTCTCCCGGTTGCCATGGACGTGGTTCATGGCCTGGCTCCTTGCCGGCGCGGGCTACGCCCTGAGCCTCATCGGGGCGGCGTCGATTGGATTGTTCGTACTGCCGCTACCGGTGCTCGCAACGGTGCTGCTGGCCCGGCGACAGCCCGCGGCCCGCGGACTGCCCGGCCTGATATCCGGCCTCGGCGTCCCGTTGCTCTACGTGGCCTATCTGAACCGGGCCGGACCCGGAACCATCTGCACCACTGTGACCGGCGGGCAGGAGTGCACCGGCGAATGGAGCCCGTGGCCATGGCTGGCCGCCGGCGTGATCTTGCTTGTCCTCGGAGTAGCCGCGTTCGTCGGCCGGCAGCGACGAGCCGGCCTCCGGCCCTAGGGACTCCAGCCCAGCCTTCTGACCCGTAGGCGCACGTCAGGCTTTCGAGCCCGCTCGGATTAGTCCTTACACCCGGGCATTCAACAACGCAAACTATCCGTCACAGTTCGGAATTAGGCAGTGCCATCCGCCTCGGCGGCTCCAGCGCGGCTCCTCGCCCCGCCCCGGGCGCTCCCGGCATGACCAAAACGGACACTACGCGACTATGCCGAGGCCCTGCCCCCCGCCCGCGGCGGCCCAGCCTGCTCGCTGCCTTCGCCAGCTTCGCCGCAGCTTTGGCGAGGGTGGCCACGGGAGGTGCCGCCGCCGCATACGATCACTGCGGATGGGGCGTGCGGGCTCGAGACTGGATGGGCAGGTGCGGCGGTTGGCGGGTAGATCCGGCCGATCGATTCCGGCTGCCGCCGCCGCCGCGGCGCTGTTTTTCGTCAGCGGTTGCGGGCTGATTGGCGGCCCCAGCACGGTCCTGGTGGCGGTACCCGACACGATCACCGTGACCAGCCCCGACTTCAACGGCAAGGCGATGCCCCAAGAGTTCAGCTGCCACGGCGCGGGCATACACCCGGCGATTCACTGGTCGGGCGCACCCGCGGGAACAAAGTCACTCGCGCTGGTCATGGATGACGCGGCCGCGCCGATCACGCCCTATATCTACTGGATCGTGTTCGACATAGGACCGCAATCCTCCGATATTCCGGCTGGGCTACTTCCGCCGGGGGGGGCGCGTCAGGCGGACAACAGCAAAGGCAGGTTCGGCTACGATCCGCCCTGCCCTGCGAATCCTGGGCACTTCTACAGGTTTACCGTTTACGCCCTTGACAGGAGGCTCTCGCTGCGCGCCGGGTCGACCGCGAAAACGGCCTGGATGGCCATAGCCTCCGCCGCTATAGCTCGTGGCAGGCTGACCACTGCCATCAATCCGTAATTGGTTGACTGCGACGAGTAAACGAGATCCGTAAAAGTTCTCTGAACGCATGACACAGGCCATACCGGTCCGCAAGAATCACTGCCCAAGGAGATAGGCTCCTCAAGCGTCCAAGCCGCTAGCGATACTGGGGAAGGCCCGCGCCGTGGCCGCGTGCGCCTCGCTAGCGCTGCCCAGATGGCCATGGCTAGTTGGGTGGTGCGATGATCCTGCTCGTGACGGGCCTGGTGGCGGTAATCGTGGTGGTCCTCATAGCGGTCTTTCTGAGCATTCGGCTCGGGCGCGCTGACGAGGAGGAGCCGGAGCTCAGGTCCGGCGGCCGCGAGCGGCGCCGCGATCAAGACGAGCGCTGGCGGGACCAGGACAACCGGCGAGTTTCCTCGTCCAACCGCCCGCCCGGCCGTGCCGGTTCGGCCCGCGGGCGGGCCGGCGAGTACGACGGCTACAGCTCGCGCGCCCCGGTCATGGAGCGGGACTCCGAGGGCCGCGACGGCGCGCCGCTCAGGACCGCCCGCCCGGCCGTCGCGGCGTCCCGCGGCCGCTATGACACCGGCCCCTCGAGCCGGCACGCCGGCGCTTTCCTCCCGGCCGACCACCCGTCGGCGGAGTTTCCCGTCGCCGACTACGACGCCGCGGACGAGCCAAGGGACCGGCGCGAGTCGCGGCGCAAGGCGGCGCCGGTGCCGGCCGCGAACAAGGTCCGGTCCCGTCAGCGGGGCAAGCGCGACGACGACGATGACTGGCCGAGCACGGAGTGGGACAAGCTCTCCGACGAGCAGTACTGGGCGGAGCTTTCCGCCGACAAGCCGCTGGCCAGCATGGCCCGCCCGGCCAAGCCCGCCGGCGCCCCCGCAGCCACGGCCCCGGCGAAGGGCGGGGCCAAGGGCGGGGCGGCGGGGTCGGGGCTAGCCAAGGGCGGGGCGGCGGGGTCGGGGCTAGCACTGTCCCCCCCGCGCGCGCCCCGGCCCGCGCCCGAGCGCGACCTGCCCGGTCGCAAGGAGCGCGTCGGCCAGCGCGAGCCCGCCACCGAGCGGCTCCCCGTCCGCCCCGCTGCCCGCACCGGCCAGGCTCAGGTACCCCCAGCGCCACTGCCGCCAACGCGACGGGAAGCGGATCTGGCCGCCGCGGGCCCCTCCCGCCCCGAGCCGGGGGCGCTGCTCGACACCGGGCCGCGCTTCTCCCGCGACACCGGGCCCCTCGGGATCAGGGACACTGAGCCGCGTCCGCTGCGCGACACCGGGCCCCTCGGGATCAGGGACACCGGGCCGCGTCCGCTGCGCGACACCGGGCCCCAGGGGATCAGGGACACCGGGCCGCGTCCGCTGCGCGACACCGGGCCGCGCTCTTCTCGCGACACCGGGCCGCAGGCCAGGGCCGGGTTCCGGCGGCGGGACAACACCGGGCCGCACGCCGCAAGGGACCAGGATCTGGCCATGCTCGCCGGGCTCTCCAGCCCGCCGCCGCCCATCGCCGGCGCGCTGGAGGATGACCCGCTGACCAGCCCGTCGTTCTCGCTCAAGGCGGTACCGGCCACGGACAGCCGCTCCTACAGCAACGCCAGGAGGCACGCCAAGACGGCCGGCCCCGCCCCGGCTACCGGCGGCTATCCGCCGGCCGAGTACACCGATCCCGGCTACACCTACCAGACCGCACCCCCGGCGGCCGTTCCGCCACCGGCCCCCGCCGCGGACTGGTACAGCGCGCCCCCGGCGCCGGCCGCGCCGCCCGCCGGAGCGCCGGGGCCCGCGTACGCGAACCCCTACCAGTACACCAACGCGGGCAACGGCGGCTCATCCGGCGGGTCCCCGGGACAGGCCACCGCGGGTTACCCCAGCCACTTGGCGGACCCGTTGCGCGGCTACTCGCCGCCCGCTTACGCGGCGCAGCCCCAGTACCCGGAGGTCACCGGCCAGGATGCTTACCACACGGTGCCCGCACCGCCGGCCGGAACGGCCCCATACGCCGACGGCTACGCGGGGCACCCGTACGCGGACCAGCCCGGCCATCCGGACGGGTACGGCAGCGGCGCGCCGGTCCCCGGTTACGAGCAACAGGGCTACCGCGCGGACCCCTACGCGGCCGGTGGGTACGGTCCATATCCGCCCCAGGGTTGACAAGCCGGCCGGCCAGGCGCGGACAATATGGCGACCGCGGAGAACCGCTACGTACGGCAGGGGAGACGGTGGACCGCGCACCCGATCACGCTCGCACCTACCACTTGCACCGGCTGGCGACCGCCCTTGACACCCGCGGCCTGCATGCCACGGTGAAAACCACCTACCCGGCCGCCCTGCACATCTTCGCGCCAGGTGCGACGATGCTCGCGGAAAGCATCGGCTGCACCCCTGGCACCGACGACCGGGGGCACCTTCGCTGGTATTACCGCTGGTCCTGGGGGGAAGTGCTGCACGACGCCGACGACCCCTCGGCCGCGGCCGCGAAGATCGCCGAGGTCCTCGCGTCTCGTTAGGAGCGGGCTTGTCTGCGGCGTCACGCTAGCGCCGTACGGAGACCCACGCGGGACCAGGGTTAGTCTGGTTCTTACATGCACGTGTACAGGAGGTCGGCGTGACTAAACAGGCGACTCCGCCGCCGCCAGGTGATAAGCCCTCGCCGTCCGCCCCGCCGCCGCCGCCCGCCTGGCGGCACTGGCTGTGGCCGATCGCGCTGCTCGCGTTCGTGTTCCTATTTTTTGTGGTGCCCACGCTGCACAGCAACCAGGCCACGCTCACCTACTCCCAGTTCTTGTCCCGGGTCAGCTCGCACCAGGTGAAGACCGTCACGCTCGGCGCGAACGGCCAGGCGGTCGGGACGCTGAAAAACGGGGGCGCGTACGGCACGGTGATCCCGAGCCAGGCCGGACAGCAGTTGCTGAACAACCTACGCGCTGCGGGCGTACAGATCACCGCCAGCGCGCCCGGCCCGTCGTTCGGCTCCGAGGTGCTGACCTGGGTGCTGCTCCTCTCGCCGTTCATCCTGCTCGGCTGGCTGTGGATGCGGCTGTCGCGCGGCGCGGGCGGGCAGTTGCAGGGCGTGCTCGGGGTCGGCCGGTCCCGCGCGAAGGTGTTCGACGCGGAACGGCCGAAGACCCGGTTCAGCGACGTGGCCGGCTACGAGGGCGCCAAGGCGGAGATCGTCGAGGTGGTGGACTTCCTGCGCAGCCCCGACCGGTACCGCCGCGCCGGGGCGACCCCGCCGCGCGGGGTGCTCATGGTCGGCCCGCCCGGCACCGGGAAGACGCTCATCGCCCGGGCGGTGGCCGGTGAGGCGGACGTGCCGTTCTTCTCCGTCGCGGGCTCGAGCTTCGTGGAACTGTTCGTCGGCGTCGGCGCCGCGCGGGTCCGCGACCTGTTCGCCGAGGCCCGCAAGCGGGCCCCGTGCATCATCTTCATCGACGAACTGGACGCGATCGGCCAGCGGCGGTCCGGCTCCGGTGCGGTCGTCGCCAACGACGAGCGCGAGCAGACGCTCAACCAGCTGCTGACGGAGATGGACGGGTTCGACCCGACCGAGGGCATCGTGGTGCTCTCCGCCACGAACCGGCCCGAGGTCCTGGACCCGGCGCTGCTGCGGCCCGGCAGGTTCGACCGGCAGATAACGATCCCGCTGCCCAACCTCACCGAACGGGAGGCCATCCTCAAGGTTCACTCCCGCGACAAGAAGCTGGACCCGGACGTGGACCTCCAGGTGGTGGCCCGCGGCACGCCGGGCTTCTCCGGGGCCGACCTGGCCAACCTGGTCAACGAGGCGGCCATCAACGCGGTGCGCGGCGGGCGGGAAGTGATCACGGCCGACGACTTCGACGCCGCCAGGGACCGCATCATCCTCGGCCGCCGGGAGGGCTCGAACGTGCTGCTGCCGGACGAGAAGCAGGCCGTGGCCACGCACGAGGCGGGCCACGCGATCGTCGCCGCGCTGTCCCCGCGCGCCGACCCGGTGGCCAAGGTCACCATCCTGCCGGCCGGGCAGGCTCTCGGCGTGACCCAGCAACTGCCCCTGGTGGAGCGGCACCTGTACGGCGAGGACTACCTTAACCAGAGTCTGGCGGTACGGCTGGGCGGGCGGGCCGCCGAACTGGTCGAGTTCGGCCAGGGCTCGACCGGCGCGGCCAACGACCTGGCGTCTGCCACCGACCTCGCCACCAAAATGGTCCGCGAGTTCGGGCTGTCCCCCGCGATCGGCCCGGTCGGCTACCCAGAGGGCGGCTCGGTGTTCCTCGGCGGCGGCGGGGCCGCCATGTCCAGCCGCCCCTACGCCGAGGCCACGCAGGCGGCCATCGACAGCGAGGTGGCGCGGCTGCTCCGCGAGGCCGAGGAGAGCGCGGTCAGCCTGATCCGGCAGCACCAGGCGGAGCTGCATGCCCTGGTGGACCAGTTGCTGGAGCAGGAGACGGTGGACGGCGGCGTGGTCTACCAGATCCTTGGCACGCGGCCGCCGGAGCACCGCCAGGAGGGGGCGGTCATGGCCCCGGCCCGCGCCGCGGCGGCCGCCAGCGCGGTCACCGTGTCGGCGGCGGGTGCCAAGAAAGCCGCTCACCCGGCCCAGCAGAGCCCAGCCACCCGCGACGGAGCCGGGGGAAGCTGAGGCCACCGTGGTCGCTCCCCCGGGCTAGCACGACCGTAGGCCACCGGGGGGTTCCGGGGGGGCGTCCTCCCGGGCCAGCACGGCCCGGCACCACTTTGCCCTCTTACGGTGGCGCGCATGCCCGCCACGATCTCGGTGCGTGACCTGCGCAAATCCTACCGACGGGTCGCTGCCGTGGACGGCGTGACCTTCGAGGTGGAGCAGGGTGAGTTCTTCGGGATCCTGGGCCCGAACGGCGCGGGCAAGACCACCACGCTGGAGGACGTCTTTTTGGAACTCACCGGGCGCGAATACCGCGCCTAATCCGTAGTTCCCCCACCGCGACGCCTACATGGGTCTTGACTAGGTGAAACAGCGTCAGATCATGACTGCGTGGTCATGTAATCTTCGTGATCAAAGGCCCTACCACCTGCTTAAACACTGTGGCATATCGGCACAGGGGAAGTTCGGCCTAGTGCCGAGGGCGCCCGCCGTCAGCCGGTGACCAGGCGGGCCGGGTCCCTGGGGGCAGGGTGCGCGGCCAGCTTGACGTGGTACATCGACCGCCAGTTCTTGCCGGTGAGCAGGAAAGCCCCGGTACCGGGCAGGGCCGCAACCCCGTTCAGCACCGCCTCGGGGTCCCCCCGGTGACGTTCCATCACCGCCTTGGCGTCCACGATGTCGGTGACCTCGCCGCTGCCCGGGTCGATGCCCACCAGGTACCGCTTGCCCAGCACGTTCGCCCACACCCGCCCCCCGGCCCACTCCAGGTCGTTCAGGCCGGGCACGCGCTCGCCGCCGGCGCGGACCCGGATCAGGCCGAGCGGCTCCAGCGTGCCCGGGTCCCGCGGGACCAGTTCGCTGCTGCCGTCGCTGGTCAGCACGCTGCCGTTCGCGGCGCAGATGCCCCAGCCCTCACGGTTGAACGGGACCTCGCCCACCAGTTCCAGGTCGCGTGCGTCCCAGCGCAGCGCGACCCGCTCCCGCCAGGTGAGCTGCCACAACTGCCCGCCGGCTCGGCAGATTCCCTCCGCGAACAGTTCCGGCGGCAGCGGTGCCTGCGCCTCGGGCCGCGCCGCGCCGAGCCGGTAGCGGCGCAGCGCCGACTGCCCGTACCCGCCGGTGCTCTCCCAGACGATGTCCCGGCCGACGACCAGGCCCTGGGTGAAGCCGCGCCCCGGGTGCGGCAGGAGGCGCAGCACCTGCAACCGGTGAAATCTCAGCGTGCCACCTCCGGGTGCCCGTGCCCCTGCCCACCGCCACGCAGACATCCTGCCAGCCGGGGCATGGCCCGTTGGCCCGGGGGGACGACCCCCCGGAACCCCACGCCGGCCCGCGGCCCCGTTCCTCCGTCACCGGGCCTTGGCCGTAGGGTTTCGCCCATGCACAGTGTGGATCCGACCACCGAGCAGATGATCCGCTCGGTCCTGGCGTACGCGGAGAACCGGTTGCGGCTGGATCCGGTGCCCCTGGACGGGTGCCGGCGGGAGCCGACCGAGTTCGATGCCCTGCTGCGCGGGCTGCCGAGCGAGGAGCCGCACAACGTGGACCAGGTGCTCGGCGCGTACGCCTCGGTCCTGGCACCGGCGGTGATCTCCGCGGACAGCCCGCGGTTCCTCGGCTTCATCCCCGCCGCGCCGACCAAAGCCGCGCTGCTGTTCGACATGCTCGTCTCCTGCGCCTCGATCCAGGGCATCTCCTGGCTGGAGGCCTCCGGCGCGATCCACGCCGAGAACCTGGTGCTGCGGCTGCTCGCCGACCGGGCCGAGCTGCCCGCCTCGGCGGGCGGGTGCTTCGTCTCCGGCGGTTCCGCGGCCAACCTGTCGGCGCTGATGGTCGCCAGGGAGGTGGCCAAGCGCCGGGCCGGGCCGGGCGCCCCGGGCCGCCGGCTGCGCGCCATCGTCGGCGGCGACGCCCATTCCTCGATCGCCAGCACGCTGCGCATCCTGGAGATGGACGCGCTGACCGTGACCACCCCGGACCACCGGCTGACCGGTGCCGCGCTGCGCGCGGCCATCGGGGCCGACAGCGACCGGGCCTCACTGGCCGCGGTGGTGGCGACGGCGGGCACCACGAACGCCGGGATCATCGACGACCTGGCCGGCACGGCGGAGGCCGCCCGCGACCACGGCCTGTGGTTCCACGTGGACGGCGCGTACGGCGGCGCCGGGCTGTTCGCCCCGAGCGTTCGGCGTGCCTTCGACGGCGTTGAGCACGCCGACTCATTCGTCCTGGACCCGCACAAGTGGCTGTTCGCGCCGTACGACTGTGCCGCGCTGCTGTACCGGGACCCGGCGCTGGCCCGCTCCGTGCACCGGCAGGAGGCGTCCTACCTGGACGTGATCCACGAGGAGCCGGCGGACTGGAACCCGACCGACTACGCCTACCACCTCACCCGCCGGGCGCGCGGGCTGCCCCTGTGGTTCTCGCTCTCGGTGCACGGGGTCGGGGCCTACACCGAGGCGATCGAGGCGGCGCTCCGGCGGGCCAGGGAGGCCGCCGCGGAGATCTCCAGGCGCGGCTACCTGGACCTGATCCGCGAGCCCGACCTCGGCATCGTGCTGTTCCGCCGCCGCGGCTGGGCACCGGAGCAGTACGCGGCGTGGGCGGACCGGCTGCTCGCCGACCAGGTGGCCTTCATCCCGCCGTCGGCATGGGAGGGCGAGACCGTCGCCAGGTTCGCGTTCCTGCACCCGCACACGCCGATGGACCTGGTACGGGAGATCCTCGACCGGATGGAGTGAGCCGGTCCGCGCGGCTGCCGTGGGTCACGCCACGGCTTCGCGCTCGGCCCCGCCGGTGAGCGCGGCCGCCGAGGTGAGCAACGAGGTCTCGAACACCTGCCTGCGGCGGCGCGGGTCCATCAGGTTCACGCCCATGACGGCCAGGTCCTCGGGCCCGGGGGTGAGCACGGTGACCGAGATGCCCGCGGCGCGCAGCGCACGGACCTCGCGCAGCAGCGTCATCGTGATCAGGGCCCGGAGCTGGCGCTCCAGCCGCTCGTGCGGCATGCGCGGACGGTCCGCCACCACGCTGGCCATCGGGGCAAGCACGAAGACCTCGCCGACGCCGGCCCGGGCCACCATGCCCAGCGAGGTCGGCGAGCGAACGCCGCCGTCCACGTACCGCCGGCCGCCGATCGCGGCCGGCGCGAACCAGCCAGGGATCGAGCACGAGGCGACCACGGCGTCGGGCAGCCGGGCGGGCGGCGCCCCGGGCCGGCCGAACACCGCCCGGCGCCCGGAGTCGTAGTCAACGGCCACGATCCAGGTCTCGCCAACCACCCAGGGCGGTGGCGTGGCCGAGGCCGGGAGGCCGTAGGCGTGGCAGTGCAAGGCGTGCACCATCTCGCGGAGCGGCCGGTGGTCCCCCCTGCCGAGCGGCAGCCAGGCGCTCGCCGCGACGCTGGGGTGCACCCGGTGCGGGGCCAGCAGCACCGAAAGCATGAGCCTGGCCGAGCCGAGGCGCAGTTGCGGGGCCGGCGGCCAGGGGCCGCCGGTGAGGTTGTCCACGGCGGAGGCTGGCAGCGGACCGGCTGGCTCGCCCCGCTGGTGGGCGATCATCTCCTCGATGCTGATCCCGCAGCGCAGCGCGGCGGCAATCACGCTGCCCGCGCTCGTCCCGACGATCAGGTCGACGTCACCGATCGGGCACGGCAGGCGCTCCTGCACGGCGGGCAGAGCCCCGGTCATCCAGGCCGCGCCCAGCACGCCGCCCGCGCCGAGCACCAGGCCCACCCGGGGACCGGTACGGCTGGGCACCGCTTTCAGAGCCACGCGCACCTCCAGAGGGCCAAACGTTTGCACCTTCGCCCGGCCGGGTCGGGCGGTTAGGTGCAGATCTTATATATAGATTCCCTTGGGACGCCCTTGATGCACCTCGGTTGCGTGAGGCGCATCAAAGGGCGCGGCTCAGTACGTGCTCCCGCCCCCGCCCGGCCCGGGTGTGCGCGCCGCGCGGGCCGCGGGCTGGCCCGCCGAGCCGAGCCACCCGAGGACCGCGTCCGCGGTGTCCCGCGGGACCTCCAGTTGCGGCACGTGCCCCACCCCGGCGAACTCGCGCACCGACCAGGACGGGTTGGCGCGGGCGGCCGCGCGGGCCGCCGCGACCGGCACCAGGCGGTCGGCGGTGCCGTGGATCAGCAGTACCGGGCAGGTGACCGAGCGGAGCCGCCGGCCGTAGGCCCGGCCGTGCGGGTAGCCGACGGTGCGGACGACCGAGCGGACCGCGGCGGCGAAATCGGCTTCGAGCCCGGGGAACCCGGCCCGCTGCGCCGCGACCTCGACGTGCCGGGCGACGATCTCCGGGGCTACCCGGGAGGGATCCGCGCAGCAGAGCCGCAGGATGCCCTCCACCAGTGCCGCCGGGGACTGGCGGCGGCGCCGGGCCTGCACGACGCGGCGCAGGCCCGGGGCGAGGTACAGCGCGAACATCGCGGTGACCAGGGGGTCCGGCCGGGCGGGAACGAACGGCAGCGCCGGGTCCACCAGGATCAGGCCGGCCACGGTGGCCGGTGCGGCGCTGGCTTCGAGCAGCGAGATCATCCCGCCCATCGAGTTGCCCATGAGGATCACCGGGCCGCCGGTCACCGTGGTGATGAACCGGTGCAGCAGCGCCCGGTTGGCGGCGACGCCCGTGCCACGGCCGAGCGACTGGGTCAGGCCGTGCCCGGCCAGGTCCGGGGCGAGCACCCGGCACACGCCGGTCAGCAGCGGCGCGATCGCCGCCCAGTTGACCGCCGAGCCGCCGAGCCCGTGCACGCAGACGATGACCGGCCCGCCGGCCGGGCCGCCGAAGTCCAGGTAGCGGACGGGCCCGTTCAGGTCGGTCCATCGGGAGACGCCGGCCGGCGGTCCCCCGAACTCGGTGTCGTGCGTGGTCTGCCCAGCGGTCATCGATCCAGGGTCGGGCAACCTACAGCCGCTGTCAACCGGTGGGTAACTTAAGGTTCAGCCAGGCACCAGGGCTGGGCCTAGCCCGGCCCGGCTGCCTGGTCGTCACCGTGCAACGGAATCCGCACGGTGACCGTGGTTCCCTGGTCCTGCGCGGACTCGACGCTCAGCTCCCCGTGGTGGTTGGTCACGATGGTGCGGACGATGGACAGGCCCAGGCCCGATCCCTGGATCTCCGCCGCTACCGCATTGGATGCCCGGAAGAAGCGGGTGAACAGGGAGGCCTGGTCCGCCTTCGGGATGCCGATCCCGGTGTCGGCTACGGTGAGCACCGCCTGGTCGTCCGCGGCGGTCACGGCAAGCCCGACCCTGCCGCCCCTGGGGGTGTACTTCACGGCGTTCGACAGGAGGTTCTCCAGCAACCGGTCCAGTTGCTCCGCGTCCCCGTCGACCACGAGCCCGTGACCCGGGCAGCTCACCTCGAACCCGATACCGCCCCTCAGCGCCGTCGGCCTGATCACGTCCGTGGCGGCCTGCACGAGGCCGGCCAGGTCGACGGGGCGCAGGCGGGATGTGAACGCGCCCAGCTCGATCTTGGAGATCGTCAGCATATCCTCGATCATCTTCGTTAGCCGCCGCGAGTTGCGGCTCATCGCGTCCAGCATCTTGGCCTGGGCGGGGCTCACCTGGCCGGCGTCGCCGTCGGCCATCAGCTCGACGTAACCGATGATGCTGGTCAGTGGGGTGCGCAGGTCATGCGAGGCCGAGGCGAGGAAACTGGTCTTCGCCCGGTCCAGGGTCTTCAGCTCCGCGACCAGGCGCTCCTCGCTCTCGTAGAGGCGGGCGTGCTCGAGTGCCCGGCCGATGTCTCCCGCCAGCGACTCGACCGCTTCGATCTCCGGCTGCGTCCACGGGTGATTGGCGTCGGCTCGCGCCAGGGCCAGGCAGCCGAGCAGTTCCTGGCCCGCGCCGAAGGCCGTCAGCAGCAGCGACGCCGCGCCCAGGTCAAGCAGTGGCTTCCTGGCTTCGGCGGGGATGTCCTCGGCCGCGCTGTCGCGCAGGTCCGGTACGAGGTAGCTGGTCCGGTGGCGGTAGATCCCCCGTATCCACTCGACGGAGTCGCCCGTCAGCTCGCCGGCGTAGTCGGTGACCTGACCCCACGCATTCGGGTCACCGCGCGCGACGTTCAGCCGGTCCCCGCTGACGACGCCGACCCAGACAAAGTCGGCCACCAGGTGCTCGCGGACCGCGATCACCGCCTCCTTGAGGATGACGTGACCGCGCAGGTGCTCATGGATCCGCATGGAGGCGCGGCGGATACCGGCCTGCAGGCGGGCGCGGTTCTGCTCCCGCGACCGGTCCCGGTCGCTCTCATCCGCGAGGAGGTTGAACGACGTGGCCACGTCCCGCACGTCGGCGGGCCCGCCAGCAAACGCGCGCACCTCGCTGTCGCCGAGCGCGCGCCCGCGCACCGCCGTCATGGCGGCTTGCAGCGGGCCGCTCACCCAGCCCAGGCCCGCCGCCATGGCGATCATGGGGAGGAGCAGCCCGGCGGCGAGAATCGCGGCGCTCCAGCCCAGGCCGACACCCAGCAGGGGCTGGCCCTCCGCGGTAACGGCGCCGTGGGCGAGGTACCGCTGCAGCCTGGCGGCCTGGCCCGTGAAGGCCCCGGTGATCGCCGACGCCCGCGCGTAGAGCCGGGCCGCGCCGGCGCTGCCCGCGGGGGCCGCCGCCGCCTGGTCGTCGGCCAGGAAGGCCAGCCGGGCGGACCGTTCCTCCGTCTGCACGGCACCGAGCACGCCGGACCACGCCAGCCGGCGTGCCTGGCTGAGCGCCTGCCTGAACTGGCCCTGCTCGCTGTGGTAGGCACGGAGCAGCCCAGCATCGCCGGTCGCCTGGTATCCCCGCGCCGCGTGCTGCGCCTCGAGAAAGTCAGCGAGCATGACGAGGTTGGCGGCCTGGACCGCCTGAACCCTCCCGTGGAAGCTGGCCATCGCGTCACGCTGGCGGGCGGCCCCCGCCAGCACAAAAACGATCATGGTCACGGCCAGCACGGACTGCGCCGTGAGCCCGGCCCAGGCGTAGAAGATGATGGAACGTGGCTCCCTCACGGCGCCCGCGCCACCCTGCGCACGTCAGCCCCTTGGGGAGACGGCCTGCAGGTTCTCCCGCGCCGCCTGGGTCATCGGGTGGTCGGGGCCGAGGGTGCGCTCGCAGTCGGCGAGCGTGCGGCTGAAGATCGCCAGTGCCTCCGTCATCCGGCCCGCCGTGTGATAGGCCTGGGCCAGGTTGCTTCGCAGGGTGAGGGTGTCGGGGTGGTCGCGGCCCTGAGCCCTTTCGCACTGCGCGAGCGCCAGTTCGTACAGGGGGATGGCCTGGGCCAGTTTGCCCGCCGAATGGTACGCCGAGGCGAGGTTGCCGCGGGTGGCGATGGTGGCGGGGTGCTCGGGGCCCAGCGCCCGCTCCCGGTCGGCCAGCGCCTGCTCGTACAAGGGAATGGCCTCTTTGAACCGGTTCGTGGCGCAGTAGACGTCCGCGAGGCTGGCGCGGGTCGCAATGGTGTCGGCGTGCTCGGGGCCCAGCACCCGGCTGCGGTCGGCCAGCGTGCGCAGGTAGACCGGGATCGCGTCCTTGAGCCGCCCCGCGGCGCGGTACGCGGCCGCGAGGCCGGCGCGCGCCGCGATGGTGTCGGGGTGCTCGGGGCCGTGCGCCCGTTCCCCGTCGGCCAGCGCCCGCTGATACAGCGGGAGCGCGTCCCCGGGCCGGCCGGCGGCGCGGTAGGCGTGAGCCAGGCTGGCGCGCGCGGCCACCGTGGCTGGATGCTCGGGGCCGAGTACCTGTTCCCTGCCCGCGAGCGTGTGCTGGAAGGCGCTGATCGCTTCGTTGGTCCTGCCAGCGCCCAGATAGGTTTCGGCGAGGTCGTTGCGGGCCGTCAGCGTGTCCGGGTGACGCGACCCCATGGCGTGCTCAGCATCCGAGAGGGTGCGCTCGCCAAGGCGGATCGCGTCCTGGCTGCGGCCAGCGGCCCGGTAGGCGCGCGCCAGGCTGGCCCGGGTGGCCAGCGTGTCCGGGTGGCCCGCGCTCAGGGCGCGCTCGCGTTCGGCAAGCGCGTGCTCGTGCAGGGCGATGGCGTCACCGGGCCGCCCCGCCTCCTCGTACGCCCTGGCCAGCCGGTCACGGGCGAGGATGGTCTGGCTGTGGCCGGCGCCCAGGAATTGCTGGCTGGCGCCGAGCATCGAATGCCAATAGTCGGCGGCGGGCCCGGTCAGGGCGCCGGATTCGAGGCTTTGCCCCGCCCGCAGCAGCACCGGGTGGCACTCGGGTGCCCACAACAGCAGGCCCGCACGCTGGCGCAGCCTCGCCGTGCAGTCCCGGAGCGCCTGCTCGAAGCTCGGCGGGGCATCGCGGCGCGGCCACGCCTCAAGGAGAGCGTCCGCGGCGGCACGCGCCGCCTCGTCAAATTCCGCTGCCGCCAGGCGCTGCAAGACCATGGCCTGGACCAGGGCGTGGATCCGCACCGTGCGGGCCGGGCTGGTGGCGTCGATGGTGACCAGGCCCGCCCTGGCCAGGTTGTACATCGCGGCCCGGGCCTCCGCCTCCTCGACCGGGCCCGCGCCCAGGGAGCGGCTGAGGTAGGCGCAGGCGGCCCGGCTGATGAGCACGGCCCCCGGGATACCGTTCGGATCCAGCATCGCGGCCATGGCCAGGGCCGGGCGGGCAAGGCCCGTCGGCGGCATCTCGCCGGCCAGCTCGGCGGCCAGCGACCAGGTGGACGCGACGGCAGGGGGCGGCGCGTCCGCCGGGCGGCGCTGGCGGCGGAGCTCGGCCAGGTACTGGCCGCAGCTGAGCCCGGTCTCGGCCATCATCGCGCCCGCCTGGCCCAGCGCGATCGGCAGAAACCCCAGCTCGTCGGCGAGTTCTACCGCACCAGCAAGCTGGCCGGGGTCCGCGTGCAGCCTGGCGGACAGCTGCGCGAGCGCCTCCCGCCGGCTGAACGCCCCAACCTCCACAATCCGGGGGCTGTCCGCGTGGGTCAGGGCGCCGGCGCGGGGCGCCGTGACCAGGACACGCCCCCGCGGCCCACCGGGCCACAGCCCGGCCAGCACGCCCGGCTCGGTCAGGTCGTCGAAGACGACGAGCCAGTCCCGGTCCGTCTCGGCCAGCCAGGCGAGGAACGCCGACGC
>Ga0207646_10000897_pt1 | contig 38370 bp, 27 predicted proteins | sample KBSK5502metaG_FD_184343 | JGI IMG/M metagenome (GOLD analysis project Ga0207646, IMG submission 184343) | Corn, switchgrass and miscanthus rhizosphere microbial communities from Kellogg Biological Station, Michigan, USA - KBS K5-50-2 metaG... | ecosystem: Host-associated > Plants > Roots >... | reverse complement strand
GGGCTCAATTCCTGATGTTTGTGGGGGCGGAATCAAGGTCTGCCCTCAATAATTTAAACGACATAGCCAAGACTTGGTAGAAGCACCTTACCAACAATTATTGCATCAGTGCCAAAACTTCTATCGACGCTGGGATCAAGCTTTTTCTGAAATGGCGCTACGAACTAGCGAACCGCAGGCTTTGGCCTAATGATTATAGATAATCTTTTATCTTGACCTGATTATGGATAATGCTGTATCCTCTTGCAAAACGTCAGCGCCTCAAGCGAGGATTCCCATCAGGGCTTGTTGATAGGGAGAAGTGTCGAATCAGCTAACCAGCCAAGCGAAACAGGTGAAACCCCAGGATTGAGACCCAGCCGGTTTCTCTTCCGAGGTTGACCTGAGCCGCGGCTCGAAAAAGCAAAACAGGTCTGAGAGTTCATGAATCAACAGAAATCGTTCAAGTACGTGAAGTATCTTTGGCGGGATGAGGTCGCCCATGGGCTGTCAGGTTTGGACCGCTTGGTCTACCGGTCCAACAAGCTCGGCGAGGACCTGACGCTGACCAATACCGGTGGCGGCAACACCTCGTCCAAGCTCATGGAGCAAGACCCGCTTACCAGCGAAAGCGTGGAGGTGTTGTGGGTCAAGGGGTCCGGCGGAGACCTCCGGACGGCGAAGCGCGACGGCTTTGCGTCGCTCTACCTCGACAAGGTGCGGGCGATGAAGCCGCGCTATCTCAATCACCCGGAGCGGGGGCCAAAGACCGAAGTCGAGGACGAGATGTACCCCTTGTACAACCACTGCGTCTTCAACCTGAACCCGCGCGCCTGTTCGATCGATACGCCGCTCCACACCTTCGTCCCCTACCAGCATGTGGACCACCTGCACCCGAACGCGGTCATCGCCATCGCGGCTTCGGTCAATCAGAAGCGGCTCTGCAAAGAGATCTTCGGTGATGAGGTGATCTACGTCCCGTGGCAGCGGCCGGGCTTTGACATCGGGCTGCTGATCGAGTCTTTGATCAAGGAAAACCCGAAGGCCAAAGGGGTGCTGCTCGGCCACCACGGGATGAGTTCCTGGAGCAACGACGACAAGGCGTGCTATGAAATGGCGCTGGAGATCATCGACCGGGCGGCCCGCTACATCGAGGAGCGTGATCGCGGCGAGATGACTTTCGGCGGACAAAAGTACAGGGCGCTGCCGGAAGCTGAAAGGCAGCGTGTGCTCGTTGAGATTCTGCCGTGGCTGCGCGGCCGGGTCTCAGTCTCCAAGCGGTTCGTCGCGACAGTGCAGGACGACGCGAAGATGCTGCGCTTTGTGGGCAGCCGTGAAGGCCCGCGCCTGGCCGCGCTCGGCACGTCGTGTCCCGATCACTTCCTCCGCACCAAGATCAAGCCGCTCTTTGTGGGCTGGAACCCGCAGGGCGGCGACATCAGCTCGCTGAAGGAGTCGATCTCCGCCGGGCTGGTCCAATACCGCCAGGATTACGAGGCCTATTATCATCGCTGCCGGCGTCCCGACTCGCCGCCGATGCGCGACCCCAACCCGACGGTCGTGCTGATTCCGGGGCTGGGGATGATCGCCTGGGGGAAGAACAAGAGCGAGTCGCGCGTCACGGCCGAGTTCTACAACTGCGCCATCGAGGTCATGCGCGGGGCGGAGGCCATCGACCGCTACGAGGCGATGGACGAGCAGGAGGCTTTCGACATCGAGTACTGGTCCTTGGAGGAGGCCAAGCTCCGGCGGCTGCCGCCGGAGAAGGAACTGGACCGGCAGGTCGCGGTCGTCATCGGCGCGGGCGCCGGCATCGGAAAGGCTACGGCTCACCGGCTGGTGAAGGAGGGGGCGCACGTGGTGTGCGTGGACCTCGACGAAGCGGCGGCGAAGGAAACGGCGCAGGAGATCATTGCCAAGTACGGCGAAGGCATCGGCGTGGCGGGCACCGGCCTCAGCAACTGCGGCCCGGCCACGGGGCTCTCCTGTGACATCACCGATCGAGAGAGCGTCGCCCGGATGTTCGGCGACGTGATGCTGGCTTACGGCGGAATCGACGCCGTCGTGGTCACGGCCGGCGTCTTCGTTTCACCCGACAAGTCAGGCCGCATCCGAGACGACCTGTGGGCCAGGACGTTTGCGATCAACGTCACCGGCGCTTATATTGTGGCCGACGAGGCGCACCAGATTTTCAAACGCCAGGGCCTGCCTGCCAACCTGGTGCTGACCACGAGCGCCAATGCCGTGGTCGCCAAGAAGGGCAGCCTGGCTTACGACAGCAGCAAGGCCGCGGCCAATCACCTCGTCCGCGAACTGGCGATTGAGATGGCTCCGCTCGTGCGGGTGAACGCGGTGGCGCCGGCGACGGTGGTCAAAGGCAGCACCATGTTCCCGCGTGACCGGGTGATCGCCTCGCTCGCGAAATACGAAATCCCCTTCGGCGAAGGGGAATCGACCGAAGATTTGCGGGACAAGCTGGCGGCCTTTTACGCGAAACGCACGCTCACCCAGACGCCGATTGAGCCGGAAGATCAGGCCGAAGCGATCTTCCTGCTGGTTTCACCGCGGCTCGCCAAGACCACCGGTCACGTGATCCCCGTCGACGGCGGGTTGCAGGACGGTTTCCTGAGATAAGTCACCGGGCAAAATAATGTTACTCAGCCGGGTCAGTACAGGGAGCGGTAGCGACCTGGTGGACTCGTGAGGTGCACTCTCCGGGAAGACCAGGTCGCTACCGCTCCCTGTACTGACTTGATCTGCTCACTTGTGCGATCATGAGGTTGAGTAGTTCCAATGGAAAATGGAAAACGAAAGAGAGGATGGCTATGGCATCGCATTTCGAAATCGAAGACGGCTTCATCGCGCAGCAGAATCAGAGAGCGAAAACCTGGCTCGACGAGGATTACGAACACCTCGCCCGCGTGCTAGGGCGGAGCGGCGTAGACATTGATGACCTCGTCGCTAAAGCCCAGGCTTTCCAGGTGGCGGTCCCATCGTGGGGTGTCGGGACTGGGGGCACACGCTTCGCCCGCTTCCCCGGTGTGGGTGAGCCGCGCGACATCTACGAAAAGCTGGAGGACTGCGGCACCATCTTCAAGCTGGTGCGCTCCACGCCCGCCGTCTCTTTGCACATCCCGTGGGACAAGCCTGACGATGCGCGCGAGCTGCGTGAGTTTGCCGGCGAACGCGGGTTGCATTTCGATGCCATGAACTCGAACACGTTCCAGGATCAAGCCGAGCAGAAGCTGTCATACAAGTTCGGCAGCCTCACGCACCCCGACCCGGCCGTGCGCCGCCAGGCCGTCGAGCACAACCTCGAGTGCATCGAGATCGGGCAGACCCTGGGCTCGAAGGCGCATACGGTGTGGATCGGCGATGGCGGGAATTTTCCGGGACAAATGCATTTCCGGCGGGCGCTCGAACGCTACCTCGAGAGTCTGCGCCAGATCTACGAAGCATTGCCCGATGACTGGCGCGTCTTCCTCGAGCATAAGTTTTACGAGCCGGCCTTCTACTCGACGGTGATCAACGACTGGGGGATGAGCTACTACTGCGCGCGCTCGCTCGGGCCGAAGGCGTGCTGCCTGGTCGACCTCGGCCACCACGCCCCGAACGTCAACATCGAGATGATCGTCTCGCGTCTGATCCAGTTCGGCAAGCTTGCCGGGTTCCATTTCAACGACAGCAAGTACGGCGACGATGACCTCGACGCGGGCTCGATCAAGCCCTTCCAGCTTTTCTTGATCTTCAACGAACTGGTGGATGCCGAACTCGAAGGCGTGCCCGGCTTCGCCCCGGCCTACATGCTCGATCAGTCGCACAACGTCACCGACCCTATAGAGTCATTGATGATGAGCGCCGTCGAGCTGGTGCGCGCTTACGTGCAGGCACATCTCATTGATCGTGCCGCGTTGGAAGCAGCGCAGGAGAAGTGCGATGCGCTGATGGCGCTCGCCACTTTGAAACAGGCATTCACGACCGATGTCGCGCCCATCTTAGCGACGGCCCGCCAGCGCGCGGGCGGGGCGATTGACCCTATCGCCACCTATCGGGCCAGCGGCTACCGCCGACGGAAAGCTGAAGAGCGGCCGGCGCAGGTAGGAGTCGCCGCCGGCATTGTCTAGCGGGCGGCAAGTCTAGCGAGTGCGCTCGTGATCAAGTTTCAGTTTTGAATCCGCAGCCAGAACCGAATTGGTTAGCGTTTCTGCTGCCGGTCCAAGACAACCTGACGCAGGTCCTCAAAGCGAGCGTTCATATCCGCAAAACGCTTATCTACCGCCTCAAAGCGAGTATTTATATTCCGCTCGTTTTGTTGGACCAGCGCGGTCAGGTTTTTCTCCACCTGGTCGATGCGTCGCTCCAGGACTCCGGTCGCCCAGTACAGTGTCCCGAACAGCGTACCAGCCATCACAACGACGAAGCCAATGAATTGCCAGTTGATCATGCGATTGCCGCTGGCAATCGACCGGTTAAGCTGCTCGATGGCGCCTTCAGTTTTAGCGAGTCGGTGGAGGGTGTCAGTGAGCTGAGTCTTCAGTTCAGTGAGTTCCGCTTTGAGCGTGACATCATCTGTGGCCATGGCATTCATCCCGGTTAGGGTTGAAAGCATTGTAGCACAGCGCGGGTGAGACGAGAAAATCTTGCCAGAAGCACCGGCAGTTTCGAGTTTGTCTCACAGAAGCTTGATGAACGATGTGCTCTACATCGCGGTCGATCTCGGCGCCGGCAGCGGACGCGTCTTTCTGGCCGGGCTGGCGCCGGGAGAGTTATTGCTGGAGGAGGTGCGCCGGTTTCACTACCCAGTGAGTCGAGATGAAGGGCACCTGCGTTGGAACCTGACCCACATCCTGGATGAGATCAAGGCCGGAGCGCGAGCCGCGGGCGCGCGGGCCCGCCATCTGGGGCGGCCCATTCAGAGCATCGGGGTCGATAGCTGGGGCGTTGACTACGGGCTGATCGATGTCGAAGGCCGGCTCCTCGAACATCCCATCTGCTACCGGGACGAACGGACGCAAGGGATGATGGAGGCAGTCTTCGCCGAGCTTCCGCGGGAGGAGCTCTTCGAGCGGACCGGCGTCCAGTTCCTGGTCTTCAACACGCTGTTTCAACTCTACGCCCACACACAAGCCGGCATCCCGGACAGGGCCGCGCGCCTGCTCCTGATTCCGGACCTGATCAATTTCTTTCTCACCGGGAAGGCCGTGACCGAGCACACGAACGCGACCACGACGCAGCTTGTCAACGCCGGGGCCGGAGCTTGGGACCGGGAGATCCTGGATCGTTTGCATCTGCCGTCTCACCTGCTCGCGGAGATCATCTCCGCCGGCACAGACCTCGGCCCTCTCAAGCCTGGCCTGGCTGAAGAATTGAGTCTGGACGGCGTGCGGGTCGTGGCGCCGGCGACGCACGATACCGGCAGTGCCGTCGTGGGAGCGCCGCTTGAGGATGGGTGGGCTTACATCTCTTCCGGCACTTGGTCTCTGGTCGGCGTCGAACGCCGGAGCGCCCTCATCAACGCCGAGGTCGCGCGCCACAACTTCACCAATGAAGGCGGCGCGTTCGGGACGGTCCGCTTCCTCAAGAACGTCATGGGGCTGTGGATTCTCGAGTCTTGTCGCAGGGAGTGGCGGGAACGCGGCCTTGAGGTGGACTATGACACGCTCCTGCGGCAGGTTGAGGCACGGGAGGATTTTCCCGGTTTGATCTTTCCTGATGACCCGCGATTCTTCAATCCGCCGAGCATGCTGGAGGCGGTGGCCGAGCAACTCGCTGAGAGTGGGCAACGCGTCCCGACTGATCCGCCGGCAGTGGCCAAAGTCATCTTGGATTCACTCGCCTTCCGCTACGCTTCAATCCTCAGCACCATCGAATCACTGACGAACCGGAAGATCGCCGGAGTGCAGATCGTCGGCGGGGGCAGCCAGAACGACTACCTCAATCAGGCGACGGCCACGGCCACCGGCTTGCCGGTCCTCGCCGGGCCGGTCGAGGCGACTGCCACCGGGAATATACTGGTCCAGGCGATCACCGCGGGCCGCTTCGAGTCGCTGCATGATGCGCGGCGGCACGTCGGCCAAAACGTCCGGCGGAAGAGGTTCGCCCCGCGCCCATCGCCTGCCTGGGAAAAGGTGGCCCGTAGCTACGCGCCAATCGAGGAGCGATATTTCAGCTATCGGTTATAGCTGGTTGTTGATCTTGATTTGATTCAAGATGGCGCTAAGCTTGTGCCCCGGTAGAGAACTCCCGCGAGGATGTCTCGACGGGAAAGAATAATGAGCTTTGTCTGGGCGTCATGCTCCCAAGCAAGTTGAGAGGAGTAGAAATACCTATGAGCAGCACAAGTTTCTTGGATCAGGTTGAACCTGTCTCGAAAAAGGATCGCACCCTGGCCATTTTAAGGGAAGCCATCATCACCGGCAAAATCGATCCGGGTGCGCCGATTGCCGAAAACCGCGTCTCGCAACGGCTGGGCGTGGCCCAAGGGTTGGTGCGCGAAGCGTTGATTGAACTCGAGCACCAGGGGCTGGTGCAGAGGATGCCATATCGGGGAACGTTTGTGACGAAACTGAGTCGGGAAGACATCGAGAAAATCTTTCGCCTCCGCAGCGAACTTGAAGCCTTGGCCGGGAAGTGGGCCAAGGCGCAGGCCAAGGCGGCCGACATCGCGGCGCTGCGGGGGCTGGTCGAAGGCATGCGTCAGGGGGCGGAGAAATTGGACCTGGATCAATTCTACAAGAATGACCTGGCGTTTCACCGCAAGCTCTGGGCGGTCTCCGGGAATGAATATCTGGTCGATGCGCTGGAACGGGTGGTGGTCCCGCTCTTCGCCTTCTTTTTGATGAAGAGTACGCGGCTGCATGAATCCTACATCGAGAGCGTCACGATCCATGAAAGGATCATTGACGCCCTGGAGACGAAGGATGCGGAGAGTGTGCAGCAACTGATCCGAGAGACGCTGAGCGAGCTGAAGGAAGAATGGTTCACCAAACTGCTGCCGAAAGAAGCGTGACTTCTGCTAAATCAGGGCAGGCACCTAGGTACAGTACGGGGAGCGTGAGCGACCTGAACCTCCCGAAGCAAGCTGTTTGCCGAGAGGCAGGTCGCTCACGCTCCCCGTACTGTACCCGCCGACTGTCCGATGCGGTGCGGTCTGATTGAGAAATTGGAGGCGAAGCATGTGCAAGCGTCTGGTCATACTGAGCCGCGCATTGATGAGTGCGGCGGTCATGTTATGCGTGCTGGCTGGCGGCAGAGATGTTTCCCTGGTGGCGCAGGATTCGACCTCCGGCTGGTCGCAATTGCCGGCCATCCTGAGTCGCATCAAGCCCCCGACTTTTCCCGACCGCGACTTCAAGATCACTGATTACGGCGCGGCCGCGGGTGGTGCCACCGACTGCACCGAGGCCATTCGTAAAGCTATCGAGGCTTGCCACGCGGCGGGCGGCGGGCGCGTCGTCGTGCCGCGCGGCGTGTTCCTGACTGGCGCCATTCACCTGAAGAGCAACGTCAACCTCCACGTCGCCGAGGGCGCGACGCTCAAGTTCCTGCCCGACCCGGCCAAGTACCTGCCGGTCGTCTACACGCGCTTCGAGGGCACGGAGTGCATGAACTTTTCGCCGCTCATCTATGCCTTCGAGCAGGAGAACATCGCCGTCACCGGAGGCGGCACCCTCGACGGCTCGGCCTCGGTCGAGAACTGGTGGGGCTGGACCAAGCGCGGATCTAGTACCCCGCCCGCGGCGGCCAGCATCCGCCGGCTGATCGACTTTGGCGAGCGCGGCGTGCCGGTCAACGAGCGCGTCTTCGGCTCGGGGCATTACCTGCGGCCCAACTTCATTCAACCTTACCGCTGCCGCAACGTGCTGATTGAGGGCGTGACGATCAACAATTCGCCGATGTGGGAAGTCCACCCCGTGCTCTGCGTGAACGTCACCGTGCGCGGCCTGACCATCGTCAGCCACGGCCCGAACAATGACGGCTGCGATCCGGAATCGAGCCGCGACGTGCTCGTCGAAAACTGCGTCTTCGACACGGGCGACGACTGCATCGCCATCAAGTCCGGCCGCGACAATGACGGCCGCCGCGTCGGTGTGCCCGCGGAGAATATCATTGTCCGCGGCTGCACCATGAAGGACGGTCACGGCGGCGTGGTCATGGGCAGCGAGATTTCGGGCGGCTGCCGCAACGTCTTCGTCGAGAACTGCCAGATGGACAGCCCGCACCTTGACCGCGCCCTGCGCTTCAAGTCCAACGCCCGGCGGGGCGGCGTGGTTGAAAACATCTTCATGCGCAACGTCGAGGTCGGACGCGTCGCCGAGGCGATCCTGACGATCGATTTCCTCTACGAGACCGGGGCCAACGGGCCGCATCGGCCGGTCGTCCGCCACGTCGCGATTGAAAACGTGCACAGCGCCTCTAGCCCGCGCGTGATGTGGGTGGCGGGTTTCGAGGGCGCGATCATCGATGACATCCGCTTCGCCGATTGCGTCTTCCGCGGCGTGGAGTCGAGCGAAATGTTGCTGCACGCCGGCTCGGTCTCGTTCAAAAACGTGACCATTGAGCCGGCGCAGAAGGGGCGCAGTCGGAATTCACCGACCACCAAGCCATAGTTGAAATGAGAGTCAGTACCGCGAGCAGTAGCGAGCGGGTGCTTCCCACTCACGAGTCACCCGCTCGCTACCGCTCGCGGTACTGATTCAGCACACGCATATGAATGCCCGCAGCGAAGCTGAGTAAACAAGGACGATAAAACGGGGAGGCAAGTCCCGTTAAGAAGGAAGGGAAGTTATGAGAGAGAGACTAAGACACCACTACCTTTACATTTTACTACCGCTGCTGGTGCTGGTCGGTTCGGGCCTCGCCCAAGAGTTTCGCGGCTCGATCACGGGTAAAGTCACAGACCCGGCGGGCGCCGCGCTCGTCGGGGCGATGGTCAACATCAAGAACGTAGAAACCAACGTCACCGCTACTGCCACGACCAATGAGGACGGCAGCTACAACTTTGCGCTCTTGCCGCCCGGCAAATACACGCTGACGGTGACGAGCCAGGGGTTCAAAACGGCGACGCGCGAAGGGATCGAGGTCCGCGTGGCTGACAAGCTGACGTTAGACGTCAGCCTGGAGATCGGCGTGTCGGCGGAGGTCACGACGGTCGCCTCGGCGCCGGCGCTGGAAACCGGCTCGGTCAGCACCGGGTCCATGGTCACAGGGCAGCAGATCAGCGAGCTGCCTTTGACGGATGGGACGGCGTATCAGTTAGCGACCCTCGCGCCGGGCGTCTCCTTCACCGGCAATCCGGGAGTCGGCGGCAGTCCGACCTCGAACGGGAACCTGGCGGCTTTCCGCTCGAACGGCGCCACCGGCCCTAATCAAGTCACTTTGGACGGCTCGCCCAACTACGCCTTTGACGGCGGCGTCGGCTTCTCGCCGCCCTCGGAGGCCGTGCAGGAGTTCAGAGTCCAGACGAGCGCCTTTGATGCGCAGCAGGGTTATTCGGCCGGGGCGACCGTCAACGTCGCGGTCAAGAGCGGCACCAACGACCTGCACGGGGCGGGCTGGTACTTCAACCGCGACCGGAGTCGCACCGCCAACAATTTTTTCTCGAACAAGTCCGGGCAGGAGCGCCCCGAAAGAACTTACCACCGCTTCGGCGGCGTAGTGAACGGGCCCGTCTACATCCCGAAGCTCTACAACGGGCGTGACAAGACCTTCTTCCTGTTCTCCTACGAGCGCCTCAAAAACAGTGAGGCGGGTGACGCTCAGTTTTTCACCGTGCCGACGGCGGCGATGAGACAGGGTGATTTCTCGGCCCTGCTCAACCTCCCGACGCCGATCAGAATCTTCGACCCATTGACCGCGCAGGCCACCGGCACCGTGACGCGCACGCAGGTCCGCGACCCATCGCGCGTGACGGCCTCGAACCCGCAGGGCTTGAACGTCATTCCCTTAAACCGGCTCAACCCGGTGGCGGTCGCGTATCTCAACCTCTACCCGCTGCCGAACGTCACCGGCAGTGCGGACGGTCAGGCGAACTATTTCTCGAATGCGATCCGCAGCTCGAACTACCGGGGATTGCTCACTCGCATTGACCACCGGATCAGCGCGAGTCAGTCGATCTTCGGCAAGTACTACCACAGCTTCAACCCCGAAAACCGCTACGACTGGGCGGGCGTGGTGAACAGCATTCCGGTCACGCGAGGTTTTGAATTCCGCACCAACGACGGCGCGAGCCTCGACTACACGGCCACCTTGTCGCCCAGCCTGGTCTTTGACCTGCGGACGAACCTGAGCCGGTTCGTCCAAGAGCGCCGGCCGGCCACCAATTTCGACCCGGCGACCTTGGGCTTCACGGCCCAGGCACTGGCGGCGATGCGCGGCTACAGCTACCTGCCGCGGTTCGACATCAGAGCTTACGACGCCTTGCGGCCCGTCCGCTCGATCCTGGGTTCCAACCGGTCCGACTACAACGAGGGCTTGCTGCGCCCGTTCTACGTGGCGTCGTTCCAGCCCACGCTGACACAGGTCAAGGGCAACCACGCCATGAAGTATGGCTATGACCTGCGCGTGCTGCGTGAGAACTTCACCAGCAATGGCTATCAGGGCGGACGCTTCTTCTTCGACGGCACGTACACGAGTATTACCACGACCACCACGACCAACAGCGATAATCCGACGAACGCCGACCGGAACCGCAACGCCTACGGGCGTGACGTGGCGGCGTTCCTCTTCGGCATCCCGACCGCTTCGACCTCGCAGAGCCGGATCGATAACTCGACGAATTACTCCGTCCAGTCCGTCTACCACGGCTTCTTCTTCCAGGACGACTGGCGCCTGACGCCGAAGCTCACCTTGAATTGGGGGCTGCGTTATGAATTGGAACTGGGCCTCACGGAGCGTTACGACCGCATCATCCGCGGGCTCGACTTGCAGACATCGAGTCCGATCGAAGCGGCGGCACAGGCCGCTTACGCCCGCAACCCCATCCCGGAGCTGTCGGCCGGCGCGTTCCGCGTGATCGGCGGATACAATTTCGCCGACCAGCATCACCGGGCGGCCTGGGACGCCGACAAGCGTAACCTCCAGCCGCGTCTCAGCGCCGCCTACCAGCTCAACGACCGAACGGTGCTGCGCGGCGGGTTCGGCCTCTTCATGGCCCCGTTCCGGATTGAGACTCCGATCCAGCCGGGCTTCTCCGGGTTCACCTCTTTCGTGCCCACGAACAACCAGGGCCGGACCTTCGTCGCGACCCTGAACGACCCGTTCCCCAACGGCCTGGCGGCGTCGGCCGGTTCGAGCCTCGGCTTACTGACCGACGTCGGTAATGATGTTGGCTCGTCGGCTAGCCCCATCATCCCCGGTCGCCGCCGGAACGCGAAGTTCGCGCGCCTGATCATCGGCCTCCAGCGGGAACTGCCCGGCAAGTTCGTCATCGAGGCCAACTACGTCAGGGCGCATGGTTACGACCTGGCGGTGAGCAGGGACTTGAACTTCATCCCGCGGCAGTTTTTGCCCGACCTGAGCACGGCTCCCGACATCGCCACCGTCCAGTCCTTAGATACTACGTCCAACACCTTCCTCTCGGCGACGTTCCCCAACCCGTTCCTGGGCTTGTTGCCGGCAGCGGGCAGCCCCCTAAACACGGCGACGACCATCACTCGCGCGCAGTTGTTGCAGCAGTACCCGCAGTTCACCACCAACCTGTTCGTTGAGGAGTACAGCGGCACGAACGATTACAACTCACTACAGCTTCAGGGAAGCAAGCGGTTCACGCGAGACCTGACGCTCAACCTGACTTACACTTGGTCGCGGCTGCGCGAGCGGGTGAGCTACCTGAACCCCTCTGACACGCAGTTGGAGGACCGCCTCTCGCCCGATGATCGGCCGCACCGCTATACGATTGCCGCTGTCTATCTCCTGCCGCTGGGCCGTGGGCGGAAGCTCGGCACGGACATGAACCGCTTCCTCGATTGCGTCGTCGGCGGGTGGCAGCTCAACGGCACATACGAGTGGCAGAAGGGGCAGCCGTTCTTGTTCAGTAATCCCTTGTTCTACGTCGGCGACGTGACTCGGCTGAAGAGCCGGGCCGGAGAGGGCGATGGGCAGGGGCACAAGTACGGGATCTTTGAAGGTTCGTGTGCGACCTGCGTCAACCTGCCGGCTTTTGACACCGCCGGACTGATCAGGCTCAGCAGCAACGGCCTGCGCAACGTCCCCACGACGCTCTCGAATCTGCGCCACATGCCCTACCAGGCCGTCAACCTGTCGATCACGAAGAACTTCAACCTCGGCGAGAAGCGGCGGTTGCAGGTCCGCGTCGAGGCCCTGAATGCCTTCAACCACCCGTACATCATTGACTATAACCTCGACCCGAACAACGCGCTCTTCGGCTTCTCCGCGGGCACCCAGCGGAACCTGCCGCGCGACATCCAACTCGGGGCGAAGTTCACGTTCTGATCATTTCCGCAGCGGTGCAGTACGGGGAGCGTGAGCGACCTGAGCCCCCGCAGTAGGCTACTTGCCGAGACTCAGGTCGCTCACGCTCCCCGTACCGTGGCGGAACTTGTGGAGGAGGCGGATTGAAAAGAAGAGCACAAATTGCGAAACCTAACGGACAAGGATGCCTGCGCTCCCAGGCGCTGCTCGCCGTCATCGGCCTATGGCTTGCTCTCGGCAGCGTGGCCGCCCAAACGGCGCAGGTCAGTTGGAAGGAGTGCCTCAAACAGCAGCCCGCATGGTACGCCAGTGCTGAGGCGGTGCGCATCGCCGACAACCTTCTGCTCTACCAGCGCAGCAGTGGCGGCTGGCCGAAGAATATCGAGATGGCGGCGCCGCTCGGCGAGAAGGAGCAGGCCGACCTCGTCAAGCAGAAGAACAAAGACGATTCCACCATCGACAATGACGCGACTTACACCCAGATGGCTTACCTGGCCAGGGTCTTCGGGGCCACTCGGCAGGCGCGCTTCAAGGATGCTTTCATCGCAGGCTTGGATTACCTGCTCAAGGCTCAGTACGCCAACGGCGGTTGGCCGCAGTACTACCCGAAGCTGACGGGCTACTACAAACACATCACTTTCAATGACGACGCGATGATCGGTGTGATGGAGTTGCTGCGCGAGATCGCCCGGAAGCAGCCTGTCTATGCCTTCGTCGATGAGGATCGTCGCGCCAGAGCAGGGAAGGCTGTCGAGAAGGGAATCGAATGCATCCTCAAGTGTCAGGTTGTGGCGGGGGGCAAACGCACGGTCTGGTGCGCGCAGCATGATGAGCGGACGCTTGAACCGGCGCCCGCCCGCGCCTACGAAAAGATTTCACTCAGCGGCGGCGAGAGCGTCGGCATCGTGCGCTTCCTGATGGGGATTGACCACCCGTCGCCTCAGGTGACCGAAGCCATTCAGGCGGCCGTCGCGTGGTTCGATCAAGTCAAACTCACCGGCATCAAACTGGTCGAGAAGCCGGACCCGTCGCTGCCCAAAGGCTACGACAGAATCGTCGTCGCAGACCCCAAGGCCGAGCCGCTCTGGGCGCGCTTCTACGAGATCGGCACCAACCGCCCGATCTTCTGCGGACGCGATGGCGTCGTCAAGTACAGCCTCGCCGAGATCGAGTATGAGCGGCGGAACGGCTACCGCTGGTACGTAAATGCGCCTGCCAAGCTACTGGCTCAGGACTATCCGGCTTGGCAAAAGAAGTGGGCACTTGGTAAGAATGGGTAACAGCTCGATCGGGAGAGAGAAAACCTGAACCGCCAAGACGCCAAGAGCGCCAAGCCCAGAGCCCGGAGTCCAGAGACTTGGCGCTCTTGGCGTCTTGGCGGTTCAGGCTCTCCTTAAAGGCGGAAGAATATGACTGGGAGCGCACTCTTAAGGGCCAGCAGCATCACCAAATCCTACGCCGGGGTGCAGGCTCTGAAGAGCGCTTCCCTCGAGCTGTACGCGGGCGAAGTCCATGCCCTGGTCGGCGAGAACGGCGCGGGCAAATCCACGCTCATCAAAATCATCACCGGCGCGGTCGAGGCCGACAGCGGTGAGATCAGGCTCAACGGCGAGGCGGTCACGCACCATTCGCCGCTCGCGGCCAAGTCGCGCGGCATCGTGGCGATCTACCAGCAGCCGGCGCTCTTTCCCGAACTGACGGTGGCGGAAAACATCGCGCTTGGCCTGGAGCCACAGGGCGCGTGGCACCGCATCGACTGGAAGCGCCGCCGCCTGAAGGCCGCCGAATTGTTGGCGCGAGTGGGTGCCAAGATCGACGCCGAGGCTGACGCGGGCAACCTCACCATGCCTGAGCAGCAACTGGTCGAAATCGCCCGCGCGCTGGGGGCGGACGCCCGCGTCTTGATTATGGACGAGCCGACGGCGTCGCTCTCCGAAGAAGAGACGCAGAACCTCTTTCGCGTGATTCGGGAGCTGCGCGCGCAAGGCGTCGGCATCATCTACATCTCGCACCGGCTGGATGAGCTGCCGGTGATCGCCGACCGCGTGACGGTGCTGCGCGACGGCCGCACGATTGAGACGCGCGAGATGTCTGAGGTGGATCGCCACGCGTTGATCCGCTTGATGGTCGGGCGCGAACTCGCGGCGGTCTTCCCGAAGAAGTCGGTTGAGCTGGGCGAGACGGTCTTGGAACTGCGCGAGCTCAGTTCTCGCGTCTCAGGCGTGCGGGAGGTGACGCTCTCGGTGCGGGCTGGAGAGATCGTTGGCCTGGCCGGGCTGGTCGGCGCCGGCCGCACGGAACTGGCGAAGACGCTCTTCGGCTTGACTCCGGCGGACGCAGGGATGATTCTCTTGCGCGGCGAGCCGGTCAGCATCACGAGTCCGGCTGAGGCCATCAAGCACGGCATCGCCTACGTGCCGGAAGACCGGCGGCGACACGGCGTGATTCTGGAGATGGCCGTCAGCGCCAACACGACACTGGCCGCGCTCGGCCGGCTCGCGCGCTTCGGTTTTCTCGACTTCCAACAGGAGCGCCGGATTGCGGCCGAGTACGCCGAGCGACTGGCGGTCAAAACGCCTTCGCTGCACGCGGCGGTCGCGACGCTCTCGGGCGGCAATCAGCAGAAGGTCGCCTTGAGCCGCTGGCTGGCGACCCAGCCCAAGGTGCTCATCCTCGATGAGCCGACGCAAGGCGTGGATGTCGGCGCCAAGGCGGAGATTCACGCCTTGATGGGGGAACTGGCCGGACAAGGGCTGGCGATCCTGATGATCTCCTCGGAGCTGCCGGAGATTCTCGGAATGAGCGACCGCATCGCCGTCATGCATGCCGGAACGATTGTCGGGATCCTGGATCGTACGGAAGCGACACAACCGAAGATTCTCGCGCTGGCGTTGGGGCACGAGCACAGCAATTAGAATCTTGGCTTGCCCGAATCCAAGCCTCCCTGTATCTTCATTGTAGAGCCTGAAAGGAGGTGCTGTGATGAGAGCGCGCGTTCAAAAATGGGGGAACAGTTTGGCCGTTCGCATTCCGAAGTCATTTGCCTCTGAAGTCAAACTGAGGCAAGACGCCTTGGTTGAGATTTCTTTGGTTGATGGCAAGCTGATGGTCGCTCCGGTTGAAGAATCCTCCTTCACCCTCGCGCAGCTTCTGGCGGGTATCACCAAGAAGAATCTTCATCGCGAGATAGAGACGGGAGGCGCGGTAGGGAACGAAGTAGTGACTGCTGTCAGAAAAGCGAGTTAGATACCTTTGGCGGCGGTAATGTAACGAGTCGATGAGAAATCAAGTTATTCGCATGGAACGACCGCTCCGCTTTCTCATAAATCTTATAGCCTGCTTGCTCCTTCTACTACTTCTTGTAGAGGTGTTTCGAGTGGGGCTGCAATATTATTCTAGCTTTTGGCATTCGAAGGTTGGGTACGCTACGCTGCTCATCATCGCTGCATTAGTAGTGCAAATCAGGAGAAATTTCGCTTATATGGTTGCACTGCTGCTCAGCGGATATGTTCTGTATGATTTTGGTGGTTTTTTGTTAGGCAGGCGTTTTTATACTGTCGTACCTTTTAGCGAGATCCCAAATTTTTGGAGAGAGCTTTACGTCACGCGTTCAGCAGGGGGACTTGTAGTAGATGGGATGCTGATAGGTTTAGCAGTGCTTATTATCTGTTACGGCTCAATTCGTTTAGCACGATATGCATTCAGTAAAATAGGTGCTGGGCCATTGGCTACATAGACTAGGAGGAGGAGATGATGGACAGGTTTCTCGGAAAGTATTCGGCTTATCTCTACGCCATTTTGCGCATTGTCGCGGGGCTGATGTTCGCCATGCACGGCAGCCAGAAGCTGTTCGGCATGCCGGGTCACCGTCCCACAGTGCATCTCGCTTCATTGATGGGAGTGGCCGGGGTGATCGAACTCGTCGGCGGATTGATGATCGCTGTGGGACTGCTGGCCAGTTGTGCGGCTTTCATTGCGAGCGGTGAGATGGCCGTCGCTTACTTCATGTCGCACTTCCCGCGCGGTTTTCTGCCGATTCTCAATCAGGGAGAGCCAGCCGTCCTTTACTGCTTCCTCTTCCTCTACATCGCCGCGCAAGGATCGGGCGTCTGGAGTATCGATGCGCTCAGGAGGAGGCGGTAGCAAAGCCCCTCGCACTTGAGGGGATTCCAGAAAAATGAAGCTCAGCCGGTACAAACGCGAACTGTCGGCGGCACTGGCTTATGCCGTGCTGCTCGTGCTGGTCGGCCTTATCGCGCCTTCTTTTTTCAGCGCCGCCAATCTGCGCGACCTGGCGATGAATAACGCGCCGGTGCTGCTGGTCGCGGTCGGGATGACGATGGTGATCCTGACCGGGCACATCGATATTTCTGTCGGCTCGCAGTTCGCCGTCTGCAGCGTGGCCGCCGGGTGGTTGGCTAAGGCCGGGGTGCCGATGCCGCTGCTGGCGCTATCGGCAGTGGTGATGGGTGGGGTGCTCGGCGCGGTGAATGGCGTGCTGGTGGCATGGCTCAAGATCCCGGCGATTGTCGTGACGCTGGCGACGCTGGTGGCCTGGCGCGATGGGCTGCGCTGGGCGACTGAGGGCGCGTGGGTGCAGAACCTGCCCGCCAACTTTCAATGGTTCGGCCTGGGGCAGGTTGCCGGGCAGTTGCTGATCGTGGCTATTGCACTGGCCGTCTTCGCTGGATTCCTCTGGCTGCTCAATAACCTTGCGGCCGGCCGCACGATTTATGCCGTTGGCTCGGACGCGGAAGCCGCGCGGCTCGCCGGGATCGAGCCGCCGCGGGTGGTTTTGAGCGTCTTCGTGTTGATGGGCGCGCTCACCGGGCTGGCGGCGGTGCTGAATGCCGTGCGCTTTGCGGAAGTGCCGAGCAATGCCGGGGTGGGTTTGGAGTTGAAAGCGATTGCCGCGGTCGTGGTGGGCGGCACCGCCATCACCGGCGGGCGCGGGTCACTCGTGGGCACGCTCGTCGGCGTGGCGTTGCTCGGGACCATCGGCACGGCGCTCGTCTTTCTCGGCATCAATCCGTTCTGGGAGAAAGCCATTCAGGGAGCGATCATTTTGGCAGCCCTGGCTTCAGACATCGCGCTGGGGCGCTTCGACCGATTGCGGATTGGTTAGTGTCATGAGTTTTTCGCCACATTGACAAGACGGTAAAGTCAAATGTAAATGTAACTACGCAGCCCGTGCCTGCCAGAAAACAGACAGCCGAAGCTGAGAAAAAGTAGTAAACTGAGCGCATGCTGACCCGCGATGAAATCTGCACGATCTATGACGCCGGACCCGATGCTGTCATCAATCTGGTCGAGCGGCTCTGTGAGCAGATGGGACAGCAACAAGCACAAATCACGCAACAGCAGGTGCAGATTGCACAACTGACCGAGCGAGTCTCTCAATTGGAAGCGCAACTCGCCGCCAACAGTCGCAACAGCAGCAAACCTCCTTCCAGCGATGGCCCCGGTCAGCGGACGCGTTCCCTGCGCACACCGAGTGGCAAAAAGCCAGGCGCACAGGTCGGTCATCCCGGAACGACGCTCACACCAGTGGTGACACCGGACCACATCGTGCGCCACGCGCCGAGAGCCTGCACTGGCTGTGGGTCAAGGCTCGATCAAGTCCTGGGTGCTGAACAGGCGGTTCGCCGTCAGGTCTTTGATCTGCCACCACTGCGGCTGGAAGTGACCGAGCATCGTCTCATCAGTAAACAGTGTCCGGATTGTGGGACGACCAGCATCGGTGAATTCCCGGCCACCGTCCGCAATCACGTCCAGTACGGTGCGGGTGTCAAAGCGCTGGCGGTCTGTCTCAACCAGGAACAACTGCTGCCGGCACGGCGCACTTGCCAGCTCCTCGGCGACCTCTTCGGTCAACCGCTGGCTGAAGGGACTTTACAATCCGCACTCGCCGAATGTGCGGCCGAACTCAGCGAGATTGAAAGTCAGATCAAACGCGCGATCACGGCCGCGGCGGTGGCGAATTTTGATGAGACCGGTTGTGACGTGGCCGGCCATCGCGATTGGCTGCATGTTGCCAGCACGACGACCCTGACGCATTATGCGGTGCACCCCCAGCGCGGTGCGGCCGCCACGACTGAGATCGGGACCTCCCTCGCTTCACTGGGCGTGCAGTCGATGATGGCTGGGCCGCCTATGCGCAGTTTGAGTGCGCCCATGCTTTATGCAATGCCCACCATCTGCGTGAACTGACCTTCCTCGACGAAGTCGCGGGATTGGAGTGGGCCGGTGAATTCAAAGAGCTGTTATGCGCCATCAAACAGGCCGTGGATAGAGCGCGAGCTGCCGGAGCGCGGGAGCTACCGGTGTCGCAGCGCACTGAGAGGCGACTTACGATCAATTGCTGAAAGTCGGTCTCGCACACGAGGCGGCACAGCCAGCTCTCCCGACCGGCCAACGTGGACGGAAGAAGCAAAGCCAAGCGAAGAACCTGCTCGACCGGCTGGCACGACAACGGCGAGAGGTCCTGGCTTTTATGGACGACTTCGCCGTGCCCTTCGACAATAACCTGGCCGAGCGTGATCTGCGCATGGTCAAAGTGCAGCAGAAAATCTCCGGCACCTTCCGCACCCGAGACGGAGCGCAGAATTTCTGCCGAATACGTGGCTACATCTCAACACTCAAAAAGCAGGGACGGCACGTGCTGTCCGCCCTCCGCAGTCTCTTGTCAGGACTGCCGGTGATCCCAGCCCTCGACGGCTGAGTAGTCAAATGTAAATAAGGCTTCTCACAATTGGAGGTGCCCTTATGACGATTGCCGCCTGTGAAGAGCAGATCATTCGCATCAAAAGCGCGAGCTTTCAACCTGAAATCAACGAAGCCCTGGAAGCCGAACTTCATGAGCAAGTCAAAATTGCTGTTCAAACGACGATCGAAGGATCACTCGAAGCCGAACTCGCGGAGGACTTAGCCGCCCGCACCGGTGAGAAGCCGCGGCGGTCGGGTTTCTTCCAGCGCGTGCTCGATACCCAGTACGGACGGATTGCTGAACTGCACGTCCCGAAGCTGCGCTGGGGCAACAAGCAACGCGAGTGGCGGATCTTGCAGCGTTATCAGCGCGGCTTGAGCAGTTTCCTCGGTTTCGCCCTCTACCTCTATGTGCTCGGCTTATCATTGCGTGATCTGCAAGAGGCTTGCTATTTCCTGCTCGGCGCGGTGATCTCGCGCAGCGCGATCAACCAGATCACCTTGCAAGTGCAAGCCCGTGTCGATCAGCAGCGCCTGGCCCCGATTACCGAAACCCCAGCGATCTTGCTCGTCGATGGGGTCTGGATCGAGATTCTCTACACCCTGGACCAATTCAAAGAGGATCGTGCCGGCCATCTTCGCCAAGCGCGGCAAGCGCAAGAGCGAGTCCTGCTCACGGCCCTCGCCGTCTGGCCCGACGGTCGCTACCAGATCTTCCACTACGAAATCGCGGAAGATGAAAACGAAGCCTGCTGGTTGGCCTTCTTCGATCACTTGATCGCCCGCGGCCTGGATCCAACCGCCATCCGCCTCGTGGTTAGCGATGGCGCCAACGGTTTAGTCGCCACCATGGAGCAACGCTTGCCACAGGCTCAGCAGCAACGATGCATCACACATAAGGTGCGCGGAATGGAACGCTATCTGAGCTTCCAGCAACTGCCCGCGCAGGCTGCGGCAGGCCATTGGCTCGACCCCGCGGCCGCGAAAGAACAACGGCGCCACGAAATCTTCAATGACGCCTACGCCATTTACGAGGCGCCGACGGTTGAGGCCGCTCGCCTCAACCTGGAGGCTTTTCTTGAGAAATGGGACTCGCTCGAACCCAAAGCGGTGCATGCTTTTCGTTGGGGGATCGAGCGAACCTTTACCTTTTATCAATTCGATGCCAATCTGCACATCCGCATCCGGACGACCAATTTGTTGGAGCGATTCTTCCGTGAGTTTCGCGCGAAAGCGGATGAGATCGGCGCCTTTCCAAATGAGACCAGTTGCCTGACAGTGTTTGCGTTGATTGTTGAGCGCGACCACGCTAAGCACAACCGCGATGAAAATAACCGCCTACCAGTGGCGAAAAACTCATGACACTAACCAATCTGCAATCCGCAATCGAGTGATTGACAAGCTGACTGGAGCTTCAATAAACTGGCCTCTCGGTTGCCCCGACCATAATCTTGATCCGCGGTAGGTTGCCTTCAATGCTCAAGCTCTACAACACGCTGACAAATCTCGTCGAAGAATTCCACCCGCTTGATGAGGGCCGGGTTCGCCTCTATGTCTGCGGCCCGACCGTGCACGACTACGCGCACATCGGCAACTTTCGCACTTTTCTCTTTGCCGATCTGCTGCGGCGGTATCTCAGGTACAAAGGCTACCGGCTGCACCACGTCATGAACATCACGGATGTCGAGGACCGGATCATCAAGAAGGCGGGGGAAGCGGGCGTCGGTCTGCGCGAGTACACGACGCGGTATATTGATTATTTCTTTGAAGACTTCGACGCGCTGGGGGCGGAGCGGCCAGAGGAGATCTTGCGGGCCACGGATTACATCGATGAGATGGTGATGGTGATCAAGCGGCTCAATGCGGCGGGGCATACTTACCAATCAGACGGTTCGACCTATTTCCGCATCGCGACTTTCCCCGATTACGGGAAGCTCTCGAAGATCAATTTCGAAGGCAACATCGCGGGCGCAAGCGAGCGCGTTGACGCTGACGATTACGACAAGCAAGACGCGCGTGATTTCGTGCTCTGGAAGGCGGCCAAGCCGGGCGAGCCGTTCTGGACCACCGCGCTCGGCGAGGGCCGTCCGGGCTGGCACATCGAGTGCTCGGCGATGTCGATGAAAGCGCTCGGCGAGACTTTCGATATTCACGCGGGCGGCATCGACCTCGTCTTCCCGCATCACGAGAACGAGATCGCCCAGTCCGAGGGCGCGACCGGCAAGCCCTTCGTCCGCTACTGGCTGCACGCCGAATTCCTGATGGTCGAAGGCGAGAAGATGTCCAAGCGGAAAGGCAACTTTTTCACCTTCCGGGATCTGATCGAGCAAGGCTTCAGCCCGCGGGCCATCCGTTACCTGCTGCTCTCGGCCCCGCATCACAAGCAACTCAACTTTACGCTGGAGGGGCTGCGCGGCGCCGAAAGCACGGTCGCGCGTCTGCAAGACTTCAGGCAGCGGCTCGCCGAAGTCAAAGGCGAGGCGGGGCAGGCGCCGGCGCTGATGGATCTGATCACGCGCTCACAAGTGCGGTTTGAAGCGGCACTGGATGATGATCTCAACACGGCCGAGGCGCTGGCGGCGATTCACGTCTTCGTGCATGAAGTCAATACGGCGCTCGCCCGCGGCGAAGTTAAGACTAATGATCAAGTGGCGCTGCTGGCCTTGATCGGTCGCTTCGATTCGGTCTTCAATATCTTTGGCGAAGCGCAGATGGAGTTGCTCGACTCTGAAATCCAGGCCTTGATCGAGGAGCGCCAGGCGGCGCGCGCGGCCAAGAATTTCGCCCGCTCCGACGAGATTCGCCACCTGCTCTCGGAGCGGGGGATCATTCTGGAGGACACTAAGGACGGCGTGCGCTGGCGTAGAAAATAGTGATCAGTAATGGATACTGTTGGCGAATTCCAAACCCACGAGGTTTATGGGATCGCTAGTCAAAGAGGTTCACTGAATCTAAAGGCTTTAACGATCACCAGCCGAATTCGCCAACAGTATCAGTAATGTGTGAAAACCCCCTTGTCCATGACTGTTTTTTGAGATTGATTTGCCGCCGTCGGATGAGATAAATTGGCTCTTGCCTGGAATCATCCGCTGCCTGGGTGCTGGCTCTAGAGAGTGGATGAAGGCCCTCGAGTGTTGCGTTCCCTTTGCCCTTCCAGATGAAATGGCGCTCTTGATCGCACAACACGTCCCTACAATCTCCCGCAAGAACCTCTTCGCGGACTAGCCCCTTCTATCTTAGCCCCCTCCCTGATCGCCTCCTTGTGCGCTGCGATTGCAACGCACGCGCGGGCGGACGCATCTTTAACAGATGATCATCAGTATTATTGGAGGACCGAAAATTATGCTAAGCACCGCTGAGCTGGAAACCGCGAAGCTCCCCGAAATCAGAACGCCGTTGCCTGGGCCGCGGGCCCAAGAAGTGGTGGCGCGTGACGCGCACTACATCTCGCCTTCCTACACGCGGACCTATCCGCTGGTTGTGCAGCGCGGCCGGGGCGCCATGATCGAAGACGTGGATGGCAACATCTTTCTCGACTTCAACGCCGGCGTCGCCGTGTGTGTGACCGGCCACTCGCACCCACGCGTCGTCGAAGCCGTCAAGCGCCAGGTCGAGGACTTCATTCACATCTCCGGCACCGACTATTACTACCCACACCTGCCGGCGCTCGCCGAAAAGCTCAACCGGCTGGTGCCGGGGCATTTCGAGAAGAAGGTGCACTTCGGCAACTCCGGCGCCGAGGCGGTCGAAGGGGCGATCAAGCTGGCGATGTACACGACGCGGCGGCAACGCTTGATCGGGTTCTTCGGCGCCTTTCACGGCCGCACCCTCGGCGCCCTCTCGCTCACGGCCAGCAAGGCCAGGCAGCGGGCCGGCTTCGGCCGCCAGGCTTTGGACGTGACTCACATCCCTTACGCCAACTGCTATCGCTGCCCCTACCACCTCAAGCCCGAATCTTGTGGGGCATATGAGTCCTCCGGGCCGCACTGTGCCAGAGTGATCGAAGACCTGCTCTTCAAGACGACCGTGCCGGCCGAAGAATGCGCGGCGATCATCGTCGAGCCGATTCAGGGCGAAGGCGGTTACATCGTCCCGCCGGCCTCTTTCCTCCAGACGATTCGCGAGATCGCCGACCGCCACGGCGTGCTGGTGATTGCCGACGAGGTGCAGTCGGGGATGGGGCGCACCGGCAGGATGTTCGCCTCCGAGCATTTCGACTTCGTGCCTGACATCATGTCGATTGCCAAGGGTATTGCCTCGGGGCTTCCGCTCAGCGCCACCGTCGCCCGTGCTGACCTGATGCGGTGGGCTCCGGGGGCTCACGCTTCGACTTTTGGCGGCAACCCGGTGGCCATCGCCGCTTCGCTCGCGACGATCGAACTGCTCGAAGAGAGCTTGATCGCTAACGCCGCGCTTGTGGGCGACTACCTGATCGCAGGCTGCCGTGAGCTGATGGCGAAGCACGCCATCATCGGCGAGGTGCGCGGGCGCGGCCTGATGATCGGCATCGAGCTGGTCAAAGACCGCGAGACGAAAGAGCCCGCCGCCGAGGCGCGCGATCAGGTTGAGGTGGGGTGCTTCAAGCGCGGCCTGATTATTCAGGGCTGCGGCGTGAGCACCGTCCGGCTCTCGCCGCCGCTCCTCATCGACCGCGAGCAGTGCGATTTTGCGCTCAAGACGCTCGATGAGGCACTCAGCGCAGTCGCCCCTTAACTAGAGTGGGCGATGGGGTGACAGGGCGAGAAGGCCGATTGCTCGTCCTCGCCCGCTCGCCCCGTCGCCCCATCGCCCCGTCGCTCCTTACTTTCCCGTAATCTCCTTCCCAGACGGCCAATAAAAATTTAAGATGAGGCAGGAACTTTTCGCGGGCGCCGGGGTCTAAAGGGTTGTCATTGAGAACTGAGGTTGGGGCCCGGCGCCGAGCCTGACGATCAAGGCGGAGAGAGAGCCAATTCGGGAGTGGGCGCGCATGCTTGCCGAAGAGAACCTACTGCTGGCCCCCGGACTTGAAGGGGAGTTCGAGCGGTCTGAGGGTGCGGAGGCTGGTGAGGCTCCGTATACGGCGATGGTCTGTGCCCACGAAGTAGCGCTCGTCGCGCGGCTGCGGGCGGGCGAGATGAGCGCCTTCGAAGAGCTGGTCAATGAATACCAGCCGCTCGTCTACGCGCTCACCCTCCGCATCTTGGGCCACGCCGAGGATGCGCGGGACGCGACGCAAGAGACCTTCTTGAAAGTCTATCGCCACTTCGGGCGGTTCCGCGGTGAGGCGAGCCTGAAGACTTGGGTCTGCCGCATCGCCATCAACCAGGCGCACAGCGCGGAACGCTGGTGGCGCCGTCGCCGCCGCGACGAGACGCGCTCGCTGGACGAGCCCGTGGAAGAAAATCGTCGCCTGAGCGCCCGGCTGGCAAGTCAGGCGGCGACGCCTGAGGCGCAGACGCTCGACCGCGAGCGCCACCGCCAGATCGAAGAGGCGCTCGCCGGGTTGAAGAAAGATTTTCGCCTGGCGGTCATCCTCCGCGATATCGAAGGGCTCGCTTACGAGGAGATCGCCAGCATCCTGGAGATTTCAATCGGCACCGTCAAGTCCCGGATCGCCCGCGGGCGCGAGATGCTGCGCGCCGGTCTGAAGCAGCAGGCGGGAGTGGACCTCTTCGAGGGGTGCCGCGAAGATTAGGGAGTGATGTGTGATGAGTCATGAGTGATGGGTAGTCAGTGATCAGGCAAGCAACGCATGACGCATCGCTCATCACGCATTACTGCTTTACCAGTTTCGGGGATCGGCGCGTCGGCGGGCGCGTTTTCGACGCTCATAGCCGATGGGTCGGCGAAACGACGGTGAACCAAAGATGGGTCAGCAACCAGTTTTGGTTCTTTCAACTACCGCGTCCGGCGCGCGGCGGTCCCCGAAAGCATCCGGAATAGAATCAAGCTATGTGTCGAGAATATTCATTGCTCATTTCGGCCCAGTTTGACGGTCACGCCAGTGCGGACGAACAAGCGCGCCTCCAGCAGCACCTCGGCGAATGTTCAGCTTGCCGCCGTTATGCCGCGGAACTGCGCTGTCTGCGTAATGATCTGCGGCGGCTGGAGCTGACGCCGCCGCCCTCAGAGATGTCATCTGACATCGTCGCCGCCCTCCAGTATGAGGCCCGGTTGCAGGCCAAGCTGGCGCGACAGCGCGCCGACCGCCTGGATATGTGGCGGATGCGCATCTTCTCGCAGAGCGTCGGGACCGTGGTCTCAGTCACGCTCTTTTTCTTCCTGATGCTTGAGATCGTGCGACCGATCCAGCGCGCGTTTGCGATCCAGCGCGCGTTTGAGATCGCCAAAGTTGCCGCCGGGGAGGCCGGCTATCTCGACAACTACGATGAGGCCAGGAAACTCGCTGACCTCCTGTTGCCGCCGCTGCCGAACAACCCGCGGCCGGTCTTCATCCCGCAGAGTGTCTTACTCGGCTTGAGCAATAGTTTCTCGGAAGGCGACGTCTTAGTCGTGACCGTCGACGTGTGGCAGGACGGGCGCGGCTTGGTCAAGAAGGTGATCGACCCTCCGCAGGACCCGTCGCTGATCCCGCGGCTCTCGAACGCGCTGTATGTGAAGGCCAGCTTCCACCCGGCGGCCCGCCGCGGCCGGTTCATCCGGTCTGACGCCGTATTGATGCTCAGCAAGGTCAACGTCACCGGTTAATCTCCAACCTCAAAGCTGAGATTTAGCCATCCCTGCTCTGCCCTCCCGGTGTTGAGGCAGCCGAGAGCGCGGGGCCGGAATCTGCGCAGCCAGCCTCACTCAAATGAACTCGGCTGCAAGGTGAGGGAGTGTGTCTCGATAACTGAGCGAATGCCGAATGGAGGCTACCAAAGATGAGTCTGACGAAAGGCGAAAGCAAACGCACAGCTCCTTATATCAATGTCACGCCGTTGATCGATGTGCTGCTCGTGCTGCTGATTATCTTTATGGTCATCAGCCCTGCCAAGCCATTCCGCTTTGAGACCAAGATTCCTGAGCGACCGCGCCCAGGTCAAGGGGAAAACAGCAGCAGCCTGGTCGTCACCGTCCCTAAAGATGGTGGAGGCTATCGGCTCAACACGCAGGAGGCGAGGACACTGGAAGAGCTAGGTCTTCAACTCCGGCGGGCGCTCGACGGGCGCCCCAGTGATCTCAAGGCGGTCTTCGTCAAGGCGCCGCAGGCGCTGGCCTACGGCCAGGTAGTGAAAGTGATTGACGTCATCAAAGCGGCTCAGGGCGGGCCTATCGGGCTCCAGATTGAAAACCTTGAGCAATAAAAGTAACTCCGTGATTGCTTGACCCATCGGCGCAGCGTCAAGGGAGAAAGCAATGTTCGACAAATTAGTTGAGTCTTCAAAACAGCAGGAGCATGGGCGGACCGGCAAATTCTTTTTCATCACCGGGCTGATCTACGCGGCGATGCTGACGGCGTTCGGTGTGGCGGCCGTCTTCTGGTTCAATCCCGGATTGGCTGAAGCATCCAATGATGTGGTGCTACTCTCGGTGCCACCGCCGCCAGGGCCATCTCAGGCGCCAGTACAACAGCCGGATCCAGGCGGAGCTAGAAGCGGTCCTGACGTGGCTAGGTTCATTACACCAACCGCCACTCCGAGGGAGATTCCAGTAGCAACCTCAGTCCTGCCAGGAAGGACCATTGTCAACCTCGGTTCATATGTGCCCGGTTCGACAGGAATACCTGGAGGTGGGGGGAACGGGCCAGGTGTCCCTGGCTCGGTTGCTGGCACAGGGGAAGCACCGCCTCCGCCAACCCCGTCCCCTAAACCTGATCCCACGCCGACCCCGGCGCCAAGGCTGGCGCAATTAAAGGTATCGGAGGGCGTGTTGCAAGGTAATGCGATCAAGAAAGTGTCACCTCCCTACCCACAGATAGCCAGGTCCATCCATGCCTCAGGCGCCGTCCAGGTGCAAATCACCATCTCTGAGGAAGGACAGGTCATCGACGCCGTGGCCATCAGCGGCCATCCGGTGTTACGAAGTGAGGCGGTGAAGGCGGCACGCCAGTGGCTCTTCAGCCCGACTAAATTGAGTGGCGTGCCTGTCCAAGTTAGCGGCATCATCACCTTCAACTTTACCCTCAGCCAATAAACCGGAAGCCGGATTGGGAGGAATGGTGTTTCCTCCCAATCCGGCTTTGACGAATACCTATTATTGAGTGGCCGGTGAAAGGTACCGGTCACTCATGACTGGTTGACTACTTATTCTCCTGCGCTTGCTGCGAGGCAAGTGTCTGATTGAGCACTTGGCTGGCCATCTCTAGCCCCACCGTCAACTCACTCTCGTCGATCTTGGGCACGAGCGCTTCCCGGAAGGCCTGGCGCACGTCTTCCACGAAGACGAACTCCAGATCGCGCTGCGCCTCCTTCGGCACGTCCTCCATGTCTTTGCGGTTCTGCTCGGGCAGGATCACCTTCTCGATGTGCGCCCGATGCGCCGCGAGAACCTTCTCCTTGACGCCGCCGATAGCCAGGACGTTGCCGCGCAGGGTGAGTTCGCCCGTCATGGCGATGGTCTTCTTCACCGGCCGGTTCGAGAGCGCCGAGACGAGTGCCGTCGCCATCGTGATTCCCGCCGACGGGCCGTCCTTGGGGATCGCGCCCTCCGGGATGTGGATGTGCACGTCCGTGTTGGAGAACTTCTCTTCCTCGATCCCCAACTCCTTGGCCCGGGCTTTGGCGAATGAGTAAGCCGCCTGCGCCGACTCACGCATGACGTCGCCGAGTTGCCCGGTGAGTTGGAGGTGGCCCTTGCCCTTCATCGTAATCGCTTCGATGAAAAGGATGTCGCCGCCCGTTGCGGTCACCGCCAACCCCGTGGCCACGCCGACCTGGTCGTGCTTCAGGATCTCGTCGGGCTCCACGCGCGAGACGCCCAAAAAATCGTGCAAGTTCTTGACCGTCACATGGACGAGCTTGGTGTCTCCTTCCGCCACGCGGCGGGCGATCTTGCGGCAGATCTTGCCGATCTCGCGCTCCAACTGGCGCAGCCCCGCCTCGCGCGTGTACTTGACGATCACGCCGCGCAGGGCCGCGTCGGAGATCGAGACGTACTTGTCGCTGATCCCGTTTTCATCCATCTGCTTGGGCAGCAGGTGGCGGCGGGCGATCTGGAGTTTTTCCTCCTCGGTGTAGCCCGACAGTCGGATCACTTCCATGCGGTCGCGCAGCGCCGGCTGGACCGGGTCTAAGAGGTTGGCCGTCGTCATGAACATGACGTTCGAGAGGTCGAACGGCACGCCCAGGTAGTTATCACGGAACGAGAAATTCTGCTCCGGGTCGAGCACTTCCAAGAGCGCCGAGGAGGGGTCGCCGCGAAAGTCCGAACTCAGCTTGTCCACCTCGTCGAGCATGATCAGCGGGTTGCTGGTCCCGGCTTGCTGAATCGACTGAATGATGCGGCCCGGCATGGCGCCGACGTAGGTGCGGCGGTGGCCGCGAATCTCCGCCTCGTCGTGGACGCCGCCCAGGGAGAGACGCACGAACTTGCGATTCAACGCCCGCGCGACCGAGCGGCCCAAGGAAGTCTTGCCCACGCCCGGCGGCCCGACCAGGCAGAGGATCGTGCCCTTCGGCTTCTCCTTGATCTTGCGCACGGCGAGCGCCTCGATGATGCGCTCCTTGACCTTCTCCAGGCCGTAATGATCTTCGTTGAGAATGGTCTCGGCCTTCTTCAGGTCGAGGTTCTCGCGCGACGCTTTAGACCAGGGCAGGACGACCATGATGTCGAGCCAGTTGCGCAGCGTCGCGGTCTCGGCCGCGTCCGGGTGCATGCGTTCGAGCTTCTTCAGTTGTCGGTCGACCTCCTCCTCGACCGGTTTGGGCATCTTGGCCTTGCCCATCTTCTCGCGATAGGCCGCGATGTCCTCGGCCAGTTCGTTGCCCTCGCCTAACTCGGTCTGGATCGCCTTGAGTTGCTGACGCAAATAAAACTCGCGCTGGGAGCGGTCGATCTCGCCCTTGGCCTGGGTGTTGATCTCCTGCTGGACGGTGAGGACTTCGATCTCTTTGGCGAGGAGTTCGTTGACGCGGCGCAGCCGCGCGGTCACGTCCACCAGTTCGAGCACCGACTGCGCGTCCTCGACTTTGAGCTCGAGGTTCGAGGCCGCCAGGTCGGCCAGGCGGGCCGGGTCGTCCAGGTTGGCGACGATCTGCATCACCTCCGGGGCGATGTTCTTGCCGAGGCTGACCGCCTTCTCCAGCGACGCCCGCACGTTGCGCATGTGCGCCTCGACTTCGAGGCTGCTGCCCGGCTCCGGCTCCGAGAGCGGCTCGATGCGCGCCTGGAGGTAGTTGGACGCCTCGTCGACGTAATTGATCTTCGCCCGCGACAGTCCCTGGACCAGGATGCGGATGCGCCCGTCGGGGAGCTTGAGCATGCGCATGATGATCGCGGCGGTCCCGATGCCAAAGAGGTCAGCGGCGGCCGGCTCCTCCTTATCGATGTCGCGCTGGGCCACGAGCATGATCATGCGGTTTTCGGCCAGCGCCTGATCGACGGCGCGGATCGAACGCTCGCGGCTGACGAACAAGGGGACGATCATGAAAGGGAAGATAACGATGTCGCGCAGCGGGAGCACCGGGAGCAGCTCGGGAATCTTCACCTGCTCGTCTACGCTCTCAGCATTCTTTTTCTCTTCTTGTTCGATGACGGTAGACATAATCAATTGTCAGTGGTCAGTGGTCAGTGGTCAGGGGTGCCTGACCACTGGCTACTGGCCGCTGCCTTCATTAGTGATCGGAATGATGATTTCACGCCCACACTCTCGGGCCTTCGGCAGCCGAATCTGCAGGATGCCGTTTGCCAACCGCGCTGACACGTGCCGCAGATCGATCGGCCACTTCAGCGGGACCGTGCGGGCGAAGGTCCCGTAAGACCGTTCGAGGCAGATGAAGCAGACCGGCTTCTCTTCATTCGGGCCTTGACCGGCCACGGGCGAGCGCTCCTTGCGGCCTTCGATCTTGAGCACGCCGTCGAGCATCGTCAGGCGCACGTCCTCGGCGGGGATGCCCGGCAGTTCAACCTTCACCAGGATGGCGTCATCCATCTCGCACAAATCGATGGGCGGCAGCCAGGCTCCCGGCGAGGGCGCAAGCGAGCGCATCTCGTCGAAGTGCATGAGCAGCCAGCGCAGCTTCTCGCGCAGTTGTTCGGAGAACTCTCCCGGCAATGTGCTCAATGGGCCAGTGGTCATCGCGGTGAACACGCGGGCGCCTTCAGGCAGGCCCGGCAGACGAATATCAAAGTGGTACGACAGTTTGGGGGCGACTTGGATTCTATCCCTCGCGCGAAAGCAGCGTCAAGGAGGCAGAAGGCAGGAAGCAGAAGGCGGAGGGAAGAAATTTAATAACGCCGAGCAGATAGCTGAGACCCCATGATGAAAATCTCACTTTCAGAGTCACTGGGCGGATCTGAAGCCTCGTACAGAGTTCGCAGATGATTAGCAGAGACCAGGCGGGCATCGTCCCCACGATCTTGCTCGATACAGTCAGGCGGAACGATAGAGATCCAGGAACGCCGGCAGCGATATGGCCATGCCCTGGCGAGAGAGCGGGAGTTGCCGACCGGTGAGCCGAAGATTGAGCCGGGCGGCGCAAAGGCAACCGGTAATTGTATTCGAGGCGCGCATGGCACACTATTGCAACCGCAGCTCACAGACAACAGATAACAATGATGGAGGGGTACCATGCGCGAAGGAGAGTTGTGCTAATGGATAAGGAAGCCGAGGATGAGTTGGTGAGACGAGCAAAAGAAGGTGACTTAGCGGCCTGCGCTGAGTTGCTCCGGGCCCTCGAAGGACTGGTGCGCCGCATCGCTGTCAATCTGTGCCGCGCGTCTCACTGCTGGGAGAGGTTTGAGGATCTGATCAGCGAAGGCCAGGTTACCCTCGCTGAGTCAGTTCAAAAGTTTGATCCCGATCAGGCTCGCCTGGCGACTTATGCCTATCGGTCGATCCGAGGTGCGATGACTGACTATCTTGAGAAGGAGAAACCGCAGGGTCTCGCTGTCAGCAGAGCGGACCGGGAGCGGGCAAAGAAAGTGAGACGGGCGCATGATGAACTCATGCGTGCGCTTCAGCGGAAACCGACGAGCGAAGAGATCGCTCAGCATCTCACTGTCTCGGTTGAAGAGGTGAGGCGGGCGCTGCAAGCGCGAGAGAGGTTACTGAGCGAGACCGGTGAACCCGAGGTCGAAGACATGGCGCAACTGACGGCTCTCCCACTGGAAAAGGCGCGTGAAATTGAGCGCGTCCGCAAAGACATCGCCCGCAAAGGGTCGGGCCGGGTGACAGCCGAGCACGTTGCCGCGAGGCTGGAGGTTAGTCCCGCAACGGTCGAGGCAGCGCTTACATTCCTGGGTTTGCATTTCGAGAGCCTGAACGCGACGAAGTCCGAGGAGGGCGAAGAGACAGGTCAAGAGCTGCCGGCCGATGGCCCGACCTTGGAAGCGCAGGTTGAGCAGAGAGAATTGGCCGCAGCCGTTGAGAGCGCGATCGTGGAATTGCCTGAGCCGGAGAGAGCCGTCATCGTCCTCCGCTTCTTCGAGGAGTTGTCGGTAGAACAGATCGCAGACCGCCTTGGGAAACCACTTGGGACGGTCAAGAGCCTTCTCTTTCGCGCGCGTCGGCGATTAGGCAAAGACCCTCGGCTTCAGAATTTTGCGGATGATTATGGGTTGGGAGGTGAGAACGATGCCTGAATTACGCGATCAAGACGTCGAGCGACTCCTGGAGCGAGCGGTGCTCGTGCATCTCACGGAGGAGGACTTAGGCCGGTATCATGATGGCGCCGTCAACGAGACTGCGCGGGCGCGGATCGCCGCCCACCTGCGCCGCTGCCTCATCTGCTCCAGACAGTATGAGACGATGCAGCACATCCTGGCGACTTACCATGAAGCTGGCGTTCTGCCCGAGACCCGTGAGCAGATGCGCGCGCTGGCTGAACTGAGGATCATCGTCGGCCTGGTCTTGCTGGCGCGGGTGAGAAGGTTCGGAGCGCTCGCCGCAGGACAGGGTGAAATTCAGGATGGACAAACTGAAGATGGGGCGCTGCGCTGGCGGATTGTGGATGATGAATCCGGCGACCTGATCATCCGCCTTGGTTCTCATCGCCTGGAGCTTGAGGGGTTCAAGGTCGCGCTCAGAGCCGGTCCGATGACGAAGGAAGTCACCCTTCAGCGCCTGGCCAAAGACCAGGTAGGCGCCCAACTGCTCATTGCTCGTGAGGAGCGCGAGGCGCTGCCAGACGACGTAGAGTTGATCATTGACGATCTGACGCCGCCTGAAGATGCGCGTTTGTAGTTGGCGATGAAGCGATGGCGCGACAGCATGCCGGGTGGTAGGATAGCGGGGCTGTGGCGAGGTGTGGTTCATGGAGAGCGAGAAGAGAATCGAAGCTGCCTCAATCAAGATGCCCCCTGAGTGGGAGAAGCGCGAAGAGGTCTGGCGTGAGTTGACCTTTGGCGGGCGCCTCTTTGAGCGCTTGAGCCAATGCCTCCGGCGCCGCGCAAGTGTTGAGGAGCTTCAAGTCATCCTCAAAGACCTGGACGAGTGGGAAGAGTTCGCAAGCGACATCCCGCACGGAAAGCATCAATCGGGCGCGGCGCGAACCTTGGTCCAACTGGCGCTGCTGGCCGCGAAACAGCCCAACCCTTCGGCCGCATCTGTCCAGCAGTTCATTGAAGCAGAGCAGCTTCAGCGGATTTGCCTGGGCGGGCTGGGAGCCGTGGAATGGGATGCAGTGTGCGCCTTATCCTCCACGCCGCGCCGGGCAATCTCCACCACCGCCCGTTCCGTCTCCGTGCTCTTGGAGCAAGGCAACATTGGCTGCCTAGCCTTGCTGGAGGTGGAGCTGATCGCCGACGGCGCTGGTGAAATCTATCCTGACCCGCAGAGAGTCGGCTTCATCGAGTTCGACCAGGAGACGTTTCTCAAGTCAGCCACGGAAGTGTGGGAGCAAGTCAAGCAAGAGGTCACACGAAAGCCGGAGGAGCGAGAGCAGTTGGAGAGCGTCGATGCTCGCTTCCGGCTGCGGCATCTGCACGTGCCGCAGTATCACAACCCTCGCTTGGTGGCGATCAAAGGCCGGTCGGCCCAGGCCGCATTTCACCTCTGCCTGCTCCAAGCTGCCAGAGCCTATCTAGGCGAGCCGGATGTGATTCTACTGGATCAGTCGGTGGCGGTAAGCGCAACGGTAGAAGACGGCCGCAAGCTGGGAAGTGTAGGCGCGCTGGAAAGCAAGTTGGAAGCGGCCTACCTGAAAGGGCTGGCCATCGTCATCGTCGCCAAGGCAGATGAGGCGAAAGCGAAGCAGGCGCTTGCAGCGGTCAAAGCCTGCAAGTCGGTGCTGGAGTATGGATCAGCAGTGGAGGTGATTGGAGTCGAGACCATCGCCGAGACAGTAGGGTTGCTGCGAGATCGGGCGAAGGAGAAAGAAGCGATTCGCCGCTACGAGCGCGAGCGATCTAGCCAATTAGACATCCTGGATAGACTCGTGCCCATCGAAGCTCACTATCAAGTGCTGCCACTGCTGCGCGAGGTGAAAAAAGAGAAGTTGCCGAGCCAGGGAGCGCCGGAAGAGCAGAGTGATGAAACCGCAGATGCAGGACTGCGCTCAGTCGAGGTGCAGCGGTGGGAGGAAGAACTCCGCGCAGAGCAGATCACCTATGAGCAGCACTCGCTGCACGATGTGCTGTCTGACTTTCGCCGCGTCGTCGAGGAGGCGAAGAGCGCGGTGCCGCGCTTCTTTGTGTTGGGGCCGCCGGGCAGCGGGAAGACGACCCTCGCGCAATATCTCGCCTGGGCTTGCAGTGAGCAGCGCCACGAACCGGACAGCGCCGCACCACGCCTGGCCTCGGAACTCAGCCAGCATCTGGTGCCCGCGCGGGTGCAGTTACGTGATTGGGAAGCTTGGGCGACCAAATCGTCGAACCCAGAGCACAGCCTGCCTGAATACCTGGCCGCCCGCTACAAAGACATCCCGCATGCCCCGACCGCCGAGCAGTGGCGCTGCTGGTTGCGGCGTGGAGAAGTGCTATTGCTGCTGGACGGGCTGGACGAGATCGCCGGCAAGCCGCTCTTTATCGAGGCGCTGAAAAGTGCGCTGGCGACATTCAAAGATTGCCCAACCCTCCTCACTTGTCGGACCGTCAGTTTTGAGCAGCACCGGGCGCTGAGCCCTGAGTTTCCAATCTTCATCCTGGCCGGATTGGATGACACCCAACGCGAGGCTCACATCCGCGCTTTCCCGGCCAGGAATCGAGATCGCTTTGATCCCAACGCCCTAATTGACCAGCTCAATCGCACGCCGCAGATGCGCCCGCTGGCGGCCAATCCGCTGCTGCTCTCTATTGTCTGCTATGTGGTAGACGACCCAAAGGGAGTGGCGCTGCCGGCGACGCGTGCTGATCTCTACGGCCAGGCCGTGGAGAAACTGCTGATGCGGCGCAAGCGGGTGGAAGTGTGCTATCCAGGCGAGGAGCCTGAGGCGGACGAGAAGCGGGCGATCTTGGAGCGTGTGGCGCTCAATCTGTTCGCGAGAGATGACCGAGCGCTGAGCTTCACCGGGGCGGAATTGGGAGAGGAACTGAAGAGGGCGTTGAGTGAAGGCGGCTATGGGCAAGCTCCAGCGCCGTGGGCGAATGCGCTGAGAGCGGACCTAACGCACAACAGCGGCATCTTGCGAGGCAGCTCAGAACAGGGCTATTTCTTCCTACACCTGACGATTCAAGAATATCTGGCCGCCGCAGCATTGGCGAGGCTAGTTAATCAGAGTGGGTGGGAGGCAGCGGTTCAGATAGCTGGCAGGAAGGTGACGCCGTATCGCTTGGTAGATTGCAAGTCATGGAACCCGCGATGGCAAGAAGTGATGGTGCTGTTGGCGGGGCAGCTTCGAGACTCTGGTCCTCTGTTGAAGTTACTGGCGGATGAGGAAAAGGACGACTACTTTCGCCATCGCCTTGCACTGGCCGCCTTGTGCCTGCCGGAGCTTAAATCTGAAATTTGCAATTCGCAAGCCACCATCATTAACCAAATCACCACCACGGCTTTCCTGTTCTGGTGGGAGCATTGTGCGGAGACAGATGTTGCTATATCCCACCTCACCAAAACCTTGCCCGCGTTGGCACAGGTGGATGGAGAGGTTGATGGTATTCCACTCCTTACGCTGCTCTGTAAATGGCTGCGTGATGAGGATCGGAAGGAGAGCCTTAGGACTGCTGATGTATTGGTACAGATGGGTAAGGTTGCCACGCGGCATCCTGATGTGATTCCTACGCTGATTGAATGCGCCCTGCACAACGAGGATCAGGCAGTGCGCTCTAGGGCTGTTGGTGCGCTGGGGCAGATAGATGAGACTGCCGCGCGACATCCCGATGTGCTTCCTGCGCTAGTATCTGCCCTACGTGATGAGGAGAGGGCAGTGCGCTATAGTGCTGCTGATCTGTTGTTACGGATGGGTGAGGCGGCGGCGCAACATCCCGAGGTGGTGCCTGCGCTGGTTGAGTACTTCCTGCGCGAAGAAAATTTGTCGTTGCATGAGGGGATTTCTAAAGCACTGGTGCAGATGGGTGAGGCGGCGGCACAACATCCTGAGGTGGTGCCTGCATTGGTAACTGCCCTACGCGATGAGGAGGCATTGGCACGCGAGAGGGCCGTTAATGCGCTGAGCAGGATGGGTGCGGCTGCAGTGCAACATCCCGAGGTGGTGCCTGCGCTGGTTGAGTGCTTCCTGCGCGAAGAAGATTCGCGGGTGCACTATTGGGTTTCTGCAGCACTGAAGGAGATAGGCGAGGCTGTGGCGCGACATCTTGATACGCTTCCGACGCTGGTAAGCGCCCTGCGTGATAAGGATGGAAGGGTGCGTGCTAGAGCTGCCGAGGTGCTGGGTCAGATAGGTGAAGCTGCGGCGAGACATCCTGATGTGCTCCCGACGCTGGTATGCACCCTGCGCGATGAGGAGGTGGCGGTGCGCGGGAAGGCTGCTGATGCGCTGGGGGAAATGGGTGGGGCTGCAGCGCAACACACTGAGGTGCTGCCTACGCTAGTAGCCGCCCTGCGCGATAAGAATCATAGTGTGCATAATAGCGCTGCTAAGGCACTGGCGAGCATGGATGGGGCTGGGGCACAGCATCCCGATGTGTTCCCTACACTAATAACCGCCCTGCATGATAAGGAATCTGATATGCGCTGCGGGGTTCTTCTTATGTTGTGCTATATGGGCGAGGCCGCGGCACGACATCCCGATGCGCTACTCGCGCTAGTATCCGCCCTGCGAAACAAGGAGCCGCATTTGCGCTCGATGGCTAATCATGCGCTGGGGCAGATAGGTAAGGCTGCGGCGAGACATCCTGATGTGCTGACTGCGTTGGTGGCCACCCTGCGCGACGAGGATCAGGCGGTGCGTTCTGAGGCACTTAGTGTGCTGGGGGAGCTAGGCGAAGTTGCAGCACAGCACCCCGATGTGCTCCCGGCGCTAGTATCCCTCCTTCGCAATGAGGATCAGGCGGTGCGCTCTAGTGCTGCTTGGGCACTGGGGAAGATGGGTGAGGCGGCGGCGCAACACCCTGAGGTGTTCCCTACGTTGATAGCCGCCCTGCACGACAAGGATGAGGCGGTGCGCTTTACGGCTGCCGAGGCGCTGTTACAGATGGGTGAGGCTGCGGCGCGACATCCCGATGTGATCCCGACGCTGATAGCCGCCCTGCGCGATGAGCATCGGAATGTGCGCTGGAGAGCTGCTGGCGTGTTGGAAGAGATGGGTGAAGCCATAGCGCAACATCCCGATGCGCTGCCTGCGCTGGTAACTGTCCTGCGCGAATGCGAAGAAGATTCGTGGGTGCGCTTGGTGGCTGCCAGGGCGCTAAGGCGGATGGGAGAGACTGCAATGCAACACCCCGATGTGCTCCACGCGCTGGGCGCTACCCTGCGCGACGATAATCCGGATGTGCGCTCTATTGCTGATGGTATGTTGAGGCAGGTGGGTGAAGCTACAGCATGGCACCCCGATGTTCTTCCTATGCTAGTAGCCGCCCTGCGCAATGACGATCAGGCGATGCGCTCTTGGGCTGTTGGGGTGCTGGGGAGAATGGATAAGGCCGCAGCACAACACCCTGATGTGGTGCCTATACTAGTAGCCGCACTGCGCGATGAGGATTGGGGGGCGCGTGCTCGTGCTATACAGGTGCTAAGAAATAATAAAGCAGTGAGAGAGGCTGCAGCGCGACATCCCGATGTGCCCCCTGCGCTAATAACTGCCCTGCGTGATAAGGAACCAGAGGTGCGTTCGATGGCGGCTGAGGCGCTGCTATTGATGGGTGGGGCTACAGCGCGACATCCCGATGTGCTCTCCCCCTTGATAAACGCCCTGCCCTGCCAAGAAGAGTATATGCTAAACGGCGAGATAATCATCCTGCCGGCAAAAACCCCTAGGGGCGTTAGGGAGGTAGCTAGGAGCTTTGTAAACATGCGAATTTTTAAGCGGCAGGCGGATACGTGGGAGTGGGAAAGTGTGGCTGAGTTGAGCCAGTGGTAATCTGCTACCTTAATAATAGAGCCAGAGGTAATCGAGGCAGTTTTCATTTGCAGATCTCACTGATGCCGATGCTTCCTGCGCCGTCCTCACGAATGCTGACTGCATGAACACCGAGCTAAATGCTGACTACCAGGCAGATGCAGTGGGAGCGTTACGAGAACGGTGAGCTGCTTGACGTGGCGCAGATCGAGCTCGATGTCATGCTCAGTTATGGGCGAATATTTTGAATCAAAATTTAATCATGGCCATGAGGCTAAGAGCGAATCAATACCTCTAGAAGCTCATGTCGTTGTGGACGAGAGCATGATAGAGGATCTTCCAAGAAAAATTGATGAATGGTTTCAGGGCTTCTGCATAGAAAACAATCTTAATCCTAAAAACAAAGCTATTGGTCGCATTGCGTATTACATTATTGAGTTAGCTAAAAATGCTGTTCAGCACGGTAGTAATGGATACGTTAGGGTAAAGCTTATAGGCGATTCTATCGAGGTCACAGTTCAAGACACCGGCAGTGGATTCGAGGATCCAATCGAAGATATGGAATTTTCGGTCGGTGGGGGCTACGGCCTCAAGGATGCGATGAGATATGCAAATGACTTTTCCATTGAAACAAAAGGTCTGAAATTTCACAAAGAAATTACCAGAGGTAAACCTAAAAAATTAGTTCAAACCGGCGCATCGGAAACCTTAATCGGAAGCA
>Ga0207646_10000896_pt1 | contig 38382 bp, 36 predicted proteins | sample KBSK5502metaG_FD_184343 | JGI IMG/M metagenome (GOLD analysis project Ga0207646, IMG submission 184343) | Corn, switchgrass and miscanthus rhizosphere microbial communities from Kellogg Biological Station, Michigan, USA - KBS K5-50-2 metaG... | ecosystem: Host-associated > Plants > Roots >... | reverse complement strand
CCGAGGTCTCCGATGCGGATGTCGTGGGCGCACTGGAAGCCGGATTGAAGGGTGTGGTGGAGCGGGGGAAGGCGAACCGGAACGACAAGACGATGGTGGACGCGCTGGCTCCGGCGATCGAACGGGCCCGGCAATACGTCGACGAAGGTGCGCCGCTGGAAGAGGCGCTCGCCGCGGCGGCAGACGCGGCGGAGGAAGGGATGAAGGCGACGATTCCGCTCAAAGCGCTGAAGGGGCGCGCCAGCTATCTCGGCGATCGCAGTATCGGCCATCAGGACCCCGGCGCGACGTCCTCCTACCTGATGCTGCGAGCCCTGAGCGACAGCCTGGCGGCGCTGCCACAGCAGGCAAAGACGACAACCTCTTAAAAGGAGGACTGGCATGGCGGAGAAGAAATATGCGGCGGCCGTCGACCAGGGCACCACGGGGACCCGCTTCATGGTGTTCAGTCACGACGGCAAGGTGGTATCGACCGACTACCTCGAGCACGAGCAGATCTATCCCAAGCCCGGGTGGGTCGAGCACGACCCCATGGAGATCTGGGACAAGACCCAGCGCGTGATCAAGGGCTCGATGGCGAAGAAGGGCATCAAGGCCGACGAGATCTCGGGCATCGGCGTCACCAACCAGCGCGAGACCACCGTGGTCTGGGAAAAGAAGACCGGCAAGCCGGTCTACAACGCCATCGTCTGGCAGGACACCCGCACCATCGACATCTGTCAGAAGCTGATCAACGACGGCGTCGAGCCGACCGTCAAGGCCAAGACGGGTCTGGTGGTCGCCACCTATTTCTCGGGGCCGAAGATCCAGTGGATCCTCGACAACGTCTCGGGCGCGCGGGCGTCGGCGGAGCGCGGAGACCTGCTGTTCGGCAACATCGATACCTGGGTCATCTGGTGGCTGACGGGCGGCCCCGACGGCGGGGCGCACGTGACCGACTACAGCAACGCGTCCAGGACCATGTTGATGGACCTCAAGACGCTCGACTGGGACGCGGAGCTGCTCAGCAAGATCAAGGTCCCGCGGGCCGTGCTGCCGCAGATCCGGCCGTCGAGCGACAAGAAGCTCTATGGCCACACCAAGGCGAACGGCGCGGTGGGCGGCGCAGTCCCGGTGTGCGCGGACCTCGGCGACCAGCAGGCGGCGCTCTTCGGGCAGACCTGCTACTCGGTCGGCGAGGCGAAGAACACCTATGGCACCGGCAACTTCATGCTGCTCAACACCGGGACCTCGCCCGTCCCCTCGAAGAGCGGCCTGCTGACGACGGCCGCCTACGGGCTGGAGCAGGGAAAGTCCGTCTACGCGCTGGAGGGCTCGATCGCGATCACGGGCGCGGCCATCCAGTGGCTGCGCGACAACCTGCAGATCATCAAGGACGCGGCCGAGACCGAGGCGATCGCCAGCTCGGTCGAGGACTCCGGGGGCATCTACTTCGTCCCGGCATTCTCGGGGCTGTTCGCGCCGCACTGGGACATGTACGCCCGGGGTGCGGTCGTAGGACTCACCCGGTACGTCACCCGGGCCCACCTCGTCCGGGCCACGCTCGAGGCGATCTGCTATCAGACCAAGGAAGTCGCCGACGCCATGGAGGCCGACTCGGGCGTCAAGCTGACCACCCTCAAGGTCGACGGCGGGGCGGTCAAGAATGACTTCCTGATGCAGCTGCAGGCGGACATCCTCGGGGTGGATGTCATCCGGCCGACGGTGCAGGAGACGACGTCGCTGGGCGCGGCCTACGGCGCTGGATTGGCCACCGGCTTCTGGAGCACCCTCGACGAGCTGCGCAAGAACTGGCAGGTGGACAAGGTCTTCAAGCCCACGTCCACCGAGCAGCAGCGTCGCGAAGGGCTGGCGGGATGGAAGAAGGCCGTGCAACGGACGCTCGGCTGGGTCGAGAAGGAGCCGGCGCGCGAAGCGGTTGGGGCTGGCACAACGTCGTAGAAAAGCGCGCTAGGATGAGGGGAAAGGGCCAATCGGTCCTTTCCCCTTTCTCGTAATGCCTGACACCAGCACGGGCGTTGTCGTCATCGGGGGTGGGTCGACGGGCGCCGGGGTGCTCCGCGACCTGGCGCTGCGCGGCATCGATGCCATCCTGGTCGAGAAAGGCGACCTGGCGTCCGGCACGACCGGCCGCTCCCACGGACTGCTGCACTCCGGCGGACGCTACTGCGTCAACGACCTGGCGGCCGCGATCGAGTGTGTGGAGGAGGGACGCATCCTCCGGCGGATCGCGAAGACCACGGTCGAGGATACCGGCGGCTATTTCGTGTCGGTGTCACCGGGGGACGAAGCATGGGAGCCGCGCTTCGTCGACGGATGCAAAAAGGCCGGGATCACCTGTGAGCGGATCTCCGTTGAGGAGGCCCGTCGTCGTGAACCCGCACTGTCGACGCAGGTGCGTACCGTCTTCTGGGTCCCCGAGGACGGCCACCTCGACCCCTTCTACCTGGTGATCGGCAACGTCGAGTCGGCGCGCCGTCGGGGTGCGCAGGTCCGAACGTATACCGAGGTCACCGGCTTCGTCAAGAACGGCAACCGCGTAGCCGGCGTGATCAGCCGCGACACCGTGACCGGTGAAGAGACGACCATCGGCTGCCAGGCGGTCATCAACGCGACCGGCGCCTGGGCCGGGTTCGTCGCCCGGCTGCTCGATGTCGAGGTGAAGGTCGTCCCGGTCAAGGGCGTCATGGTCGTCCTCTCGCGTCGGCTGGCGCACGCGGCGATCAACCGATGCCACAAGCCGGGCGACGGCGACATCGTCGTCCCGGGCCTGAGCGTGGCCATCCTGGGAACGACCGCGGTCAAGGTTGCGCACCCCGAAGTGCTGCCCATCGAGTCGGATGAGGTGCGCCTGCTGATCGAGGAAGGCGCGAAGATGCTGGACGGGGTGACGACGGCCCGCGCGATGCGTGCCTACGCCGGCGTGCGGCCACTCTACGACCTCGGCGCGCAGGCCGAAGGCCGCGAGATGAGCCGCAACTTCGCGGTGATCGACCACGAGGAGCGTGACGGCATTGCCGGCTTTGCCAGCATCGTCGGCGGCAAAGTCACGACCTACCGCCTGATGGCCGAGCGCGTCACCGACCTGGTCGCCCGGCGGCTGGGCGTCACCACCCCGTGCACGACGGCGGACGTGCCGCTGAACGACCGTGAGGACGAAATGGACCAGCTGCGCCACCGTCCCGCCCAGCTCGGGGTGCCCAAGCCGCACGGCGAGGAGCTCGCGCTGCAGCCGCTGCTGTGTGAGTGCGAGCTGGTTCGCCCCCAGGATGTCGAGCCCTGGGTCACGGACCCGGCCGTCCGCACGCTCGAAGATCTCCGGCGGCGCACCCGGGCCGGAATGGGTCCCTGCCAGGCGGCCGTCTGCTCCTACCGGCTGGCCGGGCGTCTCGTCACCGACCGCGGCCTCGACGGCCGGACCGCGACCCGCGCGATGGCGGATTTCCTCGAGACGCGCTGGCGCGGCGTGCGGCACGTCTTCTGGGGAAGCCAGCTCCGCCAGGCGCAGGTCACGGCCGGGCTGCACCTCGAGCTGTTCAACGTCGACCGCCAGCTGCAATTCGAGGGCGACGATCCGCGGCGGCCCAGTCTCTTCACGGTCCCGGCCGACGTGGAAGCGGTGGGCCAGCCGTGAGGTGCGACATCGCCGTCGTCGGGTCCGGGCTCGCCGCCCTGGTCGCCACCCGCACGCTGCAACGGGCCGGCCGCGATCCCGTCCTCATCTGGCCCGGGCTCTCGTCGCTCTACTTTCTCTACGCCACGGTCGACGTGCTGGGTTACGCGAACGCCACCACCGCGCAGCCCGTTGAGCAGCCGGTCACCGGCGTGCGACAGTTGATCGCCGACCACCCGGATCATCCCTACGCGCGCGCGGGGTTGGCGGCGCTCCAGGACGGGAGCTCGCTGTTGCTCGAGTGGCTGCGTGAGGCAGGGTTCAACTGGCAGGGGACGCTGGCTCACAACCTCCTCCTCCCCACCGCGACCGGTACGCCCAAGCCGAGCTGCCTGGTTCCGACCTCGATGGTCGCCGGCGATTTGCAGCGCGACGAGCCCATCGCGTTCTGCGGCTTCGACGGCTACCAGGATTTCATCCCGGAGCTGGCCGCGTCCAACCTGTCGCGCGCGTGGAACGGCGGCCGCCGGACCGTTACCGCGGTTCGCGTGCCAGTGCCCGGCATCAAACCCGACCGCCTCTTGACGTCGATCGACCTGGCGAGAAGCTTCGAAGACGCGAACTTCCGGCGGGACGTCGCCGGCCGGCTGCGCCGTGCGGTCAGGAACGACGGCGCCCGGCTGGGCCTGCCGGCTGTCCTCGGGCTGACGCATGACGCCGACGTCCACGCCGAGTTCGAGAAGGAGAGCGGCCGCCCGGTCTTCGAGATCCCCACGCTCCCGCCTTCGGTGCTCGGGCTTCGCCTCTTCGATCGCCTGCGCCGGCACATTCAGGAAACTGGCGTCGAGATGATCTGGGCGGCCCCTGCGCACCAGGCGGAGGTCGCAAACGGCCGCTGCCTGCGCATCCATCTGAAGTCCGCCGGCCGCGAACAGCCGGTCGAAGCCCGGGCGTTCATCCTTGCCGTCGAGGACGCGGTCGATGGCGCGTGGCGCGCCGGCGTGCAGACCGTGCGCGACCCGTTCTTTCATCGGCTGCTCGCGCAGCACGCCAACCCAACCGAGCGCACCGACGAGTCGCTGTTTCAGCCGCAGCCGTTCGCCGCCATCGGTTATCCGGTCAGCGACCGGCTGCAGCCAATCGACGAGGACGGCCGCCCGCTTGCCTCGAACGTGTTCGTGGCCGGCGGCGCGATCGCCGGCTACGACCCGGCGGGCATCAAGGCTCGCGGTGGCATGGCGGTCGCAACCGGGTATCGCGCCGCACAGGAGGCGATGGCGGCATGATCCGAGACGAGCTCGAGACGCTCTCCGACACGGTCGAAGAGGAGCACTCGGTCGAGGCCTGCACCAAGTGCACGGCGTGCAACACGGTGTGCCCGGTGGCCCGCTCGACCGAGATCTTCCGCGGTCCGAAGTTCCTGGGACCCGAATCGGAACGTTACCGAGACCCGCACGAGACGTCGGTGACCGCCGGGCTCGACCTGTGCTCCGGTTGCAAGCTCTGCGAGGTGACCTGTCCGTCGCAGGTCAGTATCCAGGAGTACATCCGGCGCGCACAGAACAAGGGCGCCCAGGAAAATGGGCGTACCCTTCGTGACTGGGTGCTGGGGCACACGCGGCTGCTCAGCCGGTTCGGCAGCCTGACCGCGCCGCTGGCGAATTTCGGGAACCGCAATCCGCTGTTTCGGCTGCTGATGGAGCGATTCGTCGGGATCCACCGGCGGCGGCCGCTGCCGAAGTATCAATGGCTGACCTTCGAGGGATGGTTCAAGCGCCGCCCCCGGCGCAATGCCCCCACTCGACGGACGGTGGCCTACTTCTATGGCTGCTGGGTCGATTTCAACGAGCGACGCCTCGGCCAGCAGGTGGTCGCGGTGCTGGAGCGCAATGGCATCGAGGTCATCGTCCCCCGGCAGCAGTGCTGCGGCATCCCGGCCGTGGTCAACTCGAACACCGACCTGGCCCGCAGGTATGGCGTCGAGAACGTGCGACGGTTGAGCGCGCTCCCGGCCGGCGTCGACATCATCGCCAGCTCGACCTCCTGCGGGTTGATGCTCAAGCACGACTATGCACACCTGCTCGATATCCCTGGCGCCGAATCGGTCGGGTCGCGTGTGTATGACATTTGCGAGTACCTCTGGCTGTTGCACGAGGCGGGCGAGCTGAACCTCGACTTCCAACCGGTCGACACCCGCGTCCTCTACCACGCACCCTGTCATTTGAAGTCGCACGGGATCGGCTACCCGGCGATGCGTCTGCTGCATCTCATCCCGGGAGTGCGCGTGGAGGAGGTCGACGAGGGATGCTGCGGCATCTCGGGGACCTTCGGGGTCAAGGTGGAGAAGTACGACCTCTCGATGAAGATTGGGAGCCGGCTCTTCGAAGCGGTCAAGGCCGCCGGTAGTGACTCGGTCCTGGCCGACTGCGAGACCTGCCGCATGCAAGTCGAGCATGGAGCGGGTTCGCGCTCGGCGCATCCGATCGACATCCTGGCGAGGGCCTATGGGTACGGTTAGCCTGGTGCTGGTCTCGCACAGCCGGCAGCTCGCCGAAGGCGCGCGCGACCTCGCGGGGCAGATGACCCAGGGCAAGGTGAAGATCGCGGTGGCCGGGGGCACCGCGGATGGGCGCCTGGGTACCGACGCCACCGCCATCCTGGGCGCGATCGAAGAGGTCCGGGGGCCGGAGGGCGTGCTCATCCTCGTCGACCTCGGCAGCGCGGTGCTCAGCACGCAAATGGCGATCGAGCAACTCCCCGACGGGAATGGTCGCGTGCTGTTGAGCAACGCGCCCTTCGTCGAGGGCGCCGTCATCGCGGCCGTGGAAGCCTCGATCGACAGCGATCTCGAGAGCGTGGCGGCCGCCGCGCTCGGTGCCGGGCAGATGGAGAAGGTACCGGGCTGACCATGGCCGAATCCCCCGAGCGTGCGGCCCGGCGCCAGCAAAACTTCGCGCGAATCCAGGGACAACCTCCCCTGCCGGTCAAACCGGATGACATTCCCTTGCCGGGCGGTGGGCTGCTGGACGAGGATGAGTTCGTGGTGCGGACCGCGAAGGACTGGCGCGTGTCGGTCAAGCCATTGCTCCTCACGACCCGGCGGCTCGTCTGTCCCCGCGATCCATCGGGACGCGAGGTCGCGAACGTCTTGCTCACCGATGTCCGGGAGATCCGTCTTCGCAAGCACTGGATCGGATACGCGACCGTCGTCATCGAGGCCGCCGGCGACCGCAACGTCTTCTTTCCCGCTCATAGCAACGGCGCCCTCATGCGGGGCGACATCGCGGCCATGGTCGACTTCGCCAGGCGCCAGGAGGCGCCCACGCCCTCCAAAGGATCACCAGAGTCCGCGACCGGCGATCGCTACGAGCAGTTGCGCCGCATCGGCGAGCTGAAGGCCTCCGGGGTGCTCTCGGAAACGGAGTTCGAGGAGGAGAAAGCGCGGATCCTCAAGGGGCGGTAACCCGCGGCGCACCGGCATCGATCGAGCGCCGGCCGTACGGAAAGACCGGACTCCTCGTCACGCCGATCGGCTTTGGCATGGCCGCGGTCGGGCGGCCCGGATACATCACGCTCGATCGCGATCACGACCTCGGCGCCGACCGGAGCGTTGAGGCACTGGAACGGCGATCGCACCAGGTCCTGAGCGCGGCCTATGACGCGGGTGTTCGCTATTTCGATGCCGCCCGCTCGTACGGCTTCGCGGAGCGATTCCTCGCGTCGTGGCTTCGCCAGCGCGCGCTGCCACCGAACGCGGTCACGGTGGGATCGAAATGGGGTTACACGTATGTCGGTGAGTGGCGGGTCGATGCGAAGGTCCATGAGGTCAAGGACCATTCGCTGGCGGCGCTGCGCCGGCAGATCGTCGAGAGCCGGGCCCTGCTCGGGGACTTCCTTGACCTCTATCAAATCCACTCAGCGACGCTCGAGAGCGGTGTCCTCGACGACCGCGGCGTGTTGGCGGAACTGAACACCCTGCGGGCGAGCGGGCTTACGATCGGCCTCTCGGTCAGCGGTCCACGCCAGGCTCAGGCGATCCGGCGCGCGCTCGCGGTGAACGCCGACGGTGTCAACCCATTTCAGTCGGTCCAGGCCACCTGGAATCTCCTCGAACCGTCCGCCGGCGCGGCGCTGGCGGAGGCGCACGACGCCGGTTGGGGCGTGACCATCAAGGAAGCGCTCGCCAATGGTCGCCTTGCCAACCGTGATGTGGAGTCGATCGCCGCGGCGCTGGCGAACCCCTGGGCGGACGTCGTGCTTTCCGGCGCGGTGACGGTCGCGCAGGTGCGAAGCAATCTCCAGGCTCTCGAGCGTTCCGTTAGCGCGGACGAGCTCGCCAGCCTGATGGCGCGGGCGGAGCCTCCCGATCGATACTGGACCGAGCGCAGCGCGCTGCGCTGGGCCTGAGGGGATTCCAGGTCGCGCTCCGTTAACCTGTGGCGCAATGCGAGAGCCGGCTGCCAGCCGCCCTTACATGCCGGGCTACGGCGTGCTCGATGCGGAGCACGGGACGGGATTGCTGCCCTGGTCCTGGGCCCTTACGCGGCTGGAGCGCTCCCATGACTACTGGGTCGCGACCGTCGGTCCCGACGGAAACCCTCACGTGATGCCCGTGTGGGGAATCTGGCGCGACGATGCCCTCTGGTTCAGCTGCAGCCGCGGATCGCGCAAGGCACGGAACCTCGCCGCCCACCCCAGGTGCGCCATCACCACAGACAACGCCTATGAGCCCGTCGTCATCCAGGGCGACGCCGAATTCGTCGACGACGTCGCGGCAATCGGTACCTTCGTGGCGCAAACCAATCAGAAGTACCGTACTGCATACCCGATCGAGTTCTTCACGAGCGCGTCGAATGCCTGCGTCCGCGTCGCTCCGAGCTGGGCCTTCGGCCTGACCGAATCCGACTTCACGGGTTCGCCGACCCGCTGGACGTTTCCGCCGGCCGCGGCTGATTCTTTTGCGTGAGCGATTGCGACCGCTATTGGACAATTGACACCGGCCCTGTCGCTAAATGACTTCACGGGTTCGCCGACCCGCTGGACGTTTCCGCCGGCCGCGGCTGATTCTTTTGCGTGAGCGATTGCGACCGCTATTGGACAATTGACACCGGCCCTGTCGCTAAATGACTTGGCTCGCGCTAGTATCTATCCGGCAGGGGAGGACCGAGTGATCGGACCGCTGGCAACCGCAAACCACGAAATTCGCGAGGCCGACCGGCGCGACCAGGAGCGCCGGCTGGCCAGGCTGGCCGAGCCCCGCCGGCTGACCGACCGGCTGCTGGGTCAACTCGAGGAATTGAACCTCGACGGCGTGGGGATCGTGCCGGACAGCTACGAACCCGGGCTGGCCGAACTCCGCGATCACCTCGTCGCCTGGCCGAGGGTCGGGGCGGGGCTGATCGAGCGGCTTCAATCGGGAATGCCGACCGCGGAACTGATCGACACCGTCTTCACCATCCAGGAAGTCATCGCCCCGCCGACATTGCCGGCCGACACAGAGGCGTTCGAGGAAGCGGATCCGATCTAGCGCCGCCGAAAGAGGAACGCATCGGTGATATAGGGCAGGGCAATGCGGGCTTCTCTCCTCGCCAGCGTCCTGACTCGATCGGCAACTGCCAACCGCTGATCGTCGGCCAGGGCCGCGATGAAACTGATCGACAGCACACGGTCGACCAGTCGGTCCGCATCGACGACCTGCACGTGCCTGAACTGGCGCCGGCCGGCAGCCCCGAACAGGGGGGTCGCGGTTATCGCCTCGCGCCACCGGTCCCACTCATGGGTGGGCGCCGCCCCCCGATAGAGCCGCACGATCGCATCGATCGATGCCTGCAAGGGATCGCGCTGATCGCGACGGTTCCAGATCAGTCCCAACCCGCCGCCCGCTCGCAGGACCCGGTGAATCTCCCTGATCGATTCGGCGCCGGCGAACCAGTGAAACGACTGGGCGGCAGTGACGGCGTTTGCGGACGCGTCGGCGCAGGGGATCGCTTGCGCGGTCCCGTCGACCACGTCGACGCCGGGGGCGGCGCGGATGAGCTCCCTCCGCATTGCGGCCACCGGCTCCACGGCGATGACGCGTGCGCCGGTGCGCAGCAGCATCCGGCTGAACTTCCCGGTTCCCGCGCCCAGGTCGATGACGGTCGCCCCGCGGGTGATGCCGAGTGAGGTTGCGATCCACTCCACCGCCTCGTCCGGATAGCCGGGCCGCCCGTGTTCGTAGGCGGCCGCCGCCCTTCCAAATCCTTCGGCCGCCGCTTCATGGATGGCCACGAGGTCAGCCTATGCCAAAGTAGGGCAATAACATACTTGGCGCATCAAGTACGCCTTCTCAGGCAACGCACGCCCCCGTGGGCCACGTTGATGCCTGACGGCTCAAGCCGAGCCGTAGAATGTTGCGCGCCGCGTTCGTATCGCGGTCAATGACCAGCCCGCAATCAGGGCACCGGTGCGTCCGCTCCGAGAGCAGCTTCGGGACCACACTCCCGCAGCCTGAGCAGGTCTGCGAGGTTCCCCCGGGTGGCACCCTGATCAATCGAGTACCAGCCTCTGCCGCTTTGTACTCGAGCATCGTCAGGAAGGCCGCCCAGCTTTGGTCCGTTACCTGTTTCGCCAGCAATCCCCTGGCAAGACCGCGGATGTTGAGATCTTCAATGGCGATCAGACCGAACTCGGAGACCAGTCGTCGGGTCAGCTTGTGGGCATGGTCATGCCGGAGGTTCCAAATCCGTTGATGCTGACGGGCCAGGAGGAGTCGCGCCTTTTGTCGCCGATGCGAGCCCTTCTGCCGGCGGCACACCCGCCGCTGAGCACGCCGCAGCTGCCGCATCGCCGCGTGGTACGCGCGGGGGCCGGGAATCTGTTCCCCGGTGGACAGGGTGGCAAAGTGCCGGATGCCCAGATCGAGCCCCACGGCTGGCCGTCCAGCGGCGGCCGCCTGCGGCGATCGGGACACCTCCAGCGAAAAGCAGGCGTACCAGCGTCCCGCCACCCGTCGCACGGTCACGGTGCGGACCACGGCGGAGATCGGGAGCGGACGATGCCACTTCACCCTGGCCTGGCCGATGCCCTGGAGGGCGAGGCGACCATCGTGGAGGCCCCAGCCTGAGTCCCAGGTCAGGCTGTCATAGCGGCGGGCCGAGCGAAAGCGCGGATGGCCCGGCTTGGCCCCGACTTTGACCCGGCGAAAGAAGGCGGTGAAGGCCCGATCCAATCGGCGAAGTGGGTCCCGCATCGCCGAGCAGCTCATGTGGGCCGGCCCCATGCTGGCGCGCGAACGGCTGTCAGCTCGCGAAACTGTTGGTAGAGGGAGACCGAACGGTGCTGGCCCCGCCAGGCGTACCGCCGCTGCTCCAGCGCCGCGTTGTAAAGCTGGCACGCGAAGCCAAGCTGGGCTTCGAGGGCGAGCCGCTGGCGGACCGTGGGATAAATCCGGTAGCGGTAGGTCCGCCGGAGCCGCGTGTCGTCGGCCATGTTCGGTCCATGCTGCACCTGCTTTGCGACAGCTGCCTGTCAAAGCGTGCGGCCGGCTCTGTCAAGTATGTCGTTGCCCCAAGTAGCATTGGCGTCGTGAGGGCGCAGGTGGGAGTGGCGCCGGCGATCGTCGCGCTGGTGCTGGCAGCCTGCGGCACGACGGCCGGCGCACCGGCCAGGCCGCCCACCGCCACGGAGGTCCTCGACAGCCCGGACAAGGCCAACGTCAAGGACGCCCACTTCACGCTGGTGGCCCACATCGTCAGCGGGACCATCGTTTTCGACGCGACCGGCGACGGGATCATCGTCGTCAGGCCGCAGCCGGCGTCGAAGTTCACCATGCTGACCACATTCAGCGGCCAATCCCTCAAGTTCCAGGAGATCATCATCGGCGGCAAGGAATACGATCTGTCGCCCGACAATCCGCGTTGGAGGGTAAAGCCCAGCACGAACTCGTCCAACCCGAGCTCGTTCAAAGGCGCTGACGCCGTCTACCTGGGTGAGGCCACGCTCAGCCAGGGAAAGGCCTGGCACGTCAGAGCGAAGGATGACAACAGAAATCCGTTCGAGGCCTGGGTCCGAGAGCGCGACGGCTATCCATTGAAATACTGGAGCACGATGCAGGGCTCGACCTTTACCGCGGCCTTCGACCAGTTCAATACGGGCCAGACCGTCACCGCACCGCCGGCCTCGGATGTCCAGCCGTGACATGAGGACGGTTTTGAGCCTCGGGGCCGCGGTAGTGGGAGCCGGCCTTCTTGCCGCCTGCGCCGGACCGGGTGCCGCCTCGGGCCCGCCGAGCCCGCAGGACATTCTCGGCAAGCCGATGCACGCCAGCAACCTGAAGGATGCGCACTTCCTCGTGACCGGCAAATTCGCCAGCGCGGGCGGGACGGTCGACCTGACTGGCGACGGCGCGCTGGTGTACAAAGCCCCCGGCGCCGGCCGCTTCAAGTTCCAAACCACGGTCGCCGGGCAACTGGTCAGCTTCGAGGATATCTCGATCAATGGAACGGACTACACGCGGACCGTCCCCGGCAACAGCAACGGCAACTGGGACGCCAGACCGAGCACCTCAGGGCTCGGGCCGAACAGCTTCACCGGGACCACCGGGTTCAAGTACATCGGCGAGGAGAGCCTGCCCAATGGCAAGGCCTGGCACGCCAGGGCCAAAGACAAAGACGGCAATACGTTCGACGCCTGGATCCGCGAAAGCGACGGGTATCCGCTCAAGTACGTGATCACGCAGCAGAGCAACGCGCTTACGTTGACCTTCGATAAGTACAACAGCGGGGAGTCGATTGTGGCGCCGCCGGCCTCCCAGGTGGTGCAGGGCTAAGCTGCAACCGCCCCGCGCGCTTCTGCTCCTTGCGGTCTCGGTCCTGACGGCCGCCTGCGGCGTGCCCACGCCGGCCCCGCCGCCCACCGCCCAGGAGGTACTGGCCAAACCCCAGCAATCCAATCTGAAGGACGCCCATTTCACTGTGTCGGGCAAGATCGCGAGCGACGGCGTCACCGTCCAGCTGGTGGGGGACGGTGCCCTGGTCTACAAACCCAGGCCGGCGGGTCGATTCAAATTCCAGACGCGGGTCGCCGGCCAAACGGTGACGATCGAGGAGATCTCGCTCGACGGCACCAACTACGGCCTGACGCCGGCCTCGAGCAAATGGACGGCGACCACGAGCAGCTCGGGCATCGATCCAAATGCGTTCGCCGGCGCCAGCGACCAGAAGTACATCGGCGAAGAGACGCTGCCGCAGGGAAAGGCCTGGCACGCGACGGCCACGGATAAGGACGGCAACGCCTTCGACGCCTACATCCGGGAGAGTGACGGGTACCCGATCAAGTACGTCGAGACTCAAACGGGCGGCCAGAACATCACCTTGACGTTCGACCGCTACAACGCCGGCGAGACCATCACCGCGCCGCCGCCCGACCAGGTCCAGGCGGGCTAGTGGAGGCGTTCGCCCGGACGGGCGAGGCGATCCGCGCCACCAGCAGCAAGCTGGAGAAGACGCGCCTCCTTGGTGCCTATTTCGCCAGTCTCGACGATGTCTCGCTCCCGCTGGCAGCTGTCTATTTCACGGCGCGACCCTTCGCGGACCGCGATCAGCGAAAGCTGAATCTGGGCTACGCCGTCATTCGCAATGCGGTTTGCGAGCTGGCCGGCGTCGATGAAGAGGCGCTCGGCGAGTCGTACATGCGCCACAGCGACGTCGGCGACGTCATCGAGGAAGTGCTCGAAGGGCACACGCATCCGCGGCCGACGTCCCTTCCGGACGTCCACGAGACCTTTGTCAAGATTTACGAGCAGCGCACCGTCAAGAAGAAGACGCAGGCGCTGCGCGAACTGCTCGACCGGCTGAGCCCACGCGAGGCCAAGTTCATCGGCAAGATCCTCACCGGCGACCTGCGCATCGGGCTGCGCGCGGGGCTGGTCGAAGAGGGGATCGCCAGGGCCTTCGGCGCGCCGCTCGCGGAGGTGTCCTGGGCTGGGATGCTGACCGGCGACATCGGGGAGGTGGCGCTGCGCGCCAGACGCGGGACGCTCCGCTCGGCCGAGCTGCGGTTGATGCATCCGCTGCAGTTCATGCTCGCCTCACCCGAAGAGGACGCGGCGGCGATCATGCGCCGGGTCGGAGGCGAAGCCTGGGTCGAGGACAAGTACGATGGCATCCGGGGCCAGCTGCACAAAGAAGCCAACCGCGTCGTGCTCTACTCGCGCGACCTCAACGACGTCACCGCCGCCTTTCCCGAAGTGGTGGCGGCGGCCGGCGCACTGCCCCACGACGTCCTCCTCGACGGCGAGCTGCTCGCCTTCAAGGACGGCGTCGTGCGGCCCTTCTTCGAGCTGCAGCACCGGCTCGGACGCAAGGTCGTCAGCGCGCAGCTGCTCAACGAGGTGCCGGTCATCTTCGTGGCTTTCGACCTGCTCTACCTCGATGGGCGCAATCTGCTGACCGAGCCCCTGCGCGAACGCCGGCGCATGCTCGAGGAGCTCAACCTCCCCTCCCCCTTCATGCTCGCCTACCTGATCCGGGCGCTCGATGCCGACGAGCTCGACCGCATCTTCGATGGCGCGCGCGCCCGCAACAACGAAGGGCTGATGGTCAAAGATCCGGAAAGCCGCTACACGCCGGGACGCCGTGGACTCGGCTGGCTGAAGTTAAAGAAAGCGCTCGCCACCCTGGACGTCGTCGTCACCGGCGTCGAGGTCGGGCACGGCAAACGCAAGAACGTGTTATCCGACTATACGTTCGCGGTCTATGACGAAGGCTCCGACCGGTTGGTGAACATCGGCAAGGCCTACTCGGGCTTGACGGACGTCGAGATCGCAACGATGACGGATTACTTCAAGTCGATCACCGTGAAGGACTACGGCCGGTTCCGCCTGGTCCAGCCCGAGATCGTTCTCGAGGTCGCCTTCGACGCCATCATGGAGTCTGGCCGCCACAATTCCGGCTACGCGCTGCGCTTCCCGCGCATCAAGCAGATCCGCCGCGACAAGACGGTGCGGGAGATCGACACGCTGGCGGAGGTCGCCCGGATGCACCGCGCCTTCAGCGCCGAGCGCGTGCAGCTGGTCGAACCGGCCCGGGCCTAAAGGGAGGCCGCCGAGCGGGCGGACGAGACGGCGGCGCGGTTGCGGGCGACGACGATCAGGGCGACGGCCGCCAGGATGATGCTGCCGGCGATCAGCACGCGCGGGGTCAGCGCCTCGCCCACGAAGATGGCACCCAGGACGACGGCGACCACCGGGTTGACATAGGCGTAGGTCGACACCAGCGACAGCGGCGCTGAGCGCAGCAGCCAGACATAGGCGCTGAAGCCGACGAGGCTGCCGAAGACGATCAGATAGAGCAGCGCCACGACCGACGTCGTCGAGATGCCGTGCACATGCACCCGGCCCAGCTCACCGGTCGCAAGACTCAGGACGCCGAAGAGGACGCCGGCCCAGAGCATCTCCATCGAGGCGGCGACCAGCGGCCGAACGGGAAGCCTGACGTGACGGGTGAAGACGGAGCCACTGGCCCAGCAGAGCGGTGCGGCCAGCGCCAGCGCGGCGCCGATCAGCTGAATGCGGCCTGAACCCGGCGAGCCGATCAGAAACGCCACCCCGCCGAACCCGATGACCAGCCCCACGATGACGAGCGCTGGAAGCCGCCGCCCGAAGACCACTCGATCGATGATCGCCATCCAGAGGGGTGCCGTCGCGACCAACAGGGCGACTACGCCCGTAGGCACATATTGCTCCGCCAGGATCACCCCACCGTTCCCACCAACCAGGAGCGCGGCGCCGATCAGCAGCGCGGCCAGCCATTGCCGGGTCCCCGGCCGGTCACCGCCCTTATCGCCGTGCCGGATCGCCAGGACGTAGAGAACGCTGCCGGCCGCCAGGAAGCGGAGTGATCCCATCAGCAGTGGCGGCATCGTCCGAATGGCGAACTTGATGCCCAGGTAGGTCGACCCCCACAGGAGATAGACGGTACCGAGCGCCAACCAGACCCGGGCCGCCGGCGTCGCGGCGCCCGATCGAGCCTGACGAAAGGCGGAAGCGATGTCAGCTGCCGCCACGCGGATGGTGGCAGTCGTCACTGGACGGCGTTAGCGCTCGTCCCGGCGGATTTCCAGGGGCCAGCGCAGGTGCACGGTAACCGGCCTGGACTGCCGAAGCAGGCGCCGCTGGGCCGCTTCGCGCTCGACCCGGGCCTGCTTGTCCATCGCCCATGTGTACATCGAGTAGTAATCAGTCATCTTCATGTCACCTCGCTGTAACCGGCTCTTATCGTTTGACTAGTTACAACGCCATTTTACAGGTGTACGGCTAACCCGTCAAGTGGTATAAAGGGGTTACACGTGAACGATTCCGAAACAGTCTCAACGCCAATCATGCCGGTGAGCCGGGGCCACCTGGCCTCGGTGCAGACCGGCCTCAACTTCGTCAACACGCTCGATCTGTGGCCCACGCCCCACGACCATCTCGATACCCCCCAGGCGGCGCTGGAATGGCTGGTCGACAACGACCTCCTCCACAAAGAGGCGCGGACCGAACTTCTCCACCGGTACGAGGACTCACCCGGCGCCGGTCGGGCCATGCTGGCCCGCCTCCATCGGGTGCGCGAGGCGATGCGAAGCGTCCTGGAGGCGACGGCGGCTCACCGCCCTCCAGATGCGGCCGACCTTGCCGAGATCAATCGGACGCTGCGAACCCACTACATCTATGAGCTCGTCCACGGCCCGGATGGCGTCTCACTCGAGCATCGCCACCAGGGCGACCCGGTCGACGGGGCGGCGGCCCGCCTCACCGAATCGATCGCCCGGGAACTGATCCAGGGCTCGGCCGCGCGCCTGAGGGTGTGCGAAAACGATCAGTGCCGCTGGGTATTCAAGGACACCTCGCCCACCGGCAAGCGCAAGTGGTGCAGCATGCGCAGCTGTGGCAACCGGGCGAAGGTCGCGCGGCACCGCGCCCGCAGAAAAACCCAATCCCCCTCTCCCCTTGCGGGGGCGGGCCGCGGTGGGGGGTAAAATCCTCGCCCGGAGGGGTGTCCGAGCGGTTTAAGGTGCGGCTCTCGAAAAGCCGTGTGGCGGCAACGCCACCGCGAGTTCGAATCTCGCCCCCTCCGCCACGGGCCCACCACTTCCCTCCCCCTTGCGTGGAGCGTATGGGAGGGGGAAATCAGGCAGCAAGACGCAACCGACGATACGCATCGCGCGCCGGCGGCAGCCAGCGAACCGGCTCGGGGGCGATGGCGACGAGGTGGGGCATGCCGGCACGGCAGGCCGCGAAGGCCGCGCGCTGAGCCCTCCCCCATTTGAAACGGTAGCCCTCCCGCAGCGCCGGCGGCAGCAGCCCCGCGGTAATGACGGTCAGCGGCGCGAAGGCCATCCGCGGAACGCCGGGGAAACCCGGTCGCATGACGATCTGTCCCATGCGACGGGCGTCTTGCCCCACGCAGACGTCCCCACGATCGATCATGGCGTCCAGGTAGGCCGCAAAGGCCTCGATATCAGCGGGGTACCGCTGCCGGGGGATGCCAAGAAGCAGACCGATCTGTTTGGTTTCCTGGTAATAGCGGTCGGCCTCCACCGACGTCAGCGGTCCGACGAAGGCCCGGTACGCCGTCACCGCGGAATAAACGAGGGTCGCCTGGACCCACAGGAGCAGCTGTGGATCCATCGCCGAGTAGCCTGGCCCACGGACCGCCCGGTGACGACGGTTCACGGTACGCACCGCCTCGATCGCGGCCGATCGAGGGCCAAAGACCATGGCCATGGTCAGGTCCATCGTCCTGAGCAGCCGACCGGCGGGATCCACCTCGAAGTTGCTGTGGTCGCGAACCCCGGCGGCGACCGCCGGGTGGGCGAACTGCATCAGAATGGCACAGCTGCCCGCCAGGGCGACCGCTGACTCGCGATTGACCCGCCAGATCATGGAGTCGGGACCGAAGAGGCCGGTGTCCTCGGCTACACTTCCAGACGCCATCGATGCCAGTCTAATCAGCGGAACCCGCGACGACGCCCATTACATGGAGCGTGCCCTGGCGCAGGCCCGGCAGGCTGCGGCCATTGGGGAGGTCCCGGTCGGTGCCGTGCTCGTCCGCAATGGATCCGTGCTGGTCGAAGCGCACAACCTCATCGAAACCACGCCGGACGCCACCGCCCACGCCGAGATGTTGGCGCTCCAGGAAGCCGCCCGTCTGACCCAATCCTGGCGCCTCGATGGGTTCACGCTCTATGTGACCCTCGAGCCCTGCCCGATGTGCGCCGGCGCGATGGCGCTGGCGCGCATCGCCCGGCTTGTCTACGGCACGCCTGACCCCAGGAAGGGCGCGGTCGATTCCGTCTACGATGTCCTGCGACACCCGGCGAACAATCACCGGGTCGAGATCAGCTCCGGCTTACTGGCTGAGCCGGCGGGCCGCCTGCTTCGCGAGTTCTTCGCGGCCCGACGGGCCAAGCCCGGCTAGCGGCTAGCGCGTTCCGCCGGTCGGCTTCGGCTGACCGCTGCCCTGCTGCCTGGTGGCGCGCGCCTGCAGGTCGCTCTCGCTTCCCCGCCAGGTCTGATCGGCATGCGCCGACGTCCGGGTTACGGCCGCCGCCGCCTGCGCCTGGCCGCCGGCCGCCAGCCACCCGGCCAGTGATTGCAGGCTGGCGTCGGCGTAGGCCTGGCGGTCCTCCATGAAACGGCTGAGCTCGGCGACCGTGCGGTCGTCGAGGGTGGTGCCGGCAAGGGAGCGGTTGAATTGCGCGACCGCGTTGTCGTACTGAGCAACCTGACGGACTCCGTCCTGCACCCGACCCGCGGCGATCAGCCGCTTCGCCTCGTCGAGGCGCACCTGCGCGAAGTTGGCCTGCAGCCGGGCGCGCGCGGCCGAGTCCAACGTGATGGCGAGCTGCGCCCGCTCGACGCCGAGCTTGAGTCCGTACAGCGCATCGCCGGGCAGGCTGTTCCCCGACGCGGCCACGGCAGTCACGGCCCCGACGATCAGCGCTACGGCAAGGACGCCGGCAAAGACCAGTCGCGCGGCCGGCCGGGGCAGGGCGCCCGGCGGATTCCAGCGCCGCCCTCGCTGCTTCTGGCCGGCGGCGGCCAGCATCCGATTGCGCGCGCGCAGCCGGAACGCGGGGTCGGCCGCCGGCGGGGCCAGCCCGCCAAGATCGACGGATAGCCGCAGGAGCTCGATCAGCTGCTCGCGATCCGCGGGGTAGCGGCGCAACACCTCCTGCAAGTTGCGCTTCTGCTCCATGGCCGTAAGGCACTCTTCCAGAGGACGGGTCAGGTCACGCACGGCGGGCCTCCACCTGCTCGCGCTCCAGCAGGAAGCGGTACAGACTGGCGAGCGCTCGATGCTGCATCGAGTGGATGGCTCCAGGGCGCCGGCGCATCTGGCGAGCGATCTCGTGGGCGTCCAGATTGTCGATGAAACGCATGGTGATCACCCGCTGCTGCTCGGGCGTCAGGCGCCGGACTGCCTCGATCAGCAGCCGCCGCTCCTCAGAGTTCTGCAGCAACGCGGCCGGATCCGCGTGGGACCGAATGTCGCGCACCTCGTCGCTGAGCTCGACGGGTTCGCGGCCCGCGCGCCGGTAGCGATCGACGAGCAGGTTGTGCGCGATCCGGTACAGCCAGGAGGAAAAGGCCACCCCCCGCGGCCGATAGCGCTGAATGGAGTCGACCATCTTCAAGAACACCTGCTCTGTGAGGTCTTCGGCATCGGCCTGGTGGCGAACTCGCGTAAACAGATAGCGATAAATCCCGTCGAAATGCCGGTCATAGAGCTCGGCCAGTGCTCCCGGGTCGAGAGCCTGGGCGCGGCGGATGAGGCCGTCGTCGGACGTCTTCAAGTCGCCTACAGCATATAACGGATCTCCCGCCGGATTTGAACGGGGGCGCGCGCCTAACCTCTTATAATCACGAGCGCGAACGGTGGCTTTAGCTCAGCTGGTTAGAGCATCAGATTGTGGATCTGAGGGTCGAGGGTTCAAATCCCTCAAGCCACCCCAGACTCGCCCACGATCGAGCTAACCTCGGCGGCCACGCCAGTCAGGCCGCGCGCTCGAGGTGAACGGCCACATGGCTCATCCCGTCCAGGAGCCACCCGCCGGACGTGCCGCGGCGGGGCGCAGCGGCCGCCGACCTGACCTTGGCGCGGACGATCGTCCAGTCTTCAATCCACTCAGCGATCCGGCGCCCGCGGACCACCTTGCCGCTGCCCGGCGGACACTGCACGCGCGTCCGAACCGTGATCCGGTCTGCGGCTGCGTCGCTTCGAACGGCGATGATCCACTCGGGACTCACCGTCACGGTCTTCGCAAAGGGGCGCCAGCCATCCGCGACGGGCCGAGCCAGCTGAGCCGCCTGGCGATCCCAGCAGGCGTCCGTCATCAGGGCTCGACACTGCGCGAGATCTCGCTTCGCCCAGCCCGCGAGCACCAGGCTGCCGATCCGTCGGACATCGGCGAGGAAGGATGGGGTCGAGAATGCCGGATCGACGGCCCGGATGGCATCGACACCCACATCGGCCGGGTAGGCGATCGGCAATTCCACGCCGCGGGCGGCTGGTCGACCACCGCGCGCAAACCCGTCAACGAGGACGTTCAGGCCCGTGCTCAGCACCGACGCGATGTTGCCCATGAAGCGCCACAACACGAATCCGAGGCCGAGGCTCACCAGGGCGACGGGCACGATCTGCGGGTGCTCCGCCAGGAAGGCGAGCATGATCGGCACCAGACCGGTCGAGTCGCCAGGGACCATTTTCGTATGACGAGAGGCGCGGCTTGCTATTGCGGGCTTGCGACTCCGGAGCGTCGGTCCCTGGGATGTCCGGCTGGCCACATTCCGGGAGTGCTTACAATCTTGTAGCCCATGGACTTTCTCCCTCTCGGCGGGTTCGTCCGATGATCCTCGAGGGGAAGAAGATCCTGGTCACCGGTGTCCTCACGCCCGCCAGCATCGCCTTCGCCATCGCCGACCTGGCGCAGCGGGAGGGCGCCGACATCGTGCTGACCAGCTTCGGGCGCGCCATGAGCCTGACCGAGAAGAGCGCCCGGCGGATGAAGCCGACACCGGACATCCTGGAGATGGACGTCAACAACCAGGAGCAGGTGGACGCGCTCGCCGAGACACTGAAGCAGCGTTGGGGCCGGCTCGACGGGGTCGTCCACGCGATCGCGTATGCGCCGGCTGACGCGCTCGGCGGCAACTTCTTGACCGCCCCGTGGGAGAGCGTGCAAAACGCCTTCCAGACCAGCGCCTACTCCTTGAAGGCGATGGCGCAAGCGCTCAGCCCGCTGATGGTGGACGGCGGCAGCATCGTGACCCTCGACTTCGACAATTCGACCCAGGCCTGGCCCTTCTACGACTGGATGGGCGTCTGCAAAGCCGCGCTCGAGTCGGTCACCCGTTACCTGGCGCGCGACCTCGGCAGGTATAAGATCCGGGTCAATGCGCTGGCGGCCGGGCCGCTGAAGACGATGGCCGCCAAGGGCATCCCGGGATTCGAACGTTTCGAAAACACCTGGGGCCAGCGCGCGCCGCTCGGGTGGGACAGCGCTGATCGCAGTCCGGTGGCGAAGATGGCGTGCGTGCTCCTCTCCGATTGGATGCCAGCGACCACCGGGGAGATCGTGCACGTCGATGGCGGCTACCACGCAATGGGCGCGGAGGTCGACACCAAGCCGCCCGGCTAGGGCATGTAGCGAAGGCGGAGGTTCAGCAGCTTCTGCACCGAGGCATCGAGCTGCGCGCGGCGATAGCTGCCACTGAGCACCGCCGCATGGATCGCGTCGTAGGTGGCGTCAGCGACCGCGATCTCGTGCGACACGATCACCATATCGCCGCCATTGGCGAGAAACCGCACCGCGGCGGGCGGCGGTGGATATTGCGGGCTCAGCGCTCCCATCTGCAGGTCGTCGGAGATGATGACGCCCTGGTAGCCAAGCTCGGAGCGCAACACCTGCAGGACGGTTGCCGACATGCTGGTCGGCACGGCCTCGTCGAGCGCCGGCACATTGAGGTGTCCGATCATCACGAAGTCGACGCGGGCGGCGATCGCCGCCTGAAAGGGAACCCAGTCACGATTGCGCAGCGTCTGGGCCGATTCGCTGACGAGCGGCAGGTTCAGGTGCGAGTCGGCGTTGGCGGTGCCATGGCCGGGGAAGTGCTTGGCGGCGGCATACATTCCCGCCGCATGGATGCCGGCGATGGCCGCGGTCACGTCCTGCGCGACCAGTTGCGGATTCTGGCCGTAGCTCCGCTCGCTCATGAACGGATGGACGCCGTCCCAGACGTCCGCGACCGGGGCGAAATTGATGTCGAAGCCAAGCGCTTTCAGTCCCTGGGACATCGTCGTCATCTCCACCCGGATGGCACCGGGCCCTTGCGGTCCGACCTGGCGGGCGCCGGCCAGGCAGGGAACCCGCGTTTCGAAGAAGCACACGGTGCCACCTTCCTGGTTCGTCGCGCTCAGCAGCGGGTGCGCCATGACGCCCCGCACCGCCTGGATCAGCTGCGCGATCGCCGTCGGATCCTGGGCGTTCTGGTTGATCGGCACGACGATCAATCCGCCGAATTGATGCTGCCGCCAGTCGTCGAGCACGGCAGGCGTGAGCGGGCCTTTGAACCCGACCATGATTACGGCGCCGATCTCCTGGCTGAGAGTCATCCCGCCCGGGCCCAGAATCGCGTCCTGGTCGCGGCCGGAGGCCGACGCGGCCGGTGACGGGTTGCCGCTGGCGGTCGAGCTCACCGGGGAGCTTGAGACGACCCGTGGAGTGCAGGCGACGAGCATCACGGCCGAAACCAGGCAGACTATTCGACGCATGCCAGGCGGCAGTTTACTACTGGTACTCGGCCTGGTGGCCTTCAGTGGACTCAGCCCAGGCGTAACGGCGCTGGGGCCGGGCGGTTATGCAGCCAGCAACGCCGGGCTCGGCAACACCCAGGCTTCGCGGCCGGACCCGTCCGTGGCCAGGCGCGAACTTCTGATGGCGTTCGACCAGCAGGTCTACGCGACCGTCCCAACGCCTTGACAATCCGCCGCCAGCGCTCCGAGCCGCGGCGCCCGGTCGACCCGAACCGGTACCGCCACGGGCGTAACCTGCCCGCGAATTAACGACCAGTCCCCTTCGGGGACAAAGGAGGACAGCCATTGGTACGTAAGTTCGTTCTCGGGATCACCGTGTCGACCGCGATCGTCCTCGCCGGAGCCAGCGCCGCGTTTGCCGATACGACGGGAAACACCGGCCAGCCCAGCCAGTCATGCCAGGCACAACCGCCGGGGTCGACTCCAGGGAGTTCGGCGTCGGCGTCCGGCTCGGTGTTCAATCAAAACGGCGTCTCCGGCACCGTCTATGCCGGGAATCCAGGCACGCCGTCCCTGGCAAACGGGAGCTCGACGGCCGTGTCGCAGTACGACGTGGCCTGCTTCCAGCAGGCGAGCCACTAACCGCCGATGACCTTCAGGAGCGCCGGTCCGTCCCCTTTCCGGCGCTCCTTCCTTCCTCGCTGAGACGCCACCGCCGGCGATCCTCGACCAGCATCAGGCTCAAAGCCGCGAGCAAGATCGCCCCGATCGCGATACCCCAGGGCTCGGTTGCGGCGCTGCTGGCGGCGGGCTCGATCCCGATCGGCGAAAGCCCCTGCAGGTGTCCTTGCAGCAGCGCGGCCACCTCGGGCGAGAGTTGCATCCAGCGCTCCTGCAACGCGGCGTCGCCCTGGCTGAACTCGACGATCAAGTAGCCGCTCCCGGCGTCACCCGGATAGTAGATAAAGCTGGTCTCCGACGTGCGCGCCCAAGGGCTCGTGACATAGGTCAGCCCAAGATGACTGACCCCGATCCGGTAATGCGGCAGGGCGGGCGCCGCCGCGTCCATCGGTTGAGCCGGCCCCTGCATCGCGCCGGCAATCTCGTTGACGAGCGCCGTCGCACCGCGCCGGTCCTTCGCCGAGAGGGCGATGAAGTCCCGCAAGTCACCGTTCGCGCCAAAAATGCGGATCTCCAGCGGACCGAAGAAGGCATAGGTATCCTTGGCCGCCGCCGGGACGGCGGTCAGTCCGGCAAGCCCGATGGCGAGCAGGAGCGCAGAGCCGCAGCGACGCCACAGGTGGCGCACTTGGCCTCGATTATCGGCTGGGCTGGGTCCGGCCGGCTACTGGGCTTTCGTTGAGATCGCCCTGGCGCCGCCACCGAGCACGCACGGCACGCCGTCGACCAGGGTGTCGGCGTAGGTCAGGTGATAAGGGTTGTAGCTCGAGAACCGGCAGGTCGGCCAACCCAGCACCAGCGAGCGAACGTTCTCGGTGCCGGGAAGGAAATAGTTGGCGCCGACCTGATGGACGCCGTCGGGCTTCGGATACCACTGGTCCGGGGTGCCGGCCAGCGCCTGCTGCATGAACTTGTGCCAGATCGGGGCGGCGCCCACGATGCCGGTCGAGTTGTGGCTGAGCGGAGTGTTATCCGGGTTCCCGATCCAGACCGCGGTCGCCAGCGTCGGCGTGAAGCCGACCGTCCAGTTGTCGCGGAAGGCCTGGGTCGTACCGGTCTTGGCCGCGACATGGCGGCCGGGGAGGGTCAGATCGCCGTGGCACCCGAATTCCATGCAGCGGTTGCGGTCGTCCGACATGATCGAGCCGATGATGAACGCCACCTCCGGGCTGATGGCGCGGGTCTCGTTGGTTGACGGATCGTAGGTAAAGACGTCCCGCCCGGTCGAGTCCTTGATCGATAGCACCGCCGCGGGCATATGCCGAACACCCAGGGTGGCCAGCGTCGAGACCCCGGTCGCCATGTCCAGGGGCGTCACCTCATAGCCGCCTAGCGTCAAGCTCAGCGAGTAGTTCTCATCAGGTTGGGTCAGGTGGGTCACGCCCATCCGGCGCGCCGCGCTGAGCACGTTGGGTATGCCGACCCGCAGCTCCGTCTTGACCGCCGGAATGTTCAGCGAATTACCCATCGCCATCTTCAGCGGCAGCACCCCGTGGTACCTGAGGTCATAGTTCAACGGGATGTAGGGCTCGAACCCGCTCACGCCGCCCCAGGTCGGGAAGACCAGGGGCGCGTCGAGAATGGGCGTGATCATGTTGAATTTGCGGCTTTCAATGGCGGCCGTATAGGTGTAGATCTTGAAGCTCGACCCGGGTTGCCGCGGCGAATCCGCCATGTTGATCCAGCCGCCCGGCCGGCTGTAGTCGTTGCCCCCGACCATGGCGAGGATCTCGCCGGTCTTGGGGTCCATGCTGACCAGCGCAGCGTCGTGGAAGTTGTAGTAGTTGCCTTTCTGCGCGATCTGGTCGCGCACCACCTGCTCCGCGATGTGCTGCAGGTTGAGATCCAGTGACGTGTAGACGCGGTAGCCGCGCCGATCGCCGGGGACGATCTTGTACTGCTGTCGCAGCGCCTTCAGCACGTAGTCCACGAAGTAAGGCGCCTCGAATTGATTAGTCGGCGGATAGATTTGCAGCTTGACGGCGTAGGCGGCGTCCGCCGCCGTCTGGGTGATGAAGTGGTTCTCGACCATCGCCGACAGCACCTCGAGCTGGCGCTGCTTCGCCGCCGCCGGGTTGACGAGCGGGTTGTATCGCGTCGGCGCCTGCGGCAGCCCCACGAGCATGCTGGCCTGGGCCAGGTTGAGATCGTGGGCGTTGGTCTTGAAGTAGCTGTGGGCGGCCGCCTCGATGCCATAGGTCTGGCTGCCGTAGAAAATCGTGTTGAGATACATCTCCAGGATCTGGCTCTTGGTGTAGCGGCGATTCAGCTCGAGCGCGAGCACCGCCTCTTTGGCCTTGCGCTGGAGCGAGTTGTCCGGGTGAGGCCCGATGAAGAGTTGCTTGACCAGCTGCTGACTGATCGTGCTGCCACCCTGCTTGATGCCGTGGTGGGAATAATCGGCGAGCGCGGCCCGCAGGACCGCCCCGAGATCGACACCATTGTTCGAGTAGAAGGTGTGGTCTTCGATGGCGATGGTCGCCGTGATCACATTGGTCGAGATGTAGCTGAGCGGGACGACGACGCGATGGTCTCCCTGGTCGCCGACATCCGCGAGGAGGTTGCCGTGGCGATCGAAGATCAGCATGTCCTGCGGCAGGTCGCTCGACGACAGCCCGGTCACGGCCGGCAGGTCGCCAACCGTCTGCGCCGCGAGCGCGGGGACGGTCAGAAGCGGCAGGGTCACAAAGACGATGCAGGCGACGATCAGGTTGCGCTGGAGCGCGAGGCGGCGGCGTCGGTGCCATTGCTGAAGGTGGTAGTTGGTGTGACGGTAGGGGTGCCGCCGCCCGTAGCAGGGCCTCATGGATTCACCAGCAGGCCGTAGACGCCGGCCGCCACCAGCCAGCCCAGCGTGAGGAAGAGCAGGCCCCAGACCGCGACCGCCGCCAGCGAGAGGGCGGTCGACCGCGCGCCTCGCCGCCGCTTACGGCGCTCGACCCGGTGGCCGTGGCGGACGGCTGAACGGTGTTCCCCCGCGATCGCCATGCTGCATTCCCTGCCCTGACGTGGAGTTTGTTTGTCTCTGCGTTACAAGGATGTCACGCAGAGTTGGGCATGTCAAGCAACAAGTTTCGTGATACCGCCGCACTACAATCCACCATGGGCGCACCCTCGGGAATCCCCAGCCCCCGAAGCGCCCTTGACAACTAAAGTCCGGGGTCTACCGGCCGAGAGCCTCCGTGTCCACGATGAACTGGAGCTCCCCGTCGACCGGCTGGACATGGCTGGCGGGCAGCGCCGGATCGCGCCGCATGACCCGCTCGAGGGCTTCCCGCTTGGCGGCGCCCTGCACCATGAAGAGCACGGCCCGGGCGGCGTTGAGGACGGGCAGGGTGAGCGTCAATCGCCGCGGTGGCGGCTTGACAGCAACGACCGCCCGAACCAGTGCTCGCTGTTCCTCCAGCGCCGGGTCGCCGGGGAAGAGCGATGCCGCATGACCGTCCTCGCCCAGACCCAGGTGGATCAGATCGAATCGGGGCCATCCCCCGTCGTCCGGAGGAACGCGGCGGAGGGCCGGCGTTGGATCGCCGACCAGGGGAAAGACCTGCTCGGGCGGAATCGGCACATGGTCGAGAAGCGCCGCCCTGGCCATCGCGTAGTTGCTCGCCGGATCATCTAGCGGCACCTGCCGCTCGTCGGACCATGTCACGAAGACCCGCGCCCAGGGAAGTTGCGCCCCAAACGGTGGCTGGGCGAGTCGTCGGTAGCACCCCCGCGGGGTCTCGCCGCCGGCCAGCGCCCAGTGGCACGCGCCGCGCTCCGCGACCGCGGCCCGCAGACGGTCAGCCGTCCAGCGGGCGGCGGCCTCCGCCAGCTCGGCCGGGCCAGGAACCACGACCGGGGTAATCGCAGCGACCACGTCAGCGCTTCGTGGACCGGCTCATTGCAGCGCGGCCGCGAGCGCCCGCTCGAACAGGACGTCGTGGCCGGACAGCAGCAGCTCGATCGCCAGCAACTCCTCCGCCGAGCGTGCGGCCTGGCGCACCGTCCGCGACGCGAAGTCCTGGTCGCCGATCCGAATTTCCGCGCACAGCCGCGCGCCCTGCAGCCGGCTGATGCTGAACCGGGCGACGCCGCCCTCACCGCCGGTGACGATCAGCATCCGGCCGACCCCGTGCTCATGGGATTCATCCGGCCGCAGCTCCACCGGCACCTCGATGTTCACCGAAGCCATCCGACTGCGGATCCAGCCGCCGAGGAGCTTTGCCTGGGTCAATGAGCCATCGATGCCGTGATGGATCGTTACCCCGTGGATCTGGGCCAGCCGGGGGAGCATCCCCGGCATGTCGAAGAACTGCGCCGCGATCTGTCGCCAGGCGATCAGCCGGGCCCAGTTGAAGTCGCCGATGGAGGCCCGCGCCTCATCGCGCCGGGCGACCCCCAGCAGCCGCTCGAGATGGGCGTTGTCGAAGCCTTCATCGGTATCGACCACCAGCCGGTCGGCCAGCTCACAGAGGCTGTCGAACAGAGGGTTGTCGAAGTCAGGCCGCCCAGGCCACCACAGGATGACCGGCAGGTCGGGGACTAGCAGCGGCGTCACCAGGCTTCCCAGGTGGGTGGCGACCTCGCCGTGCGCGTGCAGGATCACTCGTTCGGTCGTCACCCGGTGCCCGGTCTCGGTTCGGGTCTGAGCCGAAACCTCCGCTTCCAGCTTGGGCGAATCGCGGTCGTGCTGGGCCAACAGGATCAGCGTCCGCGACGGATTGGTGATCGACAGGCGGTCGAGCACCCTGGTAACGACACGCAGCCTCGTCTCGTTGCCGACCACGGTGATCAGGTTGAGGACGCTGGCCCGTGCCTCGGCGGCGGCATGCTCGGCCGCCTCCCCGTCGTCGTGCAGTCCCCAGCGGAGCTGCTCCAGCTCCTCCTGGATGGCGTGGACGTCCACGAACGCCCGGGTGGCGAGCTCGGAATGTTCCATCATGGACGCCGCCAGCGCCGGCCGTCTCGCTCGATCAGCGCGTCGGCCGCTTCCGGTCCCCAGTTGCCGGCCGCGTAATTCGGGAAATTGGGCGTTTGCGTCGCCCACGCCTGCTCGATGCCGTCGACCAATGCCCAGGCTCGCTCGACCTCATCCTCCCGCGCGAACAGGGTCGGGTCGCCGAGCATGCAATCGAGTACGAGCCGCTCGTAGGCGTCGGGCGATTCGATAAGAAACGACGAGCCGTAGAAGAAATCCATGTTGACGGTCCGGAGCCGCATCACTGGTCCCGGGATCTTCGCGGCGATCTTCAGCGACGCGCCCTCGTGCGGTTGGATGCGCATCACCAGCACATTGGGCGTCAGCCCCTGGATCGCCGTCCTGGCAAAGGGTTGGTGCGGCGCGTTCTTGAATTGGATGGCAATCTCGGAGGCGCGGCTCGGCAAGCGCTTACCGGTCCGCAAGTAGAACGTCGTGTCGGCCCAGCGCCAGTTGTCGATTTTGAGCCGCACCGCGACGTAGGTTTCGGTGTTGGAGGTCTCGGACACGTTGGCTTCCTGCCGGTAGCCGGGCACCGGCTGGCCGGCGACCCAGCCCGGACTGTACTGGCCACGTACGACGTCGTTGTCGACGTCGATCGCATGGATCGACTTGAGAACCTTGACTTTCTCGTCGCGCACGGTGTCGGCGTCGAAGTTGGGCGGCGGCTCCATGGCCGCGATGCTCAGGAGCTGCAACAGATGATTCTGGAAGATGTCGCGCAGCGCGCCGGCCGTCTCGTAGTACTTGCCCCGGCGTTCGATGCCGATGTCTTCGGCCACGGTGATCTGGACGTGGTCAACGTAACGCCGGTTCCAGATCGGCTCGAAGATCCCGTTGGCGAACCGAAACACCATGACGTTCTGGACAGTTTCCTTGCCCAGGTAATGGTCGATCCGGTAGACCTGCGACTCGGTGAAGACGGCGTGGATCGCCTGGTTCAGCGCCTTTGCGCTCTGCAGGTCATGACCGAACGGTTTCTCGACCACCACCCGTTTCCATCCGTCGCCGGCGTGGGCAATGCCCGACGACCCGAGCTGCTCCACGATGACCGGGAAGAACTGCGGAAGGGTGGCCAGATAGAAGACGCGGTTGCCGTTGGTTCCCCGGTCATGATCCAGCTGCTGCAAGAGTGCGGACAGTCGGCGGTAACCCTCCTGGTCGCCGAACGGCATGCGGAGATAGATCAAGCCCTCGGCCAGGCTCTGCCAGACCGCCCGGTCGACCGGCTGGCTGCGCGAGAACTTGTTGACCGCATCGGCCACGCGACTCCGAAACTCGTCCTCAGATATCGCCGTATCCGCAACGCCGACCACGCTGAAGCCCGACGGCAGGTAGCGGTTGAGCGCCAGGTTGTAAAGCGCCGGCATGAGTTTGCGCGCCGTCAGGTCTCCGGATGCGCCGAAGATGACCATCACGGCCGGGTCGGGCGTGCGCGGCAGGATCAGGCCCTCCCGAAGCACGTTCTCGGTCAGCGTGGTGACGGCCTGGGCCATGCCTTATTCCGGCCTGACCGGATGGCCCCCGAACTCGTTGCGAAGCGCCGCGAGTACCTTGGCACTGAAGGAATCGTCCTGCCGGGAGCGAAAGCGCATGAACACGCTCATCGCCAGGGCGGGCGCCGGTACCGCATGATCGATCGCCTCCTGGAGGGTCCAGCGACCTTCACCGGAGTCCTCGACATAGCCCCGGACGTGTGCCAGCTCGGGATCGCGTTCGAAGGCGGCCTGCGCCAGCTCGAGCAGCCAGGAGCGAATCACGCTGCCGTGGTTCCAGAGCCGCGCCAGCTGGGCCAGGTCGAAGCCGAAGGGCGGGGCCTTCAGGATCTCGAATCCTTCGGCGTAGCCCTGGAGCATCGAATACTCGATGCCGTTGTGCACCATCTTCGAGTAGTGTCCCGCACCCGAGGGGCCGACGTAGGCATAGCCGTCGGGTGGCGCGAGCGTCTTCAGGATCGGTTCGACCTGCTTGAAGACCGCCTCGTTCCCACCGGCCATCAGGCAGAACCCAACCGTCAGCCCCCAGACGCCCCCGCTGACGCCGACGTCAAGAAACTCGACCTGCGCGGAGCGCAGCGCCTCCGCTCGGCGGATGGAGTCTTTGTAATTCGAATTGCCGCCGTCGATGATGATGTCGCCAGGCGAAACCGTGCCCGACAACCGCTGGATGGTGTCGTCCACCGGCGCACCGGCGGGAATCATCAACCAGAAGACGCGCGGCGCCTTCAGCTTCTGGCCGAGGTCCTCGAGGCTGCTGGTCGCGGTCGCGCCCTTGCCGGCAAGGGCGGCGACAGCCTCCGGGGACCGGTCGTACACCATCACCTGGTGCTCGCCCTGCAGCAGTCGCTGGGTCATGCCCGCGCCCATCCGGCCCAGCCCGATCATTCCAACTTGCATCAGATCCGCCGCAAACGCTCGCCTGGCAGAAAAGCGCCGCTCGCGTGGGCCGGCAGGCCCGCCGCCTGACCGATCTTGACCAGGCCCTGGGCGACGTCACGCATCTGGATGCGAAGCACGCGCCGGCCGTGGTTGCGCAACGCCTGGAAATCGCCGAGGGCCTGCGCCTGCTTGAGGACGCCGAACGAGAAGCGCTCCCCCGGAATCGGGAGGTCATGCACATCGTCACCCACCAGTTGCAGGAAGACCCCGGTGTTCGGGCCGCCCTTGTGGAGCTGCCCCGTCGAGTGCAGGTAGCGCGGCCCGTAGCCGAGCGTCGTGGCCACCCGGTATTTGTCACGGATCACAAGCCGGATTGCGTTGAGGGCCCTGTCATGTTCGGCGTCGGGCGCGAGATAGGCGAGTAGCGCGACATAGTCGCCCTTTTGGACCTGGGCCAGCAGGGTCTGGATCGCCGCCTCGAGCGTCGCCCCCTGCTGGCCGGCCCAGCGGGTGCCTTCCCCGACGGTCGGCGGGCTGCCCTCGCCGAGGACTTTCCTGGTGAGGTCTTTCGCCTCCTGGACATTGGGTTGGTCGAAGACGTTGATGCCGAGGATCGCGCCAGCGACCGCGATCGCGTATTCCCAGCGGAAGAACTCGGCGCCGAGGCCCAGCGGATCGCTGAGCTTGAGGGTGACCACCGGGTGCCCGGCCTGGCTCAGCGCCTCGAGCCGGCCGGCGTTCGGATCGTCGCCCCCCGCCAGGGCGAGCCGAACGAACAGCCGATCGCTCCCGTAGACCTGGGCAGGACCCAGCGCCTCATCGGCAACCGGCACGAGACCCTTGCCCTCTTTGCCGGTGCTTTCCGCGATCAACTGCTCCGCCCACAGGCCGAAGCTTTGCAGCGGTGGCGGGGCCACGATCGTGATCTTGTCCCGTCCAGCTTTCGCCGCCTCGGCGAAGACTGCCCCAAGCCAGGCACCGGGGTTCTCGCCGACCGGCACCGACGGCGAGCAGGCGTGCACCATCGTCGCCGCCCGGTCGAGCAGCCCACCAAGGTCCACGCCGCCGAGCGCGGCCGGGACCAGGCCGAAGTAGGACAACGCCGAGTAGCGCCCACCGATATCGGGGGGGTTCAAGAAAGTCCGGCGAAAGCCGCGCTTCGACGCCTCGTCGGCCAGCGGCGTTCCAGGGTCGGTGATCGCCAGGAACTGACGCCCCTGGCCACCGACCTGCTGCCAGAAGTACCGGTAATGCGAGAGCGTCTCCAGCGTCGTCCCCGACTTGGAGGCCACGATGAACACGGTCTGCTTCAGGTCGATCGCCTGCTCCTGGGCGGCGATCGCGGCCGGGTCTGTGGTGTCCAGCACGTGGACGTCGAGGGCCCCCTTCGGTGCACCGAACGTTTGCCGGAACACCTCCGGGGCGAGGCTGCTGCCGCCCATCCCCATCACGACGGCGTCCGTGAAGCCCTCTCGGACCAGTTCGTTACGAAGCCCCTCCAGGTCCGGGATCCGCTCCTCCATCCGGTCGGCGACCTGGAGCCAGCCCAGCCGGTCCCGGATCTCTTTCTCGACGGTTCCGTTGGACTTCCAGAGCCCGGGGTCTTTCTCGGCGATGCGGCGGACGACTGCCCCCTGTTCCAGCTGCTGGAGGCGAGCATGGACCGCCGGCTCGATGGCTCCGAGCTGGGCCTTAAGGGCACCGACGGATCCGCCCTTGAGCTGCTCCTTCTTGTTCGCGATCTCTTCGAGGAGCTTGGTGATCGAATCGGCGAAGAGCTTGATACCGTCGATCTGAAGGTCATAAGTCACCTTGTCCATGTCGATGCCGATGGCCGCCAGGTCGCGCAACACCTGGCGCGCCCCTTCGACGTTTTCGAGCAGACTGGGACGGACCTCGCCGTGTTCTTTGAACGCCATCATGGTTGGCTGCGGCATCGTGTTCACCGTCTCGGGGCCGATCAGCTCTTCGACGTACAGGACGTCGCTGTAGTTCGGGTTCTTGGTCCCGGTGCTCGCCCACAGGCAGCGCTGGACGCGGGCGCCCTCCTGCCGCAGCGGAGCGAACCCCGGCTCGTTGAAGATGCGCTGGAATGACTGGTAGGCCATCTTGGCGTTCGCGATGGCCGCTTTCCCCAACAGGTTCTGCAACCGCTGGCGCTCGGCCACCTCGCGGGCGGCCGCGATCTTTTGCTCGAGCAGCTTGTCAACCGCGGTATCGACGCGGCTGACGAAGAAGCTCGCCACCGAGGCGATATCGATTGGTTTGCCGTCCTGCAGGCGTCGCTGCAGCCCTCGGAGGTAGGCGCGGGCGACGTCCTCGTAGACTCGCACCGAGAACATCAGCGTGATATTGATGTTGATCCCGTCGGCGATGCATTGCTCGATCGCCGGCAGTCCCTCGTCGGTGGCGGGGATCTTGACGAAGATATTGGGCCGGCCGACCCGATCGAAGAGGTCGTGGGCCATCGTGATCGTGCCTGCCGTATCGTTCGCGACCCGCGGCAGGACCTCGATGCTGACGTAGCCGTCTTTGTGCTTGGTCCGCTCGTAGACGGGCTTGAGCACGTCCGCCGCCATCTGGATATCCTCGACGATGAGGCTCAACATGATCTCTTCGTCCGAGGTGCCGCTGTCGATCAATGCCCTGAGCGTTTCGTCATAGTCGCTACTGCCGCCGATGGCCTTCTCGAAGATGGTGGGGTTCGAGGTCATGCCGACCACGGCGTCGTCCTCGATCATCCGTTTGAGCTCGCCGGACGTCATCAGGCTCCGGCGGATGTAGTCGAGCCAAACGCTGGTGCCTGCCTCGTAAAGCTCAAACAAGGGGTTCTTGGCCATCGCTCCTCCTACGGCTTACCACACATAGCAGCGAATACTAGACTCTCACACCCGGCGCTGCCCTGTACTGGACGTCCGCCGGTGCCTCGACGACCGCGGCGGGGCGGACGTAGAGGCCCACGCCCGCGATCGGACTAGGTCCCGACGCCGCTCAGGGTAATCCGCTGGGTGCCGGCATTGTCGGTGATGGTGACCACGCCCGAGCGGGCGCCGATGACTTGCGGGACGAACGTTGCGGTGATCGTGCAACTCGCTCCCGACGCGAGCGTGCTGCCGCAGGTGGTGCTCATGGTGAAGTCGTCGCCGGTCAGACCGATCCCTGCGATCGAGAGCAGCCCATTGCCCGCGTTGAAGAGGACAACGTGCTCGGGAGCAGTTGGGTTGCCAACACTGTCGCCGCCAAAGTTCAGGAATCCACTGCTGAGCAACGGCCGCGCCGCCGTCCCTGTGCCACGCAAGGCGACCGTTTGCGCGCCGCCAGGCCCGTCGTCGTAAAGCGTCAGGTTGGCTCCGCGCAGGCCGTAGCCGTGCGGCGTGAAGTTGACGACGATGGTGCAAGCGCTGCCCGGCTGAAGAGTCCGCAAGCAATCGTTCGACTGCCGGTAGTCGCCGGCCGCGGCCCCGCTAATGGCGATGGCCCGTAGGGTGAGCGCCCCGTCGCCGGTGTTCGTGACGCTGACCGTCTGCGGCCCGGCCGAGCCGCCCAGGTTCGCGCCCGGCGCGAGGACGCCGGCGCTCAAGGTCGCCACCGGCTGGTGGCCGAAGCCCTCGAGCCGAACCGACTCCTGGGAGCCGGCAGCCACGTAAGCGTCATCGGTGACAAGCAGGCTGCCGTGACGAGCGCCGGGCGCCTGCGGCGTGAAGGTGACGCCGATTGGGCAGGAGAGACCCGGAAGCAGCACCGATGGACACTGCGGAATCGCCTTGAAGTCACCGGTCGTCGCGATGCTGGCAATGTTCAGCGGCCCATCGCCGCTGTCGGTGAGCATCACGATTTGCTGCGGCGACGTGGCGCCGACATTCTGGCTGAAGTCGAGCCGGTTGGGGCCGAGGCGCGCCAGCGACATCGTCGCGATGCCCACCACGGGGATCCGCTGCGGGCTGTCGAGGGAGTCATCCGCCACCACGATGTATCCGTCACGCTCCCCCAGGGTGCTCGGGACGAACGTGACTCTGATCGCGCAGCTGGCCCCGGGCGCCAGCACAGTCGGGCAGTTGTTGGTCTGGGAAAAATCGCCGTCGTCGTGGATGGCGCTCAGATGGAGCGGCGCCTGCCCGCTGTTGACCAGCATGATCGTTTGGCCGGCGCTGCTCGTGCCCAGATTCTGGGCAAACGCCATCGATTGCAGGCTGAGGCTGGCCGCTGGCTGCGCCAGGCTGCCGGTCAGCGGGACCGATTGCGAGCTGCCCCCGCCTGTAGCATCGCCGTTTCCGGCGGCGTCATCCTTCACCGTGAGCGTGCCGGTCCGAGTCGCCTGGTCATCGGGAGCAATCTGGCTGAGCGTGATCGTGATCTGGCAGCTGCTGTGCGCTGTCATCACGCTCGGGCAGTTGTTGCTCTGCGAGAAATCGGGGCTCGTTCCATGGTCCAGCGCAATCGACGTGATGTGCAGAAGCCCATCACCATTGTTCGTCAGGGTCACGATCGCCGGTGCCGGCGCTGCGTTGATCGGCTGGTTGATCACGACCGCGGGCGGGCTCAGGCTGACCAGCGCAGCGGTCGCCTGCCCGGTCAGCGTGACCACCTGGGGGCCGCCGACGGCGTCGTTGGGGATCACGACACTGCCCGTGTGGCCGCCAGGCGCGCGCGGCTGGAAGGTGACCTCGAAGGAACAGCTGATCCCCGGCTCGAGCCGGGCCTGGCCACAGGTGTTCTTCAGCGGATTGAGGTAGAAGTTGTTCGCGTCGGCGCCCAGGTCGACCGCCCCCATGACGAGCAGCCCGCTGCCGGTGCTGGCCACCGTCACGCTCTGCGGCTGGCTCTGCCCGGCCAGGTTCGTGGGATCGAAGTTGATCTGCGTCCGCTGGATCCCCGACTGGGTCACGCCCAGCCAGCGCACGCGATTGTTGAGGCTGTCCGCTACCAGCATGGCGCCCGAGTCCCCCAGCATGCTGATACCGCGCGGACCATCGACCTCCGCCGCATCAGCCGGCCCGACGTCGCCCAGCAAGCCGGCGCTGGATTTGCCGGCCACCGTGGTGACGGTGCCCGCGGTCAGATCGATTCGCCGAATGCGCTCGTTCAGGTAGTCGGCCACGTAGAGATTGGTCCGGTCCAGCGTCGTGCTCCACGGGCGGTTGAACTGGGCCTGGGCCGTCGCGGAGCCGTCGGCGAATGCCTGTCCGCCCGTCCCCGCCAGGGTCGTAATCACGTTCGTCGCTCGAGCATCGATCGGCTTGTTGGTAGCGGGATTGATCGGGCTGACCGCGGCCACCTTACGGATCCGATGGTTGAAGCTGTCGGTGATGAACAGGTTGGGCGGGGTCGAGCCATCGAGGCTAACCCCGTAGGGGAAGTACAGGTCGGCAGCCGTTGCCGGACCACCCTCGCCACTGAACCCGAGCCGGCCCGTACCGGCAACCGTATAGATGGTGCCACCGACGACCTCACGAATCCGACCGTTGTAGGTGTCGGCAATGAACAGGTTGCCCGCCTGGTCGACGGCGACGCCGGTTGGGTAGCTCAGCAGCGCGCTGGTGGCGGCTTTGCCGTCGCCGCCGTAGCCGGCCGTCCCGGGGGTGCCGGCCACCGTGGTCACCGTGTGGTTGGAGAGATCGATGGCGCGGACGACATTGTTAAAGGTATCGGCGACATACAGGCGATCGCCGGCGGGACTGAGCGCCGACCCCATCGGATACGCGAACCGCGAGCCGGTGAGGTTCGGCGAAGAGGCGTCCGGGAGGCCGCGCACGCCACCAGTTCCGGCCAGTGTGCCGACGTCGTCAGCATCCTGATCGCCGGTCGCGTGATTGTCCGGATCGGCATCACTGGTGGTGAACGTCCGGATCGCCTGATTGAAGGTATCAACGATGTAGCGCTGGCCCTGAACGGCCGGAACCGCGGCATTCGGCTGGCCGACGACGCCGAGCTGCGAGAGCACGGCGGCGGGCGTCGCAAATTGGGCGTGCGTTGGGGGTTGCCCATCGCCCGCAAAACTCGGCGTGCCGTTGCCCGCCTCAACATGAATGTCGTGCGCCGGCGCCGCGGACAGGGTGCTTTCCAGCACCCGAATCAGGTTGTTGCCGGTGTCGGCGATGACGACGTCACCGTTCGGCCGAACGGCAACGCTGGTCGGCGAGGAGAGCTGGGCCAGGATGGCGGGGCCGCCGTCGCCCGACTTGCCCGCCTTGCCGGTGCCGGCGACCGTCCGGATCACATGGTCGGCTGCGGAGAGTTCACGGACGACGTTGTTGCCGGTATCGGCGACGTACAGATTCGCCTTGTCATCGAAGGCCAGGCCGGAGGGCGCCTTGAGGAGCGAAGCCGTCCCCAGGACACCATCGACGTAACCCGCGACTCCGGTGCCGGCCACGGTCGTCAACGCGCCGCTGGCCAGATCATAGCGACGAATCGCATTGTTATCGGTATCGGCGATGTAGAGGCCGTCACCGTTGACCGCCAGGCCGCGCGGCTGGTTCAAGGGCGCGGCAATCAGCGTGGTGATCGTGCCGTTGCTATCGACGGCGCGCACCCGGTTGTTGAGCGTGTCGGCGATGTAGACTCGGTTGCGTTTCGCGTCCCAGGCCACCCCGTACGGAGAGTTGAGCGTGGCGGCGGCCGCCGGACCCTGGTCGCCCGAAAAGCCGTAGCTGCCGGTGCCGGCGATGGTGCTGATCACCGCCGACTTGGTACCGCTCGGACTGTCGATCGGCGGAATGGTGACGCTTGCTTTGCGTACCTGGTGCCCAAACGTATCGGCGATGTAGACGTCGAAGCCGGTGACCTGATAGCCGACCTGGCTGACCTGTCCGATCGCGACGGCGTACGGCCCCGCGAGCTGCGCCTGGGCTGGATCGCCGCCATCGCCCTGGACCGCAAGGCTGCCGGCACCGGCGAAGGCGACCTCACTGTTGTTGATCAGCAGCCGCACGACATGGTTGACCGGGTCAGCCACGAAGGTATAGCGCCCGAACACGGCCAGGCCAAAAGGCTGCTGAGCCACGTCGGTCGGCTTGCCAGCCACCGGCGCTCCGGCGTACGTCGACAGCTCCGGGCGCCCGGGAACGGGCGCGGCGGCGTGGACGGCGAGCGGGCGGTTGAGCGCCACCTGTGGGATGGCGAGGGTGACCAGGAGGGCGGCCGGACCCACGGCGTGCCAACACCGAACTCCCCAGCGACCCCGTCTCACCAATGCGGCTCCCTCTTCGTCGTTAACCCATGTGCATCATACGCCGGGCGCACGCTCATCACCGGCGGAGGAGGAAGTCCGCGGGTTGGGACCGTCCCGGCGTGACGAGGAAGGGCGCATCGGCCTCGATGGCCGAGCCGGCTCGGTCCCCAAACGGATTATCCACGATCGCCCGCAACAGACGCGGGCCGAGCAGATCGTGATAGAGGACCAGGATCGGGATTTGAAAGGCGCCGTAAGCGTCGGTTTTGATCGTCGCCGGTAAGGGCGACAGCAGGGACGGGCCCTGCCAGTTCAACACGACGATCGTGCTCTTCGCGGGAAAACCACTGCCCACCGCGGTGGTCACGAAACCGGGCGGGCCGATGGGCGGATCGAGGGCCACCGACGGCTGGAAGCAGGGGATCGTGTAGGTCGCGTCCGCTTCTCGCTGGCGGAAGTCATCGGCGCGAATCAGGCGGAGCCCCTCGGCCGGCATGCTCACCGGGATGTCACTACTGAAGCGACCGAAGACATCCGTCTGCGCTTCGAAGCTTTGCGGGCTGCCGCCGGGCCCCGCGTCAAACGTAATCAGCACCGGGCTGAACGGATCGAAATTGTTGCCGGTGACGTTGATCGTCGTCTTCTCCGGCTGGGGCGGCCCGGCACTCGTGCCGGCGCTCGGCTTTGGCGTGGTGTGCGGCGCGATTTTTTTAAACGTGTCTGAAGCCAGGGTGACGGCGGCGGCCGGCTGAAAGCAGTTTGGCGTGACGCTGATCGTGGCTGGCAGATCGGAAGAG
>Ga0207646_10000895_pt1 | contig 38392 bp, 37 predicted proteins | sample KBSK5502metaG_FD_184343 | JGI IMG/M metagenome (GOLD analysis project Ga0207646, IMG submission 184343) | Corn, switchgrass and miscanthus rhizosphere microbial communities from Kellogg Biological Station, Michigan, USA - KBS K5-50-2 metaG... | ecosystem: Host-associated > Plants > Roots >... | reverse complement strand
TTTGCGACGCCTATTCGGTCCTTCGGACGTGGTTTCAGGCGGCCGGACGGCGAAATCTACTTGCGACCTAGCTCAGGCCGTCAAGTCAGCCCTCGACGTTTCACAAGACCCTTTCGGCAACAGGCCCTCTGCCGTCGCCACCATCGATGCGTGCACGAAGGCCACTGGCAGCTGGTCGGCGCCGGCGACAACGTGCTCCAGGCGATTCCACCCTAACGCGCGTGCCGCACCAAGGCTTCGGTTTGGGTACTCCTTCAATTGAGATAATCGGCCCGCTTTGAGCAGGGTCGCGGTCATCGGCGCCGGGTATGTCGGGCTCACCACTGCGGCGTGCCTGGCGGATCTTGGAAACGAGGTAGTGGTGGTCGACGTCAACCGCGAGAAGATCGACCTGCTGCTCAAGCACCAGGTGCCGTTCTACGAGCCCGGCCTGGCCGAGCTGGTGCGACGGAACGCGGAGAGCCATCGGCTGCGGTTCACCACTTCGTACGCCGACGCCGTGCCGGGGGCCGAGTACGCGATCATCGCGGTCAGCACGCCTGAGGGCGAGGGAGGCGAGGCCGACCTCTCATACGTCGAGGCGGCCGCCGGCTCGATCGCCGATCACATGACCGGACCGCTGGTCGTGGTCAACAAGTCGACCGTTCCGCCGCTGACCGGAGACATGGTGTCGGAGGTCCTGCGGCGGCGGAACAGCAAGCATGTCGCGCACGTCGTGTCGAACCCCGAGTTCCTCCGCGAGGGGTCCGCGATCCAGGACTTCATGCATCCGGACCGGGTGGTCGTCGGCGGTCATGACCGCGGGGCGGCGGAAAAGGTCGCCAAGCTGTACGAGCCGCTCATGGCGCCGATCCTGATCACGCCGAACATCTACACGGCCGAGATGGTGAAGTACGCGTCTAACGCCTTCCTGGCAGCGCGCATCTCGTTCATCAACGAGATCGCTCGCATCTGCGAGCGCGTGGATGCGGACGCGAAGCTCGTGGCCGAGGGCATGGGACTCGACAAAAGGATCGGCCCGCACTACCTGGACGCGGGGATCGGCTACGGCGGGAGCTGTTTGGTTGGCGATGAGACTGTTCTGGTCCGACGCGATGGCGTCGTCGCAGCCAGCACGCTTCAAGACCTGTACGCCGATGTCCGCGCTGGCGTGGGAGCCCACGTTCTCGCATGGAATCGAGAGAGCGGTGGTGTCGGCTACCTGCCTCTGAGCGTCGCGACCATGAGGGCCTATGAGGGTGATGTGCTAGAGATCCGCACTGCTGGAGACAGGCGGGTCGTATGCACGCCCGACCATCCGTTCGTGACCCGAACGAAGATGAAGCTCGCGCGTGAGTTGAATCCTCTGGACTGGCTCCCCGTCGCAGTCGGCCAATTTCCCGGCTGCGAGCAACTTTCCCTCCTGCAAGTCGGGGCCGAAACTGCAGCGGCCCGGACGAGTAGGTCTTCCGGTTCGGGCTTGAACGCTGATCTCGATCGCTCTGTCGAGTTCGATGTCGCCAACACCGCGTGGGTCCGGATTCGTGACGTCCGCCCGAGACCGTATTCAGGCGCGGTCTACTCGCTCGAGGTTCCGGGCGCACACACCTTCGTGACCACGGGCGGCCTGGTCACCCACAACTGTTTCCCCAAAGATGTCAAGGCGCTTGCGGCACTGGCCGAGAGGTTCGACTACCACCCAGAGCTGCTCCACGCCGTGATGGACATCAACCGCGACCAGCGGATGCTGGTGATCGACAAGCTGCGCGAAACCATCGACGGCCTACACGACAAGGTGGTCGGGCTCCTCGGGCTCGCCTTCAAGCCCAACACCGACGACCTGCGCGAGGCGCCGAGCCTCGACATCGCCAAGGTGCTCCTTGCGGCTGGGGCGCGCGTGCGCGGCTACGATCCCGCGGCGATGGAGCGCATGCAGGCGATCCTGCCCGACCTCGAATACACGAAGGACGCATACGAGCTGGCCGCCGGGGCGGACGCGCTGATCGTCATCACGGAGTGGAATGAGTTTCGCCACCTCGACATGGTTCGCATCAAGGCGTCTATGCGCACGCCGGTCGTCATCGACGGTCGCAACATCTACGTCCCCTCCGAGATGAGGGACATCGGCTTCACTTACCGAGGTATCGGCCGCGATTAACGAGGCCGGCACCCCGCGCGCGGTCGTCTCGGGAGGCGCGGGCTTCATCGGCTCCCACCTCTGCGAGGCTCTGCTGAACCGCGGGATGCGTGTGCTCGCCCTCGACAACTTCATCACCGGCTCGCCCAACAACCTCCACGTGCTTGAAGGCAAACCGAACTTCGAGTTCCGCCAGGCGAACGTCAACGAGCCCATCGAGGTCGACGGCGACGTCCGCTACGTCCTGCACTTCGCGTCACCGGCGTCGCCGCCCCAGTACGGCGCCAACCCCATCCACACGCTCAAGGTCGGCACCCTGGGGACGATGAACATGCTCGGGCTCGCCAAGGCGAAGTCGGCCACGTTTCTCCTCGCGTCGACGTCGGAGGTCTACGGCGATCCGCTGGTCCATCCCCAACCCGAGAGCTACTGGGGCAACGTGAACCCGATCGGCCCGCGCGGCTGCTACGACGAGGCGAAGCGCTGCGCGGAGGCCTTCGCGATGGCGTATCACCGCGCGCACGGCGTCGACACCCGGATCATCCGAATCTTCAACACACACGGCCCGCGCATGCAGGTGTCGGACGGCCGCGCGGTGCCGAACTTCATGGCCCAGGCGATCCGGGGCGATCCGCTGACCGTGTACGGCGACGGCTCGCAGACGCGCAGCCTGTGCTACGTGTCCGACCTGGTGCGCGGCGTTCTGGCCGTGCTCGAGCGCGGCGATGCGCTGCCGACGAACCTGGGCAACCCGCACGAGGTCACCATGCTCGAGCTCGCCCAGACCATCATCCAGCTCGCGGGCTCGACGAGCAAAATCGAGCACCGAGAGCTGCCGGTGGACGATCCGAAGCAGCGCCAGCCGGACATCACCCGCGCGCGCACGATGCTGGCCTGGGAGCCCGAGGTCGGCCTGGAGGCCGGGCTCGAACGCACGCTCGCCTACTTCCGCTCGGTGCTGCAGTGAGCCGCCCTGACGAGCTGAAGAAGCTCATCCGCGACGTGCCGGACTTCCCGCAGCCGGGGATCATCTTCCGCGACATCACGCCGATCCTCGCGAACCGCGAGACGTTCTCCGAGGTCGTTGAACTGATGTCACGGCACTGGGTCGATCGGGGTGTCGACTACGTGGCCGCGATCGAAGCCCGCGGCTTCATCCCAGCCGCCCCGATCGCGCTGCGGCTGCACGCGGGCTTCATCCCCATCCGCAAGGCGGGCAAGCTGCCCTGGAAGGTGATCAGCCACTCCTATCAGCTCGAGTACGGAACCGACGAGCTGGACGTCCACGAAGACGCCGTCGCAGCGGGCGAGAGGGTGTTGATCGTGGATGATGTCCTGGCGACCGGCGGCACCGCCGCCGCCGCCGTCGAGCTGGTCAGGAAGCTGGGCAGCGAGGTGGTCGGCGTCCAGGTCCTCATCGAGCTTTCCGCCCTGGGCGGGCGCGCCCGCCTTCCCGGTATTGAAGTCGTCAGCGAGCTGGTGTATTAGGAGCCGAGATACTGAATTGAAATTGCAAGCCGCCGACATCAAGGACGTCAAGCTGGCTGCGGACGGCCAGAACCTGATCGACTGGGCCGAGCGCGAGATGCCCGTACTGAGGCTGATCCGGGAGCGCTTCGCCAGGGAGCAGCCGCTCAAGGGTCACAAGCTGGCCGCCTGCCTTCACGTCACCAGCGAGACCGCCAACCTGATGCTGACGCTAAAGGCAGGCGGCGCCGACATCGCCCTCTGCGCGTCGAATCCCCTGTCGACCAACGACGCGGTGGCGGCCGCGCTGGCGTCGACCCACGGGGTCAAGACCTACGCCATCCGCGGCGAGGACAACGACACCTATTACCAGCACATCGAGGCGGCGCTCGACCATCACCCCGCGATGACGATGGACGATGGGGCAGACCTCGTCTCCGTCCTGCACAAGAAGCGAGAGGCGCAGCTCAGCGAGGTCATCGGCGGCACAGAGGAGACGACCACCGGGGTGGTGCGGCTCCGAGCGATGGCCGACCGTGGCGTGCTGCGTTATCCGATCATCGCCGTCAACGAGGCCGACACAAAGCACATGTTCGACAACCGCTACGGGACTGGGCAGTCCACGCTCGACGGCATAATCCGGGCCACCAACGTGCTCGTGGCGGGCAAGAAGTTCGTGATCGCCGGCTACGGATGGGTCGGCCGAGGCCTCGCCTCTCGCGCCAAGGGCCACGGAGCGGACGTCATCGTCACCGAGGTGGATGCGGTGAAGGCGCTCGAGGCCGTCATGGACGGATTCCGTGTGATGAAGATGGAGGACGCCGCCGCCCAGGGCGACATATTCGTGACGGTGACCGGCGACGTGAACGTCCTCGACCGGCACCACTTCGCGGTGATGAAGGACGGCGCCATCCTGGCCAACTCCGGACACTTCAACTCCGAGATCAACCTCAAGGCGCTCGACGACATCGCGACCGGCGTGCGTCAGGTGCGGCCGGGCGTGCAGGAGTACAAGACCAGCGATGGGCGCCGGCTGCACGTGCTCGCCGAGGGCAGGCTCATCAACCTCGCGGCGGCCGAAGGACACCCGGCCGCGGTCATGGACATGAGCTTCGCCAACCAGGCCATGTGCGCCGAGTACATGGCCAGGAACGCGGGCAAGCTCGAGCCGCGCGTTTACGACGTGCCGGATGACATCGACGCCGAGGTCGCGCGGCTGAAGCTCCGCTCGATGGGGGTTGCGATCGACACCCTGACCGACGAGCAGAAGCGCTACCTCACCTCCTGGGAAGAGGGCACCTAGCCGCGGCAACGTGATCTTCGGCCCAACTCGGCGCACCTGGGTGCTGGGTGGAGGCGGCGCACGGGGCGCCGCCCAGGTCGGGGTGCTGCAGGGTCTTTTCGAGACGGGAGTCGAGCCGCCGGTCGCCATCGTCGCCGTCAGCGTCGGCGCGCTGAACGGCAGCGCGATCGCCGCCTATCCGTCGCTCGCCGGCGTAATGATGCTGCGCGAGCTGTGGGTCTCGCCTCAGGCCCTGGCCGTCTTTCGCGCGCATCCCCTGGGCGTGATCCTGTCCGGCCTTCGCCGTCAGGAGCTGAGCGCGCTGCCGCAGGACAACGTGCGGCGCCTGGTCGAACGCGCGGAAGCGCTGACCGGGTTTGGGACCTTCGAACAGTTGCGCCTGCCCCTGGCGGTCGTGGCCACCGACTTCAACTCCGGCAAGCGCGCTGTGTTCCGCTCAGGCCAGCTGACGCCCGCGCTGCTCGCGACGACCGCGATCCCGGGCGTGTTTCCGTCGGTCGTCATCGGAGGCCGCCAGCACATGGACGGAGGCGTCGTCGACAACACTCCCCTCGACATTGCGATCGACGACGGCGCGCGCGACGTCCTTGCCATCAGCCTGATGGCGGGCGGCGAGCACGAGTCGGTGCCCACCACGTGGCCGGAGCTGATAGCTCGGACGCTGCAGCTGACCCTCCACCACCAGATGCTCAGCGAGTACGAGCGCCTCCGCGATCGCGGGCGCATGGTCGTCCTCTGCCCCGTCACGTCGCCGACGGCGACATGGGAGATGCGCCGCCAGCACCTCGAGGCCGTGATGGAATCGTCGCGCGAGGCGACCGTGGCCCTGCTGGCCCAGCGAGGCTCCAAGCTGTTCCGCCACTCGGGCATCCACTACCTGAACCTGCCTTGAGGCGCCCAGGCTAGGATTTACCGGTCCCAAGAGGTAAGAGCCTGGCGCTTGGGGACCGGCACGAACGGATGCCGCGTCCTTGCCGGCGTGGGCGATTCAAAGGAGGACCGCAGTGCCTAGCGTCTTCACGTCCGAGTCGGTCACGGAAGGCCACCCGGACAAGGTCGCCGACCAGATCTCCGACGCCATCCTCGACGCCATCCTCGCCAAGGACCCGCTGGCCCGCGTCGCCTGCGAGGCGATCGTCACCACTGGACTCGCCCTCGTCGTGGGCGAGATCACGACCGACTGTTACGTCGACATCCCGCGCATCCTCCGCCAAACAGTGCGCGAGGTGGGCTACACGCGCGCCAAGTACGGCTTCGACGCCGAGACGTGCGGCGTCGTGACCAGCATCGACGAGCAGTCGCCCGACATCGCCCAGGGCGTGGACGTGGGCGGTGCGGGGGACTCGGGGATGATGTTCGGCTTCGCCTGCGACGAGACGCCGGAGCTCATGCCGCTCCCGATCAGCCTGGCGCACCGCCTGGCGCGCAAGCTCGCGGACGTCCGCCGGACGAAGGCCTTGAACTACCTGCGCCCCGACGGCAAGGTGCAGGTGACTGTCCGCTACGGCGATGACGGGCGCCCGCAAGGCGTGGACAACGTCGTGATCGCTGCGCAGCACCACGACGAGGTGGACACCGAGCAGCTTCGCGCCGACATCACGGAGCACGTGATCGACGCGGTCATCCCGGCCGAGCTCAAGGACGGCGGGGTGAAGACATTCATCAACCCAACTGGCAGGTTCGTCATCGGCGGCCCCGTCGCCGATGCCGGGCTGACCGGCAGGAAGATCATGGTCGACACGTACGGGGGCTACGCGCGCCATGGCGGTGGCTGCTTCTCGGGCAAGGATCCGACAAAGGTCGACCGCGCCGGCGCGTACGGAGCCAGGTACGTAGCCAAGAACGTCGTGGCCGCGGGCCTCGCGCGCAAATGCGAGGTGCAGGTCTCGTACGCGATCGGGGTGGTCAAGCCCGTGGCCGTACGGGTGGACACCTTCGGCACCGGCAAGGTGCCCGACGCGACAATCGCGAGCGCCGTGACCAGGCTGTTCGACCTCAGTCCGCTCGGCATCATCAAAGAGCTGAACCTGCGGCGGCCGCTCTACCGGCAAACCGCGGTCTACGGCCACTTTGGCCGCACGGACATCGACGCGCCGTGGGAGTCGACGGCGCGCGCGAAAGACCTGGCCGCGGAGCTTGCTTGACGCGAACGATCGCGGTCATACCGGCGGGCGGCGCGGGCACGCGGCTGTGGCCGCGCTCGCGACGTTCCACTCCCAAGCACGCGCTGCCGCTCGGCGGAGGCGGACGCCCCCTGCTCCGCGACACCTATGACCGCGTCAGCGACCTCTCGGACGAGGTCTACGTCGTCACCGAAGAACGCCAGCGGGAGATCATCTCGTCGGTCCTCCCCGAGGTCGATGCCAGGCACCTGATCATCGAGCCCACGGCGCGGGGCACCACCAACGCCTACGGCCTGGCCGCGCTCACCATCGCCGAGGAGAGCCCCGACGCCGTGATGCTGGCGATGGCGTCGGACCACGTGGTGCGCGGCCGCACCGCTGTGCGGCGGGCGGTGCGGGCCGCTGTGCGGGCGGCGGCGACCACCGGCGGCCTGGTCGCGTTCGGGTTGAAGCCCACGTTTCCGTCGACCGGGCTGGGCTACATACACGCCGCTCGACGTGGACCCGAAGGCACCTTGCGCGTGGAGCGCTTCATCGAGAAGCCTGACCTGCGAACGGCCAAACGCTTCCTGAAGTCGGGCGGCTACTACTGGAACCTCGCCTGGTTCGCCTGGCGCGTCGATGTGTTCCTCCAGGAGCTGCATCTCCACGCCCCGAAACACCTAACCGGCCTGCGCAAGGTCGTGAAGGCGCGCCTCGCCGGGGACGAGAAGACGGCCGCGGCGCTCTACGGCCGCTTGCCGGTCGAGGTCGTCGACCGCAGCGTGCTCGAGAAGACGGACAAGCTGCTGCTCGTCCCCGCGAACTTCGACTGGGCTGACATCGGCAGCTGGGCCGAGCTGGGCGCGCGCGTGCGCGCGGATGCGCGCGGCAACTCGGTGGAGGGGGAGTCGGTGCTCATCGACACCCGGGACAGCCTGGTGCTGGGCGAGAGGCGAATCATCGCCGCGATCGGGCTGGAGGACATGATCATCGTCGACACCGAGGACGCCCTGCTGGTCTGTCCTCGGTCGCGCGCGCAGGACGTCAAGCTCGTCGTGGAGGCCCTCAGGCGCTCCAGCAAAACGCGTTACCTTTAGTCCGCATGCCCCTGCCTGAGATCAAATTCGGCACTGACGGCTGGCGCGGTGTCACCGCCGACGACTTCACCTACGCGAGCGTCCGGCGCGTCTCGCAGGGCATCGCCGAGTACATGCTGTCGCGGGCGAGCGATCCCCTGGCGGTCGTCGGCTACGACTGCCGGTTCGCCTCCGAGGAGTTTGCGCGCACCGTCGCCGACGTGTTCGCCGCCAACGGCGTGCGCAGCCTGATCTTCGATCGGCCGTCGCCGACCCAGGTCGCTTCATGGACGGTGATCGACCGCAAGGCGATCGGCGCGACGGTCATCACGGCGAGCCACAACCCCTACCTGTTCAACGGAGTGAAGTACAAGCCTGAGACGGGGAGCTCGGCGCCGACCGAGGTGATCAACGAGCTCGAGAAGCGAATCAACGCACTTGGCGAGGTCGATCGTCCCGACCGCGAGAAGGTCGGCTCGCTGGTGACCGTCTACGACCCGCGCCCCGCGTACTACACGCAGGTGGGCCGGATTGTCGACCTCGAGCGCATTCGCAACGCCGGGCTGCGCATCGTCCACGAGTGCATGCACGGGTCCGGGTTCGGATACGTGTCCGACCTCGTCGGAGGCGGCCGCACCACCGTCACCGAGCTCCACCCCGACCGCAACCCGTTTTTCGGCGGCCTGAACCCGGAGCCGATCCCGCCGAACATCGACGATGCGATCGCGACCATGAAAGCCGGCGGTCGCGACCTCTGCATCCTGACCGACGGCGACGCCGACCGCGTGGGCATCATCGACGAGACGGGCCGGTTCGTCAACCAGCTGCAGGTGTTTGCCCTGCTCATCCTCCATCTGTTCGACGTGATGGGCATGCGCGGGCCGATCGTCAAGACCGTGAACATGACCGCGATGGCCGACGCGCTCGCGGCCCAGTTCGGGACTGAGATCTACGAGGTGCAGGTCGGGTTCAAGTACGTGGCGCCGAAGATGATGGAGACCAACGCGGTCATCGGGGGCGAGGAGTCTGGCGGCTTCGGCATCCGTGGCCACATCCCGGAGCGGGACGGCATCCTGGTCGGGCTGCTGTTCGCCGACATGATCGTGCGCCGGGGCAAGCCGCTGTCGCAGATCCTGGCCGACCTGGAGGAGCGCGTGGGCCCTCACGCATACGCGCGGCATGACATCCACCTCCAGCGCGACACGTACGACCGCGACCGCAAGCGCATCACCGACCAGCTCGCCTCGCATCAGCCGAAGGAGATAGCCGGCGTGAGGGTGGCGCGCGTGCGCTCCGACGACGGCTTCAAGTTCTATCTGGAGGACGGCAGCTGGGTGCTGTTCCGCACGAGCGGCACTGAGCCCCTCGTCAGGATCTACTCCGAGGCGCGCGATCCCGCCGCGGTCGAGGCCCGCTTGGGCGCGATCGAGGACATCGTCGGCCTGAGCGCCCGTGCGCATGTCTGAGCTGCCGGCCGTGAAGAGGGCCGAGGAGACGCTGGTCGAGAAGCCCTGGGGATACGAGGTGCGTTGGGCTATCACCGACCGCTATCTCGGCAAGATCCTCCACGTTCGAAAAGGCGAAGCGCTGTCCCTCCAGTACCACGAGCGCAAGGACGAGACGCTGCTGGTGGTCCGGGGCTGCGTCGACACCGAGCTCGGCGGCCATGATGGGGCGCTGAAGACCCACCGCATGCGCGAAGGCGACTCGGTCCATCTGACGCCCGGAACCCGGCACCGCCTGACCGCGGTCGAGGACACGGACATCTACGAGGTGTCGACTCCGGAGCTCGACGACGTGGTGCGCCTGGAAGATCGTTACGGGAGGGCAGGGAGCTAGACTCCGGCAGCACATGAAAATCCCTCCGGGCCAGCGCGAAGCTCCGGCACGCGTGATCACCGTCGTCCAGGGTGAGCGCGACCGCCGCTTTCTCGTTTTCGCGGGGATCGTGCTCGTCGCGATCGCGCTCGGCTTCAAGTCAGAGCTCCTGGCCCAGAACCAGGTGTGGGTGCTGGGCCTCGGCCTGATCGTGGTCGCCGCCCCCGCGATCCTCGCCTACCTCCGGAGCGCCGAGGAGCCCCCCGCGATCGAACACTACATCCCGGTGGCGCTCGGGGCGATCACGCTGGCCGGGCTCGCGGTCCTGGTCCCGGAGCTCTGGAAGTTCGCGCTGCTGACGGTCATGTTCGGGGTCGGGTTCGTGATCTCGGGCCGGCTCGACTACCTGCGCCTGCGCAACTCGGAGAAGCGCGGGCACGTGGTGCTGCAGGAGGCGATCCTGGTCTGTGTCCTGGCCGGCGCCTACCTGGTCGTGGTGACGCTGCCGTTCAATCCGATCCTGCGGCTGCTCTGGATCCTCACCATCACATTTCTCGCGTCGTACCGCAGCTTCCGTATCAACGGATCGTCGATCGCGCCGAGCCGCGCGTTCATCTTCGCGGTCTTCGTCGCCCAGGTCGTCACCTTCCTGGCCTGGGCGGTCACGGCCCTGGAGAGCTTCCTGATCCTGAACGAGGGGACCTTCGCCGTCATCCTCCTGTTCGCCTGGTACATCAATCGCGGCCTGGTGCGCCACACGGTCGAGGACAGCTTCACGCGCCACGTGGTGCTGGAGTACCTGGCGTTCGCGGCGGTGCTGGTGTACCTGTTCGTGAGCTCCTACCAGCCGGGGAGATAACCCTCACCCCGACCCTACGCGCCAGGCGCGGGCAGGATGGGACTTACTGATTGCTCCCGCAAGCGGGAGAGGGAGGAAATCACATCCCCAGGTAGGCTTTCTGCACCTCTTCCGAAGCGAGCAACTCTTTGCCGGTCCCGGTCTGCACGATGACGCCCGTCTCGAGGACGTAGCCCCGGTGGGCGACCTCGAGCGCCTTGTTCGCGTTCTGCTCCACCAGCAGCACGGGCGTGCCCTGCGAATTGATCTCGCGGATGATGCTGAAGATCGTCTCGACCAGCAGCGGGGAGAGGCCGAGCGAAGGCTCGTCCAGCATCAGGGCCTTGGGGCGCGCCATGAGCGCCCGGCCCATCGCCAGCATCTGCTGCTCGCCGCCTGACAGGGTTCCGGCGATCTGCCGCTGGCGCTCCTTGACCCGCGGGAACAGCGTGTACACGCGCTCGAGGTCGGTCGCGATTCCAGTCCGATCGCGGCGCGTGTACGCGCCCATGAACAGGTTGTCGCGCACCGTCAGCCGAGGGAAGAGGCGCCGGCCCTCGGGCGACTGGCAGAGGCCGAGGGTCACGATCTTGGCCGCCTGCATGCGCGTGATGTCCTGGCCGCCGAAGGCGATCGTCCCCTTGCTGGGGTGCATGAGGCCTGAGATGGTGCGAAGGGTCGTCGTCTTGCCGGCGCCGTTGGCTCCGATCAACGCCACGACCTCACCCGCCCCGAGGTCGACGGTCACATCGCGCAGCGCCTGGACGCGGCCGTAGTGGGCGTCGACGTGACGCACCTCCAGTAGCGACAACTAGGCCGACTTCCCCAGGTACGCCTCGATGACGCGCGGGTTGGAGCGCACCTCGGCGGGGTTCCCCTCCGCGATCTTCTCCCCGTGGTCCAGGACCACGATCTTCTGCGAGATGCCCATGACCAGTCGCATGTCGTGCTCGATCAGGAAGACGGTGATGTTCTTGTCCAGGATCTGGTGGACCAGATTCATCAGGTCCACTTTCTCCTGGGGAGTGAAGCCGGCGGCCGGCTCGTCCAGCAGCAGGAGCTTGGGCTGGGTCGCCATCGCCCGCGCGATCTCGAGCCGGCGCTGCTGGCCGTAGGCGAGGTTGCGCGCCTGGTCTTCGCGCCGCCGCTCGAGCCCGACGAAGCGGAGGAGGGCCATCGCCTTCTCGGTTATGTCGGCCTCCTCCTTTCGCTCCAGGGGCGTCTTGAGCAGCGAGTCCCAGACCTGCGAGTGCATGCGGCTGTGAAAGCCAAGCCTCACGTTGTCGAGCACGGTCATGTAGTCGAACAGGCGGATGTTCTGGAAGGTGCGCGCGATGCCCGCCTTCACGGTCTGGTGGGGCTTGCGCCCCGTGATGTCGTGTCCGTCGAAGTTGACCACGCCGAGGCTGGGCGCGAAGAACCCGGTGACGCAGTTGAAGAGCGTGGTCTTGCCGGCGCCGTTGGGGCCGATGAGGGCGAAGACCTCGCCAGGGTTGACGTCGAAGGAGACGTTGTCGACGGCGACCAGGCCCCCGAAGCGCTTGGTCAGGCCGTGGACGGAGAGGATCGAGTCCATCGCCTAGGTCTGCAGCTCGCGTGGCGCGGCGATCCCAGTGACCTCATCGTGGGTCAGCTCGAGGCGACGGGCTCGGCTGGGCAGCAGGCCCTGAGGCCGGTACAGCATGATCAAGACCAAGATCAACCCAAAGATTATGAATTTGAGTCGGTTCACCTCCTCGCCGATTCCCGGCCAGCCGTTCGGGTTCGTGTTGTTGAGCCAACCGAGTCCGACCGACTGAAACAACGAGGCCACCTGGTTCGGCGCGTCGGGAAGGAACTTGTAGAGGATGAAGTAGAGGAGGATTCCTCCGATCATCGCGCCGGGGATGTTGCCCATCCCGCCCAGCACCACCATCGACAGGACCGTGATCGAGATCGTGAAGCTGAACTGGTCTGAGTTGACCACCGAGAGCTTGGCTCCGTAGAACGCGCCCGCGAAGCCACTGGTCGAGGCCCCGATGGCGAAGGCCAGGAGCTTGATGTTCACGGTGTTGACGCCGGTCGCGGCCGCCGCGGTCTCGTCCTCCCGGATCGCCATCCAGGCCCGGCCGAGCCGCGACCGCTGGAGGTTGTTGACCAGGATGACGACGCCGATGATGATGATCACGATCACGACGTAGAAGCCCGTCAGGTTGGCCGACGTCAGCTGCAGGTCCGTGAGGAAGCCGAATGGATCTCCTGACCAGGGTCCGCCGAGCCACCTCGGCACGGTCGGCGGGTCGATCGCGCTGATGCCGAAGACGCCCCCGGTCCAGACATTCAGGTTCCGGTACACCCGCGGCACGATCTCGCCGAAGCCCAGGGTGACGATGGCGAGGTAGTCGCCTCGCAGGCGAAGCGTGGGCGCGCCGAGGAGGGCGCCGGCCAGCGCGGCCACGAAGAGACCGACGAACAGCGCGATCCAGAACGGAACGTGGATGGCGTGATGAAGGGGACTCGTCGCCAGCTCGTTCGAGGCGATCATCGCGTACGTGTACGCGCCGATCGCGAAGAATGCCGCATAGCCAAGGTCGAGCAGACCCGCAAAACCGACCACCACGTTGAGCCCGATGGCAAGGAGCACGAAGACGCCGGCGTCGGCGGCCAGGCCTACCAGGGCGTCGCCGTTGCCCCCGGTGATGAACTGCGCGACCTCGGGATAGAGAAGCGCCGCGATGAGCATGGCGGCATAGGCGATCGCGTTTGGATTGCGCGAGTTGGCGCGCGCAAGCGCGAGAAGTCGATTCATTTCTCTGGCACCCTCATGCCGAGGAGTCCGGATGGCCTGAATACGAGGACCAGGATCAGCAACGCGAAGATAAGCACCTGCGTCCACGCGGTGTCGACGTAGGCATCGCTGAACTGCGAGAACATGCCGATCAGGAGTCCGCCGAGCGCGGCGCCAGGGATGTTGCCGATGCCGCCGAAGACGGCGGCGGTGAATGCGTACAGGCCGACTGTGAATCCCAGGAAGGCCGTCAGAGTGCCGAAGTACAGGCCGTAGATGATTCCCCCCGCACCCGCCAGCGCCGCTCCGATGAAGAAGGTGGTGGCGATGGTGGCGTTGATGTTGATGCCCATGAGCTGCGCGGCGTCACGGTCCTGGGCGGTCGCGCGCATCGCTTTGCCGAGCGTCGAGCGGTTGATGAAAAGGCTCAGCGCCAGGACCAGGATGATCGCGACCCCGACGATGATCACCGACTTGGCAGAGATGGTGACGCCTCCACCGATGGGGATCTGATTCGCGGGAAGGAGGTCCGGGTAGTGGATGTTGAAGGGCCCGCGCCACAGGAACATGGCGCCCTCGAGGATCGACGACATCCCGATCGCGGTGATCAGCGGAGCGAGCCTCGGAGCATTTCGCAGCGGGCGATAGGCCACGCGTTCGATGGCCACGTTGACCAGGGCGCACAGCGCCATCGTGATCAGGAAGACGGGGATGAGGCCCAGCAGCAGGCCGATGCCGTGGGACTTGTCCTCGACCAGACCGAATGCGCCCAGCAGCGGCAGCGAGATGAACGCCCCGAGTGTGAAGACGTCGCCGTGCGCGAAGTTGATCAGCTCGACGATGCCGTACACCATCGTGTAGCCCAACGCGACCAGGGCATAGATGGCGCCCAGGGCGATTCCGAACACGATGACCTGAGCAAGGTACCCGGCGCCGCGGTCCGCGACTCGGGGGATCACGAAGATGATGGCGGCGGCCAGGACCAAAAGCCCGATGAGGTCGAGGGGCGCCAGACCGAGGATTCGCCCCCCTGTCGCCGACCGGATGCGCTCGAGCATCAGCGCATTAGTGTGAACGAAGAGAGGGGCCTTGCGGCCCCTCCCTTTTTCGCTCCGGCGCTAAGTGACGACTTAGCCCGAAATGCCGAACTGCTTGAGGAACGTCCACGTGCCGCCCTTGTTCTGCTGGATCTGCAGGACCGGGGAGGTGGGGTCGCCGAGGTTGTTGAGGCTGATGAGGCCGGTCAGGCCCTTGAAGTTAGAGGTCTGCGCGAGTGCGGTGATGACCTGCTCGCGGGTTGGCTTGTTGCCGCTGTTGGCCTGGATCGCGCGTCCGATGGCGTCGATCAGGATCGCGGCGCAGTCGTACGTGGCGTACGTGTAGGCGCCGTAGCAGGTGTCCTGCGTGCAGGCGGCCTTGTACTTGGCGATGGTCGCCGCCGCGTCAGGGTTCTGGGTCGCGTCCGCAGCGCCCTGGCTGGCGTACATGTGGTCGTTGGCCTGGTCGCCCGAGTCCTTGAGGCACTGCGCGTCGCCGATGCCGTCGGGGCCCAGGTAGAACGTCGAGTTGGGGTCGAAGATGCCCTTCTCCTCAGCGCGAGGGATGCATCCGAAGGTCGCCGAGGTGGCGCCGGCGTAAATCGCGGTCGCTCCGTCCTTCTTGGCCGACGCGAGCCACGAGTGGAAGTCGGGTGCCGCCGTGCCGGAGGTGTCAAAGCCCTTCCGGTCGACGACCGTGCCGCCCTTCTTCTGGAACTCCTTGGCGAAGTTGTTGGCGACGCCCAGGCCGAACGGCTCCTGGTCGTCCCAGACCGCCACGACCTTGATGCTGAGCGTGTCATATGCGAAGTCGGCCATGGCCGGACCCTGGAAGGTGTCGGCCGCCGCGATGCGGAAGTAGTTGTTCTTGCCCGGAGGGCACGGAATCGTGTTGGCGCACAGCGGTCGCAGAGACGCGGGGTCGTACTTGTTGACCGACTGGCAGTAGCTCAGCGGCTGGGTCAGACACTCGTTGGTGTTCGAGGGGCTGATCAGAGCCAGGCTGGCCCGGTTCGCGACCGGGATCTCGGCCGCCGCGACGCCCGAGTTGAACGGACCGACCACGCCAACGATGTCCTTGTTGGAGATGATGTCGGTGATGTTTTGGGCGCCCTTGGTGGCGTCGTGCTTGCCGTTGACGGCGTCGTCGTAGTTCTTGATGTGCAGGGTGTAGCCCTGCACGGTGCCGATGCTCGTGACGGCGTAGTTGGCGCCGTTCTGCGCCGGCAGACCGCTGGACGCGTCAGAACCGGACACCGGAAGGTCGCTGGCGATCCAGATGTCACCCTTGGAGCTGCTCCCGGAGCTTGTGCTCCCACACGCGAACGCGACGACCGTCGCCGCAATGAGGACTGTCAGTCCCCTAGCTCGAACCATATGGTTCCCCCTTGTGATGTTGAAGGCCTATGAAGATCGACGCTGGCCTCCATCACTCGCCGCCCTCTTCCCAACTTGCGTCGGGGCGAGAGTGCGCCGGCGACGAGTGCGGCCACACGGGGGTGGCCGAAACCGCTACTCCGATTCGAACTATCGACTCGAAGGCGCCCTCAAGTCAAGTCACCTCGCGCGCGAGCTGATAGGACCGCTATATCAATATGGCAAAGCGCCGGTGTAATCAACGGCCCCCACGCGCTTCCATGGCCCCCGAGGATCGGCCGCCGACGGCTCGAAGACGGTGAGGATCCTCCGGGTCGAGTCGCCGTTGAGGTCGAAGCCGAACTCTCCGGTCGCCCCGGCGAAATCCCGGGTTACGGACAGCTGCGAGATGACGTTTCCGCGGGGCGGGAGCCGGCCCCCGTCCGCCTTGATCGCCCGGTCGAGCGCGTCGTAGACGACCGCGGCGTCGTCGTAGGCGATGACCGTGTACGCGCCGTAGTCCTGCGGTTTGGGGAAGGCGGCTTTGAAGGCCGAGATGACGGGCTCGGCGGTCCCGATGCTGGCCGAGTCGACGATCGGGACCGTGGCGTAGATCCCGGCGGCGTTGGCGCCGGCGTCCTGGGTGCAGGCGGGGTCCTCGGCGATGCCGTCCCCGCCCAGGAACGGGGTGGCCTTGCCCGGCGCGAACATCCCCGCCATCTCGGCGCGGATCGCGCAGCCCTTGTTCGCGGTAACGCCGCCGAAGTAGAGGGCCTGCGCGCCGTCCGCCTTCATCCGGTTGAGGAAGCCGGTCACGTCCACGCTCGCCGACGGGTCCAGGTCCAGCCTGCCCACGATGCTCCCGCCGAGCGCCGTGAACCGGGTGGCGAAGCTGCCCGCGAGCGCCTGTCCGTAGGCCTCATGGTCTGAGATGGCCGCCACCCTGAAAAGGTGAAGCGACTTGAACGCGTAGTCGGCGGCCGCGGGGCCCTGGAGGTCGTCGGTGGCGGCGAGCCGGAAGTAGTTGTTGACGCCGCTCGGGCGCAGCTCCGCGGCGGACGGCAGGCCGGCGACCTTGCAGCTGACCGCGACGCGGGCGGGGGCGAGGCCCGCCGGCAGGTAGTCGGACCTCGTCAGGCAGGGGCTGCTGGTCGCCGGGCTGACGATGGCCAGCGAGGCCTGGTTGGCGACCGGGATCTCCGCGCGGGCGACGCTTGAATCGAACGGGCCGATCACCGCCATGACCTGAGGATCAGACGCGAGGCCCTGGATGTCAGCCGCGCCCAGCGCCGGCTCGGTGCCGCCGCGCGTCGAGTCGTCCTTGACCGCAAGGCTCACCGCGAAACCGTCGAGCGTGGGGTGCTGCTGAACGTAAAAACTCACGCCGTTGAGGGCGGGCGTGGCGACGCGGCCCTCGTCGCCGCTGAGCGGCAGGTCGACTCCGATCTTCACGACGGGGGCGGGCGAGCCGCCGAGCCCTGGCACTGAGCAGGACGCGAGCAGAAGGAGCGCCGCCACGGCGGCCGCCGGTGCCTCGAGGACCCTGAGCACCAGCAGATTCTGACCACTGGGCTGAGGCACTATCTATACTCGTGATCCCCTCCATCCGACCGCGCTGCCACGCGCGGGCTCATTCAAGTAGTAGGAGAGCTTGTTGAAGACCGAGTCCCCAGAGCACCTGAAACCTCGATCGCAGTACGGTGAGGACGCGGTGCAGCTCGCCATCGCCGGGAAGTGGGAGGACGCGGTCAAGCTCAACAAATTCATCGTCGACAACTTCGGCGCCGACGAGGAGACTCAGAACCGGCTCGGCAAGGCCCTGTCGGAGCTCGGCAAGCTCAAGGAAGCGAAGAGCGCGTACGAAGCTGCCCTGAAGATCAACCCGATGAATGGCATCGCCAAACGCAACGCGGCGCGCATCAACGCGCTCCTCCACCAGAAGGAAGGCCTGAAGGTCGGCGGCACCAAGGTCGACCTCAACCTCTTCGTCGAGGAGATGGGCAAGACGGTCATCACCACGGTCGAGAGCGCGCCGCCCGACATCTGCTCGAAGGTGGCGGCGGGCGACGTCGCCGAGCTGCGCATCGAGGGCGACGGCATCTTCGCGGAGACTTCGCGCGGCGTGCGCCTGGGTTTGCTCGAGGCGAAGCTCGCCCGCCGGCTGACCAAGTTCATGCGCGGTGGCAACCGCTACCAGGCGGGCGTGACCTCCTGTGAGGGCTCGACCGTCAAGTTGATCGTGCGCGAGACCTACCAGGATCCGCACTTCGCGGGCAAGCCGAGCTTCCCGATGAAGCGCAAGCGCGAGGTCGAGTTCAGGCCCTACACGAAGGAGAGCCTGCTCGCCCGAGAGGTCGAGGTGTTCGCCGAGGACGAGGAGGAGTCGACGCTCGTCGAGGGCGCGCCCGCGGGTGAGGAGATCGAGGACGGTATGCACGCGGTCGAGGACGATGCCGAACCGCTCGACTTCGCCGAAGAGGTCGAGGAGGATGGCGACGATGACGATGAAGACGAAGACGAATGAGCGCTGACATGCGCGACGTGGCCGGCGCCCGGAGGTCTCTTCACCGACAGCGCTAACGTCTCCGGGCCATCCGCCGCCCCGACCCAGCTAGGCGGCGTGCCCGGGTTCCGCGACCTGCTCCCGGAAGAGGCTGAGGTCGTCCGCGGGGCGCAGGAATCGCTGCTCGCCGAGATGCGCCGCTGGGGTTACCGCCACGTCATCACCCCGATGGTCGAGACGACCGACGTGCTCGAGCTGGGGCTGGGCGCCGAGCAGCGGCGACGGCTGTTCAAGTTCACCGACGCGGGGGGCGAGGTCGTCGCCCTGGTCGGCGAGCGCACCGTTCCGGTGGCGAGGCTGGTCGCGGGCAAGCTGCGCTCGACGCCCCTGCCGGTCCGACTCTGCTACGCCGGGCCGGTGCTGTCGGCGGACGCCGGCCGCTTTCACCAGCGTCGTGAGACCTATCAGGTGGGCGCGGAGCTAGTCGGTGCGCGTGGCGCCATAGCCGACGCTGAGGTGATCGCACTGGCGGCGCGCTGCCTGGAGGCCGCGGGCCTCGATCGGTTCCAGGTCGACGTGGGCCACGCCGAGTTCTTCCAGGGCATCATGGACGCGGTCAAGCTGCCCGACACGGTCAAGGCGGGCGTGCGCCGGGCGCTGGCCGCGCGGGACTTCGTCGCCCTCGAAGAGCTGCTGGAGCGCACCAGCCTGCGCTCCGCCGAGCACGACCTGCTGCTGCGCTTCCCCGCGCTGCGCGGCGGGGTCGAGATCCTCGACGCGGCGGCAGGGCTGGTCCGCAACCGTCGCTCGGAGTGGGCTCTCAACGAGCTGCGCCACGTGCGGCAGCTGCTCGACGTGTACGGGCTCGGCAACATCGTGCGCCTCGACCTGGGCGCGATCCGCGACTTCGACTACTACACGGGCATCATCTTCGAGGGCTACGGCCCCGACCTAGGGCGGCCCGTCGCGCAAGGCGGGCGGTACGACGGCCTGCTCGCCCGCTTCGGCCGGCCGGCGGCGGCGACCGGTTTCGTCGTCCAGCTCGACCTCGTCTGGGAGATGCTGCAGCACGGTCCCCGGCCGCCTGCCATGCCGCGGCTGGACGCCGCCGTGGCCTGGACCGAGGCCGGCTTCGAGACCGCCCTGGGCATCGGATCCACGCTCCGCCTGTTCGGCATGCGCGCCGTGGTCGACACGCAGCCGCGCGATCACGACGACGCGGTCTCCTGGTGCCGGGCACTCGGTGCGGCCAACCTCGTCCACTGCCGGACCCCGGCGACGGTTTCGTGGACCGTCCCGGGGCGGAAGCCTCGGCGTGTGACCCCGGATGAGGTCGCGACCCGACTGGCCGGCGCGACGAGGGGCCACTCATGAGGGCCCGCACCCACAAGGTTTCGATCGCCCTGCCCACCGGCGCGCTGCTGCCGGGCGCTTTGAGGCTGCTGGCGAAGGCGAAGCTGGCCCGGCTGAGCGCGCCGGAGCTCGGCCGCAAGCTCCTGGTCGAGCGCGCGGGCATCCGCGTGATCCTCGTGCGCCCGACAGACGTGCCGGCCTACGTCGACCATGGCGCGGCCGACCTCGGCATCGTCGGCAAGGACGTCCTGTGGGAGTCGGACGGCAGCCACTACGAGCTGGTCGACCTTCAGTTCGGGGCGTGCAAGCTCGTGCTCGCGGTGCCTGAGAGCTCGAAGCTGGCCGGCCCAGAGACCTGGCCGCCGCTCCTGCGGATCGCGACCAAGTACCCGCGGACCACGGCCGCATGGTTCGACTCGCGGGGCCAGGCCGTCGAGGTCGTGCGCCTCCACGGGTCGGTCGAGCTCGCCCCGCAGGTCGGGCTGGTCGACGGCATAGTCGACCTCACCGCCACCGGCCGCACCCTGCAGGAGAACCGGCTTCGTATCGCCGGCGTGCTCGGCTCGTCTACCGCGCGGCTGGTGGCGAACCAGGCAAGCCTCAAGACGCGCACGGAAGCCATGCAAGCCATGGTCGGCCGGCTCCGCGAGGCGGTGAACGGTGCCGGTTAGGCGGTTCGACGTCGGCTCGTGGCTCGACTCGCCGGCCTCGCGGCGGCGGCTCGACCTCTCGGAGTTCGCCGAGCAGCGGGCCGCCGTGCAGGAGATCTGCTCCCGAGTCGCGGCCGAGGGCGACGCCGCTCTGCGCGAGTATGGTGCCCGGTTCGACGGCTGGTCTCCTGCGGCCGGCGAGAGCTTCGAGGTGCCGGCGGCCGAGCTCGATGCGGCTCTCCGCCGCTTGCCGCCCGCTGACCGCTCAGCGCTGGAATTCGCCGCCGAGCGGATCGGCGGGTTTCACAAGGCTCAACTCCAGCCGGCCAGCAGCGGCTCGCCCGGCCTTCGGCTGCTGACGAGGCCGGTGCGGCGGGCGGGGGTCTACGCGCCGGGCGGACGTGCGGCCTACCCCTCGACAGTGCTCATGACCGCGATCCCCGCGCGGATCGCCGGCGTGCGCGAGGTCGTGCTGGCCACCCCGCCGCGAGCCGACGGCAGCGTGCCGGCGCCCATCCTGGCCGCCGCGCGCATCGCGGGCGTCGACCAGGTGTTCCGCGTCGGCGGGGCGCAGGCGGTCGCGGCACTGGCATACGGCACCGCCTCGATTCCGCGCGTCGACGTCGTGGCCGGGCCGGGCAACATCTACGTCACGCTGGCCAAGCGTGAGGTCTTCGGTTCGGTCGGCCTCGATGGCATCGCCGGCCCGACCGAGGTCATGGTGGTCGCCGACGCCGGGGCGCGCGCTGACTTCGTGGCCGCCGATCTGGCGGCGCAGCTGGAGCACGACCCGCTGGCGTGGGCGGTCCTGGTGACGGACTCGGTTCGGCTCGCGGACCGAGTGGAGGAGGAGCTGGAGTCGCTCGTGCGCGGCCTCGAGCGCGCGGAGATAATCCGCGCGGCGAACTGCTGCATCGTCGTCGCGGACGACGTCACGCAAGCCATTCATCTCGCCAACGATTTCGCGCCTGAGCACCTGCTGATCGTCGCGGATGACGCTGCGCGCCTCGCCACTCAGGTCGAGAACGCCGGCGCGGTTTTCGTCGGCCCGTACACGACGGTGCCGCTGGGCGACTACACGGCGGGACCGAATCACACGCTGCCCACGTCGGGCGCCGCGCGTTTCTCCTCGCCGTTGGGCGTGCACAGCTTCATGAAAAGGACGAGCGTGCTGAGCCTGAATCGCGGCGACCTGGAGATGCTGCGCGAAGCTACGGTGCGGCTCGCCGCCATGGAAGGCCTGTCGGCTCACGCGCACGCGGTGGAGGTGCGGCTTGAATAGGACGTCGCGCGTCGCGCGCAAGAGCAAGGAGACGCGACTGGTGGCGAACGTGAAGCTCGAGGGGGGCGGGCGCGTCAAGGTCGCGACCGGCTTGCCGTTCCTCGACCACATGCTCGAGCAGGTCGCCCGCTACGCAGGCGTCGATTTGACGTTGAAAGGCTCGGGCGACCTTCACGTCGACACTCACCACCTGGTCGAGGACGCAGGCATCGTGTTCGGGCAGGGCCTCTCCGCGGCGCTGGGCGACCGAGCCGGAATCGCGAGGTTCGGGACGGCGTATGCACCGCTTGACGAGGCGCTTGCGCGTGTGGTCGTCGACCTCGGCAAGCGGCCGTTCATCTCGTACAACGTGCCGCTGCGCGGCCGTATCGGCACGCTCGAGTCGGAGGTGCTGGAAGAGTTCTGGAAGGCCCTCTCCATCCACCTCGGGGCGACGATCCACGTCGACGTCATCCGCGGGCGCAACCGCCACCACGTCTCCGAGGCGACCTTCAAAGCGCTGGGCCTGGCGCTGCGCGAGGCGATGCAGGCCGGCGGTGGCTCGGCGGTGCCTTCGTCGAAGGGACTTTTGGGTTGATAGCGATCGTCGACTACGGGGTCGGGAACCTGCGCTCTGTCGAGCGGGCGCTGGTGAGTGTCGGCGCCGAGCCGGTGATCACGGCTGATCCGGAAGAGCTCGACCGCGCTGGCGGTCTCGTGCTTCCCGGAGTGGGCGCCTTCGCGCCCGCGGTGGGCAAGCTGTCGGAGCACGGCCTGGGGCGTCACGTCGCCGATCTGGCCCGTCGCGGCAAGCCTGTGCTCGGCGTGTGCCTCGGCTACCAGCTGCTCTTCGACGAGTCGACGGAGGGCGGCCGTCACGAGGGCCTCGGCCTGCTGCCTGGGCGCGTCGTGCAGGTCGAGGGCAGTCCGCACCTGCCGGTGATCGGCTGGAGCCGCCTGAAGCAGACGGCCCACTCGCCGCTGTGGGACGGCATCGCGGACGAGTCGTACTTCTACTTCGTGCACTCGTACGCGCCGCAGGGCTCGGAGTCGGCGATCGCCTGCGCGGCACACTCGCCGGCGGCCGCGGCCGCCCGCGGGAACGTGATGGGGACGCAGTTCCACCCGGAGAAGAGCAGCGCCGACGGCCTGCGCGTGTACCGGAACTTCGTGGGCTTGTGCGGATGACCGATCACGTCATCAGCAATCGGGTGATGTGGGACAAGGCCGCCGCCGAGTACGAAGAGCCCGGCCGCCGCGCCTGGGCCGACGACAATCCCGTGTGGGGCATCTGGCATGTCCCAGAGTCCGAGCTGAACGTGCTCCCCGACGTTCGCGACCTCGATGTCGTCGAGCTGGGCTGTGGCACCGCCTATGTATCGTCCTGGCTCGCGCGTCGCGGCGCGCGGCCGGTCGGCATCGACAACTCACGCGTGCAGCTGACCAACGCCCACCGCTTCCAGCGCGAGTTCGGCGTGGATTTCCCGCTGATACATGCCGACGCGGAGGCGGTGCCTCTGGCGGCCGAGTCCTTCGACCTGGCCATCAGCGAGTACGGAGCCTGCCTGTGGTGCGACCCGCATCGGTGGGTGCCGGAAGCCGCGCGCCTGCTCCGGCCCGGCGGCCGCCTGATCTTTCTGTCCAACAGCGCCCTCCTGATGCTCTGCGTGCCCGACCTCGAGACCGACGGCCCAGCTCGCGAGCAGCTGCTGCGCGACTACTTCGGGATGCATCGCTTCGCGTGGACCGACACGCCAGGCATCGAGTTCCACCTCGGCTACGGCGACTGGATCCGCGTGCTTCGGGCCAGCGGGTTCGAGGTCGAGGACATGGTCGAGGTGCGACCGCCGGAAGGCTCGACCTCCCGCTATCCGTTCGTCACCCTGGAATGGTCTCGGCGCTGGCCTTGCGAAGAGGTCTGGAAGGCGCGCAAGCGCGCGTGATGACGGCGAAGAGGATCATTCCGTGCCTTGACGTCGACGCCGGACGCGTCGTCAAAGGCGTGCGCTTCAAGCAGCTGCGCGACGCGGGCGACCCGGCCGAGCTCGCGGCCCTCTACGACCGCGAAGGCGCGGACGAGATCGTGTTCCTCGACATCACAGCCACGTCATCCGGACGGCCGATCCTGCTGGATGCTGTGGCGCGGACGGCGGACGAGGTGTTCATCCCGCTCACCGTCGGCGGCGGTGTGCGCAGCGTGGACGACATGGCCGAGCTGCTGACGCACGGCGCCGACAAGGTTTCTCTCAACAGCGCGGCCCTCGCCGATCCGGGCTTGATCACGCGGTGCGCGGAGATCTTCGGCTCGCAGTGCGTGGTGCTCGCCATCGACGCGCGCCGCCGCACCGACGGACCGGGCTGGGAGGCCTTCAGCCACGGAGGCCGCAAGGCCACCGGACGCGACGCAGTCGAGTGGGCGGCGGAGGGAGAGCGGGCCGGCGCCGGCGAGATCCTCCTCACGTCGATGGATAGGGATGGCACGCTCGACGGCTACGACGTCGAGCTGCTCAGCGCCGTGAGCAGCGCTGTGCGGGTCCCCGTCATCGCGTCGGGCGGCGCCGGCGGGGCGGCGCACATGCGAGAAGCGCTCACCACCGGAGGCGCCGAGGCGGCGCTGGCGGCTTCGATCTTCCATTTCGGCGACGTCTCGATTCGCGGGGTGAAGCAGGAGTTGGCTCAGATGGGGTTGGAGATCAGGCCATGAAACCGGACTTCTCGAAGGGGCTCGTGCCCGCCGTGGTCCAGAACGCGGACACGGGTCGCGTCCTGATGGTGGCTTACATGGACGAGGAGTCGTGGGCCAGGACCCGCGAGTCGGGGCGGGCGTGGTTCCACTCGCGCGAGCGAGGGCTCTGGGAGAAAGGAGCCACCTCGGGCAACATCATGGACGTCGTCGAGGCCCGGCTGGACTGCGACGCCGACGCGATCCTCCTGCGCGTGAAGCCGGCCGGACCGGCGTGTCACACCGGTGCTGAGTCGTGCTTCTTCAATAACCCCGACTGACGCCTGTATGTTTATGCAAGTGGAATGTATACTCATGCGCCTATGCCTGACCGGGTGAAGGCGTCGGTCGCGGGGGCCAACGGCTACGCCGGAATGACCCTCGTCCACCTTCTTGCGCGCCACCCCGGCGTGGAGCTCGTGCAGCTGACGTCCAGGTCGTTTGCCGGACAGCCCTACTCGGCCGTGTTCCCGCTGCTGGACCTGAGCGGTGTGTTCGACCCCGCGCCCGAGCCGAACAGCGTGGACGTCATCTTCAGCTGCCTACCCCACAACGTGGGCGCGTCGCTGGCGCCAGGTTGGCTCGACACCGGCGCCCGTGTCATCGACATGTCAGCGGACTTCCGGCTCAAGGAGGCGGCCGATTATCCGAGGTGGTACAGGCAGGAGCACCCGGCGCCGGATCTACTCGCCCGCGCCGTGTTCGGGCTGCCCGAGCTGCATGCGGAGGAGCTCGAGGGCGCGGAGCTGGTGGCCGTCCCGGGCTGCTACTCGACCGCGTCGATCCTCGCTCTTGCGCCGGCGGCCGCCTCGGGCCTGATCGGGTCGGACGTGGTGATCGACGCCAAGTCAGGCGTCAGCGGCGCCGGCCGATCGCCGGGACTGGGTGTGCACTTCGGCGAGGTCAACGAGTCGCTTGGCGCGTATGCGATCGGCGGCCACCGCCATCTGCCCGAGATCACACAGGAGCTGCAGGCGCTCAGTGCCAACGGCCTTCGGGTGACCTTCGTGCCGCACCTGGTGCCGATGACGCGCGGCATCCTCGCCACGTGTTACTTCGACCTCAAGGGCACGCTCGACGAGCTGCAGAGCGCGTATGCGGAGTTCTACGCCGGCCAGCCGTTTACGAGGCTCGTGCCGCAGACGCCGGCGACAAAGCTGGCGAGCCACTCCAACCTCTGCCTGATCAACGTCGCGGCGCAGGGCCAGAAGGCGGTCGTCACCGCGGCGCTCGACAACCTCATGAAGGGGGCGTCGGGCCAGGGCGTTGAGTGCTTCAACATCGCCTTCGGATTCGACCGCGCGACGGCGCTGGAAGCGGTGGTGCAATGGCCGTGACCTATCCACGCGGATTTCGTGCGGGCACCGCGGCGTGCGGCATCAAGGCCTTCACCGCCGGTGCCGGCGCGATCCCAAGCAGCCAGAAGAGCGACCTCTGCGTGATCCAGTCGGAGCGCACCTGCGACACCGGTGGCGTCTTCACCACCAACAAGGTCAAGTCCGCCTCTGTGGTCATCGACAACCTTCACCTGCAGCACAACCGGGTGCAGGCCCTCGTCATCAACTCCGGCAACGCCAACGCATGCACAGGGGCGCAGGGGTTCAAGGACGCCCTGCTGATGGCCAAACTGACGGCGGATCGGCTCGACCTCGACCCCGACCAGGTGCTGGTGAGCTCGACCGGCGTGATCGGGCGCTACATGCCGATGGACGCGGTGAAGGCTGGGATCGCGGGCGCGTGCGCGGATCTCGACGCGAGCCATGGCGAGGAGGCGGCGCGCGCGATCATGACCACGGACACCGTCCCGAAGACGGCTCAGCTCGACGTCGAGTTGGGCGGAACTACGGTTCGGGTGGGCGGGATGTGCAAGGGGTCGGGCATGATCCATCCGAACATGGCGACCATGCTGGCCTACATCACGACTGACGCGGCGGTCGAGCCAGGCTTGATGGCGGAGATGGTCAAGTCGATCGCCGACCGGAGCTTCAACCAGGTGACCGTCGACGGCGACAGCTCGACCAACGACACCTTCCTGCTCCTGGCCAACGGCGCCGCCGGCAACCCGGCGATTCGCGCGGGCAGCGCGGAGGCGGAGGCTCTTCAGGCCGCGGTGATGCAGGTGGCGCAGCAGCTGGCCCGCTCCATCGCCCGCGACGGCGAGGGCGCGACCAAGCTGATCACGGTGCGCGTGCTGGAGGCGGCGACGGACGCCGAGGCTCGGCTCGCGGCCCGGACGGTCGCTTCGTCAAGCCTGGTCAAGACCGCGATCCACGGTGGCGATCCCAACTGGGGACGCATCGTCTGCGCGTTGGGCTACAGCGGAGCCGACCTGGCGATCGACCGCCTGCACCTGAGCATCGCGGGTCTGGTGGTGTTCGAGCGTGGATCGGGTGTGGAGGTGGACCTCGCCGCGGTGCGGCGGACATTCGAGCAGCCGGAGATCGAGATCGTGGCCACTCTCGGCCTGGGCGACGGCGCCGCCGAGGCCTGGGGGTGCGACCTATCGGAGGAGTACGTGCGCATCAACGCCGACTACACGACATGACGCTGACGGTCGAAGAACGCGCGAAGGTTCTGGTCGAGGCGCTGCCGTACATCAAGCGGTTCCACGGCCAGGTCGTGGTCGTCAAGGTGGGCGGCAACGCGATCGAGAAGGCCAGGGACGAGACGCTGCTCGACGTGGTGCTGCTCCGCTACGTCGGCATGCTGCCCGTCCTCGTCCACGGCGGCGGTCCCGAGATCACGGCGATGAGCGAGCGCCTGGGCCTCACGCCCTCGTTCAGGAACGGCCTTCGCGTGACCGACGAGAAAACGATGGAGGTCGTGAAGATGGTGCTGACCGGCAAGGTCAGCCCTGATCTCGTGGCTTCGCTGAACCGGCTGGGCGGGCAGGCGGTCGGCATGAGCGGTGAGGACGGGCCGTGCATCATCGCCGAGCCGGTCGGGCCGGACATGGGCTTCGTCGGCCGGGTGGTCCAGGTGAACAGCGAGCCGATAACCGCCCTCCTGAGTCGTGGCTACGTGCCGGTGATCGCATCGATCGGGCTCGGCTACGACGGGCACGCCTACAACATCAACGCCGACACGGTGGCGGCCGAGATCGCGGTGGCGTTGGGGGCGGCCAAGTTGATCCTGCTCACAGACGTCCCCGGCGTGCTGGGCCACGACGGGAGCGTCGTGGCGGTGCTCTCGCGTGACGACGCGCGGCACCGGATCGACACCGGCGAGGTGACGGGGGGCATGATCCCCAAGCTCGAGGCGTGCCTGCGCTCGCTGGAGCGGGTGCCGCTGGCGCACATCATCGACGGGCGGACGCCGCACGCGCTGCTGCTGGAGCTGTTCACCGAGGCCGGGATCGGGACCATGGTCACGCCATGAGGGCCTTAACAACCAGGGTTCCCAAGCCGCTTCGCGAGCCGTATTCTGCGGACCGCACACACAGAACTCCCCCAAGAGGCGGGTGGGGGGTCAGTGGGTGGGCCGCGCGCGCGCGATCCTTTGATGTGGTGGCGCGGGGGCGCCGGTGAGCACGACTCCCGAGCTCGCCGAGCGGTACCTCATGCAAACCGGACGCCGCCTGCCGGTCACCTTCGTCCGCGGCAAGGGTTGCCTGGTCTATGACGAGTCCGGTCGCGAATACCTGGACCTGGTCGCGGGCATCGCCGTCAACCTCCTCGGCCACGCCCACCCCGAGGTTGCGGCCGCGGTCGCCCGCCAGGCCCAGACCCTCATCCATACCTCCAACCTCTACTTCACGCAGCCGCAGGTCGAGCTCGCCCGCCGCCTGGTCAAGCTGTCGTTCCCGGCGCGCGTCTTTTTCTGCAACTCCGGTGCCGAGGCCAACGAGTCGGCGATCAAGCTGGCCCGCAAGTGGGGCGCCCGCAATCGCGATGGGGCGTTCCAGATCATCACCACAACGGGTTCGTTCCACGGCCGCACCCTTGCGACCGTGGCCGCCGGCGGCCAACCGAAATACTCGGACCCGTTCAAGCCGCTGCCCGAGGGCTTCGTGCACGTCCCGTACAACGACCTCGAAGCCGTCAAGGCCGCGACCTCGAAGCAAACCGTGGCCGTGATGCTCGAGCCCGTGATGGGGGAGATAGGCGTCATCCCTGCCGCGCCCGGCTACCTCGAAGGCGTGAGGAAGTGGTGCGACGAGCAGGGCCTGCTGCTCATCCTCGACGAGGTTCAGACCGGCCTGGGGCGCACCGGGCGCTGGTTCGCGCACCAGCACCACGGCATCACCCCCGACGTGATGACCCTCGCCAAGGGTCTTGGCGGCGGCGTTCCGATCGGCGCCTGTCTGGCCGCGCCGAAGGCCGACGTGTTCGAGCCGGGCGATCACGGGTCCACCTTCGGCGGCAATCCCCTTGCCTGCGCTGCGGCGCTGACGGTGCTCGAGGTCATCGAGCGAGATGGGCTGGTCGGCCACGCGGCGGAGATGGGCGAGATGCTCCACGGAGTCCTCCTGGGCCTCGGGGCCAAGGAGGTGCGCGGCCTCGGCCTGATGCAGGCCGTCGAATTCGCGGAGCCGCGCGCCAAGCCGCTGCAGCAGGCGTGCCTGGAAGCCGGTCTCGTGGTCAACGCGGTGGACGACAACACTGTCCGCCTGGTGCCGCCGCTCATCATCAGCGCCGCGGAGATCGACCGCGCCCACTCCGTCCTGCGCGAGGCGGCCAGGTGAGCAAGGCCGCGGTCGCGACCAAGGACCAGCGCCAGCAGGCGATCCTCGACCTGGTCAGCCGCGGCGGCGCCCACACGCAGCACGACATCGCGGCCGCGCTGTCGCGGCGCGGCGTCCGGGTTACGCAGGCGACCATCTCCCGCGACATCCACGAGCTCGGGCTGGTGAGGTCCGGCGCGGGCTATCGCAGCAATGCCGCGCTGGTGAGCGAGCTCGTCCTCTCCATCGAGCTGATCGAGCCGATGGCTGTGATCAGAACGCCTCCTGGCACTGCCAACCTGGTCGCTCGCCGGATCGACGAGGCCGCGCTCCCAGGCGTTGCGGGGACCGTGGCGGGCGACGACACGATCATCGCCGTGCTGCGTGAGCGAAAGGCGGGTCGCGCGCTCCGCGAGCTCCTGAACCATGAGTGAGAAGGTCGTGCTCGCCTATTCGGGCGGGCTCGACACCTCGGTGGCGATCCGCTGGCTGAAAGACAAAGGCTGGGACGTGGTCGCTTTCACGGTCGACCTGGGCGAGAAGAAGGACCTGGACGCGATCCAGGCCCGGGCGCTGAAGACCGGAGCCTCGGCCGCCTACGTGGCCGACGGCCGCGAGCCGTTCCTGCAGCTCTTCGTGTGGCCCTCGCTGCAGGCCGGCGCCGTGTACGAGAAGGAGTACCCGCTGGCGACCGCGCTCGGGCGGCCGCTGATCGCCGCCATGCTCGTGCAGGTGGCGCGCCGCGAGGGCGCCACCGCGATCGCGCACGGATGCACGGGCAAGGGCAACGACCAGGTTCGCTTCGACGTCGCCACCGCCGCCCTAGCGCCCGAGCTGAAGGTCGTCGCGCCAGTGCGCGAGTGGGGCATGAACCGTGACGACGAGATCGAGTACGCGACCAGGCACGGCATCGAGGTACCGGCGACCGTGCGCTCGCCCTACTCGACGGACGAAAACCTGTGGGGCCGCTCCATCGAAGCCGGCGTGCTCGAAGACCCGTGGGCGGAACCGCCGGCCGACGTCTACGCCTGGACCACCGACCCGCGGCGATGTCCCGACGAGCCCGCCTACGTCGAGGTTGGTTTCAAGCACGGCATTCCCTCGTCGCTCGACGGGAAGGCGATGTCGCCGATCGACCTGGTCGGCGCGCTCAACCGGATCGGCGGGGAGAACGGCGTCGGCCGCATCGACCACCTCGAGAACCGCCTGATCGGCATCAAGTCCCGCGAGATCTACGAGGCCCCGGCGGCGGTGCTGCTGCTGCAGGCCCACCAGGCGCTCGAGGACATCACGCTGCCCAAGGAGGTCGCGCGCTTCAAAGATGTGGTCGCCCAGCAGTGGGCGCAGATGGTATACGACGGCCTCTGGTTCAGCCCGCTGCGGGACGCGCTGTACGCCTTCGTCGCCGAGACGCAGCGGCACGTCACCGGCGACGTCCGGCTGAAGCTGTTCAAGGGTTCGTCCAGCGTGGTCGGGAGGAAGAGCCCGGCGCAGCTGTACCAGCTGTCGCTCGCGACCTACGGCAAGGGCGACGTGTTCGACCAGAGCGCGGCGGCGGGCTTCATCAAGCTCTGGGGCCTGGGCGTGCGTACCGCGTCGGAGGTCCAGGGGCGGCTGCACGAGCGCGAGCTCGGCAATCTGCTGGGTGACGTGAAAAGGCTCGCGCCATAAGCACCGGGGGCAAGATGTGGGGCGGCCGCTTCACCGGCAAGCTGCTGCCCGAGCTGGAGCGTTTCGCCTCTTCGCTGGAGGTCGACTTCGAGCTGTACCCCTTCGATCTCGCGGGCAGCGCCGCGCACGCCCGCGGACTGGCCGCAGCGGGCATCATCAAACGCACCCAGCTCGCCGCGATAGAGCGCGGCCTGCGCCGGATCAAGCGCGAGCTGGACGAGGGCGCCTTCGAGTTCGCGCCGACCGACGAGGACATCCACACGGCGATCGAGCGCCGGCTCACCGAGCTCACGCCGGCCGGCGCCTCCCTTCAAGCCGGGCGCTCCCGCAACGATCAGGTGGTCCTCGACCTGCGTCTCTACAGCCGCGTCGCCGCAGCGGGCGCGATCGATGCCATCGGCGGTGCGGTGGAGGCCCTGGCGAGGGCGGCCGCCTTGCATGCCGCCTGGCCGATGCCCGGCTACACGCACCTGCAGCGCGCCCAGCCCGTGACGGTCGGCCACCACCTGCTGGCGCACGCCGAGCCGCTGCTCAGGGACGCCTTGCGCTTCCGCCACGCCTACGACGCCGCCGACGAGCTGCCCCTCGGCTCGGGGGCGCTGGCGGGTTCGACGCTGCCGCTGCGCCGCGAGGTCGTGGCCAGGGAGCTCGGGTTCGCACGCATCAGCGAGAACAGCATCGACGCCGTCTCGGACCGAGACTTCGCGCTCGACCTGCTGCATGCGTGCCTGACGACGGCAATCCACCTCAGCCGCCTGGGCGAAGACGTGGTGCTGTGGTCGACCGCCGAGTTCGGTTTCGTGCGCCTGGCGGACGAGATCGCAACGGGTTCGAGCCTCATGCCCCAGAAGAAGAACCCCGACATCGCCGAGCTGCTGCGAGCCCGCCCCGGGCGCGCCCTTGGGAGCTTGACGGCGCTGGCGATGACGCTCAAGGGACTGCCCCTCGCTTACGACCGTGACCTCCAGGAGGACAAGGTGGCGGTGTTCGCAGCGATCGACGACATCATCGTGGCGCTGGACGCGGCGGAGCTTCTGGTCAAGCACCTCGAGTTCGACCACGACCGCCTCGCCTCCGCCGTCGCCGACCCCACACTCCTGGCCACCGACGCGGCCGAGCAGCAGGTGCAGGCCGGCGTCCCGTTCAGAAAGGCGCATGAAGCGGTGGGGAAGGCGGTGTGCGAAGGCACGTTCGAGCCGCCGTGGGACGTCGCGACGTCGCTCCGCCGGCGCGACCTTGGGGGCGCGCCCCATCCGCGCCGCGTGGCTGCGCGCGCCAGGGCCGTGGCGCGCGAGGCGGCGGGTCTGAGGAGCTGGGCCAAAACGCACCCGCCCGCCCTGCCGATATGACATAACTTCGGGGTGCTCCTGGCCGTCGACGTCGGCAACACCAACGTGACCTTCGCGCTCTTCGAGGGCGAGCGTCTGGCGGCTGACTGGCGGGTGACCTCACACCGTGAGCGCACGGCGGACGAGGTGGCGGTGGAGCTCCGCCAGCTGTTCGCGCTACAGGGATACGAGCTCAACGTGGTCACCGGGGTGGTGATCTCGAGCGTCGTCCCGAATCTCAATCCCGCGCTTATCGAAGCCTCGCGCCGCTACCTCAAGTGCGAGCCGCTGATGGTCGGGCCGGGCGTCAAGACCAGCGTGCGGGTGAGGTACGAGAACCCCAAGGAGGTGGGCGCCGACCGCATCGCCAACGCGCTCGCCGCCTACACAAAGTATGGCGGTCCGATCGTGGTCATCGACTTCGGCACCGCCGTCACCTATGACGCGATCAACGCAGAGGGCGACTACCTCGGAGGCGCCATCGCGCCCGGCGTGGAGATCTCGCTGGACGCGCTCGTCTCGCAGACCGCGATGCTGCGCCGGGTCGAGCCGGTGGCGCCCGATTCGGTGATCGGCCGCAACACGGTGGCCTCGATCCAGTCAGGGCTGGTCTGGGGCTTCGTGGCCCAGGTCGAGGGCATGGTGTCGCGAATGGTCGCCGAGCTCGGCGGCTCGGCTCGGGTCATCGCCACCGGCGGGCAGGCCACCCTGGTCGCCGGCCTCACGCACGTGATCGAGGAGACCGACCCGCTGCTCACGCTGGAGGGCCTGCGCTTGATCTACAACCAGAATTCGGACGGTCGATGATAGACGCGGTGAAGACGGCGGCCGCATTCCACGTCTATCTGGCGCCGGGCGTCGAGAACGGCAGCGTGGGTTCCGTGCTCGCCGAGCTCGGGCTCGAGGGCCGGCCGCTTGGGGACGCGGCCTCCGTCGTGGCTCCGGCCCTGGTGGTGCTTGCGCCGGGCGAGGCGGCCCCGGAAGGACTCGAGGACAGCGCCATCCGCCCGCCTGCGGACGCGCCACCGGCCGCGCTGCGCGAAATCCTTCGCGTGGCGCTCCAGAACGCGGTGCTGAGGCTCGAGGTCAAGCAGCTCGAGGAGCAGGCGCGGCGCCAGCACCGCCAGTTCGAAGAGCTCAACCGCATCGGCATCGCGCTCTCGGCGGAACGCGACATCGGAAAGCTTCAGGAATTCATCCTCACCACCATGCGGCAGCTCACCAACGCCGACGGCGCCAGCCTGTGGGTGAAGACCGTCGACGATGGCGAGGCCAAGCTGTTCCTGGCCTCGAGCCAGAACACGTCCATCGACAACACCTACCAGGCGTTCAAGGTGCCGGTGGATGAGAAGAGCGTCGTCGGATACACGGTGTCGGTGGGCACCAGCCAGATCTACGACGACGCCTACAACCCGCCCCCGGGCAAACCGCAGGGCGGAAAGGGGTTCGACGCGCAGTACGGCTATCGCACCAAGTCGATGCTCACGGTGCCGATGCGCAACTACAACGACGAGGTGGTGGGCGCCGTGCAGCTCATCAACGCCAAGCGGGGCTACGACACCAAGCTGACCATCGACACCGTCGAGCAGGAGGTGGTCAGCTTCCGCCCCGAGGACCTCGAGATGATCGAGTCGATCGCCAGCCAGGCGGCCGTGGCCATCGACAACAAGAGCCTTCTCGATTCCATCCAGGCGCTGTTCGACGGCTTCGTGCAGGCCAGCATCACCGCCATCGAGCAACGGGACCCGACCACCGCGGGCCATTCAGGCCGCGTCGAGAAGCTCACATCGGGCATCGCCCACGCGGTCAACGAGATCGCGGTGGGCAAGTATGCCGACGTCCGCCTGAGCGACGATCAGTTCAAGGAGCTGCGCTACGCATGCCTGCTCCATGACTTTGGAAAAGTCGGCGTGCGCGAGCACATCCTGGTCAAGGCGAAGAAGCTCGTGCCTGGGCAGCTGGAAGTCATCCAGTCACGGTTCGAGTTCGTCCAGCGCTCGGTCCAGGTGAGGTACGCGAACGAGAAGCTCGAGGCGATGCGGGGGCAGGGCCTCGACTCACCCGCACTCGTCGACATCGACCGCCGCCTCGACCTGGACCTCAGGCAGCTGCGGCTCTGGTTCGAAGCCATCGCCACCGCGAACGAGCCGAGCGTGCTGCCCGAGGACAAGGCCTCGATGCTCGAGCTCCTCGCCAGGCAGACATACCAGGACATGTCCGGCGCCGAGCACCCGATGCTCGACCCGCAAGAGTTTCGATTCCTCAGCATCCGCAAGGGCACGCTGGACGACCAGGAGCGCTTGGAGATGGAGTCACACGTCACGCACAGCTTTCATTTCCTGAGCAAGATCCCGTGGACGCCGTTGATGCGGAGCATCCCGGAGATCGCATACGGGCATCATGAGAAGCTCGACGGGTCGGGCTACCCGCGCGGGTTGACCGAACCCCAGATTCCGCTGCAGACCAAGATGATGACGATCGCAGACATCTATGACGCGCTGACCGCCCAGGACCGGCCATACAAGCGCGCCGTCCCTCTGGAGCGCGCGCTCGACATCCTGCACGCCGAGGCCGGCGCCGGAAAGCTGGATCGCGAGCTGCTCGACGTGTTCACTTCCAAGCGGATCTTCGAGCTGACCGCGGTGCGATGAGGATCAAGTTCTGGGGCACGCGTGGAACGCGGCCTACTCCGGGCAGGCGCACGCTCCGGTATGGAGGCAACACGACGTGCCTCGAGGTCCGTGACCAGCACGACAACCTGATCATCATCGACTCGGGCTCGGGCATCGCCGAGCTCGGCGCCAGCCTCGGGCAGGACTCTCCGCTGCAGGCCCACCTTCTCATCACGCACACACATCTCGATCACATCCAGGGATTTCCGTTCTTTCCGCCGGCCTTCACCCAGGGCACGCACCTGACGATCGTCGGGCCGGCGGGCTCGGCGAAGTCGCTGCAGGCCGCGTTCGCCGACCAGATGGATCCCGCGTACTTTCCGGTGCGCCTCGATCACATGCCGGCGGACATGGAGTTCATCGAGCGGAACCCGGGCGAGACGTTCGAGGTGGGCGGGCTGCGGATCACGCCGCACCTCCTGATGCACCCCATCCCGACATTCGGCTACCGCATCGACGAGGGCTCTACCAGCTTTGTGTTCGCGACCGACAACGAGATCTCGATGTTCGCGCAAGAGCAGAACGGCACCCTCAAGGACCTCGCCGAGTGGTGCCGGGACGCGGACCTGCTGGTGCACGACGCGCAGTACAGCCGTGAGGAGTACAAGACGCACGCCGGGTTCGGCCACTCGACTTTCGAGGAGGCGCTCTCGCTCGCGGAGCAGGCGAACGTGCAGCAGCTGGCGTTCTTCCATCACGACCCGCTGCACTCCGACAGCGACATCGACGCGCTGATCGAGGAGGCGCTCGGCAACCACCGGCAGTCGGGCGGCTCCGAAGTGGTGACGTTCCCGGCCGCCGAGGACCAGGAGATCGTCCTCTAGCGGCCGTCGCTTAGTCTTTCTCCGACGTGACAGAAAAGCTGAGCCGGGCACCCATGTTCCGGCCGACGCACTCGAGCGTCGAGGCAAAGGCGCTCCTGGCCGCGAGCGATGGCCGGACGGAGCCGCTCGCCCTTGCCGGTCGAATCCTCGTCAAACGTCCCATCGGTGGCGGAGCGTTCATCGACGTCATGGATGGCGCCGGGAGGATTCAGCTGTTCGCCAGCAAAGAGATTCTCGGCGACGATCTTTTTGCGCGATTCCTCGACCTTGACCGAGGCGACTGGGTCGGCGCGCGTGGGCCGATGTTTTCCACCAAGCGCGGCGAGCCAACCCTCGAAGTCCACGAGTTCGCGCTGCTGACGAAGGCGTTGCGAACTCCGCCCGACAACAAGTGGTACGGCTTGAAGGATGTTGAGATCCGCTACCGCCAGCGCTACGTCGATCTCTTCGCCAACCCGGAGGTGCGTGAAGTCTTCCGCGCCCGCACGCGGATCATCTCGGCGATCCGCCGCCTCTATGACGAGCGTGGATTTCTCGAGGTCGAAACCCCGGTGCTCCAGGAGGTGCCGGGCGGCGGGCATGCGCGACCGTTCCTGACCCACCACAACGCCCTCGACCGCGACCTCTACCTGCGCATCGCTCTGGAGCTGCACCTCAAGCGGCTGCTGGTCGGCGGGCTCGAGCGCGTGTATGAGATCGGCCGGGTGTTCCGCAACGAGGGCCTCTCGCCGCGGCACAACCCTGAGTTCACTCTGCTCGAGTCGTACCAGGCATACGCCGACTACGAGGACGTGATGCGCCTAGTCGAGGACATCGTGGTGGCGTCGGCCGAGGCGGCCGGCACGCCGCTCGTGACCGCTTACCAGGGCGAGGCGGTCGACCTGACTCCGCCGTTCCGGCGAGAGCGCATGGCCGACCTCGTCCTCGAGCACACAGGCCGTTCCGCGGTCGGCTTCGAGCTCAACGATCTCTTCGAGGAGCGCGTCGAACCGAATCTCCGGCAGCCGACATTCGTGACCGAGTACCCGATCGAGATCTCACCGCTGGCGCGCAAGTGCGACTACGATCCGCGTTTCGTGGAGCGGTTCGAGCTGATCGTCCTGGGCCGCGAGTACGCCAACGCTTTCACGGAGCTCACCGACCCGGTCGACCAGCGAGAGCGGTTCGAGGCGCAGGCGGCCAGGCGCGCAGCGGGCGACCTCGAGGCGCATCCGATGGATGAAGACTTCCTGCGCGCGATCGAGTACGGGCTGCCGCCGTGCGGCGGCCTGGGCATGGGAGTCGACCGGTTGGTGATGCTGCTCACGGATCAGCCCTCGATCCGCGACGTGATCCTGTTCCCGGTGATGAAGGCGGAGGCGCCGCAGTAGGGTGCTGCCGCTCGAGCTGATCCGCCGCGACCCGGACCGCGTTCGGCGCGCCGCGCAGCTCAAGGGCGAGGCGGCCCCGATCGACGAGATCCTCCAGCTCGACCGCGAGTGGCGGACGCATTTGCACACGGCTGAGGAGATCAAGGCCGAGCAGAATCGCCTTTCGAAAGAGTTCGCGCGCACTCGTGACGAGGCGCTCAAAGATCGGCTTCGGGGAATGGCGGACCGGGCGAAGGCCGAGTTGTCAGACGCCGAGGAGGTCAAGCGCCGGCTCGACGACCAGCTTCTGCGCGTGCCGAATCTCTTCCACGAGTCGGTGCCGGTGGGCGAGACGGAGGCGGACAACGTCGTCGACGGCGAGTGGGGCTCGAAGCCATCGTTCGATTTCGCGCCCCGCACGCACTACGACCTCGGCGAGGCCCTCGGCATTCTCGACTTCGAGCGTGCGGCGCGCGTCGCCGGCTCGCGATTCGCCTTCCTCGTCGGCGAGGGAGCGCTGCTCGAGCGCGCCCTCGTGCAGTTCATGCTGGACGTGCATACCCGCGAGCACGGCTACACCGAGATGTGGTCACCCATGGTCGTGAACTCCGCGGCGATGACTGGTACCGCAAACCTGCCGAAGTTTGCGGACCAGCTCTTCAAGATCAGTGAGCGTGACCTGTGGCTGATCCCGACCGCCGAGGTGCCGGTCACGAACTTTCACCGAGACGAGATCCTCGACCCAGACCAGCTGCCGCGGAAGTATGTGTCGTACGCGCCCTCGTGGCGAACCGAGGCCGGCGCCGCGGGCAAGGACACTCGGGGGTTCATCCGGCTCCACCAGTTCTCCAAGGTCGAGCTGGTCAAGGTGACCTCGCCCGAGACGTCCATGGACGAGTTCGAGAAGCTGACCGCGGACGCGGAGGTCATCCTCCGCCGGCTGGGACTGCACTATCACAGGCTCGTTATGTGCACCGGCGACATGGGATTCGCTCAGTACAAGAAGTACGACCTCATGGCGTGGTCTCCGGGCCTCGACAGGTACCTGGAGGTGTCTTCGTGCTCGGTGTTCAACGACTTCCAGGCCATGCGCGCCAACATCCGCTACCGGCCCGCGCGAGGAGCACCGCCGCGCTTCGCGCATACGATCAACGGCTCCGGCCTGGCGCTTCCGCGCACCATCGACGCGGTCATCGAGAATTACCAGCGCGCGGACGGGACGATCGAGGTGCCTGAGGTTTTACGGCCGTACATGGGCGGGCTGGAGGTCATGGGCCGCCGCTAGCCCGACACCTAGAATCCGTGGTGCCCGCGGAGGGGTGGCCGAGTCCGGTTGATGGCGGCAGTCTTGAAAACTGCTATAGGTGCAAGCCTATCCAGGGTTCAAATCCCTGCCCCTCCGCCAGTGTCCTCTCTCAGGACATCGTTCTCGCCTGTTGCAGGACATTGTGCTCTGGCCAGCGCCCGCCGAGGGGCTGGTAGTTGCGGAGTGGGTCAAGGGTCAGAGCTCGGA
>Ga0207646_10000894_pt1 | contig 38395 bp, 31 predicted proteins | sample KBSK5502metaG_FD_184343 | JGI IMG/M metagenome (GOLD analysis project Ga0207646, IMG submission 184343) | Corn, switchgrass and miscanthus rhizosphere microbial communities from Kellogg Biological Station, Michigan, USA - KBS K5-50-2 metaG... | ecosystem: Host-associated > Plants > Roots >... | reverse complement strand
TGTGATAGAGTAGCCGCCGTCATGAAATTGGTCTGTGCGACTCACTTGAAACAACAATCCCAAAGCCCATTGTATGGAGGTGCAATATGAACGAACTATCGGGATGCCCAGAGGTCTGGACTTCCCCGAGGCTTTGGGGATGTAGACTCGCCGCACGGCGCGCGGCAGGTAGCGATGCGCTTTCAGTTCGCGCTCGATCTCGTCGAGAAACGCTCGCTCGCTCGAAGCACTCGCCGCGATGTCGTCAATTTCCACGCCATCGACGCCTGCTGCGCCTTGGTTGGCTTTCACGCGCTCCCAGGCTGCTTCCAGCACCATGCGACTCTCCGGTGGAGAGTCGCGCCGAAAGATGCGGTCATACAACGCATAGAACCGGAACTTCGGCTCCGGCTTCGCCTTGTGGCCCAGCTTCTGTCGCAGTTGAGAAACTTTCTCCGGCAACCGGGTTTCCACCCGCCTCACCGGTTCCTCCGTAGTGGGATCAAAATCCAAGCGGGTTTCCCCCTTCTGACAGCAAGCAATGTTTCCAGTCAGGCCCCTTTGCTCCACGATCATTACTCGCTTCCCGGCTACTATGGGCCGGTCCGATTCCCAAGCATCGCCGCCCGAGCGGTTATTGATTCCCGCCCGAGGTTGGTGACACCCTTTCAGGGCGCTGAGAACTCAATCTCGCCACCACGACGTTGGGTCTCCCAGGTTCCGCGACTGATCTTTGCGCACGCGCTGTCCCACTCTACCCCGGAAAGCTCGACGGTTGCTCCTGCTTGTTGCTTCACCGCCGACGCTGGGCTTCAGCATATCCGGCAGATTGGCCGCCTTCACTGGCGTAACGAGGCCTCTGTGGATTCGCTTGCGCTACGGCTCGCGCGCTCGCCTTGCGAGGCCTCGCGCGTACCATTACTGGATACGCACGCTCGCTTGGCTACCTGTCAAACAAGCAATTACAGGGTTGGGACCTTTCACCCAACCAGATCAGCCCGGCTTATCCTGGCGCACCGGATGACACGGATATGGCGGATCAAGGCGGATTATTCTTTTGTTTTATCCGCGCCCATCCGTCGCCTCCGCCTCATCCGCGGTCTATCACTGCGGTTCCAAATCTTGCGTGGTCCGATTTTTAGAATTCCAGCGGCGCGAGTCTGTCGCCATACTTCTTCTGTTCTTCAGCCATCGCCCTCTTCAATTCCTTCAGCTTGGCGGCCTGTTCAGGCCGGTCCGCGAGGTTGTTCATCTCCCACGGATCTGTGGCGAGGTCGAAGAGCTGAAACCGGTTGACCTGCGGATACCAGATGAGCTTCCAGCGCTCGTCGCGCACCATCCGCTGGACGTCTCGGTAAGCCGCAAACAGACGCGGCCGGACCTGCTTCTTTTGTCCCTTCATCACCGGCACGAGGCTGGTGCCTTCACACTCCTTCGGGGTGCTGATTCCGGCGAGATCGCAGAGCGTCGGGAAGAGGTCGAAGAGATAAACCAGCGCCTCCGACTGGCCCGGCTTGATGCCCGGCCCGGCGACGATGAGCGGCGATTTGAAATGCTCGTAGAGATTCTGCTTGCCCATCAGCCCGTGCCGCCCGCCGACCGCCAGCCCCTGATCGCTCGTGAAGACGATGACTGTGTCATCAGCGTGCCCCGTCTCCTTCAGCGCGTCGAGCAGGCGCCCGATGTGATCATCGAAGTGCGTGATGCAGGCGTAGTAGTCCGCGAGGTGGCGCTTCATCTCTTCCGGCGTGCGCGGGTGCGGGGCGAGCTTTTCATCGCGCACGTACAGCTCGCCGTTGTCGAACGGGTGCTGCGGCATGAAGTTTGGCGGGAGCGGCAGTCTGGCCGGATCATACATCGCGTGGAACTGCTTCGGCGCGATGCGCGGGTCGTGCGGGTAGTGCGGCGCGAGGTAGATGAAGAACGGCCGGTCGCCCTGGTGCTGGCGCAGAAATTCAATCGCGGCGTCGGCCACGATCTGCGGCTGCCGCGCCTGCGGCGAATCTTCGCTCTGCCCTTCCGCTTCCCTCACGCCCTGGTCGCAGTAGATGACCTTCTCGAAGGCCTCATTGCCGGCGATGAATGAGTTGCCCCGCTTGCCGACGTGCAGCGTCGCGTAGCCCGCCCGGTTGAAGACGCTGGCGAGCGTCGGCCCGTCGTAACTCTTCGCATTCGGCTGCGGGATATGAAAGAGCGAGCGCCCGGTCATGAGCATCGTCCGGCTCGGCGCACAGACGGCGGGGACCAGTCCGCCCTGGCAGTAGGTGTTGTTGAAGTGGAAGCCGCGGTTGACGAGCCGGTCGAGATTGGGCGTCTTGATCTCCGGGTTACCGAGCGCGTGAATGGTGTCGAAGCGCTGATCGTCGGAGAGAATGAAGATGATGTTTGGCTTGCGCGGCTGACTGGCGGCAGACGGAAAGTTTGCGCCCAACCACACAGCCGCGCAGCACAGGGAGACCGAAAGAAAGATTATTTTTCGCTTCATAGGCCGGCTCCAAAAGCTTGCCTTGTCAGAAGGTCAACTGCGACTGCCCGATTCAAAACAGCAGTTTGATGCCGAAGGTCACCTGACGCTGGCCGTGCCCTTTCTCGCCGGTGATCGAGCCGAAGGCGCCGCTGGTCACGGTGGTGTTCGGGTTGGCGAACTGCACGTGGTTGAGCGTATTGAACGTCTCGAAGCGGAACTGCGTCTTGAACCGTTCATTGATCTTGAAGTTCTTGAAGAGCGACAGGTCCACGTTATTGATGCCATCGCCGCGGATGAATCCGAAGCGGCTTGAGAGTGTGCGGATGTTGAAGTTCAGTTGGTTCGCCGAATTGCGGTCGAAGAAGCTATCCGTCTTGAACCATTTCTCCGCCGTCCGTTCGCTCACCGGCAGCACCATGTCGCGCAGGTTGACGCCCGGCAGCACGACGGCGTTGCCGAAGCCGAGCGGCTGCCCGGTTTGCCCCTCGAACCAACCCTGCAATTGCCAGCCGCCAATCAACAGATCAGTCAGGCCGTGGGCGCTGCTCAAGAATTTTCTCCCCTTGCCGAACGGCAGCTCCCAGATGCCGCTCAGCACGAAGCGGTGCGTGAAGTCGAAGTCGGAGACCACTTCCTCGGGGCGCAAGTCGGTCTCGTTGAGATAGCCGATGGCCTCCATGAATTTCGAGTAGGTCCACGACGACTGGAAGGTGAAGCCTTTGGTCAGGCGCTTCTCGACGCCGACCTGCAGCGAGTGGTACCACGAGTAACCGCTCGACTCGGAGACGGTGATGCTGGTGAAATGCGGGAAGGGCCGGAGCAGTTGCGCGCGGCTGATATTCTGACTCGACAGCCCGGTGCCGGCGAATTCAGGCAATCCGAAGAACGGATTCGGCACCAGCGCGCTTAAGAAGTCGATCGTTTTCTGATCGCGCGTCGGTGAAGTTGACAGGTACTGGCGCGGGACCGGATTCAGCTCGCGCGTGATGGGCAGGTTCGTGCCGCGGCTGCCGACGTAGGCGACTTCGAGCAGCGTGCGTCCGGGCAGTTCCTGCTGCACCGAGAGCGACCAACGCTGGATGTAGGGGTTGCGCTGATGCTCGTCGAAGAAGCTCACCGCGCGTCCCAGAAAAGTTTTGAGGCCGCCTACCGAACCGACGGGAGTCTGAAACCCGTTCGGGAATGGGTTTGACAACCTGGCCACAAAGCTGAGGCCGTTGTCGAGGCTCGCAATCAGGTTGGTCGCTTGATTGAATCCACCCTGATTGACGTCGGTGCGGTCGATGCCGACTACGTCGTAAAAGATGCCGTAACCGGCGCGGACCACAGTCTTCGGCGTGAGCGTGTAAGCCAGCCCGATGCGCGGCGCCAGGTTGTTCGTGTCCGCCTCCCACAACCCACGCGGCTGCCCACCCGCCCCGGCGAAGGTCAGCCCGCCGATGGTCTTGAAGGCTGAGACCGGGAGTTCGGGGATCGGGTTCCGCGCATAGTTGGCGGCGGCCTGCTGCGAAATCGGGTTGGGCGTGGTGAAGTCAAAGCCGCGGATCGAACGATTGAACCGCTCAGTCGTCGGGCCTTCCACTTCGTAACGCAGTCCCAGATTCAGTGACAGCTTGCGCGTCACGCGCCAGTCGTCGTGAACGAAGAACGCAGTATAGGTGGACTGCTCGGCGCGCGAGGCGTTGATGCTGGCCGTGCCGCCGGTGGGGTAGCCGAGCAGCAAGCTAGCGAGCCCCAGCCCAATCGTCCCGGTGGGCGAATTGTCGAGCGGGCCGCGCGTCCAGGTGTTGCTGAAATCCAGGCGCGGCGCCACGTTGCCGTAAGCGAAACCGTTTTCTCTGAGCAGGCGGAACTCGCCGCCGAAGCGTAGGCTGTGGCTGCCTTGGATCTTTGTCAGCGTCCCGCCGAAGGTGTGGTAGTAGATGTTGCGCTTATCACCGCCAGTATCGCCGAGGCTGATGAAGGCCGCCCCCGCCGGGGTGCCGTTAGAAGAGTCCACGACGATCTGCGGGAAGGCGACGCCGGCCGGATCACTCTTGGCCTTGATCTCGTCAAGTAAACTCTGCGGCAAGCCGAGCGAGAGCAGATCGAAGCCCTGACTCAACCGCCGATTGAACGGTTCCTGCTGCGCGACGTTGTAACGCAGGTTCAGAATGAGCTGCGGGCTGAAGGTGTAGACATCATCTACGGCAATCCCCAGGCCGGGCTGGACCGGCTTATTGCCGAAAGCAGCGGTGGGAATCTGGACGGTCGTCTCAAAGCGCCGGTTGTAGTTGGCGCGGATGAAGAAGCGGTGCTTCTCGCTGAAGTTGTGATCGACCCGGCCCAGGTAGGAGACGTTATTGCGATTAATATCTTGCGTGCGGAAATAGTTGTCCCGCCCGTCGGCCGCTCCCGGCTGATTGGGCAGCGGCCAGAATTCGAGCAGCTTCTTCGCAATCGGATCAATCCGGCTGGCCGGGATGATGTTACCCGTGAAAGGCTGCCGCTGGATGCGGCCGTTGGAGAGCCGCACGGCGGTTGTCGGGTCATAAATCTGGTACTGGGTGCCGAGCCTGAGCAGGTCGGAGAAATCCCCCTGGCGCTGTTTCTCCGTCGGCACGGTGGCCGTGATGCTCAGGTTGCGCAGGATGTGAAGACCTTCGTAACCGAAGCTCCAGAACGTGCGGTTGCGCCCGTCATACAGCTTTGGGATGACGACCGGCCCGGTGGCCGTCGCGCCCCAGCGCTGATGCAGCCAGCCCGGCACGTTGCGGCTGAGCTTCTCTTCATCGATCGGGCCGGTGTTGGGGTCATAAATGAACCGATTGGTGTGCCAGGGCACGGCACGCAGACGCGAATCGAAGAGGTAGCCGGTGCCGTGCAGTTGATTCGTCCCTGACTTGATGCTGACGTTGGTCACGGCGCCGGTGGCGTGGCCGAGCGAAGCATCGTAAGTCGCCGTCTGAATCTTGAACTCCTGCACCAGGTCCTGGGGCGGGACGTAACCGGCGTTTCGCTCAAACATATTCGGCGCCCCGTCGAGCGCCACCTCGCTCGATCCGCCGCGCGTGCCGTTGACGACGATGTCGGTCCCCGAGCCGTAGTCGAACGGGTTGCCCGCGAACCGGCCGCCCGGCGCCAGCACGCCCGGAGAGAGCCGCCCCAGGTAGAAGGCGTTGCCGCCGACAATCGGCAGTTCCGCCGCGCGGCGGCCGTCAACCACCGAGCCGATCGCCGAGCTGGCCGTGTCCAGCAGCGGCGCTTCAGCAGTGACCTGCACGGCTTCGGCCACTTGCCCGACTTCGAGCGTGAAGTCGAGCGCCAGGCGGTCACTCACGCGCAGCTCGACCGAGCTCATCACTGAGGTCTTGAACCCGGTCTTTTCTACGGCGACACGATAGACGCCCGGTAGCAGGTACGGAATCTCGTAACTGCCTTCGCTGTTAGTGATCGACGAAGTGTTCGTCCCGGTGGCGAGGTTAGTCGCCTGCACCTTCGCCCCCGGCACGGCCCCGCCGCTTTGGTCCGTCACGCGCCCGAGGAGCGAGGCGCGGGATTCCTGCCCAGCACAAAGACTGGCCAAAGACAGCAAAGCTATGCCCAGAACAATGCTGGTCTTGATTCTCATATGACCTCCCTTTCCGTCTTGAAAACAGTGGTTAGGGCTATGATCTCGAATCGGGATTCAAGAGTCAGGAGTGAAAGGTGAATCCCGCCTTGCCGCGTCAAAATCTATGGCCTGATCTCGGCTCGGCGTGAAGGCCGAGCTTTGGGACTTATCGCTACAATATTTGTGCGTCAACTTTGTATGATCAGCCGTGCTGCCAGACTTATAGCCCGCACTGTTCGAGGTGTCAAGCCATGCCCGATAACCAGATTCTTTGCCGCCCCGACTGGCTGGCCTATCGTGGGAGGGGGAGTTGTGATATACAGGCAGTTCGTTACGGCTTCCCACGAGGAGAGGAATCCACTATGAGACGAATGGCCACCCTCCTGACAATCATTTGGCTGCTTTCCTCCGCTGTCCCGGGCCTGCGGCAGGCTGGTAATGCGGTCACCGCCGGTGATTTCACGGTCGAGCCGCCCACCCTCCTCTGCCTGGGATTTGAGTGGCAGATCAAGGGCGACGACAACCACAACGCGACCGTGGCCGTGCAGTACCGGAAAGTCGGGGAGTCGCAGTGGCGGGATGCCTTGCCGATGCTGCGCGTCGGCGACGAGAAGGTCTGGCGGGCGCGGGAATATCTGGAATACTGGACCCCGCGCCTGTTCGCGGGCAGCATTCTGGACCTGGATGAGGAGACCACTTATGAATGCCGCTTCGCCATGTCGGACCCGGACGGCGTCGTCGGCCAGGCGGTCCGCCAGGTCACCGTGACCACTCGCGGCGTGCCGAAAGCCTACCAGGGCGGCCGCACGCTGCACGTCTACCCGCCCGACTACGAGGGGCCCAAGGAGGAACCTTCTTTCAAGGGCCTCATGGAGGCCTACTACGGCCCGGGGCTGGGGGATTGGAACGTGGTGGCCAGGCGCCCCGTCCAGCCGGGCGACGTGATCCTCCTCCACGCGGGACTGTATAAGGCCGACCGGTATGATTACGTGACGCCGTACGGCATCCCTTTCGACGGCACTTACCTGCTGACGATCAAAGGAACTCCGGAGAAACCCATCGTCATCAAAGCCGCCGGTGACGGCGAGGTGATCTTTGACGGGAACGGCTGCTTCCGGCTCTTCGACGTGATGGCGGCAGACTACAATTACTTCGAGGGTCTGACCATTCGCAATACGGAGATCGCCTTCTATGCCGGCCTCAAAGACGTGCTCGGATGCAGTGGACTGGTGGTCCGGAACTGCCGGATGGAGGACGTCGGCATGGGCGTCACGACCCAATATGCCGGCTCCAAGAATTTTTACCTCGCCGACAACGTGCTCATCGGCCGGGACGACCGGCATCGGCTGATCGGCTGGGCTAACTACGGCAGGTATAAGCCCACGCCGCTGAAATCCTATTACGGGATCAAGGTCTACGGGCAGGGCCATGTCATCTGTCACAACTACCTGGCTTACTTCCACGACGGCATCGACGTGTGCACTCACGGCCTGCCCCCGGAGGCTCAGGACCAGAAGGCGGTGGCGATCGACATCTACAACAACGACCTTCATGTGATGGCCGACGATTTGATTGAGGCCGACGGCGGCGTGCATAACATCCGGGTCATGCGAAATCGCGGCTTCAACGCGGCCCAGCACGGGCTCAGCGCCCAGCCGGTTTTCGGCGGGCCGGCCTACTTCTACCGGAATGTCGTCTATAACGTGCCGATGGGCGGGGCGATCAAGAACGGCGGCGCCAACCCGGCCGGCATGCTCGTCTATCACAACACCTTCATCGCCGAGAATAGTAACGTCCGCGGCAATTCCAACATGCACTACCGGAACAACCTCATCATGGGCACTAACCACCCGGAGCGGCCGGTGTTGGGCAACCTGACTTACACCTCCTACACCACGCTCGACTACGACGGATACCGCCCGAACCGAAACGACCGGCCACAGTTCGTGTGGAAGTCTCCGGCGAAAGGGGCGCTGCGAGACTACGCCTTGCAGGGGAGGGATTACGAGACGTTCCGCACGCTGGCCGATTTCCAGCGCGCGACGGGGCAGGAGACACACGGCGTGGTAGTGGACTATGACATTTTCCGCAACCTCCGGCCACCCGACCCCGGCCGGCCTCACGCCGTGTATGAAATCAGCGACCTGGATTTTAGCCTGCGGCCCGGCAGTGCGGCCGTGGACGCCGGCTGCCGGCTCCCCAACATCAATGACGACTTTACCGGGAACGCCCCGGACCTGGGCGCGTTGGAGGTCGGGCGGCCGGCTCCAGTTTATGGACCCAGGCGGAGGTAGTGGGAGGTGGGACAAGATGCCATCTTGTCCCACGATACCTGGCAACTTCAGCCTCCCTCAAAATCAGCTTGATGGAGTAGTAGGCGCGGACGAGATGGGAAACTCCTCAGTCCTTCGGCCCGAGCGCAGGGTGCGCCTTGGCCCACATCAGGTAATCCGCAATGGAGTAGAATGCCTCGTGACTGTAGCGTCGCCCTTTGTCCTCGACCCGCTCCATTGAATTGAAGCCCCACGCGTCGCCCGTGCGCCTCATCCACCCGGCCAGCGCGTCGGGTCGGTACCGCCAGCGGTAGCGAGCGTGACTCCTCTATCAATCTGGTCCGGGAGTCGCGCTCGCTACCGCTCGCGGTACCGATTCCTATCATGGCTCGCCCCACACCTTCGGCGCTTTGAAATCCGGCGACCTCGGCCTGAGCTTTGGAGGAACAGCCTGTGCCGCGAGCGCGTCGTAGCGGGCGCGAAGCTCCTTCACTTTGCCAGGCTGCTGGTCAGCCAGATTCTGCTTTTCGTAAGGGTCGGCGGCGAGATTGAACAGCTCCACCGTCTCGCGGCCCGCCGTTTTGCCCCTTCCACTCGCCTGATCGTTGACCTCGTCGCTGTCGCCGCCGTTGAGCACCAGCTTCCAGTCGCCGACGCGAATCGCCCCGGTCTGCGGCGTGGCGTTGAGCAGGATTTCTTCGTGTGGCGAAGGCTTCCCCGCAGCCATCGTCGGCCACGCGTCGCGCCCGTCCAAGGGCAGCTTCTGCGCGAGCGGGGCGCCGGCCAGCTCAAGCAGCGTCGGGTACCAGTCCACCATGTGCAGCGGCTCTTTGACGACGGTGCCGGGCTTGATGTGGCCTTCCCACGCGGCACAAGCGGCGACGCGCACCCCGCCTTCATAAAGCGTCGCCTTGCCCGCACGCAGCGGCCCGTTGTCCGTCACCCGCCCAGGCTGAGGCCCGCCGTTGTCGCTGGAGAAGACGATGAGCGTATTTCGGCGCAGCCCCTGAGCGTCGAGCGCGGCGAGGATCTGCCCCACCGCTTCGTCCATCGCCGCCACCATCCCGGCGTAAGTGCGGCGCGGCTCCCTCAGCTGCGCGTAAGGCTGCTTATACTTCTCCGGCACCTGATGCGGCGCGTGCACGGCGTTGAAGGGGACGTAGAGGAAGAATGGTTTCCGGCCGCCATCTTCGCGGATGAGCCGCACCGCCTCCCGCGCCAGCAAGTGCGTGCTGTAGCCTTCGTCGTGGGAAGCCTGGTCATCCCGGTGCCAGTCGAAGCCGCCGTCGCGCTCGTGCGTGAAGTAGTCGATCGCGCCGTTGTAGTGGCCGTACTGATGGTCGAAGCCGCGTGCGGTCGGCAGGTAGGCGCGCTGGAAATGTCCGAGGTGCCATTTCCCGCAGATGGCCGTCGCGTAACCCGCCTCCTTCAACGCCTGCGCGAGCGTCCGCTCTGCGAGGGGCAAACCATATTGTGCCCACGGCCTCACCACGCCGACCTGGAGCCCGTGCCGCATCGGGTAACGGCCGGTCATCAGCGCCGCCCGCGTCGGCGAACAGACCGGCTGCACGTAAAATTGATCGAGCCGCGCCCCGGCTGCTGCCAGCTTGTCGAGGTTCGGCGTTTTGATCTCCTGGCCGCCAGTGAAGCCGACGTCGGCATACCCCAGATCGTCGGCGAGGATGAAAAGGATGTTCGGTTTGCCTGGCTGCCCACTCCGCTGCGCATCGGCAGTGCGAAAAAGCGCCGTCCAACACAGCAGCGTGACGGTGATGCTGATGACCGCCAGCCACGGCCACCGACTGGCAGAGTTAGTTTTCATGGTTCCCCCTCTCGTTGGCGCAACTCTATCACGGGTGCCGATAGTTCAAATTCGGATAGTGGCTCAAACGTAGGAGATGTCCGACAAACTTCAGTTTGTCGTTGCTTCGCAGAGGTGACGTCTTGCCCGGACCTCGACAAACTGAAGTTTGTCGGACATCATGCGCGGCATCTCTCCTGACTGAGCCACTACCCTAATTCGGCTTCGGCAAGACTCACGTCGAGTCAGGCGGCCCGGTGTTTTGCGACCTTGCCGTTCAGCCTGACCCCAAAGCCAGGTCGATCGGATAAACTCAAATGCCCTCCCTCAACCATTTCCGGCGGGTCAACCAACTCCGCGCGCCAGGGGACCTCGCCGAGAAAGGTTTCCAACCCGGCAACCGTGAGCTTCTTTGCTTCACGCGGGAGCGGCAACGCGGAAGCCCATGGCGCGAGGCCGATGGTTTGGAGCCATTCCCTGCGCTTCATAAAAATAGTCGTCTTAACTCTTATTCGCTTTTCCCCACCGCGCGCACCCCGCGCCCTTTCGCGCCCGTGAGCGCATCACCCAACTCTTCGCGCATGGCCTCAGCCAGTTTGGTCAGCCGCCGCACCACTTCGGGATGCTGCGCTGCCACGTTCCGCGTCTCGCCGAGGTCGTGGCGCAAATCGTACAGTGACAGCTCCAATGACTCGACGCGATAGCCGTGCCGCGTGGCGATGCCCGCGATGCCCGTCTGAGTGATCGACGCCGGTTTCAGCTTCCCGGATTGAGCCGGCTTGCCGTCGCGCCCCGGCTCGCCGTCGACGGTCAGGTATTGGTGCGGGAAATGCAGTTTCCATGGCCCACTGCGGACAGCCTGCAACTCTTCGCCGTTGTAAAAGAAGTAGGCTTCTTGCGGCGAGCGTGCTTTGGCCGCCCCGAGCAACAACGAACGAAAGCTGCGGCCGTCAATTTTCGCTCTCGGCAGGGGTGCACCTATCAATTCTGCGACCGTCGGCAGAATATCAATCGCCATCACCGGCTCATCGCTGACGCGCCCGGCCGGCACCTGTCCGGGGAAGCGCGCGACGAACGGCACGCGCACGCCGCCTTCGAACGCCGTCAGCTTGCCTTCGCGCAACGGCCCGGCAGAACCCGCGTGCGTGCCGTAAGAGAGAAACGGGCCATTGTCTGAGAAGACCAGCACCAGCGTCTTCTTGTCCAACCCGTGCTTGCTGAGCGCCGCCATGATCTCGCCGACCGACCAATCTAACTCTTCGATCACATCACCGTACAACCCGGCGGCTGATTTGCCGCGAAACTTTTCTGACGCAAAGATCGGCACGTGCGGCATGACGTGGGGGACGTAAAGAAAGAACGGACGTGCGCGGTGACGCTCGATAAACGCTACCGCACGCTCGGTGAACCGGCGCGTGAATTGGCTCTGATCCGGATCGGTCTCAATCACGCGCTCGCCTTCATACAAGGGCAGCGGCGGCAGATTGCGTTCGGTCGGATGATACCGGCTGTTGTCGTTGGGATAGGGGATACCGAGGAATTCATCAAACCCATGGCGCAGCGGGCTGAAGACCGGCTGGGTGCCGAGATGCCATTTGCCGAAAATGGCCGTGGCATAGCCTTGCGCTTGGCACAACTCGGCCAGCGTCGTTTCGTCCGCGTGCAAGCCGACCGTGCTCGTATGATTGAGCGCGCCCTGCAAGCCTACGCGGTTCGCATAGCAACCCGTGAGCAACGATGCGCGCGACGCGGTGCAGACGGCTTGCGACACGTAAAAGCTCGTCAGGCGCAGCCCTTCGCGCGCCAGGCGATCCAGTTGCGGCGTGCGAATGTTTTTCGCGCCGAAGCTGCCGATGTCGGCGTAGCCCAGATCATCAAACAGAATCAGCACGATGTTCGGCAGGCGTTGCGCGTTACGCGGTTGGGCATGAGCCGGAAAGCAAATGATCAGCAGCGCCAAAGTAAGCAGAAGCAGTGCTTGTCTTTTCATGATTGTCAAATAACCTTATCCGGGGATTTGGGATGGCATCTTGTCCCACACACGCCAATGAGAACCGATCTAAGCCGCGGCTAACAGTCCGTGCGGGTCGAGGACGAACTTCTTGGCCGCACCCCGGTCGAAGTCCTGGTACCCTTGCGGCGCATCGTCCAACCGTAACACCGTGGCGTTCACGGCCTTGGCGATCTGCACCCGCTCGTGCAGGATCGCCCTCATCAGTTGACGGTGGTAGCGCATCACCGGGCACTGGCCGGTGGTGAAGGACTGAGACTTCGCCCAACCCAAGCCGATCCGGATCCCTAACTGCCCGATCTTCGCGTTCTCATCAATCCCGCCGGGGTCGCCCGTCACGTACAAGCCCGGGATGCCGATAGCAGCGCCGGCGCGGGTGACCGTCATGACGTCGTTCAGCACGGTGGCGGGAGCTTCCCCGGCACCCGCGCCGTGACCGCGCGCCTCGAACCCGACACAATCGACGGCCGCGTCCACCACCGGCTCACCTACGATCTGCTCGATCTGATCTGGTAACGTGGCGTCTTGTCTCAGGTCAATGGTCTCACAGCCGAAGCTGCGCGCCTGCGCGAGCCGCTCCGCGATCAGGTCGCCGACGATCACCACGGCGGCCCCGAGCAGTTGCGCCGAGGCGGCACAAGCTAGCCCGACGGGACCGGCGCCGGCGATATACACAGTTGATCCCGGCCCGACGCCCGCCGTGACAGCCCCGTGGAACCCGGTCGGGAAGATGTCCGAGAGCATGGTGAGGTCGAGGATCTTCTCCATCGCCTGATCGCGGTCCGGGAACTTGAGCAGGTTGAAATCGGCGTACGGCACCATCACGTACTCGGCTTGCCCGCCTTTCCACCCGCCCATGTCGACGTAGCCGTAGGCGGCGCCCGGGCGGGCGGGGTTGACGTTCAAGCAGACGCCGGTTTTCCCCGCCTTGCACATCAAGCACCGCCCGCAGGCGATATTGAACGGGACCGAGCAGAGGTCGCCCTTGTTGATGAACTCGACGTCGCGGCCCGTCTCGATCACCTCACCGGTGATCTCGTGCCCGAGGCTCTGCCCGGCGGGCGCGGTCGTGCGCCCCCTGACCATGTGCTGGTCGCTGCCGCAGATGTTGGTCGAGACGACCTTGAGGATCACGCCGTGCTCGCACTTGCGGTGCTGTTCGGGTAAGGCCAATTCCGGATAGCCGATGTCCTGGACTTCGACACGCCCAGGGCCCATGTAGACGACACATTTATTCACTGCCATTGTGCTCCTCCTCTGCAAAAGTGGAACAAGATGCCATCCCAAATCCCCGGATAAGGTTATTTGACAATCATGAAAAGATAGCCCCGGACGTGCTAAAACATTGATTGAAACCACAATCACTGTCAGACGAAAGGAGCCACCTTTTAAGTGGTAGTACCCAATGTAATCGGCAAATTCAAGATCTGTTTCCAAGCCACGACGCTGAGCAATCACGCCGGGATCGTGCGGCTCAAGGAGTTTACCGACCGGCTCGGACTCCCGCTGCTGCTCGACTCTCAGCTCGCCGTCAAAGAGCGTGAGCGCGGCTACACCGAGTCTCAGAGCATCCTCCCCTTGTGCTGGAACCTGATCTTGGGCGGCGACTGCCCGGACGATCTCGACGTGCTGCGCGGGGACGTAGGCACGCAAGCACTGCTCGGCCTGGAGTCGGTCATCGCGCCGACCACGGCTGTCTACAAGTGGGACTTCATCCTTCAGTTGGAGCGCGCCAGCGCGACTTACGCGATCACCGCCGACCAGACCAAGCAGATGCGAGGGCGGCTGCAAGCTATCCCCGAGCAGGACTGGAAGCGCGATGGACACGGAACGCAGGCCGAGGTTGCCGAATTTTGGTATGCGCCAGATCGCCAGGCTGAGCATCGCTACCTCGCCAAGCGCGAGCGTCGGAAGACCAGGAAGGGAGAAGCGTACTGGCACTACCACGTGATCATCACCAATGACCTGCGCGCTTCGGCACGGAAGGTTCTGCACTGGGCGCTCAAACGCTGCACGATGGAGAACCTGATCAAGGAGCACAAGCGCGGTTTCGGGCTGGAGAAGATGCCGACCAACAACTATCACGCCAACTGGGCGTGGCTGTTGATCGGGCAACTGGCCTTCAACATTGTGGCGTGGTTCAAACGCCAGGTGCTGCCGGAGCAATATCACACCGCTCAGATCAAAACGATTCGTCATCACTTGCTCAACGTGGCCGGTAAGATCATCTCTTCCGGCAAAGAGTGGTTCTTGATGCTTTCTGATCAATCTCTGTTTCAAGACGTTTGGGCCTTGGCATTAAACCGCTTAGCCGACTTCAAGTCTGGCTAGCTTATCCGGGGATTTGGGATGCCAGCTTGTCCCACGCTCAAGCACGCGCCCCTGAAGGCCCAAGACAAAGCCGCTGTCACCCAACGTTTTCTCATGGCGAAATTGAACACCGACAAGGCTAACGATACTTGCCCTGTTTGATTCCGTCCAGTGCGCGCGCAAAAGACGCTCCACGCGCCGGCACGAAGCGAATGACGAATTGTGCCCGGCAGCATCACAACGGAAGGGAAATCAGCGGGAAGCTGATTGATCGTTTGATCATTGGTTCTCATTTGCGACGGCGCGCGACGCTGCGTCCTTCGCGCTGGTACTTTTCCAGCAGCGCCGTCAGCCGCGCCACGGTCTCCGGCTTTCGCAGCCAGAGGTTGTTCTGCTCGCCGGGATCGTCCTTGAGGTTGTAAAGCTGACCGGCAGCTTCACCGGGTTTGGGATCGATCGTTTTCGGATCGCTGAAACCATGTGAGCCGATGCCGAGCGCGAGTTTCCACTCTCCCTGGCGGATGGCGAACGTGCCGTCCGACGAGTGATGCACGATGGTCTGGCGGATCGGACGCTGCTGCTTTCTACCAAGCAGCGCGGGCAGGACGTTGTAACTGTCTTCCGCCGCACCTTCCGGCAGCGCCACGCCGATGACCGCAGCAGTCGTCGCCATCAGATCAGTCAGGCAGATCAGCTCGTCACTGACGCTGTTTGGTTTGATCCGCCCCGACCAGCGGGCGATGAACGGCACGCGATGACCGCCTTCCCAGATGTCGGCCTTCTGCCCGCGCCACGGGCCATTGGCGCGATGCGCGAACTGCTCGACTTCACGGGGCAGCCAGTGCGCGCCGTTGTCGCTGGTGAAGATGACGAGCGTCTCCTCGCCGAGCTTGGCGTCATCGAGCGCCTTCACCACGCGCCCGACCGCGGCGTCGGTCTGCACGACGAAATCGCCGTAATCGCCCGCGCCGCTGCGACCGCGAAATTCGGTCGTCGGCAGCCAGGGCGTGTGCGGCGCGGTCAGCGCAAAATAGAGAAAGAACGGCTGCTCCTTTGACTGCTTTTGAACGAACGCGACCGCTGTGTCGGTCAGTACCTGAAGAGTCTCTTCGTGTTTGAAGCCGGGCGCCGCTTCGCCGCCCCGCCAGAAACCTTGGCCGCCGTCCCGCTGATGCTTGCTGTCGGCGACCGTTGCGCTCGGCAACGCAATGACCCTTTCATTCTCGACGTAGACATACGGCGTGAAGTCGAGCGACGACGGGATGCCGAAGAAGTAATCGAAACCCACCGCGTTCGGCCCCGGCTCCAGTGGCTTCGCGTAATCCACCTTCTTTTCGTGGCCGAAGCCCAGATGCCATTTGCCGACCGCGCCCGTGTGGTAACCGGATTGTTTGAGCAATGAGGCGATGGTCATCCGCCCCGTCTCGATCAGGAGCGGATCATACCCTTGCAGCACGCCGCTTTTGAGCGAGGTGCGCCAGGCATACCGCCCCGTGAGCAGGCCATACCGCGTCGGCGTGCAGACCGACGACGGCGAGTGCGCGTCGGTGAAACGCACGCCCTGCGCCGCCAGCCGATCAATGTTGGGCGTGGGCGTTTTGGATTGCGGGTTGTAACAACCCGGATCGCCCCAACCCAGGTCGTCGGCCAGGATGATAACGATATTCGGCTTGCGAGCCTGCGGTGCGGAAGATGGACGGTCCGCGCTCACCGGTGCAGCGCAGCACAGACAAAGTAACAGCCTTAGTATCAATCTCTTCATCATGACACTCAGACAAGGCGACCCGATGGTTAAGGCTTGGTTCATCTGATGCTCATTTCCTGCGCACGTAAGCATAATAAGCACCGCACAATTCCCGCCCATTCGCGTCATAAAACCACGATTGCATCGGCAATCTCGCTCCGGCTTTGAGCGCGACGTTGAAGGTCATCTCTTTAGCTTGCGCGCTGACAGCTTTGGTCTCGTCCACTTCGGCGAGCTTCAGTCGCGCTTTGGCGATGGGCAGCGCCACGCCGGCGGGCAAGATGCGATTCTCGTTTCTGTATTCCGGCACGCCTGCCGTGATGGCGGCATCCGCTTCTTTCGGCCAACGCCGCAAGGCGATTTCATAGGTGCCGTTCTGTTCGACCAACAGGTGCCACACCCCGTTTTTGTTCTGTCCGGGGCGCACGCAATTGACGACGTTGTCGCAGTAGACATCCGCCCAATCCACCGCCGTCAGCCTGGCGGGATTCTCCTGCGCGGCGCCGATGCTGATCGGATAAAATTCCTTGATGAGCGGTTCAACGCCCGCCCACCATTGCTCGTAATGTTGCCGCATGTGCCGAAAGATTTCGGGCTGCTGCGCCGCGACGTTGTGGGCTTGCGCGGGATCGGTTTTCAGGTCGTACAACTCATTGCCATTGACCAGCCGCCATTTATTCCAGATCACCGCGCCGTCCCATTTGGTGGGCGTTTGCCCATATTGCACCACGAACTTGCGGTCGGGGAACGGCGGTGACGAACCGCGCGGCGATTCACGCATCAGGCCGGCGAGGCTTTGCCCATCGAAGTTGGCGGCGGCAGGTTTTTTCAATTTCAGCAGATCGATCAGCGTCGGCAGCAGGTCCTGCACCTGCGTCGGCGTCTCCACATCCGTGGGCGCGCGCAACTCGCCGTTCGGCCAGCGCACAAAGAGCGCGGCGCGATGACCGCCTTCGTAGTTCGTTGTTTTCTGCCCGCGCATCCCGGCGTTGAAGGTTCTGACGCCCGCCGTGCCGCCGTTGTCGTTGAAGAAAATCACGATGGTATTGTCGCGCAGACCCGAAGATTGCAAAAACGCTTCGAGCCGCCCGATGTTTTCATCCAGGTTGGCGATCATCCCGAAAAACTCCGCCGGGCCTTTGCCCTCGTACGGCCGGCTGTATTCTGCGGGCACCCACAACGGCCCGTGCGGCGCGTTGGTCGGCAGGTACAAAAAGAACGGCTGCTTTTGTAGGGCGCGTTCCTTCATCCATTCCATCGCCAGATCGAACCACACGTCCGTGCAGTAGCCTCTGTACTGTTGCAGCTTGCCGTTGTGGTGATACCAATCATCGAAATTGTCGTTCAGCCAGTGATCGGCAACCGAGTTGATGCCCCAGCCCATGAGGTGTACGGCTTCCTCGAAGCCGCGCTGATGCGGCCAATTCGGATAGCTGTCGCCCAAATGCCATTTGCCAAAGAGCGCCGTGCGATAGCGATTATCGCGAAAGATTTCAGACATCAACGGAATGCCGCGCCGGATGAACGAACGCCCCGCCGTGACCGAAGTCGCGCCGTTGCGCAGCGCGTCCATCCCGGTCATCAACTGCCCGCGCGTCGGCGTACACATCGGCGCGACGTGAAAATCGCTGAAGCGCACACTCTCGCTACGCAGCTTGTCCAGCTGGGGCGTTTTCAGCACCGGATTGCCGTGCGCCGAAAAATCGCCGTAGCCCTGATCGTCGCTGACAATGATGATGACGTTGGGACGCACGGTTTGTGCTTGAGCAACAGACACACTCAAGACACACAAGCAACCCAGCCACAGCAAGAATTGGCGCAATGCTTGATTCATATTCTCCTTGTTTGAAACTACTACGAGACAACCCATACTTTCACGTCAAGCAATACCTCCGTTAAATCCGGCTGCTGCGCGAACGCCGGGGACAGAAATAACGCCAAGAAAAATAGCGCCATTCTTTTCATGGTTGTCTCCCTTTTTGTTTCCCGATGATTGACCGAAGAGATCAAGGTTCTTTCTCTTCAAGGCGAATCGGTTCCCCAAAACAGAAGAGATAAAGCAGCGTCAGCAGATTCGTTCTCATGCCCCCTCACTTCGGCAGTTGATTGAGCAGCGCCTTCATCTCTTTGACGACTGTGGCGTGGGCCGGGTCGCCGGCCAGGTTCTTCAACTCCGGCGGGTCTTTCGTGTGATCGAAGAGCATCGCGCTGCCGTCTTCCCATTCGGCGTAGCGCCACGCTGCGGTGCGCACCGACCTGCCAAGCTTGTTCTGGACGCAAGGGTCGGCCGCCAGATTGAAGAGCTCCAGCTTGCCGTCCTCAAGCCATTCGATCAGCTTCCAATGGCCGTCACGCACGGCGCTCCTCGGAGAGCAGACCGGGCAAGCCGCATAGCCGCACGTCAACCGCACGCCCGCTTTCGCCAGTGCATCAATGTTCGGCGTGGCGTAAAACGTCCTGGGGTTGTTCGCGCCCGATCTAAATTTCGCCGCGCCTGGCTTGTCCTATCAGACAGTCACTCGCCCGCATCGCCAGCGCCAGTTCTGTTCAGGCAAAAAGAAGTTGGCGAAGTTCGGCACGTTGAAGGCCTCGCAGCGGGATGGCAGCTCCCGCCGCTCCCGGAAGACGAAGTCCTTCCCCCTGGACAGATCAATCTATTGGCGCGGCGGGCCGAACAGGATACTACGCCCGGACGCGCCAAAACGGAATGCGCCGGCAGGCAAGCTGAAAGAAACAGTTCGGCCGTCTGGCGCGGGCGTAATCTTCGGCGAATCCTCTGATGATGCGCCGGTAGTTTCTGGGGAGCGGTTTGAAGGCCGATTCGAATGGACTACCCAGTCAGCCTACTCTCTCCCGTACTAGATGGCTCCGCGGCGCTGTTCAAAGAGGAGTCACTGAACGCTGGACTCTGACAGATCGGAGAAATTGTTGATGACGATAAAAGCGGAACGCGGCGAGCGGGAGAATCAGTAGTAAAGGGATCAGCAAAACGAAGAGTGAGTGCTCCCAGAAATCAGTCCCTCGGCGGTAGGCGCGATTGAGGAGCGGAATTCCGAACACTGTCGCGTAATACATCAGCAGCGGGAAGAAATACTGCCGGGACTGACCCGAAGCCTTTTCCGAACTCATTTTGTCGCTGACCACAAATAACAGCAAAAGAAATCCGAAGTAGATGACGATGCCTTCGCAGCGGTGAAGTTGAGAGGGGTTCAACCAGCTCATCTCCGCAGGCACCCGCCGGAGCTGCAGTGCAACGTAGATGCGGGCAGTATTCGCAACCAGCGTGACCAGATAGGCCGTCAGGGCCGCAGTCAGGATGAATCCCCAGGCAATATTCTTTGACCGATCGCTCAACAGCCTTCTCATCGACAGCATCAAGAAGGCGGTGATCAAGAAATTGGCTCCCGCACAGGAACTAGCGATCAGAAAACTGCGGTCCCTGCTGAGGTAGCCCGCATGGGATTCAAACTCGAACGAGGCGCCGCTGACCAGTTCGACCAACGCCGTCGTCGGGGCCAGAATCCAGCGCAACTCCTCGGCGCTGGCCGTCGAGTAGTAGAGCTTGAGCGAAACAGCGCAGACCAGCACGATGGCGCACTGTGCGATCCGGTTCCAGGTAAACCTCGGTTTCATACCAGACGCCGCCGGCGAAGGACCATGGTCAGTGCGATCACCACAGATGCCGCCATCAACCACACGATCTCCGGTTCACTGCCGACTGCCAGATCGCTCACCCCCTGTGGAAGGGGCAGCGGTTGCTCCACCTGCTCGGCCGGCCTCTGGGTATTTCTCACCACTTCGCGGACCGCGATGAAGGAGGTGTACTGGGTCAACAGGTTATACTTCAGACCGAGAGAGGTGACATTGCTGATCCGATCCGCGTCTAAGTCTCTCGAGCCGTAATCGGAAAGTTCCGTGATGCGTGATCGCGCCCACAGGTAACGCAACGCCCGGTTGGCTTCGTCCGGCTCGACGCCGGCCACGTCCAAACGGGTCAGGTAATCTCCCTGTCCTGTTCTTCCCCGCAGCTCAAAAGTCCCGCTGACCGGCCCGCGCCATTTGCCAAAAAGAATCACCGGACGTCGGGCGAATAAATCGGGAAGATGGGCCGGGTGCACGTCGTAGGTATCAAACCCGACGGGGCGGACCCGAATCTCGGTGAGGAGTGGAGTCTCGATGTATTCCCGGAATTTGGCCGCCATCCCGGGGGCTTCCGCTTCCTGGGTCACGACAAACGGCTCGCCCATCCCGGCCTTCGCCACGCCTTCAATGAGATGACGATTGACTGCTGAGCCGATTCCGAATGAGAACACGTTGCATTCGCCCAGGTGATCGCGGATGTAATCGAAGACGCCCTGCTCGCCGGAAATGTAGCCGTCCGTCACCAGCACCAGGCTGCGCGAGACGTTGGCTTGACGGGGAAGGCTCATGGCCTGTTTGACTGCCGCCAGGAGTTCGGTTCCCCCGCTACCGCGCTGCCGTTCGATCAAACCAATCGCGCGAGAGATGTTTTGTTGGTCTGCCCGAAGCGACTTGGCGGAAAGCACGGCGGAGTCTCCAGCAAACAGAACGACATTGAACAAATCCGATGGTCGCAATTGCCCGATCAGATCCCGCAGCAGACGTTTGGAGATATTCAGCGGAAAACCATCCATGGAACCGGAAACATCGACCACGAAAATGTACTCTCGAACGGGGATGTCCGCGTTCGCTACTCGCTCCGGCGGTTGAGCCAGGTAAAGGAAAAAGTTCTCGTCTTCGCCCCGGTAGAGAAGAAGGCCCGAAGCGATTTGGTCTCCTGACAAACGATAGCGCAGGATAAAGTCGCGATTTCCTTGAAATTGATCTGTCTTGTCCAAGACAAGCTGAGCGGTAGTCGGACTCTGCCATTGCGGAACAATCTGGTGCGACGCACAGCTCAAGTCCCGGATCGGGACGCCGGCTGAGATTCTGGCTGAAATGTGGAGTGTGCTGCTGGGGAGATGGCCTTGATGAAGATACGGACTCTTAACCGGAGCGTCCGCTGGTGACGCCAAGGACTCCGGCTGGGAAGAATAGCGAGGCCCGACCACGGTCGGAAAGACCACCTCATAGATGCCATCCGCTGGCACCAGCAGCTCGGTATAGCGCAGCTCAATCTCAATCTGATCCCCGGGCATGACATTGGCGAGACTCATCGCAAAGACGTTAGGTCTGTTCTGTTCCAGCAGCGATGCGCTCTTTCCTTCCTGCTTGGCCCGGTCGAATTCTTGCTTGGCCTTCTCTCGCTCTTTGATTCTAGCGACAATCATTTGATCGCCGATCCGCATGCGCATCGCGTAAACGGCGGCGCGCGTGGATGCCGGGAACACATAACGCGCATTGATCGGCCGTGAGCCTTCATTGCGGTATGTTTGCAGGACCTTCACATCAGCGATGACGCCTGAGATGTCGATGTTCACGCGGGTCTCTTTGAGAGGTAAGTGATCCAGGCTGGGATCTCCCTGCACAAAGAAATACGGCGAAAGAGTTTTGTCTGGCTGAGTCTGGGCAGAACCGGAAAAAGAAAACACCGCGATCGCCATCAGAACCAAACAGAGATTCCGCACGTTGAATTGCATAATCACCTCAGCCCAGGCAACTCAGGTTGCCGAGCAGTTCGCAGAGGGCGAGCCTCTTTCTTGTCCAGGCTGATCCTACAACGAGGCGGGGTTTGAGATAATGTTCGCCGCCACAGGGCTGAACCGTAATAACCACAGTCAGCCGCTAGGGGACTACAGGATGTTTAGTAATAGTGGAGAAAAATGTCACGGTAAGGGTATTAAAAAAGGGGGACTCAGCGCATATCCTGCCCACCAGCCCTTCGTCACCCTGCTGATTTGCGCGCAGTTCTGCAACCGGCCTTTCGCTTGCTGTTTGAGGCTGTATCCCGAGTAAGCAGGCGATAGAATCTCGCTGCCCGCCGCGGGTGATGAGGAAGGGTGGTCCGGAGCTTCGGTCGAGGAGGAATCCGGGGCTGACGAAGAGCGCCCGGCCCCATCCCTCTTTGAGCAGGAGTTGGCCCAGATCTATCGCCAGGCCCGCCGCCGCCGCAGCGCCTCCAGGCTCGTTCACGATGAATTCGCCGCCCACCTCGACGAACTCGAAGTCAACCTCAGCGAAGAGGAGTTCTGCGCGCAGTACGAGAGCTACGCCAATCTCGACCAATACGACGAGAACGGCGCGATTGTGGTCATGTCCTCACACGAACGCACCGTCGCCTGTGGGACGGTTGACGATGAGCTGACGGTTGAAGATTTGCCGATGGAGGCCGCCCACCTGGCGGCGCAAATCCGCAGCGAATTCGCCCGCGGTTTGGAGATCGAGGCGCTCTCTCGACGAGATCGAGTACCAGATTCGGCTGCTCTTCCCGGTCAAAGGCAAGCGGATGGCGGGCGAAGGGCAGGTTGTCGAGTTCGAGAGCCCGGCCAACGGCCAGTTGCGCGCCCTCACCCGCCGGATTCTTGAGCAAGTGCTTGCCGATTGCCAGGCCGATTTCCACCTGCGCGGCCTGCGCCACGACGCGCTGCATCGGGAGTTCCACCGCGCGATACGTCTAGCCAAGGATGCCAAGATGATCACGTTCCAATTGGATTCAAAGGGTTGGGCTAGAGGGCGTACAGGCTTATAATTCTCGCGCGATAATTCAGGCGGTTAATTTTATCGAGGAGATGGGCGCTCCAGAGGGCAATTGATCCACTTGCCCTGACGCCGTTTCATAAAGCCACACAACGTCACGTGATGCGCTAATCCCATTTCAAGCTTGAGATGAAGGGGCCTGTGCGTTCCATTGTACTGACCGGGGGTCCTGGAGGTGGCAAGTCCACCTTGATGCAGGAACTGCGCGCCGCTGATCCGCGTGGCGAGCGATGGATACTCGTGCCCGAAGCCGCGCCGCTGCTGTTTCAGGCTGGATTGGATGGCGGCCAGCCAAGTTTTCAGCGGGCAGTGGTGCAGCTTCAGATCGCGCTCGAAGAGATTTGCGCGGCAGCCGCCAGTCCGCAGCAGGTGTTGCTGTGCCATCGCGGAACGTTGGATGCGCTGGCTTACTGGCTGCGGAATGGTTGGGATGAAGGCGAGTTCTTTGCGGTGACCGGAGTGAGTCGAGATGAACATGACCGGCGCTATTTGGGCGTGATCCATTTGCAGACTGCGGCAATTGGCGCTGAAGACTGCTACCGCCGCTGGCCCGACACGCACCGGCCTGAGACGATTGAGCAAGCGGCGGAGATTGACCGGCTGTGCGCTCGCGCGTGGAGCGATCATCCGCGTTACGCATTGATTGATAACTGTGGCAAGAATTGGCTGACCAAGTCTCGCATAGCGCTTGAGTCGTTGACTCACTGGCTTGTATCGGCGAGCGAGTGAGAAGGCCGAAAGGAGTGTCATTATGCTGTGGTGGACGTTACGGCAGTTGAAGTCAGATGATCCAAATAAAAGGCGGCGGGCAGCTAAAAAGCTGGGCGAGGTTAAGGACCTACAAGCCGTAGAACCGCTAGTGACCGCGCTCAAGGACGAGTACATCACTGTGCAGTTAGAGGCAGTAAGGGCTTTGGGGCAGATCGGAGATGCGCGCGCTGTGGAGCCGCTGGTGGCGGCACTTAAGAAAATGGACATAGATATAGTCATACTGGATGCGGCAGCGGAGGCGTTGATAAAAATCGGAGACAGGCGCGCCGTGGAGCCACTAATTGTGGCGCTCCTGAAAAGGTTTAGCATGGGAAAGCCAGAAGCGAGAGCACTGAAGAAGGCAGTGGAGGCGCTGAGGCAGATTGATGCAAGCTGGTTGAAGTCTGAGGCAGCTAGAGCAACTATTCCATTGCTTGTGGCGACGCTCTCGAATAAGTCCTTCGATGTGCGAGGGGTAGTGGCGGAGGTGCTAGAGAAGATCGATCCTAACTGGGCGAAGTCTGAAGCGGCTAAGGCAGCCATTCCAGAAATTATGGCGAAACTGCGTGTGGCGGTACTCATAGACAGGGAAAGTTACGTGCTGAAGTATGCATCGGAGGTGCTGAAGATAATTGATCCAAACTGGGCAAAGACTAAAGCAGCTAGGGCAGGCATCCCAGCGTTTGTGGCAGCGCTTAGGACGGGAGATCAACAGGTTAGGGAAATAGCCGCAGGGGCGTTAGTCCAAGTTGGCCAAGCTGCAGTGGGCCCGCTGATAGAAGCGCTCAAGGATATCGAGTTGCGATGCCACGCGGCGAGAATACTTGGTGAGATTGGTGATGCCCAGGCTGCAGAGCCGCTAGCCCAACTGTTGGTGCAAGATAGTATGAATATCGATGCTACGATGGCAGCAGTGGGGTACGGGTTAGTAAAGATTGCCAAAGCTGCTGTGATGCCCTTAGTTATGCAGGCGTGTGAGAAACGTTATACGGAGCGTGTCATTAGAGTGCTACAGCGTGTGCTGGAACAAGCCCCGGCTGACGCTACGTCGCAAGATTTACAAGAGGTCATTCGTCTGAACGATGTGCTCGAGATACGTGAGTCCCAGGGTTGTGGTCCCCCCTCCTGGATTGAGATACCAATTGATTGTTCGCAAGTGAGGCAGCTTGCACGGCAGGAGTTGATCCGACGCGGGCTGGAAGCCTGATTGAACATTGGCCTTGCATAGTAGCGGCAAAGTGACCATCTCACGAGTGAGCAGTAATGTCAGAGATAGCCAACCCACACGACAGTTTTTTCAAAGACCTGCTGGCGCGTCCTGAAATGGCAGCCGATTTCCTCGCCAACTATCTGCCGCCGGAAGTGGCTGCTGAGTTGGACGTGACTGCGCCGGAAATGGTCAAGGACTCATTCATTGACGCTGAGCTTCAGCCGCATTTCTCCGACCTGCTCTATCGCGTGCGGCTGAAGCGCGGCGGCGCGGCTTATGTCTACGTGCTGTTTGAGCACAAGAGCGCGCCGGATGCGTGGGTCGGCTTTCAACTCTTCCGCTACGAGGCGCGGATTTGGGAGCAGGCGTTGCAGGAGAAAGTGAAGAAACTGCCGCCGATCTTTCCGTTGGTGCTCTATCACGGGCAAACGCGGTGGCGGGCGGCGCGCAACTTCGGGGCGTTGATCGAGTGGCGAGAGGCGCGGGCGCTGCGGCAGTACGTGCCGGAGTTCGAGTACCACTTGATTGATCTTTCGGCCTTCAGCGATGCGGAGATCAAGGGCGCGGTCTTCTTGCGGGTCGGGCTGTTGCTGCTCAAGTACATCTTCAGCCGTCGTCTGTGGTCGCAGTTGCCGTTGATTCTGGGTTTGTTGCCGGTGCCGGAAGAAAGTGCGTTAAAATACATGCAGACCGTCATGACCTACGTGGCCGCAGTGACCGGTCAGATGACGGAGAGCAGATACAAAGAGATCCTGGTCAAGGCATTTCCAGCAATGAAGGAGACGATCATGCAGTCTTTCAACGAGCGATGGATTAAGCAAGGAATCGAGCAAGGGATTCAACAAGGGATTGAGCAAGGACGGCAGGAAGGCAGCTTGACGATCACGCTGCGGCAACTCCAACGCCGATTCGGCGCGCTCGAGGCCGAGACAGAAACGCGCATCCGTGCGCTATCGTTCGAGCAAATCAAGCAACTCAGCGAAGCCCTGCTCGACTTCAACTCGCTGGACGATCTGGCGGCGTGGCTGCGGGCGCATGCTGACGAAGCGGCGTGAAGCTGAAACGGCGGCGATGAACAACACGATTTTTTCACTGCTCGATCAACAAACGGAGTTGCCGGAGACGGTGGCGCTGAAGAACGTTTTTCTGCACGTCACCAAAGCCTGCAATCTGCGCTGCGCCTACTGCTACTTCTCCGCCAGCCAACCGCTGCCTGACGAAATGACCACGGAAGAATTCACGCGCCTGTGGCCGGAGATGGTGGCGCTGCGTCCGCAGAAAGTGGTCTTCACTGGCGGCGAGCCGTTGCTGCGAGCGGACATTTTGGAATTGCTCGGCGGGTTGCGCGCGGCTGATGCGGAGCATCATGTCTTGCGCTGTCTGAACACGAACGGGCATCTGGTGACGCCGGAGTTGGCGCGGGCGCTCGTTGGATTGGCCGATGAGGTACGCGTAAGTCTGGACGCACTGCCGGAGCGCAATGATGCGTTGCGCGGCGAGGGGAATTTTGAGAAGGCGATGCGAGCGCTGGAATGCTATTACGCGGTCGGCTTCGAGCCGAAGGTGCTCGTCACGATTACGGCGATGAGTTTGCCGGATCTGGAAGAACTGCTCTGCCTGCTTATCGAAAAGAAAATCACGCGCATCAACCTCAACGGCTTTCGCCCCATCGGGCGGGGCGCCGGACATTGGGAATGGAGAGCGAGGCCGGAGGAGATCCGTCAGGCGGTGCGGCGGGCCTGGGAACGGTGCTATCCTGATCAACCCGCGCCGCCGGAGCCGCCACAACCGGAAGCGCAGTCGCACTGCGGCGTCGGATCATTTCTCAACATCATGCCGAACGGTGATGTCTTCCCGTGTCACGTGCTAACGGAGCGTGAGTTTCGTTGCGGTAATGTGCGGGAACAGAGCTTGTTGGAAATCTGCCGCAGTCACCGATTGCTCGGCCAGTTGCAGGGGCTCGATTTTCAAGCCTTGGCACGCGAAGACGAACGCGTGGCCGGGTTGATTCAACCGGGCACCTGTTTGGGAAATATTTATCGTCAGACCAAATCGCTACCTGTCTGGAGAAAGAATCTCCCAGTATTATGAGGGTACAGTTGATGAACTGAGCCCGCGCGATCCCCTCGACTTTCGCCAAATGCTCAACACCCTGGAGGGGTGAGACGCGCCAGGAGCATGCCGCCTGGCTTGGGCGCGAGCACCCGCTAAGGCGCGACGGCTGACCGCGTGCCGGTGCGCTCGCCCGAAGTCCATGCAGCGATGCGCGGGATGGCGCGAGGTTATGGGCTGGAGCTGCAAGCCTGGAAAGGCGTGCGTGGGCCGGAGATCCCTCAGCGGTCGGAGACGCGGGCCGAGGTTGGGCGCTTTCTTCGTGCTTACACCGATGCCCGCTTGACAGACGGCGAGACGCGGGCGCGCAACTCATCGCCGCTCTTCCGCGAGTTTCAAGAGCAGTTGGACCAAGCCCGCACGCCGCAAGAGGTCAACCGGGACTCAGCCGATCTGCTGCGGCGCAACTGGCAACCCGGCGAGCAGTGGCTGAAGCACCGCCAGGATCCAGAAGTTCATCCCCGGCCGGCGAACAAGCCGCTTTCGGGCAAGGAGCAGAAACTCTTGTTCGCAGGACGGGTGCCGTCGCACTACACCGCAGAGATGATCCGGCTGCGTCAGACCTGGGGCCTCTCGAAAGAGGAGCGGGCCAGGCGCGTGCTCGGCCTCCGTGAGGGCCGGATCGAGCCGTCGCCCGCACTGCGGATCATGCTGGCAGACCTCGAAAGCCGAAGGACGATCGGCCAGATGCGCCACTACAGCGCCCAGTTGGCAAAATACAACCACGAAATGGATCGCCCAGGGAAAAATGACTTGCGGGCGCTCAATGACCGGCTCGGCCCTGACGAACGTGACTACCACTACGAGCGGGTCAAGGAAAAGATGCAAGCCCTGGAGCGGACCAGGACGTTGGAACAGACGCGGCCGGGACGTGCCTTCAGTGCGCCACCAACAGACAGTGCGTCATTCAGGGAATACACCACCGCCGTCCGCAGGCATGAAGAGCGGCTGCTCGTGGAAACGGCGAGCCAGCAGCGAGAGGAGCAACAAGAGCGACTGGCCAGACAGGAACGAGAGCGATTGGTGCGAGAATGGGTGAAGGAAAGCCGGGAGGGAGCGGGGCTGCCATCAGGCACCAAGCAACAGGAGAGTCAAAAGGAATTGCCGACTAAGGGGGAGCGGCCGGAGCTAACACCTCAGCAAGCGCGCGCCGAACTCTCACCTGAGATGCGGCGGGAGGTTCGCATCACGGCGCAGCAGATGGCCTGGGCCGATCTCGCGCCGCCTGAGATTTACGAGACCGACCGCAGCCCGGCTGCCGCCGCTCTCGATCAGCAGTTCGTACACGCGATGGAACGCCTGCTCATTGATGGACGGCGCGCCGCTGACGCGAGGGAGGCTTTCATTACGGAGAAGGTCGGACTGGCCGCAAGACGGGCTCCGTGATGAGCGCGCTCGGGAAGCTTATCTCAAGAGCTTCAAGGAGTATCTCAGAAGCGTGGCGGGTGAAGCCGTGATGCGGGCCAAGCCGGACCAGGCCACAGTGCGTGCCGCACGGGAACTCTGGCGCACGGCCGTGCTTCAGCCCGAACGCGCCCTGGATCTTAAGAGCCTGCGCCTGGATGCTGACCGGGCGGTGCGTGAGCGCGAATTCGCCCTAGTCGGGGAACAAAGGATCGAGAGGCAAGTCCGCAAGGCGCCAGTTCGGGAGGAGTACCTGCCGGGACTAGACCGGGAGACGGCTAGCCGCATGTGGCACCTGGCAGGTGAGGCTCACCAGGCGGCCCGTCGGGCCCTATTGGCTGCGCGCGGCGAATCACTGCACGAAAGCCCGGCAGCTCGGAAGCAGTTTGTCGAGCAAACGCTCGCCCGACTTGCGCCTGAGGACGCGCGGCACTTTCAGGCCTTGACTGATTACTACCTCCGCACGCGTGAGGACTTCTATCGCGTCTTCCCGGAGATTGACCACCAGCGCCAGATGCTGGAGAGAGAACCCCAGCAAGTGTTGCCCGATCATACCCAGAGCCGGGACCGGGGACAGGAGGCAGCACGCGAGCGGATCGAAAGGGCCGCCCTAGAAATCTCTACTGCGCGCCCATGGGCGCCTGGCAACGATGGCCATCACACTCCGGAGCGGGCGCACGCAATGTTGGCTTCTGATTACTGCGCTCGCCAGTTTAGTAGGCTGGTCAGTGGCCAATAGGAAATCAGGCATCCGACAGCCAATCGCTATCAGACTCGCAAGCAGCAAATGACCAGGCTTCCCGGCCTTCGGTTGACCAGAACGTCGCCGTTTCACAGATTCATACTTTATGGCTACCTCAACACAACAACGCAACCGACGCCTGAAAACCGATGCCGCAGTAGCCGATCAGGGCCAGCTCCTCGCCAAATGTCGGGAAGCGTTCGCGGCCCATCTCGGCAGACCTCTCAATGAGGGACCTGCCTGATTTTGGCGAGAAGGGATTGCGGCTCCGGCGAGATCATCCTTTCATCCACAGCATAGTTGAGCATGACGCGCAACAGTTCCACCGGTCTATTAATCGCCTCGAGGCTCCGCTGTTTCCCCTTCGGGTTTGGGGTAAGCACCAGCCCACCCTCGACCTCCTCGATCTTGCTCCGCGTGGGGATTTTCGACAGCCATCCCTTGAACTGCTCGGCCTTCCCCTGCGTAATCTCGCTCAGCTTTACTGATCCGAAGTAAAGTGACAGTTGCTTTAGCCCTGAGTCAGGGGCGCTCAACCAGCGGCTGAAGTTGCCGATGTGGCGCGTGTTCTTGCCGAGCGCTGGCCAGCCACTTTTGATCTTCATCACCGCGGCATTTCCGCTGAGATTATCCACACGCCCCGGCCGAGCGCAACATATCCCGTCACCCTTCTACAGTTGCTTCCTCGGCGGCCCGGTGATATAAGCTCCGGTTGAAAAGAGCATCAACACTTCCTCAAAGGTGGGCAGGCATTTCCTGTCCACCGCTTTGTTCAACCTGCCAGCAGGCTCGCGTGGAAGGGCGCCTAGTAGGGGCGCAAGTAATAAAATGACCCTAGCGAACCACACGTGGCCCGCTAGGGTCATCTCTGCTCTCCTCGACACAACCGGCATCAAGAAGAGAATCTTCTCCCCTCACCCACCCCTATGATGTCTTCGCCTTTAAATCACACGCTTTAAGCTATGACTCACGATCCATACCCTGATGGACGAGGTGTGGAGGGCCAGGCCGCCCCGGCCCTCTATCTGGGGGATGATCATCCCTGACTTTCACGACCGCAACTAGAAGCAGCGGGCCGTGAAGATCGGGATGTCTAAGGTGGCAGCATCCGTGAGCGTCAACTTGTGGAGGTTGTGACCGCCGTTGAACGCGCCTGGATTGGTCGCCGCATGCGGGTTGAAGGTGATCTCGGCACCGGTGATCGCGTTATTCGCCGACCCGACCCAGAACTTCGCCCAGCCCGTGCGCCCTTGCGGGATGAACACCGAGAAACGCGGGGTCGTGCGCGGGATGGCGTCTGACAGGATGACCTTGCGCTGGCACCCGCTGAACGGGATGTTGAAGCTCAGACCGGTCTCGATGTCGTCGAACAAGACACCGAAGATCGTCCCGATGTTGCCGATGCCCGTGATCAAGCTGCCGCCGATGCGGTTCAGGACCAGCAAGGTGCTGTTGCCGTCAGCCACGCTGCCGATGCTGTCAGCCGCCAACACGCGCGGCAGGCGCCCGAAGTTGACACCGTTGAAGAGCAGCGTCGCCGTGTCGGCGGTCGCCGCACAGGTCACCGGGGTCGCCGCTACGGCCGAGACGGCCTCAGCGCCGAGGTTGGCCGCGTGCCCGCTGGCGAGCTTGACGAACTCGTCGCCGATCAGGAAGTTGAAGTTGATCGGGCAGCCCGTCACCGGGTCCGAAGCCACCGCCAGGACGAAGCCCATGACGCCGGGATCGATGTCCGACATCAGGAAGCTGGTCGTCTGGTTGGCCGTCAAGCAGATGAAGGCGTCAGCCACCGAGCAGTTGCTGCCGTCGACGAAGAAGAGGTGGACGAAAGCACCGCTGGTGGAGCTGGTGTTGGTGATGTTGATGCGAGTGTTCTCGGCGTTCGGGTTGGCCGCGCTCGAACTATAGAGGTTATAGATCAGCACGGAGCCCTGCTTCTGGTCGCTGAGTTCCGAGGTGGCCGGGAAGGTCGCACCGGGGTCAGCAGCCAGCGCCGAGGAGCCGAGCACGAGCAAGGCCGCGAGCGCCAAGAGCACGTGCGTGAGTTTGTGTGAGGTTTGCATTTCGAGTTTCTCCTTGTGAGTATTCCCTGCTGGCCTAGACGCCACAAAAGCAGGGGATAGACTTTGATGAAGGGCCACACTGTCAGCCTGCCGCCAGGGCGGGCGGCAAAAGCGTCGTGAGAGGTGAGTGACCCAGTGAGAAGGTGTCAGTGACAGGTGGGAGAAATAACCAACTTGGGCTTTATTCCATGAAGGGCCTGAGATTTGGCACTCCAGAGATAAAGACGGCGGGAGCGGAGGTGACCGCCCCCGCTTTGCTTTTGCCCGCGGCGGCCAATCACATTACTTTACTGGAACGCTTGCCGGGTTTGCCCTATCTATCCGCTGCACCGGGTGTCTGCCGGCTACCGGGGCTGGGAAAGGTCGCTGGCAGGTTGGGCAACTACCTGCTGGCGGCGTCGCCCACCGGTTCGGTACGTTACCAGGTCAGCGAATCCTTTTTTCGAGTTTCTGAGCAAAGCCTCGGTATCTGTGCGCCGGGGCTTTTGCTTGACCGAACTGCGCCGGTCAATGTTGGAGGTGGGGTTGACTTCCACTTTCAACTCAGAACGCCAGTTACGGCCCCGTACTGGCGCCGGGCCTGAGCGCTGGCAGTCTGTAGAAGAACTGTCAGCGGCTCTGGCCCTCAGTAGTGATCTTGAAGCAAGAAGGGCGGACCTGCAAGCCCGCCCTCTTCGGTTGATGCGTGCGATCAGATCACACTACCTGCCCAGCCCTCAGAATCTGATCCGCCACATGAAAAATCTTCGGCGCTGATCTCTCAGGAATGACAGCACCGGCCAGCCAATTCTGAATATACCCGCGGCAATACTCTGCCCCCGGCAAGCCCCGCGACTCACAGCAGAGCAACGCCACACACTCAGCTTCGACTTCGCGCAGACTCTTTGGCGTCTGCTCCCCATCGGCGAACGTTCCCTCTGAAGTATGGCCAATTAAAACGTGGGCCAGCTCCTGGAAGGTGGTCTTATGCGGCAGTGGATTGAGGGGCTGATGGCAAGCTCTCTGCCCGTGGCGAATCCTATGACCTTGCCGTCCGTGTGATCGAAGGCCACTTCGCGAATGCCGAGCGCTTCCAGCGCTGGCGCTCGATTCCACTCCGGCGTGGCCGGCACCTCAACCGGCTCTCCGTCCGTCTGACTCATCACCAACCAATGCGGCTTGTAGACCAAGCGAGTAAAGACAGCCGTCTCTTCGCCCTCGGCTTCAGCTTTACGTTTGCAGGTGATGGGCAGACACAAGACAATCGCCTTCTCGCCTGTGCGCACTTGGCGCCCCTTCGCCTGCCATCCGGGATAAGTTGAGATTGGCCCCGGCCGGATTCCGCGAAGATGGGACTGCATCAGCGCCAGCATCTGATTGCCGAGGCTGTAGCCGTAACCTGCGCGGTAGGCTTCTAAGATCATTCCGGGCTTGGTGACGGCCTCTTTCAACAGGTCGCTCCATGTCGTGGTGTCGGGTTGTGTGGTATTTTGGTGCTGCATCTCATTAGCTCCTAACGTTAGGGGTTGATGGTCGGGGCTTCCCACAGTGCTGCGAACACTTGGGAAGCCCTTTCCTTTCTCAGTGGTCCTGAACTGGTCCATCTTGCTTGAGCCTAGCCGTCACCTATCCCAAGCTGCGCAAGCATCCCGTGAGGAGATCAACCCTCACGTGACGGGTGCCTGTCTCGCGCCCCGCGGCAAACTGCTAGCTATAACCACATGGAATCCATCCGAGCGGGTCGGGCGGCCCGCCCTTATACTTGAGATTTATCTCAAGAAAAATCTATAACGCTTGCAAATTATTTTTCGGCGCATTACAGTACCGCTATGAAGTTGCTAACCACACAAGAGGCAGCAGACAGGCTGGGCATCACGACCGGAAGGGTCAGGATTTTGATTCTTAGCGGGCGGCTTCCTGCTGAGAAGTTCGGCCGAGCTCATATGATTCGAGAGGGAGACTTAGCACTTGTAGAGGACCGCCAGCCTGGCCGCCCCCGCAAGCCCGAATCGCAGCCCAACAACGGCCAAGCCACCAAAGCAGCAAAGCAGGCGCGGGCGAAGAAGAAGAGGAGGTAACAACTGATGACCAAGCAAGAAGCCATCGAACTGATGGCGGCTAAAGGCAGAATCAGCCTCGCTGCCGCCGAGCGCGCCCTTAACACGCTCTTCGAGGGGATCAGCAATGAGCTACGGCGTGGCCGCGATGCACGGTTTCCGGGCTTCGGCCGGTTCCACCTCATCCGCTCCGGCGCCCGCCGGCAACGCAACCCGCAGACCGGCGCGGCGCTCAACCTCCCGGCCCGGAGCCGAGTCCGGTTCCGACCTTCGGCCCAGCTCTCAGACACGGTGCGGAATGCCAAGCCATTGAGCTTCGCACAAGTGCATGGGGCAGCTAAGGCGAAGCGGGAGAAGTAGGTTTAATGACGTTGCGAGAATTTCTGGCCCAAAATCAACGCCGCCCTCACCTGCCCACGCCTGCAGCCGGCACGGTTGAGGAGTGGCTCTGTCACGGCGAGTCGGATGAGGAACTGCGCCGGGCTGCGGCCTTCCGCGGCCGGGCCGGTGACACGTACCTCTACCAGACTGCTTCGTCCGGCATCGTGCTAGTCGAGACGCCTTCCATTCTGTCTTTGGAGACTTCGCGCGACGGGGCGCGGCAGTGGCTGGACGACGGCCAGCGGGAAGAGTTTGATCAGCGCTTTGGCTCTTGAGGGATGGCGGCAACCGAAGAAGGCCAAGCGGGAGAAGTTATGTGAGGCCAAAGACTATGGACTTTCTGACCCAAACCTATCACCAGACGGCGCAATACATCACCATGCACAACCTGAGAAGAATGGTCAGCCTCATCGGACTTGCTGGCTTGTCCCTGGCGATGCCCTTGCCTCTCGCCGTGGGAGCGTCACCGGCCGCCGGCCGGCAGTTTGGCACTCAGGCCGCTCAAACATCCGCGGCGCCGGACCAGGCGGCGCAAGAGGCCAAGGACCGGAAGGATCGACCAGAGGCTCAGGGTCATGCGGCGGGCGAGCAGACTGTGGCGCCGGAGCGGGAACTGATTGCCTGGTACGAAGCGACGCTCCCGCGTTTCCGCTCGGCCAGCGATCCCTTTGGGGAAGCCTCTACCCTCGCGATCATTGCCGAGACCTACGCCCAGATCGGCGAGCGGGAGAAGGCGCTGGAGGCCTGTGGCCGGGGTCTCGCGCTGGTGCCGGCCATCAAGGACCCACGACAGAGAGGCCCGATGGTGAGGAGGCTCGTGGGCCTCTATGAGTCCTGGGGCGAGAAGCAGCGCGCCGCTGAGTCCCTCACTCAGGCTTTGCCGCTCGTCCGCGCGGCCGGCGACCGCAAAAGTGAGGCGCAGCTACTCAACCGCCTCGGGACGCTCTCCCACGCGCTCGGCCAGCAGCAGCAAGCGCTCGACTACAGCAGCCAGGCCCTGGCGATCTTTCATGAGATCGGTGACCGCGCCGGAGAAGCTGTGGCGCTCAATCAGGTGGGACGGCTCTACTTCCGCCTGGGTGAGAGACAGAAAGCGCTCGACTACTTCCGGCAGGAACTACCGCTCAACCGAGCCACGAATAACCGCGCCGGGGAAGCCCGCACGCTACAACTGCTCGGCGAGGTCTACCAGGCGATGAGTGAGAACCAGAAAGCGCTCGACCACTATACCCAGGCCCTCGCCATCTGGCGCGAGGTCGGGAACAGTAAAGCTGAGGCCGCGGTCCTCAGCCGAATAGATAAACTCAGGCAGAGCCGGTCGGAGAGGTGAAGCGTGCGAAGTCACCTCAACAGCCAGTTGTTCGATTTGCTCGCGAAGATCGCGCAAGGCGAGACCAGCTTCAGGGCAGCAGACGACACGCCGGAGGAGTATAAGCAATTTCGGAGTCGTCTCCACGCGAGGAGTTTGATCAGCGCTTTGGCTAGTGGAGCGATCTGGAAATAATCCACCAGTCGATTTCGGCGCAAGCCTATGATTACGCGATCACTTCCGCTACTGCCAGACTGGTGGAAAACTTCCGAAAGTCTCCACTAGTGGGAATCAGAAAGGGGAAGCACACAGGAATACCAAGAAATTCCACTTGGTTGCCCTTGCTTTTCTTCTGTCGCTTATCGCTAACTTAACTTCCGCGAAACGCCCCCGCAAAACCCAGCCCCGCTGGACATTTTTGCCAGTTGAAAGTCTATAGCTGATAAAAACAGTACAGAGCTGCCCCTCCAAATCGGCGACGGCTGAATGCGGCGGTTCACTAGCGATCCAACGGCGAGTGAAGTCTACACCAGCAAGCGTGGGATTTCCATCATGGCCCCTCGATATTTACAGCAAAGGCTGGATGAGCGACGGCCCTTCCTGCGCGGGAGAGTTCACGGCCCGCGACACCGGCACGGCCTCCAGGTCATCATCAGGGTAGGGCCGCAAGAGCGGGAGCAACAGCCGCCCCTCCCTGGCCGCCGGGTCCAGCCAGAGCGCCTCGTGCTCGGGTTTGAGGATCGCCGCCATCCGGTGATGGATCGGCGCCATCAGGTCGTTGGGCTCGACCGTGATGATCGTGCAGGTGCGTAAGAGAGAGCCGTCCGGTGACCTCCACTCCTCCCACAGCCCGGCGAAGGCGAACAGCCCGCCGTCCTTCCGCCGGATGTAAAGTGGCTGGCTAGGTTTCTTACCTTGCTTCTGCCACTCGTAGAAGCCATCGGCCGGGATCAGGCAACGCCTCTTGACCAGCGCGTGCTTGAATGAAGGTTTCTCGGCGAGTGTCTCCGCCTTGGCGTTGATCAGGCTGCTGGCGATGGACGGATCCTTGGCCCAGAAGGGCACCAGGCCCCATTTGAGGCCGACCAGTTGGCGCTCGCCCTTCTGCACGATGACCGGGACCGTCTGGGTCGGGGCGATGTTGTAGCGCGGCGCGATCTGGTAAGCGGCCTCAGCAACGTCAAAGCGCTCAGCCATCTCATGGGCCGTGTGATGCTGGGTGTAGCGTCCGCACATAAGCTGCCTCCTTAAGCAATTTCAGGTCTCAGCCACAAGCGTCCCTAAATGTTGACTGGCTTTCTTAGTCCGGCCTCCCGGCCTTCTCTTTAAAGGCGACAACCTCACCCACCGGGATCTTGACGACACCCTTTTCAGTGCTGATTTCGATGGCCGGAATCAGGCCCTCTTTCTGCCCTTCCGCCCGGAACTCACCGAGCAAGGTGCCCGTCTGGACGCTGCGATTGCCCGTCCTGACATCGACGTGAAAGAGTGTGCTCCCTTTCGCGAAGGCGTCGAATTTCGTCGCCCCCGCTGGCAGACTCATCCCCCTCGCCAGAACTTCCGCGTCATCGGGTAGATTGCCCTCCTGGGTGCAGGAGACAAAGTCCAATTTAGCGTCGCTGCCGAGGTGCACGCCCGCCTCATCAATCGCGTCAATGCCCTCCCCGCTAACGAGAGTATAGTTGAGGCTGTAAGTGACCTTCGGGCCTCTCTCGGACTGCCCCACCTTATCCTTGAGGACGATGATCCCTTTAATCTGGCCTTCCACGACTGGGCCGTTGTTCGTTTTGACGCTGGAGACTTTCGACTGGCCGGCGCTGCCGATCACAGCGACCCTGAACGCACTCTCGATGAGGCCGCACATCAGAATCGCGCACAGGAACTGAGAATGGATGTTCATGCAGGGAGCCTCCTTTCAGAGGGCGAATACTGGACTACCCCATCCCGTCGAAATAAGCATCGGCGGCGGGCATCATCATCGGCCTCCTGAGATGGCGGATAGCTGACGAAAGTCTATCACTAGAAGGTGGGATTTTCTATGTTCCCGGCGAGGCAGCCAGTAAATCAGGCGTGCCGGTCATGGGCACCGGGCAGAGTGAGGTCTATTATCGTCCAGGTGGGCGAGAGGAACAGGGTGAGTTTCGGAAGCGCTGAAGAGGCCGTCAAGGCGTGGCGGGAGAAGGCTAGCGATCTACTCTCCTCGCCTGGGTGAAGTCAGGCGAAATCGCCATCCCGGAGACGATTCTCGAAGATCAATCAGGGGATTATGACCTATGCCTCGAACAACGGCGGAGGCTGATGGCTGCAAAAATAAATGCCTACTTCCACACGCTTTGAGGATTCGGACCCGAAAAAATGGCCCTGCGGTGAGCCAGTTCCAGCCCTACAAGAGGCTAAAGAAGCAACCTGATGAGCAATCACCTGGCAATCAATCCCACCCTGCTGGACAAGCCGGTGCTGCAACCCGATGTGCCGAGCCCGGCACCGCCTGGTGAGCCGGTGCCGCCATCGAGTGAGTCGCATCATCAACCGACTGAGCCGCAACGGCCGATTCCGCCTCACGATCCAGGGCAGCCTGAACCGACGATTCCAAAGCCCGTGACAGTCCCGCCTGAGCCGGAACATTCGCCCTTGAGGTAGCGGCCATCAGGTCGCATCTCTAGGCGGTTGAAGAGTCTTGCCCACAGAATCTTCAAGGAACTGGGGAACTATCACCCCCCTCATGGCACAGCGGTCCGACTCTCCTCCAATTGGTAAGTTGAACGGCCAGTCGCTTTCTACACCCAGAAGATTGACAACCTCATTCCACCGGATTATTAATTTACTTGGGCCACCTCAACCCTTTGGATTTATCTCTTTCTTTTTGGCTTTGCTCGAAGTCTTCAAACTGCCGCCGAGACTTTAAAGACGACAGTCACCTTCACGGCTGATCCGCTTCCAAAGGGCAAACATTTCCTAACCAGGAACTGAGGAGGGCCATGATGATGCGAAGTCAGAAGAAGCTCAAGCCGGGCCAACCGGGAACCAAGAAACTGCTAGACCAGTACGGCGGCCGGTTGCTGTGCGTGCGGTATCGTTGTGATCCGCAACGCGGCCGGAGCATCAAGACGGTCGAAATCATTGTCGAAGAATCCGAGTGGCATCCGCGTCGGAAGAGAATCAAGCCGGAGCAGATCGTCGGAGTCCGGGTCGATTTCAGAGAATACGCGCTGCAACAAGAGATCAAAAAAGCCGGTGGGAAGTGGAACCCAACTGATCGGCTCTGGGAGATGCGATATGACGAGGCCGAGAAGCTTGGGTTGACCGAGCGAATCGAGAAGCGGAAAGTTTCCAATAGTAGAAAGGCCAAAGTTTCCAATACTGGAAACTAACGGGTTTCCAATACTGGAAACTTGTTTCTACTATTGGAAACAAGTTTCCAATAGTAGAAACCTGGGTAAGTCGGATAATTACATGTTAGGCCGACTTGGGTGAAGTAAAAGAAAGAATCGGAAGACGAAAGAAGTAAAAGAGAGTCAGCCTCCGACAGAGATAAAAGGAAGCCGCCGCATGAC